>Ga0196960_10000011_pt1 | contig 70394 bp, 64 predicted proteins | sample S3v_5metaG_FD_183187 | JGI IMG/M metagenome (GOLD analysis project Ga0196960, IMG submission 183187) | Soil microbial communities from Anza Borrego desert, Southern California, United States - S3+v_5 | ecosystem: Environmental > Terrestrial > Soil > Desert | place: USA: California | collected...
CGACTACGGAATGCCCGAGGACGGCATCGCCCGCGCCGTGGCGCCCATCCTGAAGGCCGTCCCCGCCGACAATCCCACTCCTCCGACCGAGAAGAACCTCACCGCGCTGCTCCGCGCAGCCTGGGAAGGAAGTGAACCCGCATGAGCACACCCACGCGCGACGTCTCGCCGGAACAGGCCGCCCGCGAGGAAGAGCTGATCGCACGCGTCCAGAGCTCGTTCGACACCTGCGAGGACCCCCGTCTGAAGGAGGTGATGCAGTCGCTGGTCAAGCACCTTCACGCGTTCGTCCGCGAGGTGCGCCTCACCGAGGAGGAGTGGAGCAAGGGCATCGACTTCCTCACCGCCGCCGGGCACATCACCGACGACAAGCGCCAGGAATTCATCCTCCTCTCCGACACCCTCGGAGCGTCGATGCAGACCATCGCCATCAACAACGAGGCCTACGGGGACGCCACCGAGGCCACCGTCTTCGGCCCCTTCTTCGTCGAGGGGTCTCCCGAGGTCGCGCTGGGCGGGGACATGTCCTTCGGAGCCGCCGGCGAGCCGTGCTGGGCCGAGGGGACCGTCCGCGACATCGACGGCAAACCGATCGCCGGGGCGAAGATCGAGGTCTGGGAAGCGGACGAGGACGGTTTCTACGACGTCCAGTACGACGACGGCAGGGTCGCGGCCCGAGCACACCAGTTCACCGACGCCGACGGGAGCTACCGCTTCTGGGGCATCACGCCGACGCCGTACCCGATTCCGTTCGACGGCCCCGTGGGAAAGATGCTGGAGGCGACCGGACGGTCACCGATGCGTGCCTCCCACCTGCACTTCATGGTCGACGCACCGGACTGCAGGACACTCGTGACCCACATCTTCGTCCGAGGTGACGAGCTGCTCGACTCCGACAGCGTCTTCGGTGTCAAGGAGTCGCTGGTCAAGGACTTCGAGCGGCAGCCTGTCGGCACTCCGACACCTGACGGACGAGTCATCGACGGCACGTGGGCGAAGGTCCGTTTCGACATCGTGCTCGCACCGGCCGCTGCCCGGGGCTGACCCTGGCCATAGTGGGCCCGTAGCGCCCATCTGTTCGCTACGGGCCCGAACGGTGGTCTACTCTTCGGTCATGACCACCGAGCTGGACGAGCCCCGACTGGAACAGCTGGAGCGAGCCATCGCTGTCCTCCGGGTATTCGACGGAGAACATCCCCGGCTCACCGTCAGCGAGGTCGCGCAGCTGACCGACACGACGCGGGCCTCGGCCCGCCGGGTCCTGCTGACCTTCAAGTCCCTGGGTTTCATGCGGTCGGACGGCAGGCACTTCTCACTCACCCCGCGCATCCTCGAGCTGGGGTGGAACTACTTCGCCTCCCTCGGCATCGACGAGATCGCGAAGCCCTTGATGCGGGATCTCGTCGACGAGATCGACGAGTCGTGCTCGATGGCGACGCTCGACCTGCCTGACATCGTCTACATCGCCCGTGCCCACACCAAGCGGGTCATGACCATCGGGGGCGGCATCGGGGCCCGGCTGCCCGCCCACGCCACGGCGTCGGGCCTCGTCCTGCTCGGCACGCTCGGCGACGACGAGTTCGACGAGTACCTTGCCGCACCCCTGGAGAAGTACACCCAGCACACGATGACGGACCCTGAGCGACTTCGGACGGTGGTCATGACCGCCCGCGTCCGCGGCTGGGCCCTGAACGACCAGGCCCTCGAGATCGGCCTCCGCGGTATCGCGGTACCGGTGTCCACGCGGTCGGGGGAAGTCGTGGCCGCGCTCAGCGTTTCGTCGAACTCCGCCCGCACGACTCTGAAGGACCTGCGGGAACGCTGCCTGCCCGCCCTCCAGGAGACAGCTCGCGCCATCAGGGATGGCCTGTCCCGCGGGGACGCCCGGGAGGGCCTGGCCTGACGGCTGTCCCGTAATCCCCGGCGGGCGCACGACGACAGCTACGGCACCTCGCCGCGCTGTCGGAACGACCGAACACATCCATATGCGGACGCCCCTCCGCCCTGCGATGCACCGCGGGCGACGCCGCGCGCCGATCCGCCTGGGATTGCGGGCGGCCCTCGGCCGGCCTCTGCCGGTTCCGGTCATACATGAGGCGCGACCGTTGACGCGGCATGTCCTGCGAAGTACGTTCAGAGAACATCTGGGCGTCTAGCGAACAGGACCACAGTGACCACATACTCGGAGCGCCTCAGCGAATTCGTCGCACAGCTCAAGGTCGAGCAGATCCCCACGGTCACGGCACGGCACGCGGAACTGCACGCGCTGGATGCCCTCGGATGCGGCATCGCGGCGCACGCCTTCGGCGAAGCCTCCTACGCACTGAGCGCCGCGCAGGAGGTCGGCGGACGTGGCTCGGCCACCGCGATCGGCGGCAGGGACCTCTCGCCGGGCGACGCGGCGTTCGTCAACGGCACGCTGTGCCACGCTCTCGACCTCGACGACACCCACCCCGTGTCGGTGGTGCACGTCAGTGCGGGCGTCGTGCCGGCCGCCATCGCCGCCGCGCGGGCGGCGGACGCGACCGGCGCGGACCTGCTGGCGGCGATCGTCGCCGGCAACGAGGTGTCGATCCGCGTGGGCAACGCGGCCAGTGGGAAGTTCCACGCCCGCGGCTTCCACCCCACCGGTGTGTGCGGCGTCTTCGGCGCCACCGCCGCGGCCTCCCGTGCCCGGGGTCTCGACTCCGTCCGGACCGCCCACGCGTTCGGCATCGCCGGAAGCATGGCGTCGGGGCTTCTGGAGTTCCTCGCCGACGGGGCCGAGACCAAGCGCCTTCACCCCGGGTGGGCCGCGCGCGCCGGTCTCTCGGCCGCCTCACTCGCGGCTCACGGGGCGACCGGCCCCGCGACCGTCTTCGAGGGTTCACGAGGCTTCTTCGCGACCTACATGGCCGGCGAGGAGACCGACCTCGGCCACGAGCTGGACGGTCTGGGCAGCCACTGGGTCACCGACGAGATCGCCTACAAGCCGTACGCGGCCTGCCACTACACCCACGCCCCGGTCGACGCCCTGGCGGAACTCCTGGCCGCCACGCCCCTCCGGCCGGAGGACATCAAGTCGATCGTCGGCCTCACCGACACGACCGGTGTCGGGCTCGTCTGCGAGCCCGTCGCCGACAAGGTCCACCCGCGCACGCCGTACGACGCGAAGTTCAGCCTTCCCTACTGCCTCGCCACACGGCTCGTCACGGGCAACCTCGACGTCGAGTCGTTCACCCCGGAGGCCGTCGCCGACCCCGAGGTGGCGGCGCTGACTCCGCGGATCAGCTACGAACTGCGCCAGTACAACCCGACCCCCGACGCCTTCGGCGGCGGTGTGCGGGTCGAGACGGTCGACGGCCGGATCCTCGAGCACGAACTCCGCTATCAGCGGGGTGGCGCCGAGAACCCCCTCAGCGACGACGAGATCCTGGCGAAGTTCCGCACCAATGCCGGATACGGCCTCCCTCCCCAGCACATGGCCGTTCTCGAGCAGTCGACACTCGCGCTCCCCTCCGTGCGCGACCTCTCCTACCTGGATGCCCTCGCGGCAGCTTCCACGCGAAAGTGAGACCTTCATGCAGCACAGCGACGTGCTCGTCGTCGGAGCCGGCCCGGTCGGTGTCCTGAACGCACTCGGCCTCGCCCAGGCCGGGCTGACCGTCACGCTCCTCGAAGCCGAGCCGGCCATCGGCAACGCGCCGCGCGCGATGGTCTACCACTGGTCGGTCCTCGAAGGCATCGAGCGGCTCGGTCTCCTCGACGCCGCGAAGCAGGTCGGCTTCACCAAGCAGGACTACTCGTACCTCGTCCACGCGACCGGCGAGCGCATCGATCTGAGCGTCGGTGTGCTGGAGGGCCTCACCCCTCACCCGTACAACCTGCACATGGGCCAGCACCGGCTCGCGGGCATCGCCCTGGACGAACTCCGTACGTTCGACAACGTCACCGTGCGGTTCGACACCAAGGTCGCCGACGTCACGCAGGACGACGACGGCGTCACGGTCACCGTCCAGACCGCTGACGGCACCGACCGGTACCACGCCTCCTACCTGATCGGGGCCGACGGTGCGAGCAGCACGGTCCGCAAGTCCCAGGGGCTCGCGTTCGACGGGATGACCTGGCCGGAGGTCTTCGTCGCCACCAACGTCCGTTACGACTTCGAGAAGCATGGATACGCGCGCTCGACCCTGCAGATCGACCCGGTCTACGGCGCGATCATCGCCAAGATCGACAACACCGGCCTGTGGCGTGTCACCTACGCCGAGAGCCTGGACACGCCCGAGGACCAGATGGGCGCCCGTATCCCCCAGTGGTTCGAGAAGCTCATGCCGGGCGACGAGGAGTACGAGCTCGACGCCTACCGTCCCTACCGCATGCACCAGCGCGCCGCGTCGAGCATGCGCGCGGGCCGGGTCCTCCTCGCTGGCGACGCCGCCCACGCCACGAACCCGATCGGCGGTCTGGGGCTGACCTCCGGGCTCTTCGACGTCTTCGTGCTGTACGAGGCCCTCGCTGCGGTGGTCAAGGGAGCCGCCGACGACTCGGTGCTCGACCGCTACTCCGACGAGCGTCGGAGGACCTTCCTGGAGGTCGCCTCCCCGCGCGCCTCGGCCAACAAGCAGTTCCTCTACCACACCACCGACCCCGTGAAGCTCGAAGCCGAGTTGTCGAAGCTGCGCGCGCTGGCCGCCGACGAGGAGAAGCAGCGCGGGAACTTCATGTTCACCAAGCAGCTCGAGACCCCGTCGCTGATTCACTCGGCGTCGACGCGATGACCACCGTGGGCTCGTTGCACGACAAGGTCGTCGTGATCACCGGTGCCGGACGCGGCCAGGGCCTGGAGGAGCTGCGGAAGGTCGCCGAGGAGGGCGGAGTCCCCGTCGCGATCGATCAGGACCTCGGCGAGGAGGCCCGGACGCTGGCGGCGATCACGCTCCAGGGCGATGTCAGCGACGCGCAGACCTGGGCCGGGATCGCCGGCGAGATCGAGCGTGCGTACGGACGGCTCGACGGACTCGTCAACAACGCCGGCATCGGCGCGCGCGTTCCCCTGCTGGACGTCTCGCCCGAGACCTGGCACCGGGCGCTGGACGTGAACCTGACCGCCCCACTGCTCGCGATGCAGGCACTGGTGCCGCTGATGACGTCGGGCGGATCCGTCGTCAACGTCGGTTCCATCGCGGGCCTGACGGGCATGCGTACGACGGCATACACCGTCAGCAAGTGGGGCCTGCGCGGCCTCTCCAAGGTTGCCGCCAACGAGCTCGGGGGCCGCGGCATCAGGGTCAACACCGTGCTCCCGGGCTATGTCGACACCCCGCTCGTGCGGCAGAACCCTGAGAGCTTCCTGCGCGCCTCGCTCACCCAGATCCCGCTCGGGCGGGTCGGTCTCACCACCGACGTCGCGCCGCTGGTGGCGTTCCTGCTCAGTGAGGACGCGGGCTGGATCACGGGCGCCGAGATCGTCGTCGACGGCGGTCAGATGTCCCATGGGGGGACACGCCTGCTCGTCGGCCCGTTCGACAAGGATGGAGACACACCGTGACGGCTGGAGTTCCTCGCTACGCGACGGAGGACGGCGTCCTCCGCAACCCGCAGGTCGACTTCGACGCGCTCGGCGAAGGTCCGTGGGACGGCCTCCACCGGTCGTACATTCCGCGACCGGAGCTCACGATCGACCCCGGCCTCGCTCTCCACACCGAGGCGGACCTCCAGGTCGATCCGATCACCTACCAGGTGCTCCGTTCGCGGCTCTGGCACCAGAACCTCGAGCACGGCGACATCATCCAACGGGTCACGGGATCGGCGCCGGTGATCTACTCGAAGGACTTCGCCACCGCCGTGCTGACGGAGGACGGCGAGGTGGTGACGGTGAGTCCGACCATCCAGTTCTTCTCCACGCTCGCCGACCTCGTCATCAAGTGGACCCTGGAGAACCGCGGCTCCAATCCGGGTATCGGCCCCGGGGACGTCTTCCTCCAGAACAGTCCCTACGTCGCGGCCGGCCAGCAGCCCGACACCGCGGTCTTCGCCCCGGTCTTCCGGGACGGGAAGCTGTTCGCCTGGGTCTACAACGCCCTGCACATGGGCGACCTGGGCGGCGTCGACCCCGGCGGCTGGGCGGTCCACGCACGCGACAAGTTCGAGGACGGCGCGGCCACCGCGCCGGTCAAGATCGTCGACGGCGGCCGGGTCCGTGAGGACGTCGTCGGGCTGTGGGTGAACCAGGGCCGCGACCCCGGGACCCTGCGGCTCAACGTCAACAGCGGCATCGCCGGGTGCCGGGCCATGGTCGAACGCATCACCGGCCTGGCCGACGAGTACGGCCCGGCCGTCGTCAAGGGCGTGATGCGACGGGTGATCGCGGACTGCTCCCGTGTGGTCGGCGAGCGTCTGCGCCGGATCCCGGACGGATCGTGGAGCCAGCGCCTCTACGTGTCGGGGGCGCTCGGCGAGGACCACCGCCTGCACCAGGAGGTGCTCACGCTCACCAAGCGGGGCGAGCAGATCGTGTGCGGCAACGCGGGGACGTCGCCGCAGGGCGGCCCCGGAAACTCCACGTACTCCGTACTCCGCTCGGCCGTGGTGGCGGCGCTCGCCTCGGCGGTCGGCTGGGACCAGCAGGGGTGCATGGCGGGCATCGCCGACCATGTCGTGATGGAGCCCGTCTTCGGCACCCGGAGCTGCGCCAATCCCCCGGCCGCCACGTCGGCGCTGCACAGCGTCTTCGTCACGATGAACCTGGCGGGCCTCACGACCGGTGCCATGCTGATGAGCGGTCCGCCGGACCTCGCGGCGCGCACCACGGCCTCGGGCGGCCTGTCGGTGGCCATGGCCGACATCGGCTTCGGGCTCAACGAGGACATGTCCCTCGTCGCACCACCGGTCTCCCTGCACGGCGGACTGCTGGGGGGCGGCGTCGGTGCCTTCCCCCACCGGGACGGGATGGACAACGGCGGTTCGTGGTTCATGCTCGGCACCTCCGCGGGCAACATCGAACCCGTCGAGCAGGAGGGTGTCGGCCTGGTGCTCTACCGTCGCGAGCTCCGCGACGGCGGTGGGCCGGGACGGTGGCGCGGCGGCAACGGGACCGAGGCGGCCTGGATTCCTCACCACGCCTTCATGAGCAATGCCCAGATGGTCTTCGTCGAGCCGAGCGCCAACCTGGCGGCCGGACTCGCCGGGGGCTACTACGCCCTGGCGGGCAACTTCATGCGCTCCACGGGAGGCCTCGTCGCCCGTGCCATGGCCGAGGGCCGCGTACCGGGTGACCGGAAGCAGCTGGAGGAGGAGACGGGCGCCCTCGAGCGGCTCCATCCCCAGGCGGTGCTCATGCCGGTGCCTCCGGGCGATGCCGTCGTCGTGGAACACAACGGCGGCGGGGGCTTCGGTGACCCGCTCGGCCGCGAGCCCGAGCGCGTCGCGGACGACGTCGCGCACGGCCGTGTCAGCGTCGGTGCCGCACGGAAGTTCTGGGGCGTGGTCCTCGATGCCGACGGTGCGGTGGACTCGGCCTCGACGGAGACGGCGCGCCAGGGGATTCGCCGCCGACGGCTCGAATCGGCTGTCGCACCGTCCCGGCCGGCGCCGCGCCCCGAAGGGCCTCTGGAGATCGTGCTGCCCGGCGCGGGCGGCAGCGTGGACCTGGTCGGCGTGGGCGACGCCTTCGGCTGGGCCTGTGCGGGCTGTGGCCACTGGCTCGCCGAGTCCGGGGCGCCCTTCCAGGACGGCGCGGCCGTGGCGGAACACGCCCCGCACGACGTCGACGCCCGGCTCTATCCGGACCCGGCCGAGTACGGCGATGCCTCGCTCGTGCTGCGGCAGTACCACTGCCCTTCGTGCGCCGGCCTCCTCGGGCAGCAGTTCTGCCGACGCGAGGACGGCCCCGGAAGCACCCTTCACCTCGAATTGGCCACTCTCCGGCAGAGAGGACGGTAGGCGCATGAGCATCACCATCACGGAAGCCGACCACGGCTTCGTCATCGGCGTGGACATCGGCGGCACGTTCACCGACTGCGCGATCGTCCGGCCGGACGGGAGCGCCGTCTCCGGGAAGACGCCGACCACACCGGAGAACCGGGCCACCGGCTTCTTCGCCTCGATCGCCGACGCGGCCGGCCACCTCGGGATGTCCCTGGACGAGGTTCTCGGCCATTGCTCGCTGCTGATCCACGGCACGACCACCGGCACGAACGCCCTCATCGAACGGGACGGCGCCCGGACCGGCCTCATCACGACCTCGGGCCACGGTGACGCCACCCTCATCATGAAGGCCGAGGGACGGCTTGCCGGTGTGGACGGCGGAATGATCTGGGACCTCCCTCACACGGACAAGCCGGAGCCCATCGTTCCGCGACGGCTGATCCGCGAAGTGCACGAGCGGGTCGACTTCCGGGGCGAGGTGCTCGTCCCGATGAACGAGCAGCAGCTCCTGGACGCAGCGGACGACCTCGTGACCGGGGGCGCGGAGTCGATCGCCGTCAGCTTCCTGTGGTCCGTGCGCAACCCGGCGCACGAGAACCGTGCCGTCGAGCTGATCAGTGCGCGTCATCCCGGCGTCTTCGTGACGGCGGCGAGTTCGGTGTCCTCCTACGTGGGCGAGTACGAGCGCACGATGAGCGGCATCGTCAACGCGTACATCGGCCCCCTGATGCGTGAGTACGTGCGCAACATCCAGGAGGAGGCGAACGCCCACGGCTACCGCGGCCGGATCCTCTACGCCACCTGCGCGGGCGGCGCGATCACCGAGGCCGAGGCACGGACCGCCCCCGTGCGCACCGTGCATTCCGGGCCCGTCAGCGGCCTGCTGGGCAGCGCGTTCGTCGCGGCCGTCCGCGACGAGCCTGATCTCATCGTGGCCGACATGGGCGGTACGTCGTTCGACGTCAGCGTGATCCGTGGTCTCGTGCCCGACGCCAGGGACACCTCCATGCTGGAGCGGTTCGAGGTGTCGCTGCCGATGATCTACATCGACACGGTGGGAGCGGGTGGCGGCAGCATCGCCTTCCTCGACGCGGCCGGGAACCTCCAGGTCGGTCCGCGCTCGGCCGGTGCCGTCCCGGGCCCGGTCTGCTACGGCATGGGCGGGTCCGAACCGACGGTCACCGACGCGGACGTGGTGCTCGGCATCATCGGCCCCGAGGACTTCCTGCACGGTGAGCGCCGGCTCGACAAGGCGGCGGCCGAGGCGGCGATCGGGGCGCTCGGAAAGCCGCTGGGCCTCACGCCGGAGGAGACGGCGGCCGGGATCAACCGGATCATCGACTCCAAGATGGCCGACCTGCTGCGCCGGATGAGCATCCTGCGCGGGTTCGACCCGCGGGAGTTCACGGTGTTCGCGTACGGCGGCGGCGGGCCCGTCCACGTCGGAGCCGTGGCGCGCGAGGTCGGTGTGCGCAAGGTGATCGTGCCGGTGCTGCACATGGCGTCGGCGTGGTCGGCGTTCGGGGCGACCGTCGCCGACGTGATCCACGTGGCCGAGCGCTGGGACCAGCACCCCATGCCCGCCGAGCCCGCGGCCCTGGCCGCGACCTTCGCGGAGCTGGAGACCGAGGTGCGTGACAAGCTCGCGTCCGAAGGATTCTCTCCCGAAGAGATCCAGGTGGACCGCTCCCTGCGCATGAAGTACACCGCCCAGCTGCACAACATCGAGGTGCCGCTCACCACGGCGGAACCGGACGAGGGGACCGTGTCGGAGCTCGGCGAGGAGTTCGCCCGCCTCTACGACGACCTCCACGGCGAGGGCGCCGGATATCGCGAGGGAGGTGTGACCGTCACGGGATTCGTCGTACGCGCCCGCGGCCTGACGGTCCGCCCCGCACCGGCCGAAGCTCCGCCGGCGAGCAACGTGCGCGAGCTCTCCCGACGTGTCTACTGGTCCGAGAAGCGGGGCTACCTGGACACTCCGGTGCTCAAGCTGAGCGGCGGACGCGTCGACGGCAGGTTCGAGGGGCCCATGCTCATCGAGCTGCCCGACACCGTGGTGGTGATCCGCCCGGGCCAGGTCGCCGCTTTCGACCGCTGGGGCAACCTCGTGCTCGAGATCGGCTGAGGCATCCGGGCGCCCATGGGGGCCTGGACCCTCCAGACGTCCGTCTGTACTGTCATAGCACGTTCGTGCGCTGCAAGAACATCTAGGAGTACGCGTGAGTGTGGAACCCGGCTGGCAGGGCCGCTTCTTCGAGGACTTCGAGGAAGGTGCGGTCTACCAGCACCCGTTGGGACGGACGGTCAGCGAGACCGACAACACGTGGTTCACGTTGCTGACCATGAACACGAACCAGCTGCACTTCAACAGTCAGTACGCGGCCCGGTCCGAGTTCGAGCGACCCCTGGTGGTCTCCACTCTCACCGTGGCCATCGCGGTCGGCCAGAGCGTCACCGACCTGACGCAGAACGCGGTGGCCAACCTGGGGTGGGACGACATCAGGATGACCCACCCGGTCTACGCCGGGGACACGCTGTGGAGCGAGTCGGTCGTCCTGACCAAGCGGGAGAGCAGGAGCAGGCCCACCGCCGGCATCGTGACCGTCAAGACACGGACGCTGAACCAGGACGGCAAGGAGGTGTGCTCGTTCCTGCGCACCTTCCTGGTGCACAGGCGCGGCGCCGAACAGCTCCAGAACATCTTCCCCGTGGGCGAAGTGCCGCTGACCGCTCCGGAGAAGCCGTGAACCGCCGGGCACCCCTGGGGGGCGTGCGCATCCTGGCCGTGGAGCAGTACGGCGCGGGCCCGTGGGGAAGTCTGCACCTCGCCGACCTCGGTGCGGAGGTCATCAAGATCGAGGAGCCTCGCTCCGGCGGCGACGTGGGACGGTACGTGCCCCCGTACGGCGAGGGCGAGGACTCCCTCTTCTTCGAGGCTCTCAACCGCAACAAGCGCAGCATCTCACTCGACCTGACCAACCCGCGCGGACGCGAGGTGTTCGAGCGCCTCGTCCGTGAGTCCGACGCCGTCTACTCCAACCTGCGCGGCGACGTACCGGCCAAGATCGGCATCACCTACGACGATCTCAAGGGCATCAACCCAGCCATCGTCTGCTGCTCGCTCTCCGGATACGGCATGACGGGCCCGCGCAGCGACCAGCCCGGCTACGACTACCTGCTCCAGGGACTCGCCGGATGGATGGACCTCACGGGCGAGCCGGGCGGGCCCCCGGCCAAGAGCGGCCTCTCCCTGGTGGACTTCACCGGCGGTTATGTGGCCGCGCTGGCGCTGGTGTCCGGCCTCCACGCGGCGCGACGCGACGGCATCGGCATGGACTGCGATGTGAGCCTCTACGACATCGCCGTGACCATGCTGAACTACCCCGGGGCCTGGCACCTCAACGAGGGCTTCGAGCCCACCCGTACCCACCACTCGGCGCACCCGTCACTGGTGCCGTTCCAGAACTTCGCGACGCGCGACGGATGGGTCGTCGTGGCGTGCCCCAAGGAGAAGTTCTGGGTGAAGCTCGCCACGATCCTCGGCCACGCCGAATGGTCGAGCGATGTGCGCTTCGACAACTTCGCGCACCGCTATGAGAACAAGGACGAGCTGATCCCGCTGCTCGAAGCCGAGTTCGTCACCCGCACCTCCGCGGACTGGCTCGAGTCCCTCACCGCCGCCGGCATTCCGTGCGCGCCGGTCAACAGCGTCAGTCAGGCCCTGCGGGAACCGCACACACTGGCGCGGGACCTGATCGTCGAGACCGAGCACCCCCGTTTCGGCACCGTGCGCCAACTGGCGTCTCCGGTGCGGGTCGGGCCCGAGCGTCCGGCCTACCGCCGCGCGCCCATGCGCAACGAGGACCTCACCTACGTCACTCGTGATCTCGCCGGTTACGAGGCCGGCGAGATCGACGCCCTGACTGCCGAGGGCGCCTTCGGCGAGGTGGTCCCCGGCCACACCACGACACCGGCTGACTAGGACAGAACAAATGGATTTCGCACTCACCCAGGAACAGCAGGACTTCAAGGCGACACTACGGGCGTTCGTCGAGAAGGAGATCATCCCCGTCGCCCGCGAGTACGAGCAGTCCGGGCGCTACCCCACCGAGATCGTGGACGGCCTCAAGGAACTCGGGCTGTTCGGTATCACCGTGCCCGAGGAGTACGGGGGCCTGGACCTGGACCCGGTCTCCTTCGCGCTGGTCTTCGAGGAGCTGGCGCGGGGCTGGATGGGCATCGCGGGCGTGCTCGGCAGCCACTCGCTGTCCTGCCGCATGATCGCGATGCACGGCACCGAGGAGCAGAAGCAGCGCTACCTGCCCGCACTCGCCGAGGGCACGCGGCGAACCGGTCTCGGCCTCACGGAGCCCGGCGCCGGCACGGACATGCAGAGCATCCGCACCACCGCCGTGCTCGACGGTGACCACTACGTGGTCAACGGCACCAAGTCGTGGATCACCAACGCCCGTTTCGCCGACCCGCTGCCGGTGATCGTCAAGACCGATCCGTCCGCCTCCCCCAAGCACCGGGGCATGAGTGTCCTCCTCGTCGAGCAGGACACTCCCGGCTTCGAGGTGCTCAAGGACATCGGCAAGCTGGGCTACAAGGGCCCCGAGACCTGCGAGGTCCTCCTCGACAACGCCCGGGTACCGGTCTCGAACCTGCTCGGCGGCGTCGAGGGCCGGGGCATGCAGCAGACCTTGTCGGCGCTGGAGTGGGGCCGGGTCAACATCGCCGCCCGCGGTGTCGGGGTCGGCCAGCGGGCCTACGAGGAGGCGCTCGCCTACTCCAAGCAGCGCGTCGCCTTCGACCAGCCCATCGCGGAGTTCCAGGCCATCCAGCTGAAGCTCGCCACCATGGCCACCAACCTCCAGGCCGCGCGGCTCATGACCTACTGGGCGGCCACGGAGGTGCGCAGCGGCCGCGCGGACGGACCGACGGGCATGGCCAAGATCTTCTCGTCGGAGATGGCCCTGGAGAACGCCATCGACGCGATGAAGGTCCACGGGGCGTACGGCTACTCCACCGAGTACGAGATCGAGCGGCTCTTCCGCGACGCGCCGCTGATGAGCATCGGCGAGGGGACCAACGACGTCCTGCGCACCGTCGTGGCGAAGGCCCTGGTCTCCGGTCGGGCCAGCGTCGGATGACCGCGTCGATTCCCCGGTCGCACCTGTACGTACCGGGCAACGCGGGGGCACGCCTCGGGAAGGCGTGGGCGAGCGATGCCGACGCCGTCATCATCGACCTCGAGGACGCGGTGCCCCCCGCCGAGAAGCCGGCGGCGCGGCGGGCCGTGGCGGACTGGCTCGCCTCGACGGCGGGCCAGCGCTCCGGCACGAACCGCGAACTGTGGGTCAGGGTCAATGCCGGGACCGAGGGTCTCACCGACGTGGAGACCCTCGCCGGCGCCGCGGGGCTGACAGGTCTCGTGCCCGCCAAGGCGACGGTCGCCGATCTCCGTTCCCTGGCCGCCGAGCTGGACCGGCGCGGTCTGGACTGGAGGCTCAGCCCTCTCCTGGAGACACCCGGCGCGGTGCTGGACGCCCGTGTCGTCGCGGGGCTCCCCCGCGTGCTCAGGCTCCAGATCGGCGAGTACGACCTCTGCGCGGCGACGGGCATCCAGCCGGGGGCCTCCGAGGCCGAGACGGCCTGGGCACGGTCCTGGGTCGTCTTCGCCAGCAGCGAGGCGGGCATCGAGCCTCCGGTCGGCCCGGTGTCGACCGTGGTGCGCGACGAGGCGGTGTTCACCGCTTCGACGGAGCGCGCGGCACGCCAGGGCTTCGTCGGCCGGGCCTGCATCCATCCGGCACAGTTGCCTGCCGTGCACGCGGTCTTCACGCCGACGCCGGAGGCCGTCGCACGTGCCGCGGCTCTCCTCTCGGCGTACGACGCCGCCATCGCCGCCGGTTCGGGAGCGTACATCGACGAGACCGGCCACATGGTCGACGAGGCCCTGGCGCGCGGCGCGCGGCGCATCGTCGCACTCGCACGCCGATGATCCGCATGAGGGAAAGGAACCAGTCCATGAAGGAACTGCAGGAACGCGTCGCCGTCGTCACCGGCGGCGCCAGCGGCATCGGCTACGCCCTCGCCCAGCGCTTCATCACCGAGGGAATGAAGGTGGTGATCGCCGACATCGAGGAGAAGGCCCTGGACGAGGCGGTCACCGCCCTGGGCGCCGGCGGGGCCCAGGTCCTCGGCGTGCGCACCGACGTGTCCCTGCCCGAGGACGTGGAGGCACTGGCCCAGGCCACGCTCGAGCGCTTCGGGGCAGTGCACGTCGTGTGCAACAACGCCGGTGTCGAGAGCGGCGCCCCCTTCCTCGACATCCCACTGACCACCTGGGAGTGGGTGCTGAAGGTCAACTTCGGGGGCGTCCTCAACGGATGCAGGACGTTCCTGCCCCTCCTCAAGGAACAGGGCGAGGGGCACATCGTCAACACCGCGTCGACCGCCGCGTTCGCCACCGGGCTCCCGACGTTCGCGCCCTATTCGGTGTCGAAGTTCGCCGTCCACGCCCTGTCGGAGAACCTCGACGTCGAGCTGCGTACCGCAGGTGAGCCTATCGGGGTCTCCCTGCTGGTGCCCGGCATGACGAAGTCACGCATGCCGGACGCCGAACGCAACCGGCCGGCGGGAGTGCCCCTGTCCGAGTCCCCTGAGCGGCGCAGGGTCCTGGACATGATCCGCGGTGCGATGGAGGGGAACGCGCTCGACCCGTCGGTCACCGCCGCGCAGGTCGTCGACGCGATCCTGCACGACCGCTTCTTCGTCCTGACCCACCCGGAGGAGACCATCGCGGCCCAGCGGAACCGTCTGCACGCGATGGAGACCGGCAAGCCGCCGGCCGCACGCAAGCCGTCCGGCGCGGAATGACGGGACGCCCCGGGGCTCAGCCGTACCACCGGCGCACACGGATCCGGGGACCACGGGGGCCGGTCAGCTCGGCGTCACGCGCGATCTACTGAGCGAGCGTGTGGAGAGGTCCACCGCCCGGCCCCGGCGGAAGGCGATGACCGCGTGAGGGACGTCTCGACCACCGCACACCCCCACCCCTGCAGGACAGCGCCCGGACCCTGCACGGTCCGGGCGCTGTGCCGTCACCCGTCAGGAAGACCTGAGGGCTGCCGCCTCATCGACGAGGCCGTCAGGCAGCCGGCCGTCAGGCGGTTTCCGGCGCGGTCAGGGGGAGGTCCAGGCGGGCACGCAGCTCATCGACATCGGTGTCGAACGTCTCGCGTACGCGTACCCCCAGCGGTCCCACGTCGAAGACCGCGACGTCGGAGTAGACCCGGCTGACGCAGCCGACGCCGGTCAGCGGGTACGTGCACTCCGGGACCAGCTTGGCCCGGCCCTGCTTGTCGAAGAGCTTCATCATCACGAAGGTCTGCTTGGCGCCGATGGCGAGGTCCATCGCCCCGCCCACGGCCGGAATGGCGTCCGGCGCGCCGGTGTGCCAGTTGGCCAGGTCCCCCGTACCGGAGACCTGGAAGGCTCCGAGCACACAGACGTCGAGGTGACCTCCCCGCATCATCGCGAACGAGTCGGCGTGGTGGAAGTACGAGGTGCCGGGCAGCTCGGTCACCGGTACCTTGCCCGCGTTCGTCACGTCGGGGTCGACCTCGTCGCCGATCGCGGCCGGGCCCATGTTGAGCATGCCGTTCTCGGTGTGCAGCACCACACCCGAGCCCGTGGGCAAGTGGTCGGCCACCTTGGTGGGTTGTCCGATCCCGAGGTTGACGTAGGAACCGGCCGGGATGTCGCGCGCGACGACCGCGGCGAGTTGGTCGGGGGTCAGTGCCATGTCAGCGCGCTCCTTGCACGGTGTACCGACGCGCCTCGATCTGCACGATGCGGTCGACGTAGACCATCGGTGTGACGACGGCCTCGGGGTCGAGGCCGCCGGTCGGCACGATCTCGCCGACCTGGACGATCGTGGTCGTCGCCGCGGTCGCCATCACGGGGCCGAAGTTGCGGGCGGTCTTGCGGTAGACGAGGTTGCCCATCCCGTCGGCGCGATGGGCGCTGATCAGCGCGACATCACCCTTGATCGGGTATTCGAGCACGTGGTCACGTCCGTCGATCGTGCGCGTCTCCTTCCCCTCGGCCAGCGGCGTCCCGACGGCCGTGGGGCAGTAGAACGCACCGATGCCGGCACCGGCCGCGCGCAGCCGCTCGGCGAGGCTGCCCTGCGGGACGACCTCGAGTTCGATCTTCTTGGCCCGGTAGAGCTCGTCGAAGACGTAGGAGTCGCTCTGCCGGGGGAAGGAGCAGATCACCTTCCGCACCCGGCCCGCCTTCAGCAGCGCCGCGAGCCCCACCTCGCCGTTGCCGGCGTTGTTGGACACGATGGTCAGGTCCTTCGCGCCCTGCCGGATCAGTCCGTCGATGAGATCGAACGGCATTCCGGCCATGCCGAACCCTCCGACGAGGACCGTGCTGCCGTCCTCGACGCCGGAGACCGCCTCGTCGACCGTGTCCAGGATCTCGGCCCTGCTCACGCGTGCACCTCCGTGTTCTCGAGAACCACTGCCATGCCCTGTCCCACGCCGATGCAGATGGCGGCGACGCCCCATCGCTCATTACGCTCACGGAGCACCTTGGCCAGCGTGCCGAGGATGCGGCCGCCACTGGCCCCGAGCGGATGGCCGAGCGCGATCGCGCCCCCCTTGGTGTTGACGATCTCCGGGGCGATGCCCCACGCGTCGACGCACACCAGCGACTGCACCGCGAAGGCCTCGTTGAGCTCCACCGCGCCGACCTGTCCCCAGGTGATGCCCGCCCGCTTCAACGCCCTCTCGGCCGCCTGGACCGGGGCGTAGCCGAACGCCTGGGGGTCGAGCGCGAACGTGCCCCGGCCCGCGATGCGGGCGACCGGCTCGAGGCCGATCCGCTCGGCGGCAGCCTCCGATCCCAGAAGTACGGCGGACGCGCCGTCACTGAGCGGGGAGGCGTTGCCGGCGGTGATGGTGCCGTCCTTGCGGAAGCTCGGCTTGAGCCCGGCCAGTTTCTCGACCGACGAGTCCGGACGGACGCCCTCGTCACGGGCGAGGCCGTCGAGGGGAGTGACGAGGTCGTCGTAGAAGCCCTCGTCCCAGGCGGCTGCTGCGAGCCGGTGGGAGCGGACGGCGAACTCGTCCTGCCGCTCCCGGCTGACCGCGTACTTCTCCTGCAGCTGTTCGTTGGCCTCACCGAGGCTGACCGTCCACTCCTTCGGCATGCGCGGGTTGACCAGCCGCCAGCCCAGCGTGGTCGAGACCGCCGCGAGGTCCCCTGCCGGGAAGCCCTTGGCCGGCTTCGGGAGCACCCAGGGAGCACGCGTCATCGACTCGACACCGCCGGTCAGGACGATGTCGGCGTCACCGGTCTCGATCGCGCGCGAGCCGATCATGGCGGCGTCCAGTGACGAGCCGCACAGGCGGTTGACCGTACTGCCCGGAACGCTGGTCGGCAGGCCGGCGAGGAGCGCGGCCATCCGTCCGACGTTGCGGTTCTCCTCCCCCGCGCCGTTCGCGTTGCCCCAGACCACCTCGTCGACAGCTGCCCGGTCCAGCCCGGGCGCCCTGGCGAGCAGCGCCTCGATGACGTCGGCGGCCAGATCGTCGGGTCTGACGCCGGCCAAGGCGCCACCGAAGCGGCCGAAGGGGGTGCGCAGGGCGGAATAGATGAAAGAACTCATGCTCAGGACGGTATGCCCGGTCAGCGATACGGTGAAGTATCAATATCCTGCCCAATTGATATGAGGAACATATGGATCTCCGTCAGCTGCGGTACTTCGTCACCGTGGCCGAGGAGCGCCACTTCGGCCGGGCGGCCGACCGGCTCCGCATGGCGCAGCCGCCGTTGTCGCAGTCGATCCGCCGGCTGGAGGTGGACCTGGGTGTGGAACTCCTGCACCGCACGACGCGACGGGTCGAGCTCACCGATGCGGGCCGCAGTTATCTGGTGAGAGCGCGCACGATCCTGGCGGACGTGGACGACGCGGCGCACGAGGCCCGCCGGGTGGCCGCCGGATCGGTGGGTCATCTGGCGATCGGCTGCGTCGGTTCGGCGACGTACAGCCTGCTGCCACCGCTCTCCAGCCACCTTGCCGCCGAACTCCCCGGGGTCGACTTCTCCTTCCGTGGCGAGATGCTCGCCCCTGACCAGATGGAGGCCCTGCGGACGGGCGCCATCGACGTCGCGCTGCTCCGCCCGACCGTGGCCGACCCCTCCCTCACGGTGGTGCCCCTGCGGCGTGACCGTCTCGTGGTCGCCCTCCCGGCGGTCCACGAGCTGGCCGGTCACCGGGAGGTGCGGGTCACCGACCTGCGGCAGGCCGACCTCATCGTGCACTCCGCCGGCCAGCGTTCGGTCATGTACGGCGTGGTGCTCGGCCTCTTCCGCGATGCCGGCATCGACGTGCACGTCAGGCACGAGGTCGGTGAGACCTCCACCCTGATCACCCTGGTCGCCGGTGGGCTCGGCGTCGCGATCGTCCCCGAGCCGGTGACCGCGCTGGCTCTCGACGGTGTCGCCTACCGGCCGCTGGTCAGCCCCGCCGCGACGGTCGACCTCGCCGTCGCCCATCGTTCCGACCGGACCGAACCCCATCTCGCCCGCACGGTCGACATCGTCCGGCGCATCGTGTGATCACCGTCGTGGACACAGCTCGGTGGCTCCGCCTGCGTCGTCGTAGGCGGCTCCACCCCGCCAGATTCGCCGGCGCCATCCGCGACGAGCGCTTCTCGTCCTCACCCGGCCGGACGTGGCCATCGCTGCCCTGGTGGCGCGGCAGTACGCCTGCGGAGCGGAGACTCACCGACGGACCGCAAGCCCTCCGCCATCGAATGGCCGTTCCAGACGCTGGGCGGGCTCGGCCCGCGAGCTGATCTGCAGCTTCGTGGGACCTTGCGCAGGTGGTACTCCACTGTCCGGTGACTGACGAACATCCGCTCAGCCACCTCGCGGCTGCTGCCGGCGGCGCAGGTACTCGCCGTGCCAACCGTCGCGCCCTTCGGTGACGCGTGCACCACCGTGAACAGGGAGCAGATGTGAAGGCTCTGTGGCGGCGCTGTCGCCGTGCGGGCTCCGGTGTCCTGGCACCGAACCGAGCTTCGTACAGTAGGTTGCGCGGGCCGGTGCGGAAGTGCCGATCCGGCGTGGGACTTCAGTCCGGGCGTGGAGACCCGAGGTCGGGATCCGGATTCCGGTGATCACCACAGCGGCCGGCCGCCGGGACGAGATCGCGCGCCCCGGATGCGCGACGCGGCCGGCAGGCGCCGGCCCGGTTTGCGTGCGCACATGTGCCGACAGCATCCCAGGAAGGGGCGGGACCATGTCTCACCGAGGCGCTGCGCAGGACAGCACCATCCGCGTGCTGATCATCGATGACGAGCCGGAACTGGCGGAGGTACTGGCTGTCTCCGTCGCCGATGCGGGATGGCAGCCTTTCACCGCGGCGGACGGGCATGGTGCCGTACGGCTCGCGCGCGAGTGTGACCCGCACGCCGTGGTCCTCGACTGGATGCTGCCCGACCTCGACGGCCTGAGTGTCCTGCGGCGGCTGCGGTACGAGAACGAGGAACTCCCCGTCCTCATGCTCACCGCCCGGGACGCGCTCGGGCATCGTCTGGAAGGCCTGTCGGCGGGAGCGGACGACTATGTGACCAAGCCCTTCTCCCTCGAAGAGGTGCTGTTGCGGCTGCGCGGACTGCTGCGTCGCTCAGGGGCGGGCAACAAGGTGCCGGTTGCGGACGGTTCCGTGCGGAGGCTGGGCGATCTGGTGATGTCCGAACGAAGCCGTGAGGTGTGGCGGGGTTCGACGCCTGTCTCGCTCACAGCCAAGGAGTTCGACCTGTTGTGGTTCCTGATGGGCTCGCCCCGGCGGGTGTTCAGCAAGGCGCAGCTCCTCGAACACGTCTGGAACAGCTCGTTCGACGGTGAGGGGAACCTCGTCGAGGTGTACATCTACGGCCTGCGCTCGAAGATCGACAAGGGCCGGGCCCCGATGATCCAGACAGTGCGCGGAGTCGGTTACGTGATCCGGGGTGCGGACGACGGGCCATGCTGACGCGGCTCGGCCGGCGAGCGAGGGCCCGTACACGCGGCAGAACCCTGCGGACGCGCCTGGTCGTCTCCATGTCCGTGCTGTTGGCCACCGTGTGCGCCGCCATGTCGTTCACGACCGTGTTCACGCAGAGCGAGTACCTGCGCGCGGACCTCGACCAGCGTGTCACCGAAGCCGCCGAGCGGCACCAGGCGGCCCTGCGCCTGCGGACCGGCGGTCTCACGTATCTGGGTTTCCTCGGGCTGCCCGGCCAACCGGTCGGAACGCTCGGGGCCCGGATCGACTCCTCGAACCATGTGCCCGCCGCCGGTGTGGTGACCGGCGACGGCAGCCTGCGCGTGCTCTCCGCCGCGCAGCAGGAGGCTCTGAGCGGGATCTCTGTGGACGGCTCCCTGCATACCCGGGTGGTTCCCGGTCTCGGTGAGTACCGGCTGACCGCGGTGGGCGACGACGGGGCTTCGGTGATCACGGGGCTTCCCATGACCGACGTGCAGCGCATGACGGGCCGCCTGATGGCGGCGGAGGCGGTGATCGCCGGGGTCGGGCTCGCGGTTGCGGGCTGTGTCTGCGCGGTGGTGGTGCGGCGTCAGCTGCGCCCCCTCCGCAGGGTCGCCGCGACCGCCGCCGAGGCCGCCCGGGTGCCTCTGGACCGGGGCGAGGTCACGGGGCTCAGCCGCGTCCCCGCACACGACACCGATCCCGGTACGGAAGCCGGTCAGGTCGCCGTCGCGCTCAATCACCTGATCGACCACGTGGAGACGTCACTCGCCGAAAGACAGCGCACCGAGGACCGCATGCGCCGCCTCCTCGCGGACGCCAGCCATGAGCTCCGCACCCCGCTGGCCTCCATCGCCGGATACGCACAGCTCATGGCGTCCGGAACCGGGAAACTCGACCCCGAACTGGCCTGGCGCCGGGTCTCCGCACAGTCGGCACGCATGACGGCACTGGTGGAGGACCTGCTCCTGCTCGCCCACCTCGACGAAGGCCGTCCCCTGCACAAGGGCGAGGTGAACGTGGCGACCCTGGTCGCCGAAGCGGTGTGGGACGCCCGGGCCGCGGGAAGCGATCACCTGTGGCAGGTGGTCCTGCGCCTGGACGCCTCCGTGACGGCCGACGGCGACCAGGCCCGCCTGCAGCAGGTACTGGCCAACCTGCTGGCCAACGCCCGGGTCCACACCCCCGCCGGGACACAGATCACCGTGACAGCCGAGACGGCCGGAACCTGGGGCGTCATCCGCGTCCATGACGACGGCCCCGGCATCCCCACCGCGGCCCTGCCCTCCATTTTCGAACGCTTCACCCGGGCCGACACCTCCCGCGCTCGTACCGCCGACCGGAAGGGCGGCACCGGTCTCGGGCTCGCCATCGCCTCCGCGATCACCCGGGCACACAGCGGCCGGATCGAGGTACACAGCGAACCGGGCGACACCGAGTTCACCGTACTGCTGCCGCTGACCCGGCAACCACCGCCGCAGGACGACGCGGTCTGAGGCGGTCCCAGGTTTCCGGGTCACAGGTGCCGGGACGCGGGCGTCAGCCGAACAGGGCGCCCCGGAGCGCAGTCCATTTCAGTTACGCCTCAGGTGGGTCCGCAATAGTGAGCGTCCACGGCCGGTCTAAGCGAACCAGCCCAAGCCGAAAGGATCCGTCGAGGATGACCCAGGACGGTGCGCGGCACAAGAGGAACACGTCACGTCGACAGGTGCTCGTCGCCGGAGGTGCCGCGATCGCAGTGGCCGGCACGGGCGGCGTGCTGGCCACGAATGCTCTCGCCGGGGAGGAAACACCGGTCGAGGTGAAGGGATCGAAGCCTTCAGCCGGGGAAACCTGCTACCGGCTGAACACCGAAGCCATCGAAGGTCCCTACTACATCGATGCGGACAAGATCCGGACGGACGTCACCGAGGACAAGGAAGGCGTTCCGCTGACCCTGGTCATCAAGGTGATCGACGCCGAGACGTGCAAGCCGGTGCGGAACGCGGCGGTCGACATCTGGCACTGCGACGCGCTCGGCATCTACTCCGGGTACGAGAGCATGGGTTCCGCCCTGCCCCCCGGCATGTCCCCCGACAACCCGCCTGCGTCCGGTGACCTGCACCTGGAACCCACCGACAACGAACGGTACCTGCGTGGCACCCTGCGTACCGACCACGCGGGCAAGGTCCGGTTCACCAGCATCTTCCCCGGCTGGTACGAGGGCCGTGCCGCACACATCCACACCAAGGTGCACACGGACGGAACGTGGACCAAGGGCGGCTACGAGGGTGGCCGCACCTGCCACACCGGCCAGCTCTACTTCGAGGAGAAGGCCGTCCTGGCCGTCGCCGAGGTGAAGCCCTACTCGACCAGCACCGTCGACCGCGTCACCCTCACCGAGGACACGGTCTACGACGACAGCGGCGCCACGGGCGGCCTGCTCACCCTTCGCTACGACAAGAAGCGGATCGCGAAGGGCGTCACCGCTTCGATCACGGTGGGCGTGGACCCGGAAGCCACCAACGACGGGGACATTCCTCTTTCGCCCCCCTCGGCCTCGCCGTCGGCGTAGGACGTGATGCGGCGTGACCGGGCGGGCCTCACGGTCCGCTGACGGCAGCCAGGATCCGCATGGGGCGGGCACAGGAACCGACCGGCCGGGAACCGGCCGGACCGCCTGTGCCCGCCCTCCCGCATATGCTCCCCAGACCGAGCAGCGACCCGTCGAGGTCGCGCTCCCGACGTGGCGGAGCCATCCGCGCCCCTACTCCTTCCGCAGGCGGCCATGACCAAGTACCACGACGAGCAACTCGCCGGCATCGCCGTATCCGCTCTGACCGAACAGCTGTCCCTCGCTCCGAAGCCCGGGCTGCCCGACCCCCGTGATCTCGCTGCACGCACCACCCGCAAGGACCACCGAGCTCTGCTCTGGACGGCGAAGGCGCTGACGTCCGGGCTCACCGCGATGGCTGCCGCAGCCCGCCGCACCGGAGAGCCGACGCCTCTGCTGCGCGAGGAGCTGGGCGCTGTCGGACGGTGCACCGAGCATTCGGCGGATCTGGCCGGGGGTGGCCACCGGGGCGCCCTGTGGACGCTCGGCCTGCTCGTCGCGGGTGCCGCGCTCCTCCCTTCCTCGACAGGAACCGAGGTCACCACAGCCGCCAAGCGCATTGCCGCGCACCCTGACCGGAAGGCCCCGAGGCGGCCCTCGCACGGTTCGGCCGTGTCGGTGAAGTACGGGGCGGCGGGCGCCCGGGGCGAGGCACGCGCCGGCTTTCCCCACGTGCTCCGTGCGCTCCAGGCACTTGACGCCTCCCGGCAGGCGGGCGCCACCGAGACGCAGGCACGACTCGATGCCTTGCTGACCGTGATGTCGACCCTGCGCGACAGCGAACTCCTCTACACCGCCGGGCCCGGTGGCCTGCGTCACGTGCACGTGGGGGCACGCGCTGTTCTGGACGCGGGCGGCACCGCGGCCCCCGCCGGCGCCGAGGCACTCGCGGCCCTGGACGCCGATTTGCACGCACGGGGCTGGAGCCCGCGCGGCAGTGCGGCACTTCTGACCGGAGCCCTGTTCCTGGACGCTCTGCCCGCCCTGACCCGGACGAGGAACGCACCGCCTCAGGGCTGACCACGTTGCCCGCCGCCGGGCAGGACGGCCGGGGCAGGCCGCCCCGGGGCCGTGAGCCCCTGCCCGGGCACAGGCGCGCGATCTCCCCGGGGTCCGAGCCGGCCCCCCTCCCCCGGCGTGCCCACGGGCTCGATCTGAATCGCCGCCGAACCTGCGAACCGGGCCGAACCCACCCGGGTGGCAGTAATACCGCTGCCCTGTCCACGGTCAGGGCCCCTGCTCCGGCCTGTGGGAGGCCGATCCCGAAGATCACTTGATTCCTCAAGTAAACATGGGCCATTTTCGCTTGACGCTTCAAGTGACTCGCCCTATCGTTACTTGAAGCATCAAGCAATCACGGAGGTCCGTCCCCATGAACGTCACTCTCTGGATCATCGCGAGCATCCTGGCCGTCGCGTTCCTCCTCGCCGGCCTGATGAAGGCGGGCCAGCCGAAGGAGAAGCTGGCAGCCTCCGGCATGGCCTGGGTGGACGATTTCTCGTCCGGCGCAGTGAAGGCCATCGGTGCGGTGGAGGTACTCGGAGCCCTGGGCCTGATCCTGCCCGCGGCCCTGAACATCGCCCCGGTCCTGGTGCCGCTGGCGGCCACCGGGCTGGCGATCACCATGCTCGGCGCCGCGGTCGTCCACGCCCGCCGCAAGGAGAACCAGATGATCGGCGCAAACGTCGTGCTGCTGATCCTGGCCGCCATCGTGGCGTGGGGAAGGTTCGGGCCCTACGCCTTCTAGGGTGGTCGCAAATCACCCGTACCACCCAAATCCATGGAGCCTGTCATGCGCGCATTCAACGTTCCCGAGTCCGGCGCCCAGCCCGTCGTCTCCGACCTGCCCGTGCCTGAGGTCACCGATGGCGCCGTCCTGGTACGGGTGAAGAGCGCCGCCCTGAACGCCATCGACAAGACCCTGGTCGCAGGCATGATGGCCGAGATGATGCCCCACCTCTACCCGCTGGTCGTGGGACGGGACGCCGCTGGAGTCGTCGAGGCGGTCGGGGCGGGCGTCGACCACGTGGCGGTGGGTGACGAGGTCATCGGACACGTCCTGCTCGCCCCGCCGATCCAGGCAGGCAGCATCGCCGAGTACGCACTGATCCCGGCCGCCGCGGTAGCGGCCAAGCCGGCCGGCCTGGACTTCGACACGGCTGCGGCACTGCCGCTCGCCGGCACCGCCGCCCTCGCGTCCGTGGACGCCGTCGAGGCCTCGGAGGACCAGGTGGTCCTGGTGGTCGGGGCCACCGGGGGCGTCGGCTCGTACGCCGTCCAGCTGCTCGCCGCCCGCGGCGTCACCGTCGTCGCCACCGGAGGGGCCGCCGACAGCGACCGGCTCACCGGCCTCGGTGCGGCGACGGTGGTGGACCACAGGTCCGGGACCCCGGTGGCCGATCAGGTGACCGCGGCCTACCCGGGCGGGGTCGACGCCCTCATCGACCTGGTCGCCTCCAGCCCCGACGCCCTGCCCCTGAGCGCCGTACGCAAGGGCGGCAGGGTCGCCAGCACCCTGGGTGCCGCGGACGGACAAGTCCTCGGAGCGGCCGGGCTGACGGGCAGCAACATCATGGCCTCTCCCCTCCGGGAAGTCATCGAGCCGCTGGCCGCCCTGGCCGCGGCGGGCACCTTGAAGGTCGACATCACCAAGGTGTTCCCCCTGGAACAGGCCGCGGACGGCCTCGCGGCCCTCAGTGCGGGCGGCACACGCGGCAAGATCGTCATCCGCGTCACCGACTGACCCATCCCGACACCATCCCGTCCGCCTCCGGGCGGAGCGGTCGGCAGTAGCCGGCCGAAGAACCGAAGTAAGGAATTCCCATGATCGTCGTCACCGGTGCCACCGGCCAACTCGGCCGCCTCGTCGTGGAAGACCTCCTCACCCGGGTCCCCGCCGAGCAGATCGTCGCGGCCGTCCGCACCCCCGCGAAGGCCGCCGACCTCGCCGAGCGAGGCGTCCAGGTCCGCGAGGCGGACTACGACCGCCCCGAAACCCTGAAGAGCGCCTTCGAGGGCGCGGACAAGATCCTGCTGATCTCGGGCAGCGAAATCGGCCGCCGCATTCCGCAGCACCAGGCCGTCATCGACGCGGCCAAGAATGCCGGCGTCAGTCTGCTCGCCTACACCAGCGTCCTGCACGCCGACACCTCCACACTGCCCGTCGCCCCTGAGCACAAGGTCACCGAGGAAGCGATCAAGGCCAGCGGACTCACCTACAGCCTGCTGCGCAACGGCTGGTACAACGAGAACTACATTCCCACCGCCGAGCAGGGCGTGGCCACCGGCACCATCATCGGCAGCGCCCACGGCGGCCGCGTCGCCGCCGCCTCGCGCGCCGACTACGCCGCCGCGGCGGCCGTCGTCCTCACCGGTGACGGCCACGACAACACCGTCTACGAACTGTCCGGCGACGCCGCCTGGACCATGGAAGACCTCGCCGCCGACATCACCGCAGCCACCGGAACGAAGGTCGTCTACCAGGACCTTCCGGCCGAGGAGCATGCCAAGGCCCTGGCCGGAGCCGGCCTGCCCGAGCCCGTCGTGGAGATGCTCGTATCGATCGACGCGGGTGCCGCCGACGGCCAGCTGGCCGACACCACCGGCGACCTGGCCCGTCTCGCCGGCCGGCCCACCACCCCGGTGCGCACCACCATCGCCGCAGCGACGGGCAACTGAGCGCGTCACGCAGTGTCCCCGCCCGTCCTGGAGACGCCTGGATCCAGGACGGGCGGTACGGCCCGGGCGATCGCCTGCACCCCGTGCCTCTCATCGACCAGGCGGACCACGGGGCGAGCGCGACCGCCCGCCCCCTCATCCAAGGAGCTCCCCTGTGTCCACGTCTTCTTCCCTTCCCCCGGCGTCCACGGTTCCCGTCCGGACCCAGCCCGGGCCGGCCGCTGTCGCCGGATGGCTGATCGCGGGCATCGTGGCCGCGAGCGTCCTCAACGAGGTGATCGCTCTCCTCTCGATCGCGGCCGGGGCGTCGGAGGACTTCCAGCCCCTCCAGCCGGGATCGTTCATCTCGTTCACCTTCCTCGGCGTCCTCATAGGCGCGGCCGGCTGGGCTGTGGTCCGGCGGCGGTCGGCCGATCCCCGCGCCCTGCTGTCCCGGCTGGTCCCCGCGGTCGTGGTCGTCTCCTTCATTCCCGACCTGATGATGTTCTTCAGCGACTACAAGGCGCACGCCGACGCCGCCGGGATCATCGGACTGATCGTGATGCACGTCGCCGTCGCGGCGGTGGCGGTGCCCGCGTACCACCGTGCTCTGCCTCTGAACGCCGTGCCCCGCGGCTGACCCGCGCCCCCGACCCCCGCTCGCCGGCGGGGAGTCTCCAGCACAGATCCGCCCATCCGTGGATCCGGAGGTACGCCGATGAACGACGCATCCGCCATAGGGTTTGAAGCAGCAAATTATCGTGGAGGTATGGACACCGACGAACCTCGATGGCTGGACGACGACGAACAACAGACCTGGCTCGCCATGGTCGCCATGCTCGTCGGCCTCCCCGCCGCGCTGGACGCTCAGCTGCAGCGCGACGCCGGCATCTCCCACTTCGAGTACCAGGTCCTCGCCGGCCTCTCCATGTCACCCGAACACACCTTGCGGATGAGTGATCTGGCCGAGTTCGCGGAAGCCTCCCTCTCCCGCCTCTCCCACACCGCGAAGCGCCTGGAGAACAAGGGCTGGCTCACACGCAGCCCCGACCCCGCGGATGGCCGCTTCACCCTCGCCACTCTCACCGACGCCGGCTGGGACAAGGTCACCGCCACCGCTCCCGGGCACGTCGAGGAAGTACGCCGCCTGCTCATCGACCCCCTGACGAAAGCGCAGTCCAAGCAGTTGCGTGAGATCAGCCGACGCGTCACCGACGCCATCGACCCTCACCGCACCTGTCCCCGGATGCCCGCCACCTGACCGGCCCCGGCCTGCGGCGCACGGCTCACCCCCCGACACCACGACGACACCCCCGCATCCGCGCCCGACCCGGAGGCCAACCATGCCCGACGTGCTGAATCCCGAGATACCCGCAGGCGCATTCGATGCCTTCCTGCCCGACGCCCTGACCAGGGCCGCCACCCAGCGGCCCTGGACTCCCGCCGACGGCCCTCTGCCCGCCCTCTACATCAGCCACGGCGCTCCGCCGCTCCTGGACGACGGTCAGTGGCTCCGCCAGCTGTTCGACTGGACGCAGTCCCTGCCGAAACCCAAGGCCGTCGTGATCGTCTCCGCGCACTGGGAGGACGCGCCGCTCATGCTGTCCGCCCCCGCGGCCAGGACCCCGCTGGTGTACGACTTCGGCGGCTTCGCGCCCCGCTACTACGAGATGCAGTACGCCACCCCTGACGCCACGGGGCTCACCGCCCGCATCGCCGCGATGATGCCCGACGACGAGCCGCTCTACCAGCACCCTTCCCGAGGGCTGGACCACGGCGCCTGGATCCCGCTGATGGCCATGTACCCGCTCGCCGACGTCCCGGTCCTGCAGATGTCCATGCCCACCCACGACCCCGATCGCCTGCTCGGACTCGGCCGCCGTCTGGCACCCCTGCGCGACGAGGGCGTCCTCGTCGTGGGCTCCGGCTTCATGGTTCACGGACTGCCGTACATCACGCGCGAGATGATGGCCCACGGCACCGTGCCCGGTTGGTCCTCCGACTTCGACATGTGGGCCGCCGACGCCCTCGCCCGCGGCGACGTCGGCGAACTCGCCGCCTATGCCGGCCGCGCTCCCGGGATGCCCTATGCCCACCCCACCCCGGACCACTTCCTCCCCATCTTCATCACTCTGGGCAGTGCGGAGAACCCCGAACAGCCGGCCCGGACAGTCATCGACGGTTACATGGCGGGTCTGGCGAAGCGCTCCTTCGAGATCAGGTGAGCCCACCCGGTCCCGGGAACGGCGGAGCGGCGCTCAGTCCAGGTCCGGCTCCCGGCCGGCCGACAGCGGCGGGTGGACGATCACACGGGTGCCGTTCTCCTTCCACTGGTTGAAGACGGGCTGAGCGCCCGTGATGGATCCGTCCTTGCAGGCGATTCCGTCCGGTGCGGTCGGCAGGTAGTGGTAGGCGCCCCCGGACGCGATACGAATCCGGGACATGGCCGCGTTGACGTCCTGCGGGCGGGCCGAACCGGCCTCCTCCAGCGCCGCCTGCACGATCCGCGCCGTCCGGGCACCGATCACGAAGTGCTGGTCGAGCGGAACATCGGTCCTGCCTTTCGCCTCGGCGAGCAGCTTCTGCAGACCCGGCAGGCCGGCCGACGGGTTGAAGAAGGACTCGCTGACTGTCCGGTGGGCCGGTCCTTCACCACGTAGCCGAGCGCCGTCGGCCTCTTGGCCGCCGCCGACGCGGCCTTGCCGTAGTCGTTCTGCGGATAGGTGATCACGACCGTTTCGAGGTCTTCGCCGAGACGTCGGCCAGGGCCCGCAGTCCTCCGAAGTCACGGGAGACCCCGTCGACGCGCAGGACCGGCGCCGCTGGTCGTGCTGGTGCTCGTGAGGTCATCACCTGTCCGTCCTGTGAAGGCACCACCGCCGGAGCGGGTGCCGACGCCGGGCCGTCGGGGAGCGCGGCCCGACAGTTTGATGGACCATCCGGTACACAGATTGGACATGGGAACGGTGCCGGTGCCCGATCAGGTGGTCAAGGGGTCGCGTCACCCGAATTGCCTGTCGAATCCGGGCCAGAGGGGCGACAGATGACAAAAAGCCCCCCTTGCGGACCGAGAGCTTGACACCGGGCAGCAGATACGATTCTTTGGACTGATCGTTATGTAAAACCCTGGGAGGTTCACGTGCAGGCGTTGCGGTGGCACGGGCGCGGAGACCTGCGTCTGGAAGAGGTCGGCGAGCCGGGTGAACCGCCCGCCGGCTACGCGGTGGTCGAGGTCGCCTTCTGCGGGATCTGCGGTACCGACCTGCACGAGATCAGCCACGGGCCGAACATGATCCGCACCGGGAAGCACCCGCTGACCGGGCAGGCCCCGCCGGTGACGATGGGCCATGAGATGAGCGGCCGTGTTGTCGCCCTGGGCGGCGAACGCCCGGGCGTCGGGATCGGGACACGGGTCGCCGTGGACCCGTGCGTGGCGTGCGGCGAATGCCGCTGGTGCCTGCACGGCGAGTACCACATCTGCGCCAAGGGGGGCTCCGTCGGCCTGGCCTCCGACGGTGGTTTCGCCCGCTACGCCACCGTCCCGCTGCGCGGTCTGCACCCGGTCCCGGACGGGGTGAGCGACGAGATGGCCGCGCTGGCGGAGCCGCTCGCCGTCGGTCTGCACGCCGCCACCCGGGCCGACGTCGGCCCCGGTGACATGGTGCTGGTGCTCGGCGCGGGCCCCATCGGCATCGCTGCGATCCTCGGCGCCCGGATGGCGGGTGCCGGAGCGGTCTACGTCAGCGAGCCGGCCAGGGCCCGGCACGCGTCAGCGCTCGCCGCGGGTGCCACCGAGGTGTTCGACCCCACCACCACCGACGTACGGCGCGAGGTGTTCACCCGCACCGGCCGCGTCGGCCCGGACGTCGCGATCGACGCCACCGGCCGTCCCGACGCCGTCGACCTCGGTCTGCGCAGTCTGCGCCGCGGCGGCCGGATGGCGGTGGCCGGCATCACCGAGGCCGCGCTCTCCATCGACGTGCGCCAACTCGTGCTCTACGAGCGGAGCCTGTGCGGCTCCCTCGGCTACAACTTCGACATTCCCCGCGTTCTCGCTCTCATGGCCGACGGCCGGCTCGACGCCTCCTGCCTCCTGACCGGCGTACGCCCGCTCTCCGAGGGCGTCGCGGTCCTCGACGAGCTGGCCGGGGGGAACCACGACCACCTGAAGGTACTGCTGGCCCCCCTCACGAGCTGACGGAGCCCTCGCTGGTTCGACGGCCCGCGCGCTCCGCCCCTGCCCTCCTGCCGCTGCCGACCGCACCGGGGCAGCAGGAGCAACGACAACGACCCCGGGCTCCACCCCTGCCCGGGGTCGTTGTCGTTGTCGCCGTCGTGTCGTTCCTGTCACCACCACCACGCGCCGGACGCGCGGCCCGAGCGACGCGGGCGGTCAGTCCGCGGTGAGGACACCGCGGACTTCTGCCACGCTTTCGTCCAGCTTCTCCAGCGCCTCGCGGTCCGTGGCGAGTCCGCCGAAGAAGGTGCGGCAGTACTCTTCCGAGAGGTGGGCGGCGGTCCATGCGGGTCCTCTGGTACCGGCCCACTGGTAGGTGTGGTTGTGCAGGTTGAGGAACTGCAGGGCCGCCAGGCGGGGGTCGGTGCGGCGCAGAGCGCCCTCCTCCATGGCCTCCTCCAGAAGACCCTGCAGGAGCCATTCGAACTCACGGCGCTGGCGGACCAGCCGCTTGCGGTTGGTCCCGGTGAGGTGACGGTAGTCGTGCTCGTAGACCCAGATGTGGTCGAGCCGGGACAGGATCGCCTCGAGGAGCGCCTCGGACAGCAGCCGCAGACGGACCAGCGACGGTGCGTCGAGGGCGTCGATGACCCGGGCCCGCTGCAGAAGGGGCTGCAGGACCCTGTCCTGGATCTCCACCAGCAGCTGTTCTTTCGAACCGATGTAGTGGTAGAGGGCGCCCTTGCCCAGGCCCACGGCCTCACCCAGCTCGGCGATTCCGGTGGCCGTATAGCCCTTCTTCGCGAACAGACTCGCGGCCTGGTCGATGATCTCCTGACGCCGGCCCTCGAAAGCCGGGCCATGGCCCGGGGGCCTCGCCATGCTGGTCCTCTCCTGCGATCGGTTCCTCAGGGGTCAGTGTAGGCGCTGCTCACTCGAACTCGGCGTGCCCCGGACCGTGCTCGAGGAAGGAGCGCATTCCCCGGGCCCGGTCCTCGGTGGCGAACAGCCCTGCCAGCAGGGTGCGTTCGAGGGCGAGCCCGGTGGAGGTGGCACCGGCGGCCTCGTCGACGGCCTGCTTGACCGCGCGGATCGCGAGGCGCGGGCCCCGGGCGAGCTCAAGGGCGTAGTCCGTCGCACGGGCATGGACCTCCGCCGCGGGCAGGACCTCGTCCACGATGCCCAGCTCCAGCGCTTCGGCGGCCCGGACCCGGCGGCCCGTCATCATCAGTTCCTTGGCCCGGCTGCGGCCGACGATCTCCGTCAGCCGCTGGGTGCCGCCGGAACCGGGCATGATGCCCAACTGCACCTCGGGGAGGCCGACGACCGCGTCCTCGGCGGCGACGCGGTAGTCGGCGCACAGGGCGAGCTCCAGTCCCCCGCCGAGCGCGTATCCGCGCAGCGCGGCGATCACCGGCTGGGGCAGCTCGGCGACGGAGGTGAACACGCGCTGCAGGCGCGCGTTCCACTCCAGGATCTCCGGGTAGTCCATGGCGGCCAGGCCGGCGATGTCCGCGCCGGCGGCGAAGGCGCGCTCGCCGCCGGCGAGGACGACCGCGCGTACCGTCGGGTCCGCGGCGATGTCCGCGACGGCGGCGGCGAGGGCCTCGCGCAGTCCGGTGTCGATGGGATTGAGCGGCGGCGCGTCCAGCCGCACCGTGGTCACGGCTCCGTCGCGCTCCACACGCACCGGTGTACGGGAATTCATGGACGTCTTCCTTCCAGGAGGTCGACCAGGGCGTCGAGTGCGGCCACCACCGTGCGGCGGTCGGCGTCCGGCCCTCCCTCGTACGTGAGTGCCGCGACAGTACGCACGGCCATGACGTGCCCGTCCGCGCCGTCGGGCAGAGCGGTCACGGCAGGCCGCGCGGCGCCCAGGGTGAGCACTCCGCGCCCTGGCGGCCCCTCGCCTCCCGCCAGGGAGGTGACCCGGCTGTCCGACAGGTCGACGAGGGAGAGCACGTCCGTACCCCGCGGTCCGGATTCCGGGTCGCCGAGCCGGGCGTACACGCCGTCGGCCGACAGGGTTCCGGGGTCGGCGATGGTGCCGGTGTGCTCTCCGTGGACGACCCTGAGCAGGCTGGAGTCACTCATCAGCCCTGCGTGCCGCCACACACGTACCAGCGCCTCGGCCACATGTGCCGTACGCCGCAAGGAGTCCGCGCCCGTCCTGGAGGTGAGCGACGTGAGGTCCACCTGGGCGGTGGCGCGCAGCGGCGGCGAGATGGGCGGTGCCTGGTGCGGGGTCTCCGGTACGTCCGGGGTCCGCAGTGCGTCCAGGTCCGCCGCGGTGATCCGGCGTCCGCGCGTCTCCGGCCCGTCCAGCCGGATTCCGCGCTCCGCTGCCAGCCACCGGACCCAGGGGGTGGCGACCGCGCGGTGGGCGATACCTCCGGCCGGAGGGGCCTCGGGCTGGTGTGCCGCGGCCGGCGCGCGCTGCTCGGTCATCGGGGCTCTCCCCCGGCCACGCGTCGCAGCGCCCCGGCGATCGCTTCCCTGTCCGGCAGCCACTCCTTCTCCAGGGGCGGAGAGTACGGCGCGGGCATGGCGGGCGGCGCGACGCGCACCACGGGGGCGTCCAGGTGCCAGAAGCCCTCGTTGGCGGCGAGCGCGGCCAGTTCGGCGCCCACTCCGAAGTCCTGCACGCCCTCGTGGGCGACGACCAGCCGGTGGGTGCGGCGCAGCGAGTCCAGGACCGTGGCCCGGTCCAGCGGTGCCACCGTCCGCAGGTCGATCACCTCCACGTCGATGCCCTCGGCGGCGACCTCCTCGGCTGCGGCCAGCGCCTCGATCAGCATCCGCGAGTAGCTGACCAGGGTGATGTCCTTGCCGGGCCGCACCACGCGGGCCTTGCCGAGGGGCACCAGGTGGTCCGGGGCGGGGCGGGGGCCCTTCTTCCCGTACAGCAGCCGGTTCTCCACGAAGACGACGGGATTGGGGTCGCGGATGGCCGCCCGCAGCAGCCCGTAGGTGTCCGCGGGGTTCGAGGGCATCACCACGGTGAGTCCCGGAACGTGGGCGAGCATCGCCTCGAGGCTCTGGGAGTGCTGGCTTCCCGAGGAGCGTCCGGCGCCGAACTGGGTCCGCACGACCAGCGGCATGGAGGCCCTGCCACCGGTCATGAAGCGCAGCTTGGCGGCCTGGTTGACGAGCATGTCCATGCATACGGTGATGAAGTCCATGTACATCACCTCCACCACCGGCCGCATGCCGGCCATCGCGGCGCCGACCGCGGTGCCGACGATCGCCGACTCGGAGATGGGGGTGTCCCGCACCCGGCCGGGGAACTCGTCGGCCAGCCCGCGGAAGAGCCCGAAGACGTTGCCGCCCTCGCCGACGTCGATACCCGCGACGAACACGTCCCCGTCGTGGGTGAGTTCGTGACTGACCGCCTCGCGCACCGCGTCCATGGTGCGGAAGACGGGACCGTCCGCCGGGGCGGGTTCGGGCAGTTCGGGCCGCTCCGCCCACACGTGGTCGTGGAGGCTGCCCGGCTCGGGGTACGGAGCCTTGCGTGCGCTGGTGACGGCCTCCTCGATCTCGCGGGCGATCTCGGCGTCCACCTCGTCGGCGGCCCGGGCGTCGATCCCGGCCTCGGTCATCCGGGCGCGGGCCAGGATCAGCGGATCGCGCCGCTTCCACTCGACGAGTTCGTCCTCGGTCCTGTACCGCTGCGGGTCGCCCTCGTAGTGGCCGTGCCAGCGGTAGGTCTCGGCCTCGACGAGAACCGGACCGTCACCCCGGCGCAGCCCCGCTGTCAGGCCCTCCATCAGTTCGGCCACGGCGATGGCGTCGTTGCCGTCGACGTGGGCGTAGCGGATGCCGTACCCGGCGGCGCGGGCGGCGAGGCCGGCCCGGTGCTGGTCGGCGGCGCGGGAGAACTCGGAGTAGTTGTTGTTCTCGCAGAAGAACACGATGGGCAGGTCCCAGACCGCGGCCAGGTTCACCGCCTCGTGGAACATGCCCTGGGCGACGGCGCCGTCCCCGAAGAACGACAGGGCGACCTGCCCCTCGCCGCGCATCTGTGCGGCGGTCGCGGCCCCCACGGCGATGGGGATGCCGGCTCCGACGATGCCGTTGGCGCCGAAGACGCCGCGCTGCGGGTCGGCGATGTGCATGGAGCCACCCCGTCCCCGGCAGGTGCCGGCGTCGCGGCCCATCAGTTCGGCGAACATGGGCTCCACGTCGAGCCCCTTGGCCAGGCAGTGCCCGTGGCCGCGGTGGGTCGAGGTGATCGCGTCGTCGTCGCGCAGATGCCAGCAGGCGCCGACCGCGGTCGCCTCCTGCCCGATGGACAGGTGGACGAAGCCCGGAATCTCGGTGTCCTTGTACAGCTTCGAAGCCATCTGCTCGAACTGCCGGATGCGTGCCATCCGCCGGTACATCTCAAGGCGCTCGTCGTTGCTCACCATGCGGTCCATCCCCCGTCGACGGTCAGTGTGGAGCCGGTCGTGTAGCGGGAGGCGTCGCTCATGAGGAACACCACCGCCCCGCTGAGTTCGTCCGGGTCGCCGGTGCGGGCCATGGGGATCGCGGACTTGACGCGGTCGGCCCAGGTGTTGTTGCTCATCAGAGGCTTGCTCAGTTCGGTGTCGAAGTAGCCGGGGGCGAGTGTGTTCACACGGATGCCGCGCTCGGCCCACTCCACGGCGAGGGTGCGGGTGAGTGCCTCCACGGCCCCCTTGCTCGCGGAGTAGGCGGCGAGCCGCCCGAAACCCGCGGTGGCGTGCACGGAGCTGACGTTGACGATCGACCCACCGCTCTGCCCGAGCATGATCCGTCCGGCCTCACGGCAGCAGTAGAAGGTGCCCGACAGGTTGACGTCGAGGATCCGGGTCCAGGTGGCGTCGTCGAGCCGCTCGCTGCGGGTGAAGTCGGGGCTGATGCCGGCGCAGTTGACGAGCCCGTCGAGGCGTCCGGCCCGCTCGACGACGGCGTCGGCGGTGGCACGGACGGCGCCGGGATCGGCGACGGAGAGCGGATGCACGTCGATCTGCCCGCCCTCGGCCGCGAGTTCGGCGGCCAGGCCGTCGAGGTCGTCAGCCGTACGGGAGGACACGGCGACCCGGGCGCCGGCCCGGCTCAGCGCCACAGCCATGGCGCGGCCCAGTCCCTTTCCCGCGCCGGTGACCCATACGACGCGACCGGTCAGGTCGAAGGGGTGTCCGGTCATACCTGGTCCTCGGTCCGGCGCAGCTGGCGCTTCAGCACCTTGCCCGAGGGAGTGCGGGGCAGCTCCTCGATCAGGGTGACGTGCTTGGGTACCTTGAATTTGGCGAGCCGTCCGGCGCAGAACTCCGCGACGTCGGCCGCTGTGAGCGTGGCGCCGGCGCGCAGCACCAGGAAGGCGTGGGGCACCTCGCCCCACCGCTCGTCCGGGCGGCCGACGACCGCCGCCTCGACGACGTCCTCGTGCTCGTACAGCACACGTTCGATCTCGGGGGTGGCGATGTTCTCGCCGCCGGAGACGATCATGTCCTTCTTGCGGTCCTCGATGTAGAGGAAGCCGTCGTCGTCGAGGCGGCCCATGTCGCCCGTGCGGAACCAGCCGTTGACGAACGACCTCTTGTCGGCCTCGTCGTCACGCCAGTAACCCGAGAAGACCTTCGGGCCGCGTATCAGGACCTCGCCGATCGTGCCGCTCGGAACGGGTTCACCGCGCTCGTCGGCGACTCTCACCTGGTTGTGCGGGAGCGGCCGGCCGACCGAGCCGAGCTTGTCGTGCATGTGGGCGTACGGCACGAAGGTGTCGCTGGAGACGGTCTCGGTCAGTCCGTAGGCGTCGGCGAACCACACCCCGGGGAAGCGCTCGAGGACCGTGCGCAGCCGCGCCTCGGGCATCTTCTCGCCGCCGGACAGGATCAGGCGGATCGAGCTGACGTCCTTGCGGGCGAGCTCGTCGGGCAGTTGCAGCACGGAGTTGACCATGGCCGGCGCCATCCAGACGCTGGTGGCGCGGTGCTCTTCCACCATCCCGAGGAGGCCGGCCGCGTCGAACTTGCGCTGGAGCACGAGGCTGCCGCCCGCGTGCAGCGTCGCCAGGCCGCCCATGTCCAGGGCTCCCACGTGGTACAAGGGGCCCGCGACGGCGGTGATCTCCTGGTCGGTGAGGCCGAACTGCACCATGAGCCCGAGGTTCTTCCAGGCCAGGTTGCGGTGGCTGATGCACACCCCCTTGGGCCGGGAGGTGGTGCCCGAGGTGTACATGAGCCGCTGCAGGGCCTCCCCCGGCACGTCGGCGACCGGTACGCCCTCGCCACGGTGTGCGGTGACCAGCGCCTCGTACGGGAGCCACGGCGAGGCAGGCGCCTCGGCCGCCGTCGTCAGGCGGGCCCGGAGCGCCGGGAGTCGCAGCCCGTCGAGCGCGGCGGTGAACTCCGGGTCGGCGATGAGCACCTTGGCCTCGCTGTCGGCCAGGATGTATTCCCACTCGGCGGGCGCCAGCCGGTAGTTGAGCGGCAGGAAGGCCGCCCCGAGCCGGTTGACGGCGTACACGAGTTCCAGGAACTCCGGGCAGTTGTACAGCAGCATTCCCACGATGTCGCCGCGGCGGACGCCCAGGTCACGCAGTCCTGCTGCCAGCGCGTTCACACGCTCGTGCAGGGCCGTGTTGGTCAGGGTGCGGGCGCCGTACGTGAGCACGACCTTGTCGGGCCGGTGCTCGGCCTGATGGTCGAGCGTGCTGGCGAAATTCTCCATCTCGCTCCTCGTCGGTCATGCGGGGACCCGGCACGTTTAATGGACCGATTGGTCAACAGAACCGTAAGGCGAAGCCGAGCTTCTGGCAAGAGTCGTTCCACTGTGCGAAGCGCGGAGTTGACAGCAATCCCGATTCCGGCCGATCGTTATTGTGTACCAGTCGGTCCACCATAACGGGACCAGGCACCACACGGATCGCGGGGTGCCTGGCACGAACGGAGCAGCCGGCCGGCCCGTCACATCGACCGGTAGGGATCAGCAGCGGGTGCCCTCCGGGAACCGGGCACCCGCCAGGAACTGCAGGAGCTTACGGTTGAAGGCGCTCGGCCGCTCCCAGTGAGGGGTGTGGCCGACCTCGGAGAACGTGAGCGAACAGGCGTTGGGCAGATGCTGGAGCACCTGCTTCGTCATGGGTGGCGGCATGTACAGATCCGCGTCACCCGCCGTGAGCAGCGTCCTGGTTCTGAGGGTCTTCAGCAGGTCCCAGGTGACCCCGTGCACCAGGTTCGGCAGCGGGAGCGCCACGCCGGGGCGGGAGCGCTCGGTGATCTCCTCCCACTCGCGGAGACCTTCCGGGTTGACCGCGCGGTAGGCCGGGCTGAGCTCCTTGAAGGAGTGCGGAAGAGCGCCGAACTCGGGCGGCCGTAGCCGGGTGAGAGTGGCGGCGAAATCGGGATCCTCGATGCCCATCTGGCTGTTGGCCAGTACCAGACTGAGCAGCCGCTCCGGGTAGGAGAGCGCGAAATCCGTGGCGACGAAGCCACCGAGTGCCGCACCGACCAGATGGAACCTGTCCACCCCGAGGTGGTCGGCCAGCATCAGCAGGTCGTCCGCGGCCGGCGGATCCGCGGTGGTCGCGCCCGACGACCGGTAGTGCCCACGCCGGGAGTAGGCGATCACCCGGTAACCGGCCCTGGCCAGCGCGGGCTGCTGGTAGGGCCACGCCAGCGCGCTCCCGGTGCCCGCATGGGAGAGGATGACGGCCGATCCCTCGCCGCCGGTGTCCCAGTACCAGAGCTCTCCACCGGGGACCTCCACGAACCCCTCGGTCACCGGCAGCTGTTCCGGGATGGGCTCGGGACCCTCCGGGTCACCGTGCCCGCCTCGTTCAGCGGTGGCCGCCGACGCGGCCGGTGCCAGGGCCCCGGCCGATGCCGCCGTCCCGGTGGCCAGCATCGCGCCCTTGAGGACAAGGCGTCTGCCCGGAATCTTCCCTGAATCCAATTCTGGCATCGCTTCTGCTCCTTCGTCGTGAGATCGGGCGGCCGCATCGGCCGTGAACCCGGCATCTCCCCCCGGGCGGCTGCCGGCCCGACGCGGTCGGGCCGACGCTCGCCGGGGCCGGTCAGCTTGCGGCGTCGACAACCTCGGCGTGCCGTTCACCCTGACTCTCCAGCAGCTCCCTGCGTTCGGCACGCCGGGCCCGCTGGGCGGCCGGGTCGGCCACGGGCGCGGCCATCAGGAGCCGCTGGGTGTAGGCATGCTGCGGATCTCCCGTGACCTGGCCCGCCGGGCCCAGCTCGACGATTTCCCCGCGCAGCAGCACGGCTATCCGGTGGCTGATGGCACGCACCACGGCCAGATCGTGGGTGATGAACAGATAGGCGACTCCCGTCGCCTCCTGGATCTCCTTGAACAGAGTCAGGATCGTCGCCTGGGTCGACATGTCGAGCGCGCTCGTCGGCTCGTCACAGACGACCAGCTTGGGGTCCAGTGCCAGGGCCCGGGCGATCGCGATCCGCTGGCGCTGGCCGCCCGAGAACTCGCGGGCCAAGCGCCGGCCCGCGTCGTGCGGCAGGTGGACCTGGTCGAGCAGACGCCTGACGACGTCGCGTCCGGCCTTCTCCCCGTCGGCCAGCAGCGGCTCCGTCAGGATGTCCTCGATCGTCATGGCCGGGTTCAGCGACGAGTACGGGTCCTGGAACACCACCTGGAGGTCCCTCGCCCGACGGCGTCGTTCGGTGCGCGAGAGTGTCGAGATGTCCCGGCCCTCGAATACCACCCGGCCACCGGTCACGGGAGCGAGGCCGAGCAGCGCCCGCCCCAGTGTGGTCTTGCCGGACCCGGACTCCCCGACCAGGCCCACCGTCTCGTGCTGACGGATGTCGAGGGACACCCCGTTGAGGATCGTCACCGGCGGCGAACGGAATCCCTTGGCCGGATAGCTGACGTGAAGGTCCTGGACCGACAGGAGCGGTGTGCCGGTACCGGCGACGGAGCTGTTCACGCCTCGCTCCCGACCGTGAGCGGCTTCCGCATCTCGGCACCGTCGAGAGTGGAGCTCAACAGCATCTGTGTGTACTCGTGCTCCGGGGACGTGAACAAGTCATCGGCATTGCCGCACTCCACGATCCGTCCCGACTGCATCACGCTGACCTTGTCACAGATGTCAGCCACCACACCGAGGTTGTGCGTCACGATCACCATGCCGAGCTCCCGCTCCTGCTGTAGGTTCCGCAGCAGGTCGAGAACGTCGGCCTGCACCGTCACGTCAAGGGCTGTCGTCGGCTCGTCCGCGATGATCAGCTCGGGGTCGCCGGCCAGCGCCCCGGCGATCAGCACACGCTGCGCCATTCCGCCCGATACCTGATGGGGATAGAGGTCGAAGACACGGGCGCAGTCCCTGATCCCCACGCTGTCCAGGAGCTCCAGCAGCTGTTCCCTGGCATCGCGCCGGGACACGTCCTTGACCGCCCGCAGGCCGTACGTCAGCTGCTGCCCGATCGTGAAGGCGGGGTCAAGGTTGCTCAGCGGCTCCTGGGGCACGTAACCGATCCGGCGCCCTCGCACCGCCCTCACGCGCTTCGGCGCTGCCAGGAGGTCCTCTCCCTGGAATTCGATCGCTCCACGCAGAATTACCGCTTCCGGCGGCAGGATGCCGAGAATCGACAGGGCGACCTGTGACTTCCCGGAGCCGGACTCCCCCACGAGCCCGTGGATCTCACCGCGTTCGACCGTCAGGTCGACTCCGTGCACGACTGCCTTCGCCGTCGTCGTCGAGTCGGGGTAGGCGACGGCCAGGTCGCGCACCCGCAGGAGCGAGGGCCGGTCGCCCTTCACCGCTGCTGCCGGTGCCTCCGAACCGCTGACCGCCGCGGCACGCAGTCGCCGGACCACCGAGGGGGCGAGAGTGGTGGGCCTGTTCGCGGACGACTGCAGGGCGTCGCGGATGACGTTGCCCAGCAGGACGAGGCACAGCGTGGACACACCGATCAGGAGCACCGGCCACACCACCGCGACCCGGTTCAGGTAGATGTTGGCGAACGCGTCCTGGAGCATCCCGCCCAAGGAGGGCTTGGACGGATCGCCCAGGCCCAGGAACTCGAGTGCCGACTGGATGCCGATGCCCGAGGCCACGACGAAGGAGCTGTGGACGATGATGGGGCCCCGGACGGCCCGGAGGATGTGGCGGGCGACGATGCGCCCGTCAGTGAGGCCGGCGACTCTTGCCGCATCCACGTAGAGCTCGTTCCTGATGCTCTTGACCGACGAGCGGACCAGCCGGAAGTACGACGGCGCGAGCAGGACCCCGTAGACCGCCATGGCGACCATGATGTTCGGTCCGATGACGGTGTACAGCACGATCAGCAGGACGATGCCCGGCAGTGCCAGGAAGACGTTGGACACCCAGTCGGCGAGATCGTCCAGGCGACCACCGAAGTAGCCGGCGATCAGACCGGTCGTCCCGCCCAGGACCGAGCTCACGACCAGCACCACGAGGCAGGCCATGATCGTGCTGCGGGTGGCGAACATGAGCCGGCTCAGGATGTCTCGCCCCGTGTTGTCGCCACCGAGCAGGAAGTCGCCTTGGAAGGGCCCGTCGTTCGTCACCTCCAGCCGCAGGAGATTCGGGTCGAAGGGTGCCAGCCAGGGTGCCGCCAGTCCGAACCCGAGGGCCAGTATGAGAAGCAGGACCGTCACGAAACCCACGGGGTTGCTCAGCACCCGGCGCCAGAGCGCGCGCCCTGCCACGGGGGCGTCCGACTGCGGAGTGACCTGGTGGGACACGGCGTCACTCATGAAAGCCTCACCTTCGGGTTGATCCAGGCGTTGAGGACATCTGCCACTATGTTCACGACGAGAACGAGCAGAGTTCCGAAGACGACGACGCCCATCACGGAGGGCAGGTCACCGGCGAGCGACGCGGTGATGGTGAACTGGCCGACCCCGGAGAGCGCGAAGACCTGTTCGATGACCACCGCTCCTCCGACGAGGCCGATCGTCTGCACGGACAGAATCGTCAGTCCGGGTGCCGCGGCATTGCGCAATGCGTGACGGAGCACGACCGCACGCTCGGACAGACCGCGCGAGCGCAGGGTACGTATGTAGTCCTGCTTCAGGGTGTCCACCATCGCGCCACGGAACTGCTGGGCCGAGCTGGCGACCATGTGGATCACCAGGGCGGAGACAGGAAGCACCAGTGACGCCGCCCAGCCGTCCGGACTGACGCTGAAGGGCATGTAGCCCGTCGCCGGGAAAACGGGGAGCGCAATGGCGAAAAGGAACATGAGTGCGATGGCCACGAGAAAGCTCGGCAAGGCCACCGCGCTGCCGGCTATGAACTGCAGCGAGCGGTCGATCCACCCTCCCTTGACCGCGGAGAGGACGCCGATACTGACGCTGAGAAGTGACGTGAACAACAGTGCGAGAAATATGATCGAGAGCGTGACGGTTATGCGCGAACCGAGGAGGGTCACCACCTCCTCGCCGGAATTGAAGCTCTTGCCCAGGGTTCCCGTCAGCAGGTCGCCGAGCCACTTGACGTATTGGACGAGAACTGGCTGGTCCAGATTCAGTTGAGCTACCCGGCGTGCCACCTGCTCATCGGTGGCCAGCTCACCGAGGTTGTTGCGCACGGACTTCTCCCCGTTGGAGAACACGAGGACAAAGGTAACGAACGTGACGGTAATGAACAGGACCAGTCCGGAGACGAGTTTTCGCCCCACATACATCAGCATTGCGACCTCGCGGCAATCTTCGAACGAGCGGTACGGACGATGTCACCCTGTGGGGGTGGAGCGTTGCGGCCGGCCCGCGCGACCCGAGGGTCCCGTCCGCCGGCCACCCCGCTCCGCTACTTGAAGGCGTAGAGCGGGGGCGTCGTGCCCAACGTCCCGGTGATGGTGGTGGAGCCGTTGAAGGCCCAGGGCGAATTCGGGTTGCCGAAGGGCGCGAACCAGGCTTTCTCGACCAGGAAGCGGTTGATCTGCTTGTAGATGTCCGCCGCCTCGTCCTTGTCGGCGACTTTCCATTTCGCCAGCAGTTTGGTGAGCTCAGGGTCCTCGCTGTGATAGGGATTGAAAGCACCCTTCGGACCCATCACGTTCGAGACCTGCTCCGCTTCGGGGTTCACCGGCATCTTGTAGACGAACATGGGGAACTCGCCGCCGAGAATACGGGGGATGGATTCCTGCCGCGGAACGGAAACCACTTTGGCGCGAATGTTCAGTTCGGCCAGCTGCTGCACCGCGATGGCGCTGTACTCGTCGTTGTAGTGGTCGACCTCCGGTAGCACGACGCTGAACCCGTCGGCGTAGCCGGCTTCTTTCATCAGCTTCCGTGCGGCCTCGACATCGTACGGGTAGTAGTCCAGGAGATCCTCCTGGTACGCAACGCTCGGAGGACCGTAGGTCTGACTGTTCGCCTTGCCGTTACCGTTCCAGAGGCCCTCGACGATCGCCGGCCGGTCGAACACCATGTTGATTGCTTTCCGTACCCGTACGTCCCCGAGGGCAGGAATCTTCGCGCCGGCCCGGTCGAGGAAGAAGAGCCCACTCCAAAGATTTTGGAAGCTCTTGACGTGCAGGCCCGACGACTTAGCCCGCTCGATGCTTCCGAGTGAAATCTCGGCGCCGTCTATCTGACCGGTCGACAGCGCATTGAGCTGAGCCGTCTCGTCCGCCATGACGATGAATTCCAGCTTGTCGTAGGCGAAGTCGTCAGGGTTCCAGTAGTCAGGGTTCCGGTTGAAGACGAGCTTGCTCCCGGTCACCGTCTCCCGCATGTTCAACACGTACGGGCCGCTGCCCACCGGCTTGGTCGCCGAGGTCGGGGAATCCATCGACGCCGGGCTCACCAACTGGCCCGACGATCCACCGAGGTAGCTGATCAGGGCGGGATTCGGAGCCGGCAACGTGAGAGTGACGGTCAGGTCGTCCACCACGCGCATCTTGACGCCGCCCAGGCGGAGCGAGTCCGCTCCGCCTCCGTCACGGAAACCTTCCATGCTCAGCTTCGCGGCCTTCGCGTCGACAGGCGATCCGTCCGTGAACTTCATGCCCTCACGCAGCTTCAGCGTGAGCACTGTCTTGTCCTCGTTGTACGAGAACTTCTCTGCGGCGTTGGGTACGACAGTGCCGTCGGTCTCCGTCCGCAACAGCGTGTCGTAGACCGGTCGCCATTCGAGACCGGTGTGCCCGGCACTGATTTGTTTCCTCCAGTCCCATCCTGGAAGCGTGTTCTCGAGCGCCAGCGTCAGAACACCGTCGGATCCGCCCCCGGAGCTGCCGACGTTACTGCTGTCGCCCCCTCCGCATGCGGAGAGAAAAAATATCCCGCCTACGACCAGCCCGGCCGTCCCACGCAAACCGCGCGTAGGTGACGATGCGGGGGACCACCAATTGCGCGGCACGCGCCCACCTCCATGAGTCACGGTGAGAGCGTGCACTACTGCCTGCTCTCCGATGGAGCCAACCATCCAGTTGATGAATGCGTCAATGGAGGGCGACAGGTCTGTTACATTCGCGTTATCCGTTAGGTCGGGTAACGATCAGAAGCGGCGCCTCAGGGTCGCGGCACCCTGAATCTTGATGACCCTGCCGCCTCGCGGACCTTCCATGACGATGCATCAGGAGCCGTTCCCGCAATTCGAAGGACAGGCCATCGAGGCCTCAGGCCGCCACTGATGCCTGGGACGCGGACGAGCCGATGACGCCTAGGAATGTACCAGCCGGTACAAGCGAAACACTCCAAGATCCCGTCGGGGGCTTCGTCCCGGCCCTCGGCGCAAACGGGCGCTCCCGCTGCGAGGCGACGCATCGCCGGTGAAGGGTGTGGAACCGGGCCGTGACGCCGGAGCCGGCAGCCACGGCACCGCTCGTCGGCCGCCCTTCAGCCATCGCTGGGGCTGCATGCCGCGTACCTTGCCGTCCCGGCCGCCCGGCACCGGTTCCCTCTTGGCTCAGCAGCCCGGGGCATGGCCAGGAGCCCCGCACCCCCGGCTCCTCACGAACGGGATGGGGGGCGCCCGGGGCTCCCAGCACTCAAGGCCGTGGCATGGCCAGCAGCGCCGAGCACACCGCCGGTTCCTCGAGGATCAGATGATGGTGCGTACGGGGGACCGAGACCATCACATAGGGGGCCGACGACTCCTCGGAGATCTGCTGAGCGGCCTCCTCGTGAAGGTACTCGCTGTACTGACTGAAGATCCACGTCGTGGGAGAGGGGACCCGGGAGACCACCCGGTCGAGGACCGGATCCTTCCAGTCGCCCCGCACGGCGGGGTCGCTGCGCCAGGTCCAGCCGCCCGGGGTCTCGGTGATGCCCGCGTCGATCAGGCGCCGGGTGAGTTCCATCGCCGGCAGGCTCTGCTCCGGCGCCAGCCGGAATCGCGCGGCCAGCTCCTCGCGGTACCGGTAGTACCGCCGCGGCTGCGGTGGCCGACGCAGGGGCGCACGCGTACGCAGTCCCTGCGGGTAGGCGTCGAACACCACGAGATGGTCCACGAGTTGCGGATAGGAGGCAGCCATGACCGACGCCACCACCCCGCCCATGCTGTGCCCCACCACGGTCGCGGGGGCACCGGCACGGCGGACCACGGCTGCCACCTCGTCGGCCCAGGTCTGCCAGGTGTAGCGGCTGCGGTGGTCGCTGCGGCCGTGACCGGAGAGTTCGACCAGGACCACATGCCGGTCCCTCGCGAGGGACGGGACCATGCCCGCCCACCAGGCATGGTTCGCCCTGCTGCCATGGACGAGGACCAGGGTGCCCGCCTCCGGGTCACCCGCCGTCCACACGGCCACCCGCGCCCCGGCGACGTCCTCGAACGACAGGCGGAGCTCGTCCACGGCTCCGCCCGGTGCCGTCCACGTGACGTCGACGCCGGCGCCCGCGTCGATGTCGGTCACTCAGTCGGCCGAGCGGTCGCCGGGTGAGGGGATCGGCTCTTTCCACGGCCGGATCTGGTGCTCGACGACCGCGGACCCCAGACGGAAGTGCTGGGCTTCCTCATGGGTCTCGACGAGCGGCAGATTGGGGTCGTAGTACTGGTCCGGGGACAGCGGAAGGGGACCGGCCTTCGACACGTGCCCAGGCGACAGCCGGCCCAGCACGCCGTCGAGCTTGTGGACGAACCCGATCAGGCGGTCGAGGTCGACGCCGGTCGGGATGCCCATGGCGGTGCACATCATGACGACGTCCTCGGTCGCCGCCATGCCGGTCGCCCGGCCGTTGCCGCAGTAGGGGCAGCCGCCGATGCCTCCGGCCGTCACGTCGAAGCTGACGTCGAAGGTCTCGTCCAGGGCCTTGATCGTCGCATACGTGCTCGGCAGCGCCATGCCACGTCCGTCGTGGAGGTGCTGGCTGACACGCCGGATCTCGGGCCACTCCGCGCGGACCGCGGCGATGGTCTCCTCGACCCAGTGCGGCATGCACCAGCTCATCGGGTCGGCGAACGCGACCGCCGTCACGCGGATGCCCGCCGCCTGCCAGGCGTCATACTGACGCCGGAGCATCGTCATCCGCTGCTCGGTGGTGAAACGGCCCTCGAAGTTGGATCCCCAGGCGGCCCCGATCGAGATCCGGGCCTCCGCAGCTCCCGCGTCGACGGCGCGCTTGATGGTCCGCTCCCAGTTGGCGATCTCGTCGTCCTGGCTCCGGTTCGCGTTGCGCCGGATGAACGTGTCGCACAGGTGCGCACCGGTCGAGAACCCGGACTTGCCGGGCAGATCCAGCCAGGGGAACTCGGCCGCCCGGTCCAGCCCACGCTGGTTCATCGCCAGACAGTAGTAGCTGGGGCCTTCCACCGGCTCGAAACGCCGCAGGACCTCTTCGATCCGGGCCATCTGAGGCGTGTATCGAGGGCTCACGAAGGAGCCCACGTTGATGGCCGGCAGACCGCACTCGGCGAGCTCCTGCAGGAGTTCGGCCTTCACGTCGACGGGGATGTCCACCGACTCGATCTGCATCCCTTCACGCATGACTTCTTCGCGAAGCTGTACACGTGGGTATCCCATGTTCTCGTTCTCCTCGTACTGATTCGCCTGCGTCACTCTTCGTCGCCGTGCGGTCGTACCTTGTCCAGTACGTCCGTCACATCCGCCGCGATCTCGCGGTACACACCTGCCTGGACGAGCGCGTCGAGGTCCAGGGGACGCGGCGGCTGGACTCCCAGCGGTGCGTCGACCACGACCGCATCGCGTCTCAGCGTCTCGATCTCGGCCGCGGGCATGCCCAGCGAACTGAGCACGGTCTCGTTGTCCTCACCGAACAGCGGCGCACGGGCGCGGCTCATGACCGTGGAGGAGCCGGTCCAGACGAATGGTGTCCCGGGGAGAGGCAACGTCTCGCCTCTGACGTCCACCCAGTCGAAGAACTCCCGGTGCCGGAACTGCCCGTCGAGCAGCAGGTCGCGGACCGCGGCCACCGCCGATGCCGCAACACCGTGGCTCTGGAGGGTCTCCGCCGCCTCGTCCGGCGTCCGCGTCATCGCCCACGCGGCCAGACCGCGGCCGAGCTCCGCCAGGCCGGGGTCGTCGTCGGAGAGATGGCCCCGCACGATGCCGGCCACCCGCAGCCGGGCCGCGTCGTCCTCGACGGCCACCGCCACCCACGCATCGTCACCGCGGCAGGCGTAGACGTCGGACAGGAGCGTGTCCGCCTCGGCGTTGCCCTCACACGTGAGCTGCTCGGCGCCGGCCTGTGCGGCGATGAGCGCCTCGGGAATGACAGCCGGGCCGAGCTGGTACATCGCCAGGTCGATCCACTGGCCCTCCCCTGAGTCATGACGCTCTTCGAGCGCCGCGAGAATCGCGTAGAGGCCGGTCCACGCCGCCAGGAAGTCCGGGTAGGACTGCCCGACCTTCCGCGGCTTCTCCCCCGGGTAGCCGGAGTACGCCGTGAGCCCCATGGTCGATTCCAGCGAGGTGCCCTGCGCCTTGAAGCCGGACCAGGGTCCGGAGGCGCCGTACCCCGTGTTGGACAACATGATGAGCCCCGGGTTGCTCGTCACAAGGTCGGCGTGGGTCATGCCCCACCCGCGCATCACACGGGGTGTGAAGTTCTCGACGAGGATGTCGGCCATGTCCACCAGCCGGCGGAGCACCGACCTGCCCGCCTCCTGCTTGAGATCCAGGACGAGCGAACGCTTGCCGCGGTTGAGACTGTGGAATGTGCCGGACCAGTTCCAGCCGTCGTCACCGGGCTCGTTGCGGAGGTAGCGTCCGAAGCCGCCGCCCCGGGTCTGGTCCAGCTTCGACGGCGGCTCGATCTTGATCACTTCGGCGCCGAAGTCGCTGAGGATCCCGCACATGTAGGGCGCGGCGAACACCGCCGACAGATCGACGACGCGGAGTCCTTCCAGCGGTCCGGGAGCGTCTGATCCCACTGCTTCGCGGCTCACAGGACACCTGCCTTGGGACGGGAGACGAATTCCTCGTTGTGCTCCCCGACCTGGGGTGCTTCCCGCCGGACGGTCGTGCCCGTGTGCGAGAGGGAGGCGAGGGTCGCGGGCATCCGCCAGGGGCGGCCGTCGAGTGTTCCCGGCATGACCCGGAACACCTCCCGGGCACCGAGGTGCGGGCATTCGAGGAGCTGGTCGGCCGTCTGTACGAAGCCGGCGAGCAGTCCTTGGGCCGAGGCCCGCTCGAAGAACTCGCGCGGCTGCTCGTTCTCCAGTGCCGACCGGAAGATCTCTCCGACGGCCGCCGCCCGCGTCGCGCGCCCTTCGGACGTCTCGTACTGCGGCTCGGCCAGGCGCTGGTCACCGATGAAGTCCGCGAAGACACTGATCGGGGTGAGGGAATTGACCTGCGCGCTGACGTACCCGGATCCGGCGGGGAGGGGATCGCCCGAGAGAGGATCGACGACGCCGGGACGACGGGTGGAGACGGCACCCAGGAAGGTGTACTCCGGGATCGTCATCACCAGCTCCGAGGCGACGCACTCGGCCATGGATATGTCGATGACGGTGCCGCGGTGCTGCCGTGCGCCCAGGAGGGCGGCCTCAGCGACGTACGCGCCGGTGAGGCCCGCCTGGAAGGTGCTCTGCCGGAGCCCTCGCTTCAGCGGGGAGCGCTCCGCGTTGCCGCTGAAGGACAGCAGGCCGCCCGCGGCCTGCAGGACCAGGTCCGTCGCCTTCCAGTGCGCCTTGGGTCCGGTGATGCCGAACGGTGTGAGCGTCTCGATCACCAGTCCGGGGTGGGCCTCGTGCAGCGAAGCCACATCGATGCCCCAGGTGGCGAGCTGGCCTATGTCGTCACCGATCAGGAGTATGTCCGCCGTCGACAAGAGGTCATCGAGCACGCCGCGGTCCGTACCCGGATCGAGCGACACTCCCCACTTGTTGTAGTTCAGATACTCGAAGAGGGCGCCCCGCTCCTCGCCGTCGTCGGTGCGGTAGTACGGAGCCTCCGAACGGGTCGGATCCCCCTCCGGTGTCTCCACCTTGATCACTTCCGCGCCGATGTCCCCGAGCAGGCGGCCCGCCAGCGGGGTGGCGAGGCCGACGCCCAGCTCGACGACGCGCACGTCGTCGAGCGGGGCCTTGCGCGTACTCATGACACGGGGAACGGGTACGGAACCGCCGGGCCGCCCTGCAGGGGCAGGACGACGGTGGCCGAGCCCGGGGTGCTCTGCCGGCCCTCTTCGTTCCGTATGCCGATCTCGAGCTTCACCGTGCCGTAGCCGTCCTGCTCCGCGAGGTCGGTGACCCGGCCCCATGCGTGCAGGGTCGACCCGACGACGTCCATGGCGCGGAACTGGAAGCTGATGCTGCGCAGCCACCCCTCCGGTTCGGCCCACTGACGCACGGCCTGGACGAGGAAGTGCTGCTTCCAGCTGCCGTTGATCAGCAGGTCGGGAAGCTTGTCGTGCTCGACGGTGAACCGCTGGTCGTAGTGGATCCGGTGCCAGTTCTCGATGCTGGCGGACCAGCGCATCAGGTGCGGCTCGCGCAGGGGCCCGCGCACGAGTTCGGGTATCTCGTCGCCGACGGTGAGCTTCTCGAACACCACGGGTGCCGAATTCGTCATCGTTCCTCCTGTCATCGGTAGATCAGCGAACTCGTGGTGACGGTCAGGACTTCGCCGTCCTGGTTCGTGTAGGTGGTCTGGACACGAACGATCACCATGGGGTCTCCGTTCCGCGACTCACGCTCGGTGAGGCCTGCGTACTTGGAGCGCACGGTGATGACGTCGCCGATCCTCGCGAGCCGGAAGAACTCCGCCTCCGTGCCTCCGTTCAGCAGGCGCTTGAACGGGAGGTTCAGAGGAGGAAGACCGTTCTGACGGCCCGCCTGGGTGCCGTCGCCCTCCGGGTCCTCCTGGAGGCTGTCGAACGGATCGGGCCCGCCCGGCGGACGCCGCAAGCCGTGCATGGGGAAGAGCGGGGGTGCCACCACCTCGCCGTACTTCGACGCGGCTGCCGCCTCGGGGTCCCAGTGCACGGGGTCCGGCTCCATGACGCCGTGCACGAAGCGGCGGAGCATCTCCTCGGACAGCGGCAGCGCCGCGGTGCGGGGCTCGGACTCGACACCTATGAGGGCGCGCATCTCGTCGGTGATAACCGTCATCACAGACCACTTCCTTCTCGAACGTCCACGAACGCGGTCCGGTGGCTCATCGCACGTGCCGCCGGAGGAACTCGACCGCGCGGGACCAGGCAAGCTTCGCGGCCTCGGGGTCGTACGTGCCGATGAGGTTCTCGTCGTTCAGGAAGGCATGGCCGGCCGGGTAGACGTGCAGCTCGGCCGGTGCCTCGCCGGCGGCCTGGAGCTGCTTGAACAGGCCCTCCACGGCCTCGACCGGGATGCTCCCGTCCTGCTCGCCGTAGTGGCCCTGGACCGCACACGAGATGGAGGACGCGATCGCGGCGTCCTTGGGCATGCCGTAGAAGGGGACGGCCGCCGCCACGTGGTCGGACCGCTCGGCGGCCAGGCCGAGTGCGAAGCCGCCGCCCATGCAGAAGCCGATCACTCCGGCCTTCTCCGACGTCACGGAGTCCTGCTCGAGCAGGAAGTCCACGGCGCCGGACAGGTCCCGGGTGGCCCGCTCGACGGGCATCGAGATCAGCATCTCCTTGGCCTCGGCGGCGTCATGCGTCGTGGGCCCGCCGTACAGGTCCGGAGCCAGCGCGACGAAACCCTCGCGGGCGAGCCGGTCGCAGATGTCCGCGATGTGGGTGGTGAGCCCCCACCACTCCTGGATGACGATGACCCCGGGCCCGGACCCGCTTTCGGGGACCCGGAGATAACCGTGAGCCGTGTTCCCGTTGCTGGGAAAGGTGACGTTCTGTACTGACTGTCCCATGGTGCTCAGGCCTCCCAGACCGACTTGCCCTGCTTGAACAGCGCGCGCGCCATCAAGATCCTCTGAATCTCATCCGTGCCACCGCCGATGCGGCCGTGGCGAAGTTCGCGGTAGAAGGTCGAGATCGGCATTTCGAGGGTCTCGCCGATCCCGCCCAGAACCTGCATGATCTTGTCCATGGAGCGGTGTCCCCAGTTGCCGCCCATGTACTTGGCCATGGCGGCGAGGTGCCGGACCTCTTCGCCGGCGTCGTAGCGAGCGGCGGTCTCGTAGGAGATGGCCCGGATGCTCTTGAGGTCCATGAACACGTCGACCAACATCCACTGGATGGCCTGCCGTTCGCTCAGAGGCGCACCGAAGGTCTCGCGCGACTTGGCCCATTCGGTGGCGATGTCCAGCCCGCGTGCGAGCCGGCCGCAGGCCAGGGACCCCCGGGTGAGACGGTCCTGGATGGCGAGCCATTCCTGGCCCAGCCCGAATCCGTAGCCGACCTCGCCGAGGACGCGCCCGGCGGGCACGAAGACGTCGTCGAACCAGACGTGGTGCTGGTGGCCCTTGCGCACCAGCCAGGTCTCGATCGGGCTCGTGGAGATGCCCTCCGCGTCCCTGTCGACGATGAACATCGTCATGCCGCCCCGCTGCCGCTTCTCCGGGTCGGTCACGGCCAGCACCAGCAGGTAGTCGCAGTTCTCGACGCCGCTGATCCACATCTTCTCGCCGTTGATCCGCCAGCCGTCGCCGTCCGGCTTGGCGGTGGTGCGCATGGAGTTGCCCGGGTCCGATCCGGCCCCCGGCTCCGACTGTGCGAAGCAGAAGCGCTTCTCACCGCGGATGGACGGCAGGAGGAACTCCTCCTTCTGCGCTTCGGTGCCGCGCATCAGGGGCAGCATCGCGTTGGAGCGGGGGAGCTTGACCACGCTGCGGTTGAGCTGCTCCGCGACCACGACCTCGCCGAGGGCGCCGTACCCTCCGCCGCCGTACTCCTCGGGAAGTCCGATCGCGTAGAGGCCCGCGTCCTGGGAGACCTTCTTGAGGTGGGCCCAGTCCTCTGCCGGCAGGGAGCCGTCGGTCTGGCCCTCGGTGGCGCCTTCCTTGCGCACCCCCTCGTCCAGCCACTTGTTGGAGAGGAACTTGGCTTCGAGCGGGAAACACTCACGCTCGACGATGTTCTTGGCGTGCTCCTTCAGCTCGATGAGCTCGGGCGGCAGCAGGAAGGGTGCTGCCGGAGCGGAATACTTGACTGGCATGGTTCCTCCGGGAGGGGCTTGCTGACGGTGGAGTGGCTGTGTGCGTCACGGCGTCGACCGCGTCGGTGTCGAAGGCCCAGGACTGTCTCCTCGCACGGTGGACCACTGCGTTCGAGTCCTTGGCGAGCGCACCGGCCCGGCGGGGGCTCTGCCCACGGAACGAGGTCCCGGCATCGTGCTGATCGCCCTGGGAAGAAGAGTTCGGTCTGTGCCAGCACCCCCACCAGGAGAGTCGTCGCGGGAGATGTTCGGCCGCCCGGCCTCCCTCGGCCTGCCACCAATCTTTGACCAACTAGTTGGTCAAGTCAATGTCATGTCCGTTTCGGCAGAGAGAGCACGGAACGTCGAGGCGCGGAACTGTCTGTTCATCGCTCCGAGGGGGCGAAGCGGACCAGTGCGGTCCCCTGCCCGGTGTCGTCGAACACCGCGCGTACCCGGAGCCCGATCCGTACGGAGTCGGGGCTGCAGCCGACGATGTTCGTCATGACCCGCGGTCCCTCGTCCAGTTCGACGTAGGCGAGGACGAACGGGCCGGCCTCGCGGTAGTCGCCCTCCCCGCGCCTGCTGATGGAGAAGGTGTAGATCTCCCCTTCTCCGGAGGCCTCGGTCCACCCGACGTCGAGCGATCCGCACGCCGGGCAGATGCCCTTCGGATACCAGATGATCGTCGCGCAGGCGGCGCACTGCGGCAGCAGGAGCGTGCCTTTCGCGGTTGCCGCCCAGAACTGCTCGGTCTCGGGAACGACCGTCGGTGGTGGGGCCGGAAGGTGCGGGTAGCTGCCTTCGCTCACTGGTCGACCTCCCTGGTACGGGCGCTCTCCGGCAGGGATGTGCGCGTGGGAACGCCGGTCGACGGGGGAACCGGCGGGTACGGCCCGGCAGGACGGTTCATGCGTCCTCCCGCCCGAGGATGAGTGTGGAGCTCCCCATACGGGACGAGATGCGCCCGCCGGAACCGTGGGCGAGAGCGATCTCGCAGTCCGGAACCTGCACTTCGGGGTTGGCCTCGCCACGAAGCTGGCGCACGGCCTCGATGACCTTCGTCATCCCGCCCTGGTTCACGGGATGGTTGCTGGACAGTCCGCCGCCGTCGGTGTTGAACGGCAGCCGCCCGGTGGGTGAGATCAACCCGCCGTCCATGACGAAACTGCCTCCCTTGCCCTTCTCGCAGAAGCCGAGGTCCTCGATGGTCTCCAGCACCGTGATCGTGAACGAGTCGTAGATGGACGCGTAGTCGATGTCGGCGGGTGTCACGCCCGCTTCCGCGAAGGCCTTCGGCCCGGACCACACCGCTCCCGTGTACGTGACGTCCACGCGCCCGTTCATCGTGTGCTTGGGCGCCTCACCTTGACCGAGGACCTTGACGCAGGACCGGTCCAGGGTCCTCGCGATCTCCGGGCTCACGACCACGAGGGCTCCGCCGCCGTCGGTCATGACGCAGCAGTCCAGACGGTGAAGCGGATCGGCCACCATCGGGGACGCCAGGACCTCCTCGACGCTTACCTTGTCCCGCAGACGCGCGTGGGGGTTGAACTGCGCGTGGTGCGAGGCCGCCACCTTGATCTCCGCCAGCTGTTCGCTCGTCGTCCCGAACTCGTACATGTGGCGGCGTGCCGCCATCGCGTAGTTGTTGACCGTGGTGACGCCGTACACCTCTTCGAAGGCGCCGTGCGGCGTACCCCCCGCACGCGACGGAAAGCGCATGCCCGGAGCCGGCCTGGCGTGACCGCCCAGCGTGATCAGCGCGACATTGCACTTGCCGGCGGCGATCGCGGCGGCGGCGTGACCCACGTGGACGAGGTAGGAGGAGCCGCCCGTCAGGGTGGAGTCGATGTAGGAGACGTTCAGACCGAGGTACTCGGCGAGTGTGATCGCGCCGAGCCCGTGCGGCTCGACGGTGAAGTACCCGTCCACGTCACCCAGCGACAGCCCTGCGTCCGCGAGGGCGCCGACGGCGACCTCCGCGTGGATCTGTGCCACCGACCGGTCGGGGATCTTGCGTCTGGGGTGCTCGTAAGCCCCCGCGATGAAGGCTTTTCCTCGAATGCTCATCGCAGGTCCGTTCCCTCCTGTTGTGCCTTCGCCGACTGATGGGTCTTCGCCGACGAGGAGTTCCTGGCCAGGACCCCTCTCGTCATCCGCTGCTCACACCACTGGACGATCTCGTCGCTGCCCTTCGCCGACGAACACGTCCGCAGGAAGGCCCGCGCGTCGTCGAGCACCTGCGCGGGGAGCTCGGCCAGCTCCTCGAGGAGCGCCACGGCGGCGTCCTCGGCCGCGCCGGCAGCGACGGTGTGCGTCACGAGTCCGGAAGCGAACGCGTCGTCGAGCGAGGCCCGGCGTCCCGACAGCGCCAGGTCGACGACGGCCGCCGGCCGCATGCGCTCCACCAGGTACGGCACGACGCCGAGGGGGAAGAAGCCGAGGCCCGCTTCGGGGAGCCGGTACCGCGACTCGGCCGCCCCGACGGCGTACGTCGCTGCCCCGACGAGGCCGAGACCGAGGCCCACGGCCCATCCCTCGACCGCCGCCACGACGGTGGTGTCGCAGTCCTTGACCGTCCGCAGCATGACCGCGGACGGGTTGTCGGAGTAGGTCCACCCCTCAGCAGTGGTGTCGCTCGGGTCACTGAGGTCCGCTCCGGCACAGAAGGTGCCGCCCGACCCCGAGAGGACGATCCCCGTGCAGGATTCGTCCGCGTCGAATTCGCGGATCGCCTTGGTGATGCCGGCGGCCATGCCCGAATCGATGGCGTTCCTCCTGGCCGGGCGCTCGATCCTGATCAGCCCGATGCTGCCGACCCGGCTGATCGAGACCCCGTCATCAGCCATCGCGCTGCCCAGCCGCGCCCGCCGGAGCCAGGCCGAGCTCCGCGAGGATCTCCTCGGTGTGCTCACCCAGGCGGGGAGGCTTCTTCGAGAAGGTCTCGTCCAGGGAGGGAATGGGTGAGCCGGGGACGGGGAACTCGCCCTCGCCGGACAGGTCCGGGACGGTGCGCAGCATGTTCCGCACCTCGAGGTGCGGATCGGCCACCACCTCGTCCATCGTGTGAACCGCGCTGCTGGCGACTCCTACGGCCCGCATCTGCTCGACGACGTCGGAGACCGTGTGCTTCGAGGTCCACCCCTCGATGAGCGCGTCCAGCATGTCCCGGTGCTGCAGCCGGTCGTCGGACTCCGGGGTCTCCCCCATGTAGTCCAGCAGCTCCGGCTTCCCGATGACCCGTGCGACCCCCTGCCACATGCGGGCGGTGAGCGGGGCGAGATAGACGTACCCGTCGCTTGCCCGGTACGTGCTCGCGTACGACCCACGGACCCTGCTGCCGATTCGGGTCAGCGTCTTCCCCTCCTTCAGGACCTCACTGAATCCCGTGGCGTGGAAGGACATCAGACAGTCGAGCATGCTGAGGTCGATGTACGAGCCGTGCCCCGTGTTGTGCCGCTTCAGCAGTGCGTTGTTCACGGCCAGGGCGGCCCACAGCCCGGTGAGGTGATCGGGCACGAAGACACCCGAGAGCATCGGAGCGCCGTCGGGCTCACCCGTCAGGTCCATCAGCCCGGACATCGCCTGGATCACCCCGTCGAAGGCAGGGATGTCGCGATAGGGGCTGTCCTGCCCGAACCCGGTGATGTGGGCGTAGACCAGGCGCGGATTGATCTGCGACAGGCGGTCGTAGTCGAACCCCAGACGGGCGGGCACACCGGCTCCGAGATTCGTGACGAAGACGTCGGCCGTCTTGATCAGGGCGTGGAGCGTCTCCAGGCCCTTCTCCGACTTGAGATCGACGACGATACTGCGCTTGTTCCGGTTGAGCGTGGGGAAATAGCCGCCTCGATTCGATCCGGCGGGGCTCTCCACCCTGATGACATCGGCGCCCTGATCGCCCAGGAGCTGCGTGCAGAACGGGCCCGCGATGAAATGCTCGACGGTCACGACGCGCAGGCCGGGCATGGAGGCGTTCTGCTGGGACATCAGTTTCCCCCTCGCTTGGCTGCGCTTTCCGGACGGAGCTCTCCGACCCAGCCCTTGAACGCCTCGACGAAGTCGGGCATCTCCTGATTCGGATAGTGAGCGATTCCGTCGATGCTCTGGAACCGGGCGCCCGGGATCTGATCGGCCGTGGCCTTCAGTCCTTCTCCGAACGAGTCGCCTCCGGAGATCACATACGTCGGGCAGCTGATGTCCGGCAGCCGTGACCACAGGTCGTGCTTGCCCCAGCCGATGAGGTCGGAGCGGGTGACGTGCCAGTCCTCGCGGCAGTGCATCGTCGCGATCATCTCGGCCGTCGCGGCCGGCACATCGCTGCCGATGAGCGCGAGGTTGGAGAAGTACGTCTGGTCACGCACGCTCGGCGTACTGGAGTCCTCCGGCGTACGCCACTTGCTGCGGCTGACAGGAGAGACGGGGCACTCCATGGCCACGACCGCCTCCAGGGATTCCGAGGCCTTCGCAGCCATCTCCAGGACGATGCGGCCACCGATCGAGCACCCGAGGAGGTACTTGCGTCCGGCCCCCAGTTCGTCGAGGACCCGCAGACACCAGTCCGCGTAGTACGGGATGGAGGTGATGGGGCCGTCGACGGCGGGCTCGGACCTGCCGTGTCCGGGCAGGTCCACGACGACGACGCGGTATCCGAGCGCAGCCAGACCGTCGATGTTGTTCCTGTACTGGACACCGCTCTGTCCAGCCGTGTGGACGCAGAGGAGTGTGTCGTCGCCGTCACCGGCGACCTCCACGTATCCGAGTCGCCCGTCGATGTTGAGGTAGCCGGCCTTATGCACGTGACGCCTCCTTGGCGACAGCGAGTTGAGCCTCATCGACCATCAGCATGACGGCCTTGAAGATCCTCAAGTACTGGAAGTTGTTCCCTATGGACCTGAACTGGTTACTCTGCGTCCGCTTGACGAAGTCGTTCTGCGGGGACGAGAGCAGGTCGGTCCACGCACGCTCACTGCCGCCGACCGTGAAGGTCGGACCGTCCAGCGACTTCTTGGCGACCTCGACGATCGAGCCCCGGTAGATGCGGAACTCCACCTGCTCCTCGCCGGCCCGGACGCCGACGGACCCGTCGAAGGTCTGGACCGCGGAGGCGAAGGCCTCATTGGCCGCCAGGCCGGCGGCGAGGTGCTTGCCCCATGCCACGGTGCCGACGTCCCAGGCGACACGGGAAGCCGAGTCGTCGTCCTGCGCCTCGGTCCCGGCCGGCGCGTCCCACACGACGGACGCGCTCTCGACCACCTGACCGTCGGCATCCAGCAGCCGGACGTCCTGATGCACCCTGCCGCGCCCGCGCTTGCGGGCCGGCTTCCACCGCGTCACGGTCCCCTCGACGCGGGCACCCGCCGATCGGGGCCGGGCCCCCTGCTCCCACTGCACACCGGTCAGCACCGCGTCGCGGACAGGAGGGGCCTGGGTGATCGCCGGCAGGAGCTGGGGCACCGCCCCGCCGGATCCCGGCGAGAAGACGGCCTCCGACACCATGCCGACCCGGATGTCCTCAAAGCCACGGGCACCCGGCTGGGTCCCCTTCGCGGCGGCGTTCTCAAGCGCGCTCACCGACGCCACCCCTTTCCACACTCATGACGTTCCTCACCGAGCGGAGACTCCTCGCGTACCGACTCATAGCTCGTTTCCCCATTCCCGGACGACTCCGGCCGGAGCACGCGTCCGCCGCTGTCTGCCCGTATCGGAGCGAACAACCTTCCTTGCAGGCATCCACGCCGATTCCTCAGTTCGTTCGGCGTGGGCCTTTTTTATGCCGCTGGGCAACACAGGCGTTGGTGTTGCGCGGATCACTCTTTCAACCAACCATCTAGTTGGTAATTCGTCAATATGGTCGGCGGAGTGGATGACGACGGCATGCGGGGCGAGGGTGGCAGCCAACAGCGCGCGCCTGGACGGCAGATGACAAGCTGCCCGGACAGGTGGTGCGCGCCCGCGGAGAAGCCCCCGGGCGCGCACCGCCGCCCCCGCTCACCCGCACCCGGGCGGGGGCGCCCGTCCACAGGGCGCTGACGCGTACGCGGCGCGTCTCAGACCGACCGGCTCATGGCCGTCGCCTCATCGACGTCCGAGCCGCATCCGGCGTCCTGGGCCGCTCCGAAGTCGTCTGTCCGGAGAAGATCTTCAGGCCCGGCTCCACCCGTGCGCCGACCGTCGTGGGCGGCCGCATGCCCGCGCACTGCCCGCCGCTCGGCAAGGCCGTGCTCTCCCTCGGCGGCCGGGAGGCCCTTGGCCGCCTCGTCCGCCCGGAGCTGGTCCGGCGGGCACCGCGCTCCCACACGGCGCCCGAGGGGTTCCTCGGTGGACTCCGCAGGGCCCGCGCCGAGTACGTCGCGCACGGCAACGAGGAGGAACGGATCGAACTGATCTGCGCCGCCTCCCGGCCCTCAAGGAGGGGCAGGCGGCCGATGCCGTCTTTTTCCCTGACCCACTGGACAGCGCAACCCGTCGGTCGCGTGCACCGCCATACGCCGCACCGCGGCAGCCATCACGCGGTCAGCACCTGAGCCGATACCGGCCCGACGCCCATCGGGTCGTCGTGGCGCCGGGGCTTCGGGGCGCCGGGGCTTCGGGTCGTCCGGTCGTCGGGCCGTCGGACGGGACGAGGAAGGCGCCACCGCGGCCGGCCCTCGCGGTGACGCCTTCTTTGTGCCGCAGGTTGCTGCGGGGCAGCGGGCTCAGTTGCTGACGGACTCCCCCACCGCTTCGTATGCGTCCACCATGTCGGCGAGCATCTCGTGGATGACATCGGCGACCCGGCGCGTGCCGGGCATCAGGCCGACGGCCTGGCCGACGTAGTAGGAGTCCAGCTCCTTCGCACGCTCGTTCCCCGCATCGGCTGCCCGGGAGATCTGCTCGAAGGCGTTCTCACTGATCATCCCCTGGAAGGGCATCTGCAGGGGCTGGACCTCCGGGTGAGCGTCCCACTCGTCGTGCCAGGCGCTGCGCAGCTGGCGTGCCGGCTTACCGGTTCGGGTCTTGGACCGGAGCGTGTCGGAGGAGGACGCCTGCGCCATCTTGGCCTTGACCGTCTCGTCCACCTCGCTCTCGGCGGTCTGCAGCCACACGGACCCCGTCCAGACGCCGGCGGCGCCGAGGGCGAGCGCGGCCACGACCTGCCGGCCCGTGGCGATGCCGCCGGCCGAGAGGACCGGCACGGGAGCGACCGCGGCTGCGACCTCGGCGGTGAGTACCATCGTGCCGACCTCACCGGTGTGGCCCCCGGCCTCGTACCCCGTGGCAACGATGAAGTCGGCACCGGCCTCGATGTTCCGGCGTGCGTGCCGCACGGTCCCGGCGAGGGCTCCCACGATGATGTCCCGCTCCTTGCAGCGCGCCATCACCTCGGGCGCCGGCGGGCCGAGCGCGCTGACGAGGAGCCGGATCGGGTGCTGCAGGGCGACGTCGATGAGGGCCGCGACGTTCTCGGGCCGTGTGGCGGAGCCGCGCCAGTCGGCGACGTCGTAGCCGGACGAGTCGTCACCGAGCACACCGTAGCGGTGCAGCATCTCGTCGACGAACTCCACGTGCGTGTCCGGGATGAGGGCGCGCAGCTCCTCGGGGGAGTGCTCCAGGCCCGACTGCTTGTAGGGCATGAGCAGGTCCACGCCGTACGGCTTGTCACCCACCTGTTCATCGATCCAGGTGAGCTCCTTCTCCAGCTCCTCCGGGGAGAAGCGCGTTCCGCCGAAGACACCGACTCCGCCCGCGTTCGTCACCGCGGCGACGACGTCGCGGCAGTGACTGAAGGCGAAAATCGGCAACTCGACGCCGAACATTTCAGTGATGACAGTACGCATGTTTGTTCCTCACAAACCAGTCGCATGGAAGCCGGGGCCGAACAGGTCGCGATCCCGGAAGAAGTCGGTGGGAATGTGCCTTGCGGGCGCCGGGGCCAGGGGGACCGGAGCATGCGGATGACGCCTCGGACCCGCCCGGTCTCACCGCCGGGCGACCGCCGTCACGCGGCCGTGGGTGGCCTTGGTGCCGTCGGGCAGTTCGACCCAGATCTCGGCCTCCGGCGTGGCGCCACCGGTGACCACGAGGCCTCCGACAAGAAGCCGGACCCCCGGCATGACCGATGTCGTCGTGCGGTAGGTCATCGTGTCGACCCGGCCCCAGGGCGCCACCCAGTCCGCGCACAGCCGCATCAGCCAGCTGCCCATGAGCGGCCCCTGGACGAGAACGTCGGAGTAGCCCTCGGCCTCGCGCGCGTAGGGCGCGTCGTAGTGGATGCGGTGCGGGTTCCAGGTGATCGCCGAATAGCAGAACAGCTGGACGGTGTCGGGGGTGACCTCGAAGGAAGGCAGGAGATCACCCGTTGCGACGGTCACATCACTCATCGAAGGATCCTCACGTAGCGCTCGCTGACCACCAGATCGCCCGTGGCCTCTCGGCGGTACTCGAGGTCGTAGCCCACGAAGACCAGCGGCCCCGAGCGTCCGCTCTTCTCCTCCATCGAGCCGATCCGCTTGGTGAGCCGGATCTCGTCACCGGCGAGGATCGGCTGGTGGAACGCGGTGGACGACTCCCCCGCCATCCGCCGCGAGGCGGCCACGGGAGGAGTCATGTCCTCGCTCCCGCCGTCCTCGGCCAGCTCCTGGAGCGGGATCAGGTTCGGGACGGAGTGCCGGATGACGAGATGGAAGCCCAGGGGTGCGACCACATCTGCGTGGCCGGCCCTGCGAGCGGCCTCCAGGTCGAAGTGGACCGGGTCGGTGATGCCGACCGTGTGGGCGTACTGGGCGATCTGCATCCGCGTGACCTGGTAGAGCGGGAACGTCTGTTCACGTCCCAGCCAGGCGCGTGCCTCGTCGGTGAGCAAGGACTCCATCACGCCGCCTTTCCCGTGCCGGCCGGCCGCCACCTGGGCTGTGGGCTGCCGTCGGGCGAGGGCTCGACGGACCACGCGAACTCGTCGCCGACGCGGAGACCGTCCGGTTCCGCGTCGAGGTGGCCCACGAGGCGGATCCGGGCGTCGGTGTACTCCAGCACGCCGACGGCGTACGGCACCTTGTCCTCGAAGCCGGGCAGCTTCGTGCGTGCCACGACGGTCCAGGTGTAGAGCGAGGCGGTGGGCGGCAGGCGCACCCAGTCGACCTCGAAGGAGCGGCAGTCGGCGCACGCCGGCCGCGGCGGCCACTGGTACCGGCCGCAGGGCGTGCAGTACTGGCCGCGCAGCTCACCCTCGGCGAGCCCGTCCCGGTAGCCCTGCAGGTCTTCGCTCTGTGTCATCGGCTCCTCCTCAGGCCTTCGTCAGTACGGCGAGCGCGCCGTCGCCCATGTCGCCCCACCCGGTCAGGGCGGCCACCCGGGCACCGGCGACCTGGCGCTCGTCCGGCGCCTGGTGACGGAGCTGGCGTACGCACTCCACCAGATGGTTCATCCCGGTCAGGTGTCCCTCGGACAGCAGCCCCCCGTGGGTGTTGACCGGCAGGCTCCCACCCGAGGCGATGTTCCCGTCGAGTACGAAATCGCCGCCCTCGCCACGACCGCAGAAGCCCGCCTCCTCGATCTGCTGGATGACCTCGAAGGTGAAGCAGTCGTAGATGTAGGCGAGATCCACGTCCGCCGGCGTGAGGCCCGCCTGTCCGAACGCCCGGGGCGCCGCCCTGGTCAGACCGGTGTCGAAGATGTCCCACCGTCCGGCGATGTCGTCCGCCGAGTCCGGGTGCCCCTCGGCGATCCCCTCGATCCGCACGCCCGGTGCGCGGCAGTCCGCCATCCGCTCCTCGCGAGCGATGATCACGGCCGCGGCGCCGTCCGTCTCCAGGCAGCAGTCGTACTTCAGATAGGGGTCGGCGATCACAGGAGCACTCAGGTAGTCGTCCATCGAGAGCTTCCGGCCGTACATCTGCGCGCCCGGATTCCGCTGCGCGTTGTCCCGCATGGTCAGGGCGACGGTGCCGAGCGCCTCCCTCGTCGTGCCGAACTCGTGCATGTGGCGGCGGCAGGCGAGGGCGTACCACTGTGCGGGGGTGTTCATACCGTGCGGGTACTCGAGCTCGCGGCGGTACGCCTGGCCGGTGAGCCGGCGGACCCGCTGGTCGATGCGGGTGGCCGAGCTGCCGTTGCGTGCCACGAAGACCGCGACGTAGTCCGCCTGACCGCTCTCGACGGCGAGGGTCGCCAGCCGGAGCCCCGCCAGACTGCTGGCGCCGCCCATGTGCGACACGGCGGTGAAGCGCACATCCGCGCTGCCGAGGACCGGGATGACGTCCTCGGCCGTCACCGAGTCGGGGTACGGGACGAAGCCGTCGATCATCGACGGGGCGACACCCGCGTCGTCGGCGGCGGCGATCAACGCCTCCAGGGCGAGACGGGTGATGCTGCGGCCGCTGTTGCGGGAGAGCTCGGTCATTCCGATCCCGACGACGCAAGCCTTGCCTGATCCGGATGCCATCGTGGCGCCTACCTCTCCGTCGTTCCGCGCAGCAGCTTGCGCGCGATGACGTTCTTCTGGATCTCGTTGGTGCCCTCGCCGATCTCGAGGATCTTGGCGTCGCTGTAGAACCGCGAGATCGGAGTCTCCCGCATGAAGCCGTAACCGCCGTGCAGCTGCAGGCTCGCGCTGGCGACCTTGTTCGCCACCTCGGATGCGTGCAGCTTGGCCATCGCGGCGGCCATCGAGAAGTCCCTGCCCCTGTCCGCGAGCCATGCGGCCCGGTAGACCAGCAGGCGCGCCGTCTCCACCTGGGTGGCCATCTCCGCCAGGCGGTGGTGCGTCGCCTGGAAATCGGCGATCCGCCGGCCGAACTGCTCGCGCTCGACGACGTACTCGAGCGCGAGGTCGAGGGAGGCGGCGGCGAGGGAGAGGGAGAGGGCCGCGACGCTGATCCGTCCGGGGTCCAGGACGGAGAGGAACTGGCGAAGGCCTGCGCCTTCGTCACCGATGAGGTGCTCGTCCGAGACCCAGCAGTCGTCGAAGATCAGCTCGCGGGTGTCCATCGCGTGCCAGCCGATCTTGCGCATCGGCTGGCCGACCTCGAAGCCCTCGGTGCCCTTGGGCACGAAGATCACTCCGTAGCGCTTGGAGCCGTCCGCGTTCTCCCCGGTGACCGCCAGCACACTGACGCCGAGGCTGATCTCGGTGCCCGCGTTGGTGATGAAGATCTTGTTGCCGTTGAGCACCCATCCGCCGTCCCGGCGTTCCGCACGCGTGCGGATCGAGGCGGCGTCCGAACCGGCGCCGGGCTCGGTCAGGCCGAAGGCACCGATGTGCGTGCCCTCGGCGAGAGGCCGCAGCCAGCGCTCCTTCTGCTCGTGCGTGCCGAACTTGGCCAGGGGCAGCGTGGCGATGGTCGAGTGCGCGTTCCAGGAGGATGCCACCGACTGGTCGGCACGGCCGATCTCCTCCATGGCGGCCACGTAGGCGACGAGGCCGACGTCGATACCGCCGTACTCCTCCTCGACGAGCATGCCCATCAGACCGAGGCTGCCGAGCTTCTGGAACACCGGTGCGGGAAATTCCTCGAGTTCGGACCATCCCGCCGCATACGGGGCGATCTCCTTGGCCGCGAAGTCGCGGGCCAGCTTCTTGACGGCGAGAGCGTCCTCGCTCAGGTCGAAGTCCATGTCAGTTCTCCTCGGACGAGAGCAGGATCTTGAGTTGCCGTGAACGCCGTCGGCCGGTTCGGAAAAGGTCGTAACCGCGCCCGGCAACGCCTGGGCCGGTGAGCAGACAGTTCGGGCCCGGCCGGCGGCGATCGGGCCGATCATGCCGGCGGTGCCGAGCCGCGGCTGCGCGGCCCGCATTCTGTGCGCTCCCGGCCCGGGTAGGCCGCGCAGGCCCGGTGCGGAGCTCGCATCTGCCCTCCTCAGAGTTTAGTGAACCGGTCGGTCCAAAGAACTCCATAACCGTGGCCCTTGTCAAGCGGCCCGCTCCGACCTCCCCATTTCACCTGGCGCGGTACCAGTCACCCGGCCGTGCACGGTAAGGGGCCTTTCGGGCGGGGACGATGCACCTCACCGAGGGCCCCGCCGGCCCAGCCGGGAGGCGCTTTCCGCGTGCCACCCCAGGAGGTCTCCTGTGCGGTCGAGTCACCACGCCGACAGTTTTCAACTACCTGTGCCAAGCATCTAGCCATCGCACTTGACCACCCCTAGCATCCGGGCATGACCGACGAAGAGAAGCACGACAGTCAGAACCGTGCCGCCGACTGGGCCCCTTCGGAACTCCGGGGAGGCCGTTCGGTCCAGCGGCTCGCCGCGTATCAGCGCCTGCACGAGCAGTGCCCGGTAGCCTGGGCCGACGACCACGGCGGCTACTGGTCACTGACCCGGTATGCCGACGTCCGGGAGGCGGCCCGCACGCCCGCCACGTACGCCTCCGGGGCACCGATCATCCAGTGGCCCGACTTCGCCGACCAGATCCCCATCTCGCTCAATCCGCCTGAGCACGCCAAGTACCGGCGTATGCTGAACCGTTACGTCGCCAAAGATGCCATGGACCGCCTGGAGCCGACGCTCCGGGGATATGCCGTCGAGCACCTCGAACCTCTGCTCCAGGCAGGCGAAGGTGACATCATCACCGGCTTCTGCCAGCCCTTCCCGGCACGGGCCCTCGCCGCTCTGCTGAACCTGCCCGACTCCGCCTACACCGAGCTGGTCGAGCAGTTCGCCGGCTTCGAACGCATGGGCTGGGCTCCGGAGAAGGTCAACGCCGTGATCGAGCAGGTCTTCGCAGCGCACATCACGCGCGTCATCGCGGAACGGCGGGCCCAGCCCCTGGATCCCGAAACCGACCTGCTGAGCGGCGTCCTGGCAGCAGAGGTCGACGGTGAGCCGCTGAGTGACGACATGGTGCTCCAGATCGGTGTCCAGCTGTTCGTGGCAGGCCACGCGACCACCGCCGACGCCCTCGCCACATCGATATACCGACTGGCGACCAACCCGGACATCCAGGTGACCCTGCGTCAGTCCCCGGAGAGGATCCCGAGCGCGGTGGAGGAGTTCCTCCGCATCGAGACTCCTCTGCAATCGATCGCCCGCACCGTCACCGAGGACGTCGAACTGCACGGCCGCACGATCCGCGCCGGCGACAAGGTCGACCTCCACTACGGTGCGGCCAACCGTGACCCTGAGGCGTTCGAGCACCCGAGCGCCTGCATCATCGACAGGCAGCGCAACGACCACATGGCGTTCGGCTTCGGCATTCACAAGTGCCTCGGAGCTCCGTTGGCCCGCCTGGAGATGCGAGTGGCGCTGGAAGAACTCCTGGCCCGGACCACGGAGATCGCCCTCGCGGGGCCGGGTACGGAAACCGCCGGCCGCCTGCGCGGGTGGACAAACCTGCCGCTCCGGGTCATGACCAGCTGAGACGTCCACGGAACCGGAGCCATGCACAAAGGGGGGTGCCTCCGGTCCGGGAAATGACCTGACTTCGGGCGTCCGGGTCCCGCTCCGACGCGCGGACCAGGAGCAGCCCCTGGAGCGTCCTCTTCCAGCTCGCGCTCGTGGATGCGGCGGGGCAGGCCCCCGTCCGGGGTGCGGCGGCTCATGACACCCTCGCCCATGCAGTCGCCGAGGGCAGCTGTCCTCCCGTACCAGCAGAAGCAGATCGAGCCCCGCACGATGCCGGAGCCCAACACCCGGCCGATGCCGCGGCCGGCAAGCCACTGGCCGACCTCGCCCCACTCCTCGGCCGACGAGGTGCCCCGCAGAAGAAGATGGTGGATCCGTTACCGCGGACATCCTGGATCTCACGGTCGTGGTGGCCAAGACCGCACGTCGGCTGGATGGTCCCGGCGCTGAAGTCCCGGAACGTGGTGAGCCCGGTGAAGTACACGTGCTCCACGGGCTCACCGCGGTACGGGAAGTTCTCCAGCAGCCCCGCTCCGTCACGCCGGTCACGGACGTTGAAGGAAGGCACGCCCAGCAGCCGGTCGTATTCGCGCTGATCCACCAGGGATGACGAGGCAGCCCTTGAGCGACGATCTCGACCACGAAGTCCCGAAGGGCGGACCGAGTGCCGGTGAAGTGGTGCTCCGCCCCGCCGTCCACCGTCGTCGCCCCTGCGAGCGCGACGCCGGCCTCCGTCAGGCATGCGCGGAGCGCGGCGTACTGCTCGGCGGCGGTCACCGCGAGCGTCGGTGCGGGATACCGGTGGCCTCAGCGAACCGGAACCCGGCCGGCCGCCAGCGGGGTTCCGGTCATCGTCCGGCGGGTCGTGGCACCGTGGGCACCGCGGAAGATCAGGTCGTCGATCGAGGTCGCCCAATGGCGCCAAAAGTGAACGGCCGTTACGCACTTTGCCGAACGGTCCGGGGAAGCCGCCGTCGAACCACCGACCGGGACTGAACCGACCCATCCGCCCAAGGCGTCGGACCTTGACAGAAACGTCGTTTGAGAGTTTCTTGGACCAGTCAGTCTATTGAATGATGTGCATCTTGCGCGGCAGGCGCACGGTGCGGGAGCACACGGAGGACAGCAGTATGACCGCGCCGGATGCCACACCGCCCCAGAAGCGGATCGAGACCGACTTCCGTCCGCTGCTCGCACCGAAGTCGATCGCTGTGATCGGGGCTTCCGACAACCCCAAGAAGCTTTCGGGCCGACCGGTCGCGTACATGAAGAAGTTCGGGTACGCCGGACACATCTATCCGGTGAACCCCACCCGCGATGTCGTTCAAGGACTTCCGTCGTACCCCGACGTCCGAGACATCAAGGGTGACGTCGACGTCGCGGTCATCGTCTCCCCCGCCGGCCTCGTGCTCGATGCCATCCGCGGCTGCGTGGAGAAGGGCGTCCGGTTCGCACTGATCACCGCGTCGGGCTTCGCCGAGGCGAGCACCGACGGCGCTGCCCTGGAGCAGGAGTTGTCTCGGCTGGTCGACGGCAGTGACCTCCGCATGATCGGTCCGAACTGCCTCGGCATGATCGGGGTACGCGACGCAGCGGTGCCGACCTTCGCCTCCGTGTTCGAGGCCGACAACCCGCTCCGCCCCGGCGGTGTGGCGTTCGTGAGCCAGTCCGGTGCGTTCGGAACGTTCATCCTGGGCGACCTGCAGGCTTCGGCCATCGGCATGTCTCACTACTTCAACACCGGTAACGAACTCGACGTCACCGTCGGCGAGGTCCTCTCCGGCCTCGTCCAGGACGAGGAGATCCACACGCTGCTCGCCTACTTCGAAGGCGTCTCCCGGGGCGAGAACCTCCTCGAGGTCGCCCGGGACGCCCATCGCAGGGACAAGGCGATACTGGCGGTCAAGAGCGGACGGTCCGAGGCGGGCGCCCGGGCCGCCTCCTCCCACACCGCGTCCATGACCGGCGACGACAAGGTCTTCGATCAGCTGATGCGCGAGGTGGGTGTGATCCGCGTGCACAGCCAGGAGCAACTGCAGGACGCCGCACAGGTCTTCGACGCTCGCCGGACTCCGCGTGGCCGTCGGCTGACCGTCCTGTCGATGTCCGGCGGCGGCGCCGTCATGGCCGCCGACACGGCGAGCGACTTCGGCCTCGATGTGACGCCGTGGGAGCCGGAGTGGCAGGAGAAGCTGGCCTCCCGGATCCCGGCGTTCGCCTCGCCCCGGAATCCGGTCGACCTCACCGGCTCGATGATCACCGATCCCAGCCTGCTGCGGACCGCGCTCGCGACGGCGATCGAGTACCCGGGCGCCGACATGATCGTCATCGTGCTCGGCAACGCGGACGGCTTCGCGGAGCCTGTCATCGAGGCCGTCTCCGAGCTGTACGCGACGACCGACCGGCCCATCGTGTTCTCGTGGACCGGTGGCACCGGCGAGCCGCGCCGCCGTCTGCGCGAACTCGGGATTCCCTGCTTCACCGACCCGACGAGGGCGGTGGGTGCTCTGGGCGCCCTCGCCGACCACGCGTTGCGCCGGGAACTCCCTCGTCCCGAACGGCCCGCCGGCATCGACGAGCAGGCGGCTCGGTCCGTCATCGCAGCGGTCCGGGCCGACGGACGCCGCACGCTCGACGAGGCCGAGGCCACCGCTCTCGTGGAGGCCTACGGGATTCCGACCTCACCGTCGGCGATCGCCTCATCCGCCGCCGAGGCAGCCGCTGCGGCCGCGTCGCTGGGCGGGCGCGTGGTGGTCAAGCTTCTCAGTAACAAGATCACCCACAAGAGCGATGTGGGCGGCGTGCGCCTGGGCCTCACCACTCCCGAGGAGGTGGGACAGGCCGCCGAGGAAATCCTGGAGATCGGCCGCCGGCACGGTGAGCCCGAGCCTCGCGTTCTCGTCCAGCAGATGACCGGTGGCGACGTCGAGCTGATGCTCGGCGCCCAGGTGGACCCGGCCTTCGGCCCGGTCGTCGTGGTCGGGCTCGGCGGCATCTTCGTCGAGGTACTGGCCGACACCCGGATCGCATCGGCCCCGACCGACACGGCGCATGTCGAGCACCTGCTCGGCTCCCTGCAGGGAGCGGCCCTGCTCCGTGGCGTCCGCGGGCGTCCGGCTGTCGACACGGCCGCCGCCGCTGCGGCCGCGGAGCGGCTTTCGTGGCTGATCGCCGATCTGCGCGACGAGATCGCGGAGGTGGACATCAATCCCGTTCTGCTCCGCGAGTCGGGCGCGACGGCCGTCGACGCCCTCGTCGTCCTGCGCTGACGGACGGGCCCGTGCCGGGCGGTGGGCCACCGGCACGGGCAGTGGGCTGCAGGCTCCGCTCCCGCGAACGAGACGGGGAAGATCTCGGTACAGGGCTGCTGGTCCCCTGCGCGTGTGCTCATCGACCCCACCAGAAGGCCGTCCGCAACGGCCATGGCGAGCCGGGCGAGATCCTCCGCGGTCTCGCCCTCTTCGTCGTGCCGGGGCGTGGCGCGCCCGCCGGTCCAGCACAAGTCGCATGCCGATGCGCAAGAACCGGGCGTGGCGTTCAGCAGTCCGACAGGCAGTCAGCAGACCGGCGCGGGCATCGGCGAAGGGGGTTGCAGTACCGCGAAGCGCCGGTGGAGCGAGCTCGCCGGCAGCCCGGACCGCTCGCATACGGCCGCGATCGTCACACCGCCGGGTCCTCGCTCGGGAACGGCATCCGCCGCAGCTGTCAGAATCCGCACTCCTGTGGCGCTTCGCGTCTTCTCAGCGGTCATCAACGAGCCCTGTGGCCTGGAGATGGCGGACAAACCCGGAGTTCAGTCGGCCGGAGAGGTCCGTGGCGCTCATCGCCCACAGCCGGCAGCCGACGCCGTCCACCTGATGATCCATAACAGCCTCAGGGCGACTCCCGGATCACGCACGATCGCCGCAGTCCCCGGTAGCGGCTGCACCGCGGGCGGCTTCCGCGCCGCCGGACTCACGAAAGATCGGGTTAGCCATTTCAGTCTTCTCTTCTCAACTGATAGGTTACTGCCAAATGCAGAACCCCACCCCCGACGTCCACCTGCATGAAAACACCTGCGGCAAAATCTACAACTACGCCTCACGTACCGATTAGCCGCAGAAACGGGCATTGTGGGTTCACACAGGGCAACCGATTCTCAAGGAGAGGATTTTGCATGACGAACCCGAAGGTGAATCGAGAACGCCGCTGGACTGAAGAAGGTGAGACAAGCCCCGACAGGCCGGTTGAAAATCGACGCGACAGGATTCTCGCAGCCGCAGCGGAAGAATTCGAGGCGAAGGGTTTCGCCGGGGCCCGCATCGATGAGATCGCACGCCGCTCCAGGGTGAATAAACAACTTATCTATTATTACTTCGAGAGCAAACGCATTCTGCATTCCAAGGTCATGGAACATGTCACGACCCGCGCACTCGAGGTGACCCATGACGATTCTGACCATTCTTATCTGAAATCAGTCCTCCGCACCAGCGCCGCAAGTTTTTCGAAAATTCGTAATCGCTTGTACCGGTACTGGTTGTGGGAAGCCGTTGAAGGCTCCAGCCAGGAAGAAATTGCACGCCACGATGAGCGTCAGGAACATTACGCGCAAAAGGTAGCCCAGATCCGCAAAGCGCAACTCGACGGAGAGATCGACCCGGACATCGACGCGCGCTTCCTGCATCTCGCCGTCACGGCGATCATCAGCTTTCCTCACATGGCGCCTCAAATCGCTTCTCTCGTCACCGGCCTGGAGCCTGGCGATCCGGAGTTCAAGGAAGCGCAGCAGGCGTTCCTCGATCACCTCATGCGGGGTCTGCTTCCCCCGCCTGACAAATCCTGACGCTCGGGCCAGGTGACAAGATGTGAGAACGAGCCGACCCGGGCTCGATGAAAGTGTGAAGCCCCTTGGTGAGAACAGATCCACGAAGATCATGTCCGGAAACCAAGAGGATTCACCCGTTGAGCTGTGGGGCCTCTCCCTCTCGGCATGGTCCGCGCGATCGCCGAACCCGACCTCAAGGAGGCGGGTTCGGCGTCGGCGGCCGGCTGAGCGACGCAGCAGTCCTCGATTGTTCTCTGCGTACAGAGGCCGGGCCGGCCCCCTGGTTCTCAGACGGGGGTCTTGACGGAGTCGAGGAGCAGCTGGGAGACGTCGACGACCTGCACCGATTCCTTGGCTTTGCCGTCGTTCTTCTTGCCGTTGACCGAGTCGGTCAGCATGACGAGGCAGAACGGGCAGGCGGTGGAG
>Ga0196960_10000012_pt1 | contig 69747 bp, 64 predicted proteins | sample S3v_5metaG_FD_183187 | JGI IMG/M metagenome (GOLD analysis project Ga0196960, IMG submission 183187) | Soil microbial communities from Anza Borrego desert, Southern California, United States - S3+v_5 | ecosystem: Environmental > Terrestrial > Soil > Desert | place: USA: California | collected...
ATCCGTCGGCCCCGACACGAACACACCCCCCAGACCCAGCACCCGCTCCCGCATCCCCACCAGACCGTTACCACCGCTCGGCAGCCCCGCATCCGCCGTCACACCATCCGCCGGACCGTTCTCCACCTGCATCGCGACCTCCCCACCCCGATGCGCCAGCCGCACCCACGTCCTCGCACCCGCCGCATGCTTGTGCACGTTCGTCAACGCCTCCTGCACCACCCGGTACGCCGTCTGCTCCACCTCCGGCGCATACGGACGCAACTCCCCCTCCACCGACAGCTCCACCGTCATCCCCGCCTCACGGGACTGCGCCACCAGCGCCTCCACCTCGCGCAACCGCGGCCCGTCCTCCACCACCGCAGCCGCAGCAGCCACCCGCCCCACCGAGGCGAGCGGCACCCGCCCCGCCCCCGCAGCCACCGCAGCATCCCCGCTCCGCAGCACCCCGAGCATCTCCCGCAGCTCCGTCAACGCCTGCCGGCCCATGTCCCCCACCAGCGCCGCGTTACGCACCGCCTTCGCCGCGTCCTTCGGCGCCACCGCCTGCAACGCCGCCGCATGCACCACCATCAGACTCACCCGGTGCGCCACCACGTCGTGCATCTCCCGCGCGATCCGGGTCCGCTCCTCCGTACGCGCCCACTCGGCCCGCTCCTCCGCCCGGTCCGCCAGCAGCGACAACTCCCGCTCCAGCGAATCCGCACGCTCCCGCAGACTCTCCATCAGCCTGCGCCTGGCCCCGACGTAGAGACCGAAGAGCACCGGGGGCGCCGTCAGCCCCAGCGACATGAAGAGGGACACCCCGGGGACGTACCAGACGGACCCCCCGTAATCGCCCACGCTCTGCCGCAGCCGCACGTACGACACGATGAACGTGCCGACGAGCGTCATCCCCGTCAGCACCACCGTGATCCGGCGCGGCACCTCCGAGGCCGCCAGGGTGTACAGCCCGACGATCCCCATCAGGAAACCCATCTCGGCCGGCGTCGTCGCGACCGACACCAGCACCACGGCGATCGGCCAGCGCCTGCGCAGCACCAGCACCGACCCCGCCAACAGCCCGAAGAGCACCCCGAGCGGCACCGGCAGCCCGGTCTCCCCGGCGAACGCCACCCCCTCCAGCGCACACTCCAGCGCCGAGACCAGCGCCAGCCCCACGTCCAGGACGACACCGCGCCGCCGTCCCCACCACCAGTAGCCGCGGGTGGTCAAACCCGCCGCTTCCCGGTCTGCCCCCGTTACGGTCATGGCATCCAGCCTACGGGCGGGCGCATCCCGATTTCCGGGGACTCCGTCAGCACGGAAAGTGACCGGTCGCACCACAAAAGCAGGCAGATCCCACGATCCGGTGAACCGAGCACGCTTTCGACCCGGACGTCCGCATTCCGGACGATGCTGCGCGTATGACACATGCCACTGGCAAGTACGCAGACTTCGAAGGGCTACGGGAGAAGGCAGTCGCGCTGCGCAGAGAGGGCCTCAGCCGACGCCAGATCCGCGACCGGCTGTACGTCGACAACAACGACATCCTGAACCGCCTCCTGGAGGGCGAGCCGGCACCGGAGTGGACGAAACGCCCGAACGCCAAGGACGACCTGCGGGAGAAGGCCCGGGAGCTGAGACTCCAGGGCATGACCTACGACCAGATCCAGGTGGAGCTGGGCCGCTCGAAGAGTTCGATCTCGCTGTGGGTCCGGGACCTGCCGAAGCCGGAACGCAAGCGGACCCGGGAGGAGGCCTCCGCCATCGCACGGCGCGGCTGGGAAGGCACCCTCCAGCGACGTGAAGCGGAGCGCCAGAAGACCAAGCGGGACGCAGCCGCCGAGTTCGCCGCCATGACCGACCGAGAGCTGTTCGCGGTCGGGGTCGCGCTCTACTGGGCAGAAGGCTCCAAATCCAAACCCCACCGACCACAGGAGAGGGTCACGTTTACCAATAGCGATCCGAAAATGATCAAGGTCTTCCTCGCCTGGCTCCACCTCCTGGACGTCCCACCTGCACACCTGAAGTTCCACGTACATATCCACGAGTCAGCCAACGCGTCCGAGGCGGAGCGATTTTGGATGGATCAGGTCGGCCATGACTCCGGGTCGTTCGGCAAGACCACGCTGAAGAGGCACAACCCCACCACCAACCGCAAGAACACCGGCGAGGGTTACCGCGGATGCCTGGTCGTTCGCGTAAACAAGAGCGCGGAGCTATACCGTCGCATCGAGGGCTGGTGGTGCGGCATAGTAGATGCCACGCCGCCTATCGGATGACCGTTGTCCGTTTTGGCGGCACTTGCTATCCCCTATGGTGTAATCGGCAACACGAGTTACTTTGGATAACTTGTTCCAGGTTCGAGTCCTGGTAGGGGAGCGTCCAGCTGCGGGCCCCGACCTCACCGGTCGGGGCCCGCGCTCGTTTCGGGCGTAAACGCCCCCGGTATCCTGCGGGTGTCCACCACCCGAAGCCGAAGGGCACATCCGTGAGCGCCAACCCCCCGGCAGCCGTCGTCGTCCTCGCAGCGGGTGAGGGCACCCGCATGAAGTCGAAGACCCCCAAGGTCCTGCACGAGATCTCCGGGCGCTCGCTCGTCGGACATGTCGTCGCCGCCTCCCGTGAGCTCGACCCGCAGCACCTCGTCGTGGTCGTCGGCCACGCCGGCGATCAGGTCACCGCGCATCTCTCCGCCGGGGACATCCCCGTACGCACCGCCTACCAGGCCGAGCAGAACGGCACCGGCCACGCGGTCCGGATGGGGCTGGAGGAGCTCGGCGGCACCGTCGACGGCACCGTGATCGTCGTCTGCGGCGACACCCCGCTGCTCTCGGGCGGGACGCTCTCCGCGCTCGCCGCCACGCACGCCGCCGACTCGAACGCCGTCACCGTGCTGACCGCCGAGGTCCCGGACTCCACCGGCTACGGCCGGATCGTCCGCGACGCGGCCACCGGTGCCGTCACCGAGATCGTCGAGCACAAGGACGCCACGGACGCGCAGCGTGCGATCCGTGAGATCAACTCCGGTGTCTTCGCGTTCGACGGGCGGCTCCTGAGCCAGGCGCTCGGGGAGGTGCGTACGGACAACAGCCAGGGCGAGGAGTACCTCACCGATGTGCTGTCGATCCTGCGTGAGGCCGGGCACCGTGTGGGTGCCTCGGTGGCGGGTGATCACCGGGAGATCCTGGGCATCAACAACCGGCTCCAGCTCGCGGAGGCCAGGCGGCTGCTCAACGAGCGGCTGCTGGAGCGCGCCATGCTGGCGGGCGTGACGGTCGTGGATCCCGCGTCGACGCTGATCGACGCGTCGGTGACGTACGAGCGTGACGCGGTCGTGCACCCGGGGACCCAGCTGCTGGGGTCGACGCATCTCGGGGAGGACGCGGAGGTCGGCCCGAATTCCCGGCTGAAGGACACCGTCGTGCACGCGGGTGCGCGGGTGGACAACACGGTCTCGGACGGCGCCGAGGTGGGTCCGGGCGCGTCGGTGGGGCCGTTCGCGTATCTGCGGCCGGGTACGCGGCTGGGCGCGAAGTCCAAGGCGGGTACGTATGTCGAGATGAAGAACGCGACGATCGGTGAGGGCACGAAGGTGCCGCATCTGAGTTATGTCGGGGACGCGACGATCGGTGATCACACCAACATCGGTGCGGCGAGCGTGTTCGTGAACTACGACGGGGTGGCCAAGCACCACACCACGATCGGGTCGCACTGCCGGACCGGGTCGGACAATATGTTTGTGGCGCCTGTCACGGTCGGGGACGGTGTTTACACGGCGGCGGGTTCGGTCATCACGAAGGACGTGCCGGCGGGTTCGCTGGCCGTCGCCCGGGGCCAGCAGCGGAATATCGAGGGCTGGGTCGCCCGGAAGCGTCCCGGCAGCGCGGCCGCTCAGGCGGCTCAGGCCGCCGTTCAGGAGTCCGACGGCGAAAGCTGACCGGAAACAGGCGCGCCGGACTCGGCGTACCGTGATAGATGCTCACCCATTTCGGCTGGCTCGTCGCTCATCGGGACACATGCGCGCGGTGCCAGATACATGTCTGAGGAGACTGTGCTGTGACCGGGATCAAGACGACCGGCGAGAAGAAACTGATGCTCTTCTCCGGCCGCGCCCACCCCGAGCTGGCCGAGGAGGTCGCACATCAGCTGGGTGTCGGTCTCGTGCCGACGAAGGCCTTCGATTTCGCCAATGGTGAGATCTATGTGCGGTTCCAGGAGTCCGCTCGTGGTGCCGACTGCTTCTTGATCCAGAGCCACACGGCTCCGATCAACAAGTGGATCATGGAGCAGTTGATCATGCTGGACGCGCTGAAGCGTGCGTCGGCGCGGTCGATCACGGTGATCGTGCCGTTCTACGGTTACGCCCGTCAGGACAAGAAGCACCGTGGCCGTGAGCCGATCTCGGCGCGTATGGTCGCGGACCTGATGAAGACGGCGGGTGCGGACCGCATTCTGACCGTGGATCTGCACACGGACCAGATCCAGGGCTTCTTCGACGGTCCGGTGGACCATCTGTTCGCGCTGCCGATCCTGGCGGACTACGTGGGCGCGAAGGTGGACCGTTCGAAGCTGACGATCGTCTCTCCGGATGCCGGCCGGGTGCGTGTGGCCGACCGCTGGTGCGACCGGCTGGACGCGCCGCTGGCGATCGTGCACAAGCGGCGTGACAAGGATGTGCCGAATCAGGTCAGCGTCCATGAGGTCGTCGGTAACGTCGAGGGCCGGGTGTGTGTGCTGGTCGACGACATGATCGACACTGGTGGCACGATCTGTGCCGCTGCGGACGCCTTGTTCGCGCATGGTGCCGAGGACGTCATAGTGACGGCCACGCACGGTGTGCTGTCGGGTCCGGCGGCGGACCGTCTGAAGAATTCGAAGGTGAGCGAGTTCGTGTTCACGGACACGCTGCCGACGCCGGGTGAGCTGGAGATCGACAAGATCACGGTGCTGTCGATCGCGCCGACGATCGCGCGTGCGGTGCGTGAGGTGTTCGAGGACGGTTCGGTGACGAGCCTCTTCGAGGAGCAGGAGTGATCTCCTGCGGGTGATCGGGATGATCTCCTGCGGGTGATCGACTTTGGGTGCGGCCTCTTTGCCGGGTAGACTTGTGAAGTTGCTCGGCGAGGGAGGCCGTTCTCATGCGCAGGCATGGGGCCGGTGGTCCGTTATCGACGCGCTCTTCGTAGCAGGCCTGTCGTGGGCCGGGTGACCATCGGTTTTTCGTCACCTTACGAGGAGTGCAGCATGGCTGAGATCAAGCTCGACGCAACGGTCCGTACGGAGTTCGGCAAGGGCGCTGCCCGTCGTACCCGTCGCGCCAACCTGGTTCCCGGGGTCGTCTACGGCCACGGTGCTGAGCCGGTTCACATCAACCTGCCGGGCCACGATCTGCTTCTGGCTCTGCGTACGGCCAACGTCCTGATCGGTCTGCAGATCGACGGCAAGGACGCCCTGGTGATCCCGAAGGCTGTGCAGCGCAACGCGCTCAAGGGTCACATCGAGCACGTCGACCTGCTGACCGTGAAGCGCGGCGAGAAGGTCAACGTCGAGATCGCGGTGCACGTCGAGGGTGACCTGGCGCCGGGCGGCAACCTGCTCGAGTACGTGCAGAACACGCTGCTCGTCGAGGCCGAGGCCACGCACATCCCCGAGTCCGTGACGGTGTCGATCGAGGGCCTGGACGCCGGTGACTCGATCCTGGCGAAGGACGTTCCGCTGCCCAAGGGTTCGGTGCTGGCGGGCGACGAGGACGCCGTGGTGCTCCAGGTCGTCTCCGCGCAGGCCGAGGAGCCGGCCGAGGGTGCCGAGGGTGAAGGCGCCGAGGCCTGAGCCTCGTCCCACCTGCTTGACTGACGGGGTGGCGGTTCCCTTCCGGGGATCCGTCACCCCGTTTCCCTGTCATCACTGGTCCGTCCTTGAGGAGACCGAGCGCAGATGTCCGACGTCACCGACCCCTGGCTGATCGTGGGTCTCGGAAATCCCGGCCCTGAGTACGCGGCGAACCGGCACAACGTCGGGTTCATGGTGGCCGATCTCCTTGCGGAGCGGATCGGGGGGAAGTTCAAGCGGGCGCAGAAGGCGCAGGCGCAGGTGCTGGAGGGGCGGATCGGTCCGCCCGGTCCTGGGAGTCGTCGGGTGGTGCTGGCGAAGCCGATGTCGTACATGAATCTTTCGGGTGGTCCGGTGACGGCGCTGCGCGATTTCTACAAGGTGCCCACGGACCATGTCGTGGCTGTTCATGACGAGTTGGACATCGATTTCGGGATGTTGCGGCTGAAGCTGGGTGGCGGTGACAACGGGCACAACGGGTTGAAGTCGATGACGAAGGCGATGGGTCCGGATTATCACCGGGTGCGGTTCGGGATCGGGCGGCCGCCGGGGCGGATGCAGGTCGCGGATTTCGTGCTGAAGGATTTTTCGTCCGTGGAGCGCAAGGAGCTGGCGTATCTGGTGGACCGGTCGGCGGATGCGGTGGAGTCGTTGCTGGCGGATGGGCTGGAGCGGGCTCAGTCCGCGTACAACTCCTGACATTCCTGTTGCTTCTTGGGTGTTTTTCGGCCGTAGGTTGACCGGGGGCAGGGCTCTGCCCAAGGATCGGCCGTCATGAAGCGGAGTTCCTCCCACCGGCTGCTGGCCCATGGCCGTACGTTCGTCTCGGGCTGTGTCGTCCTGGTGCTGCTGGTCGCGGGGGTGTGGTCCTCGTGGAGCAGTGCGCATCACGTGGTTCTGGCCAAGGGCCGTGAGCACGGGACGATGGTGGTGACGGCGTGTGGTGAGGATGTGTGTACGGGGTCGTTCGTGCCGGACGCCGATGCGCAGGGGCGTGCGGTGGTGAGGATCGAGCGGTCCGTCGCGGTGGAGGAGGGGGATCGTTTCCCCGTGGTGGTGAAGCCCGGGTCCGGGGACGTTCTGCGTACCGGGGCTGCGGGCTTTCTGCATGCCTGGGTGCCGTTGGGTGGTGCGCTGGTGCTGGCGGCCCTGGTGATCGGTGGCGGTATGCGGCTGACGCGGACGGCGTGGGGTGCGGGGATCGCGGGTGCGGCCCTGTTGACGGCGACGTTCGTCGCCCTCTGACGGGTCCGCACCCGCTCGGTCTTCCCCTGTGCGGGTCAGCCGGTGTTGCGGAGGCCTGCCGCTACGCCGTTGACGGTGAGCAGCAGGGCGCGGGCGAGGAGCGGGTCGGCTTCCTCGCCGCGTTCGGCGGCCTGGCGCTGGCGGGCGAGCAGGGAGACCTGGAGGTAGGAGATGGGGTCCAGGTAGGCGTCGCGGATGGCGAAGGTCTGCTGGAGCACCGGGCTGGTGCCGAGGAGTTCGGTGCTGCCGGTGACCTTGAGGACTTCCCTGACGGTGAGTTCGTGTTCGGCCCGGATGACGTCGAAGACGTGCTTGAGCTCGTCGGGGACGAGGGTGTCGACGTAGTGCTGGGCGATGCGCAGGTCGGTCTTGGCGAGGGTCATCTCGACGTTGGAGATGAAGTTGCGGAAGAAGTGCCACTGTCCGTGCATTTCTTCCAGGACGGTGCCGAGGCCGGCTTCGCGCAGTGCCTTGAGGCCGGAGCCGACGCCGAACCAGCCGGGGACGATCTGCCGTGACTGGGTCCAGCCGAAGACCCAGGGGATGGCGCGCAGGCCGTCGAGCGAGACGCCCGAGCCGGGGCGGCGGGAGGGCCGCGAGCCCAGGTGCAGGTCGGCGAGCTGGTCCACCGGGGTGGAGGCGAGGAAGTACGCGGGCAGGTCGGGGTCCTCGACGAGCTTGCGGTAGGCGTCGTGGGCGGCGTCGGAGACGGTGTCCATGGCCGCGTCCCAGCGGGCGAGCGCTTCGTCGGACTGGCGGGGCGCGGTGTGGAGTGCGGAGGCCTGGAGGGTGGCCGCGACGGTCAGTTCCAGGTTCTCCCGTGCGAGTGCGGGGATGAGGTACTTGTCGGAGATGACCTCGCCCTGTTCGGTGACCTTGATCTCGCCTTCGAGGGTGCCCCAGGGCTGGGCGAGGATCGCGTCGTGGGAGGGGCCGCCGCCTCGGCCGACGGTGCCGCCGCGGCCGTGGAAGAGGCGCAGGCGTACGCCGTAGCGGTGGGCCACGTCGCGGAGCCGGCGCTGGGCGCGGTGGATCTCCCACTGGGAGGTGGTGATGCCGCCGAACTTGGAGGAGTCGGAGTAGCCGAGCATGACCTCCTGGACGTCGCCGCGGAGGGAGACGAGGCGGCGGTAGGAGGGGTCGGCGAGCATCTCGTCGAGGATGACGTCGGCGGCCTTGAGTTCGTCGGTGGTCTCCAGGAGCGGGACGATGCCGATCTTGGCCCAGCCGCCGTGGAGGTCGATGAGGCCGGCCTCACGGGCGAGGACGGCGGCGGCGAAGACGTCGTCGGCGCCCTGGCACATCGAGATGATGTAGGACTCGATGACCTCGGGGCCGAAGCGCTCGAATGCCTGGCTGATGGTGTGGAAGACGCCGAGGGTCTTCTCGCCGGCGGCGTCCAGCGGTGCCGGGGTCGGGGCGAGGGGGCGGCGGGAGCGGAGTTCCTTGGCGAGGAGCTTCTGCCGGTAGTCGCGGGGCATGTCGGCGTAGCGCCAGGATTCCTCGCCGAGGCGGTCGAAGAGCTGGCCGAGGGTGTGGTGGTGGGCGTCGGCGTGTTCGCGGACGTCCATGGTGGCGAGCTGGAGGCCGAACGCGGTGAGCGTGCGGATGGTGCGGTCCATGCGGCCGTCGGCGAAGAGTCCGCCGCGGTGTTCGCGCAGGGAGGTCTGGATGAGGACGAGGTCGGCGATGAGTTCGGCGGTGCCGAGGTAGTCGCAGCCGGGGCGGTGGGGGGTGCCGTTGGCGAGGCGCTCGCGGGTGTTGACGAGCTTCTGGCGGATGCAGGTGGCCTTGAGCCGGTAGGGCTCTTCGGCGTTCAGCCGCTTGTAGCGGGGGCTGATCTCGGGGAGGCGTTCCAGGTCGGCCTGGAGGGAGGTGAGGAGCTCGTCGGTGGCTCCGGTGTAGCGGATGGAGTTGGAGAGCAGTCCCCGCAGCTGGTCGATGAGTTCGAGGGCGTCGGTGATGCCGTGCTCGTGCTGGAGGATGAGCACGTCCCAGGTCACGGCGGGCGTGACGTTGGGGTTGCCGTCGCGGTCGCCGCCGATCCAGGTGCCGAAGGTGAGGGGGCGGGTGCCGGCGGGCAGTTCGACGCCGACGCGCTCCAGCTCTGCTGCCAGGTCCTCCAGGACGTCGCCCACCGCGTTGGCGTGGAGTTCGTCGAGGTAGTAGATGGCGTTGCGGGCCTCGTCGGCGGGCTCCGGGCGGACGACGCGGAGTTCGTCGGTCTGCCAGATGAGGTCGATGTTCTCGGCCAGCCGGATGTCCTGGCGGCGGCGGTCGGCCTCGATGACGGGTGTTTCGAGCAGTTCGGCGATGCGGCGGAGCTTGTTGAGTACGGAGCGGCGTGCGGCTTCGGTGGGGTGTGCGGTGAAGACGGGCCGGACGTTGAGGTTCTTGACCGTCTCGCGCAGGTGCTCGGGGTCGGCGTCCTTGAGGCGGTCGGCGGTGCGGGCGAGGAGTCCGCCTTCGGCTGCCCGGCGGTCGCGCATCTCGTGGGCGCGGTGGACCTGTTCGGTGACGTTGGCGAGGTGGAAGTAGGTGGAGAAGGCGCGCACGAGCTGTGCGGCGGTCTCCAGGTCCGTGTCACCGAGGAGTGCGGCTGCTGCCTCGCCGTCGGTGCGGGTCAGGGCGCGGACGCGCTCGACGAGGTCGAGGAGGTCCTGGCCCTCCTGGCGTACGAGGGTCTCGCCCAGCAGGTCGCCGAGGCGGCGGATGTCGGCCCGCAGTTCGGTGTTGGCGGCAGGGGTCTGGTCGGCACTGCTCACAGTGTGCGGCTCCTTGCAGTGGTTGAGCACGTCTGTCAGGGGGGCCGGGGCGCTCGCGGTGCTGACGGGGCACCCCGGATATGCAGAGTGCGGACCGCGCTGTCCGACGCACCCAGGATAGGTGTCCGGACCTTCGGTGTGCTCGTTGCCCTGCGGGGTGGGCGGGATCCGGGGTAGACGGGGGGTGAGGGCCTCTCCGCACGAGGGTTTTCGCGGTGGTGTTCTCGTGGCGTGTTGCGTTTCGCTGTCATACTTACGTTGCCGTAGGTTACGGAACCGTAGCCCGCTCATACCGTCATATTTCCTCACCTCACGGGGGACTCCCCAATGCCCACCAGCCCCGATGTGATCGACGACGGCCTGCCGAGGGCAGGCGACCCCGCACCGCCCTCCGCCACGCTCGGCGGCGACAAGAAGCGTTCGGTCGAGCAGATCGCGCTGCTGCTGTTCATCGTGGTGCCGTTCGCGGCCCTGGTCGCGGCGGTGCCGCTGGCCTGGGGGCGCGGTGTCAGCTGGCTCGACCTCGGCCTGTTGGTCGTCATGTACTACTGGGGCTGCCACGGCGTGACGATCGGCTTCCACCGCTACTTCACGCACGGCTCGTTCAAGGCGAAGCGCCCGCTCCGCATCGCCCTGGCCGTCGCGGGTTCGATGGCGGTGGAGGGCCCGCTGGTGCGCTGGGTGGCCGACCACCGCAAGCACCACCGCTTCTCCGACGCCGAGGGCGACCCTCATTCACCGTGGCGGTTCGGCGAGGATCTCCCGGCGCTGCTGAAGGGCCTGTGGTGGGCCCACATCGGCTGGATGTTCAACGAGGAGCAGACGCCGCAGCAGAAGTACGCCCCGGACCTGGTCAGGGACCCGGCGATGCGGACGATCTCGCGTCACTTCCTCAGCTTCACGATTCTTTCGCTGGCGATCCCGCCGCTGGTCGGCGGCCTGGTCACGATGTCGTGGTGGGGCGCGTTCACGGCCTTCTTCTGGGGTTCGCTGGTCCGTGTCGCGCTGCTGCACCACGTGACGTGGTCGATCAACTCGATCTGTCACGCGGTCGGCAAGCGGCCCTTCAAGTCCCGCGACAGGTCCGGGAACGTGTGGTGGCTGGCGGTGCTCTCGTGCGGTGAGTCCTGGCACAACCTGCACCACGCGGACCCGACGAGTGCCCGTCACGGAGTGATGAGGGGGCAGATCGACTCCAGCGCCCGGCTGATCCGCTGGTTCGAGCAGCTGGGCTGGGCGCACGACGTCCGGTGGCCGGACGCCTCGCGTATCGCCGCCCGGCGCAAGGCCGCGGCCGCCGACCCTGCATGATTGACGACGTGGCGACCGACGGAAGCACAAGCGGCGAGAAGAGCATGCCTGCCCCCACGCGACGGGCCCGGCGGGTCCGGATGACGGGCAAGGAGCGCCGCGAGCAGCTCCTGGACATCGGGCGCGCCCTGTTCGCCGACAAGGGCTTCGAAGGCACCTCGGTGGAGGAGATCGCGGCGCGCGCCGGGGTCTCCAAGCCGGTGGTCTACGAGCACTTCGGCGGCAAGGAGGGCCTGTACGCCGTCGTCGTCGACCGCGAGATGCGCCAGCTGCTGGATCTGGTGACGGGGGCGCTCACGGCGGGCCATCCCCGTGAGCTGCTGGAGCAGGCGGCGTTCGCGCTGCTCGACTACATCGAGACGTACACGGACGGGTTCCGGATCCTGGTCCGGGACTCCCCGGTCGCGCAGTCCACGGGCACCTTCGCGTCGCTGATCAGTGACATCGCGACGCAGGTCGAGGACATCCTGGGCCTGGAGTTCAAGGCCCGGGGCTTCGACCCGAAGCTGGCCCCGCTGTACGCGCAGGCCCTGGTCGGGATGGTGGCGCTGACCGGCCAGTGGTGGCTGGACGTACGGAAGCCGAAGAAGGCCGAGGTCGCGGCCCATCTGGTGAATCTGGCGTGGCACGGGCTGGAGAACCTGGAGTCGAAGCCGCGGCTGATAGGCCACCGGAAGAGCTGATCCCGCCTCGGTGGGCGCGTGATCACTCGTCGGTCCTCGACCGGCGCAACGCCCCGGAGCCCGATGTCTGTGCCGTCCGGGCGGAAGCGGTCACCGGACGCGAGCTCACCCGGCCGTGCGGACCACCGCGAAGACGCGGCGGAACGGGAAGACCGTGCCGTGCGGGCCCGCCGGGTAGGCGGTGCGCAGCAGGCCGCGGTATTCGGCGAGGAAGGCGTCTTCGGCGTCGGGGTCCTCGGCGAGGACGTCGAGGAGGGGGCGCAGGCCGGTGCCCTTGACCCAGTCGAGGACGGGGTCCTCGCCCTGGAGCAGGTGCAGGTAGGTGGTCTCCCAGACGTCCACGGTGCGGCCGGGCGCGGTGAGGTGTTCCAGGTAGCCGGCGGGGGTGTGCACGGCGTCGCCGTGGCGCAGGAGGCCGCCGAGCCGGTCGTGCCAGCGGGGGGATCCGGCCAGCTCGCGCATGAGGGTGTGGCTGGGGGCGTCGAAGTTGCCGGGGACCTGGAAGGCGAGGGTCCCTCCGGGGGCGAGGGCGTCCAGCCAGTGGGGGAAGCGGGCGGTGTGGCCGGGGACCCATTGGAGCAGGGCGTTGGAGACGATGAGGCCGTACGTCTCGGTGGGTGCCCAGGTTCCGGCGTCGGCTTCGGCGAAGTCGAGGAGGGGTCCGGCGTGGGTGCGGGCGCGCTCCAGCATCCGGGGGGAGCTGTCGTAGCCGGTGACGCGGGCGCCGGGCCAGCGTTCCGCGAGGAGGGCGGTGACGTTGCCGGCGCCGCAGCCGAGGTCGGCGATCCGGGGTGCGGGTTCGTGCGGCAGGGTCCCGATCCGGGCCAGGAGGTCGTGGAAGGGGCGGGTGCGGTGGTCCGCGTGGCGGAGGTACTGCCCCGGGTCCCAGGTGGGTGCTGTCATGGGGCCCAGGATCACCGGCACATTCTCTTGATGTCAAGACACTCGAAATCAAGAGACTTCATGTCGAGGAACCCTCTACACTGATCGACATGGAGGACGAGGTCGACCGGCTGGTCGCAGCATGGCGCCGCGAGCGCCCTGACCTCGACGTGGAACCACTCGAGGTCCTGAGCCGCGTCTCCCGCCTGGCCCGGCATCTGGACCGGGCCCGCAGGATCGCCTTCGCGGAGCACCAGCTGGAGCCCTGGGAGTTCGACGTCCTGACCTCTCTGCGCCGCGCCGGCGCTCCGTATCAGCTCTCCCCCGGCCAGCTCCTCACCCAGACGCTGGTCACCTCCGGCACGATGACGAACCGCATCGACCGGCTGACCAAGAAGAACCTGGTGGAGCGGCTGCCCGACCCGAGTGACCGCCGCGGCGTCCTGGTCCGGCTGACCGACCTGGGCCGCGACAAGGCCGACCAGTCGCTGGCCGGGCTGCTCGCCCAGGAGCGGGCCATCCTGGGTGAGCTCTCCCGCCAGCAGCGGGCCGAGCTGGCCGGGCTGCTACGCGGGCTGACCGCCCCGTTCGACAACATCCCCGGTTAGCGCGGCAGGGCCCACCCCGGCCTTCCGGGCCAGCGCCACGGCCGCCAGGGTCGAGTGCACCCCCAGCTTCCCCAGCACGTTCTGCATGTGGGTGCGCACCGTGTGCGGGGACAGGAAGAGCCGCTCCGCGACCGCCTTGCGGCCCAGGCCCGCCACCATGCAGCGCAGCACCTCGCGCTCGCGCGGGGTCAGCGACTCGACGAGCTGCTCGCTCTCGGTCCGGTGCTTGCGGACCTCCGTCAGCTCCCGCAGGACTCCGGTCAGCAGGGCGGCCGGCAGATGCGTCTCGTCGCGCAGCACGCCCCGTATGACCGTCAGCAGGCGTTGCAGCGAGCAGTCCTTGGCGACCCAGCCCGAGGCTCCGGCCTGCAGCGCCGTCGCGGCCCGGCGCGGGTCGTCCCTCTCGGCGAGCACCACCGTCCGGATGTGCGGCTGGCTCGCGCGCACCCCGGCCACCAGGGAGATGCCGTCCACCGGGCCGCTGCCGCCGCCCGTGGCCTCCGGTGCGGCGCGCGGCACGGGGACGGTGCGGGCGCCGCCCGCGGTGAACACGCCCAGCTCGGCGTCGACGAGCATCACGTCGTAGCGGCGCCCCTCGGCGGTCGCACGCTCCAGACACCGCAGCGCGGCGGGACCGCTGCCCGCCGCGGACACGTCGACGTCCGGTTCGGCCGCGAGCGCCGCGGCGAGGGACTCGGCAAAGATGCGGTGGTCGTCGACCACCAGAACCCGGATACGAGCCACAGACACCCCCATGCTGTGTGAGCTCCTGGGGCACCCCGTGCCTGACGGGCCCCGACGAGGACGGACCGCGGCGGATGCGGCGCCCGGAGCACTCCGGTGGACCGTCGGCGCACGGCCGCCGCCGCGTGCCGGCCGCCACCCGCCCCGGGCGTCGCATCCGACTGTCTCGTCCCCTGAAACGACACCGGCCCCCACCGGTGCTGAGCATCAGCGTACGGGGGGCGGGGGGCGGCGGAAGGCGATTCGCATAACTGAGCACCCAAGGTGTTTAGGGTGTTGTTCATGTTCCGTCTTGAGACCGAAGTGGACAAGGAACGTCGTATTCTGCTGGGCCGACGGCTGAAAAACGATAATTGGGACGGATCACCGGAGCTGCGCGCCCTGCACTCGACCCCCGCCGAGCACGAGGTGCCGCTGGAGGTCTGGCTCCTGGACGGCCGGGGAGCGCTGGCCGGCGGGCTGAGCGGGCGGACCTGGGCCTACTGGCTCCACGTGGACCTGCTCTGGGTCGACGCCCCTCACCGCGGCCTCGGCCTCGGTGCGCGACTGCTCGCCGAGGCGGAACGCCTCGCCCGCGACGACCGGGCCTGTACCCGCTCCCGGCTGGAGACCTGGGGTTTCCAGGCCCCGGACTTCTACCGGAAGCAGGGGTACGAGGTGGTCGGCGAGGTCGCGGACTATCCACCCGGCGTCGCGGAGTACATCCTGGTCAAGCAGCTGGAGCGACCCGCCGACCCCCCGCCGAGGGCACGGCGGGGAAGATTCCTGGGGCGGCGTGGCCGGCAGAGGTGAAGGCCTCCGAGACGGCCTTGGCGACGGTGTCCGCCATCGCCTCCTCCACCAGCACGATCGCCGAGCCGCCGAAGCCGCCCCCGGTCATCCTGGCCCCGAGCGCGCCGGCCTCGTTCGCCGCCGAGACCACGAGGTCCAGTTCCGGGCACGAGACCCGCAGATCGTCGCGGAGCGAGACATGGCCCGCGTTGAGGACCGGTCCCGCCGCGCGCACGTCGCCCGCGTCGAGCAGCGCGATGACCTGCTCCACCCGGTGGTTGTCGCTCACCACATGGCGGACGTAGCGCACGACCGACTCGTCCTCGCCGGCCGCCGCGAGGCTCTCCAGCGCGGCGTCCAGACCCTCGTACGGGAGGTCGCGGAGGGTGGGGATGCCGAGCGCGCGGGCTCCCGCCTCGCAGCCGGCCCGGCGTTCCGCGTACGCGCCGTCGCCCAGGGCGTGCTTGACGCGGGTGTCGACGACGAGCAGCCGCAGTCCGTGTGCGGCCAGGTCGAAGGGGACCTGGCGCTGGGTGAGGTCGCGGGTGTCCAGGTACAGCGCGTGGCCCTCGGTGCAGCACGCCGAGGCCATCTGGTCCATGACGCCGCAGGGCACGCCGACGAACGCGTTCTCGGCCCGCTGGCCGAGCCTGGCGATCTCCGGGGTGCTCAGGCCGAGCCGGAAGAGGTCGTTCAGGGCGAGCGCGGTGACGACTTCCAGGGCGGCCGAGGAGGAGAGGCCGGCGCCGACGGGGACGGTGGAGGTGAGCTGGATGTCCGCGCCGGTGACGGGGTGGCCGGCTTCGCGGAGCGCCCAGACGACTCCGGCCGGGTAGGCGGCCCAGCCGTGGCCGGAGTGGGGGGCCAGTTCGTCGACGCGCAGGGAGACGACGCCGCCGGGGACGTCGGTGGAGTGCAGGCGCAGCCGTCCGTCGGTACGGCGGGCGACGGCAGCGCGGGCGGTGTGCGGGAGGGCGAGCGGCATGACGAAGCCGTCGTTGAAGTCGGTGTACTCACCGATCAGGTTCACTCGTCCGGGTGCTGCCCAGATCCCCTCGGGGGCGGTCCCGTACAGCGCGGTGAAGGAGGCGGTCAGCTCGGTGGACGAGTGACCGGCCGGCTCGGTGGACGAGGCGGCGGACCCGGTGGGCGGGGCGGCCGGTGCGGCGTGGTCGGTCATGGGGCGGTGGGCTCCTCTCGGCGGGCGAACGTCCACGCGTCGGCGACGATGGCGGCCAGGTCGGCGCGCGAGGGCTGCCAGCCGAGCCGTTCCCTGGCGGTGGCGGCGGAGGCGACGAGGACGGCCGGGTCGCCGCCGCGCCGGGGTGCGGCGGTCTCGGGGACGGGGTGGCCGGTGACCTGGCGGACGGTCTCGATGACTTCGCGTACGGAGAAGCCGTTGCCGTTGCCGAGGTTGCAGATGAGGTGTTCGCCCGCGGTGGCCTTCTCCAGGGCCAGCAGGTGGGCCTCGGCGAGGTCGGCGACGTGGATGTAGTCGCGTACGCAGGTGCCGTCCGGGGTCGGGTAGTCGTCGCCGTAGACGGAGATCGACTCGCGCTGCCCCAGGGCGACCTGGAGGACGAGCGGGATGAGGTGGGACTCGGGGCTGTGGCGTTCGCCGCAGTCGCCGTAGGCGCCCGCGACGTTGAAGTAGCGCAGGGAGACGGCGGCCAGGCCGTGGGCGGCGGCCTCTCCGGTGAGCATGTGGTCGACGGCGAGCTTGGAGGCACCGTAGGGGCTGGTGGGCGCGGTGGGGTCGGTCTCCGTGATGGGGCTGGAGACGGGCTCGCCGTAGGTCGCCGCGGTGGAGGAGAAGACGAGGGTGCGCACCCCGGCGTCGCGCATGGCGGCGAGGAGGGCGGTGGTGCCGCCCACGTTGTTGACCCAGTACTTCTCCGGGTCGACGACGGACTCGCCGACCTGGGAGCAGGCGGCGAAGTGCAGGACCCCGTCGTAGGAGGCGTCCAGCCACTCGGCGGCGTCCTGGATGCGGCCCTCGATGAACCCGGCGCCCTCGGGGACGCCTTCACGGAAGCCGGTCGACAGGTCGTCGAGGACGGTCACGGTGTGACCGGCCTCCAGCAGGTGTGCGGCGACGACACTGCCGACGTAACCCGCGCCGCCCGTCACCAGGTACTTCTTGCCGGTGTTGCTCACTCGCTCGCTACCTCTCGCAGTCGCTGGGCCGCGGCCTCCGGCGGCACGTCGTTGATGAACACGCCCATGCCGGACTCGGAGCCCGCGAGGAACTTCAGCTTGCCGGTGGTCCGCCTGATGGTGAAAAGCTCCAGGTGCAGCCCGAACTCCTCGCGGCCGGGGACCCTGAAGGGGGCCTGGTGCCAGGCGGAGATGTACGGGGTCGGCGGCTCGCCGGGGCCGAAGATCCGGTCGAATCGCCTCAAGAGTTCCAGATAGATCTGTGGGAACTCTGTGCGGGCGGCCTCGTCGAGCTCCCTCAGGTCGGGGACGCGCCGGCGCGGGTGGAGGTGGACCTCGTAGGGCCAGTGTGCGGCGTACGGCACGAAGGCGACCCAGTGCTCGCCCTCCAGGACGACCCGGTCGCCGTCGGCCAGCTCGCGGGCGACGACGTCGTCGAAGAGGTTGCGGCCGGTCCCGGCGCGGTGGGCCTCCATGGAGCGGAGCATCTGCTGGGTGCGCGGGGTGACGAAGGGGTAGCCGTAGATCTGTCCGTGCGGGTGGCCGAGGGTGACGCCGATCTCGACGCCCCGGTTCTCGAAGCAGAACACCTGGGTGACCTGCGGGAGTCCGGCGAGGTCGGCGGTGCGGTCGGTCCAGGCGTCCAGGACCAGGGCGGCCTGGGACTCGGTGAGGCCGGCGAAGGACACGTCGTGGTCGGAGGTGAAGCAGACGACCTCGCAGCGTCCGGAGTCCCCGGCGAGGGAGGGGAAGCGGTTCTCGAAGACGGCGACGTCGTAGCCGGTGTCGGGGATCTCGCTGAGCCGGCCCTCCCGTGAGGGGCACAGCGGGCACTCGTCGGCCGGCGGGTGGTAGGTGCGCCCCTGCCGGTGCGAGGCGATGGCCACCGAGTCGCCGAGCAGGGGGTCGTGGCGGATCTCCGAGGATGTCGAGACGGCGTCCAGCGGCCGCAGGTCGACGGCGTCGCGGACGGCGCCGTCCGCGGAGTCGTAGTAGATCAGCTCACGGCCGTCGGCGAGGGTCGTAACCGTCTTCTTCACCAGGCTCCTCCATGCAACGCCCTCTAAACAGAATCGCACATAACTAATCACAACTCAACAGAGGCGTCAATGCCCACGAACTCTGTGACCACCCTGTGCGGACGGACGGCCAGAACTGGACATTTCAACCCGTGCGATCACGATCAAACAAAGAACCCCATTCGAGCTGTTCATTTTTCGAACACATGGGCGTAGGTTCCGACGGGTTCAGTTCGCGCAACGAAGCGAGTACCCCCCATGCAATATCTGGCCGAAGGGCTCCGGCTCCCTACGAACGGGCTCGATTACACAATCCTGGCGATCTACTTCGTCGTGGTGCTCGGCATCGGCTTCGCCGCCCGGGCCAGTGTGAAAACGAGTCTCGACTTCTTCCTGTCCGGACGGTCGCTGCCCGCCTGGGTGACCGGTCTGGCCTTCGTCGCGGCGAATCTCGGGGCCACCGAGATCCTCGGCATGGCGGCGACCGGCGCGCAGTACGGCGTCGCGGTCGTCCACTGGTACTGGATCGGCGCCATCCCCGCCATGGTCTTCCTCGGCCTGGTGATGATGCCCTTCTACTACCGGTCGAAGGTCCGCTCCGTCCCGGAGTTCCTGCTCCAGCGCTTCGACAGGTCCGCGCACCTGCTGAGCTCCGTGCTCTTCGCCTTCGCGGCGATCCTGATCGCGGGCGTGAACCTCTACGCCCTCTCGATCGTCGTGGAGGCACTCCTGGGCTGGCCGCAGTGGGTCGCCATCGTCGTCGCGGGGCTCTTCGTCCTCGTCTACATCACCATCGGCGGCCTCTCCTCGGCGATCTACAACGAGGTGCTGCAGTTCTTCGTCATCCTCGCCGCGCTGATCCCGCTGACCCTGCTGGGCCTCAAGCGCGTCGGCGGCTGGGACGGGCTGAGCGGATCGCTGGAGAAGCAGCACGGTGCGGACTTCATGTCCGCCTGGGGCGGCACGGGCATCGGTGACGCCAACCCGCTCGGCGCCAACTGGCTGACGATCATCCTCGGCCTCGGCTTCGTGCTCTCCTTCGGCTACTGGACCACCAACTTCGCCGAGGTGCAGCGCGCCCTGTCCGCGAAGAACCTGTCCGCCGCGAAGCGCACCCCGCTGATCGCCGCCTTCCCGAAGATCTTCATCGTCTTCGCTGTGATGATCCCGGGCCTGGTCGCCGCCGTCGTCGTGCCCAGGATCGGCACGCCGGACTCCGACCTCACGTACAACGACGCCATTCCGCTGCTGATGCAGGAGCTCCTGCCCAACGGTGTGCTCGGCATCGCGGTGACCGGTCTGCTGGCCGCGTTCATGGCCGGTATGGCCGCCAACGTGTCCTCGTTCAACACGGTGTTCACCACGGACATCTGGCAGCGGTACGTGAAGAAGGACCAGCCCGACGCGTACTACCTGCGCTTCGGCCGGGTGATCACCGCGGTGGGCGTGCTGGCCTCGATCGGCACCGCGTTCATCGCGGCGAGCTTCTCCAACATCATGACGTACCTGCAGACGCTGTTCTCGTTCTTCAACGTCCCGATGTTCGTCGTGGCAAAAATCCCTAGAGAACAGTCTCTAGGAGGAGCACGATGGACGACGTGGAAACTCTCGCAACGACGCCGTATGACGGTTGTGGTCGCTGCCTAGTTGGAGTTCGCCGACTCAGCCGTAGGAACGAAGCAAGCCAGAGCCCAGAGAAACAGTACGACCAGGTTGTAGCAGTAACAGAGGCCAATGGCGCCCACATCATCGCGTGGGCAGACGACTGGGAAGTCTCCGGGGCAATGGACCCGTTGAAGCGCCCCAAGTTGGGACCATGGCTTACCGGCAAGATGGGTCCATACGACGGCATCGCAGGAGCCGCAGTTGACCGCATCGGCCGCAACGTCCGCGACGTGCTGAACACCGCCTACACCATCCACGAGAAGGGGCAGATTCTCCTTACCGCCGACCATGACGGCATCTGGGATCTCTCTGACTCTCAGCAGGAGACTGACCTACTCGTTAAGGCACTGGGTGCACAGCTCGAACATCGGTCAATCAAAAAGCGTACCGGCGAGTCCAAAGTGAACGCCCGTACGAAAGGTCGCGTTTCCTCCAAGCCCTCATACGGGTACGTCTTCATTCGAGAAGCCCCCGGGAAGCCGGTCACCGGTTCGGAATTCCATCCACGCGCATGTAAGGAAATCCGCAAGGTTGCTCGACGCATCCTTTCCGATTCCACAGGATTCATCAGTCCGAATTTCGAGATGAGGCGCCTAAATCGCGAAGGGGTGCTCTCCCCGCATGACCAATTAGCAGAGATCTACGGCCGGGAACCCAAGGGTATTCCGTGGAGCGAAAACACGCTTGTTCGCATTCTCACGAGTAAGGCCGCACTAGGGTACCTACTGCACAACGGGGAGCCCGTCCTAGACGATCAAGGAAACCCCATCAAGATCGGTCCCGCGCTATGGGATTACCCCACCCATCTAGCTCTCGCGGAAAAGTGCAAACCCAAGGCGAAGAAGCAAAATAGCATTCAACCCGTGGGGCGGGCGAACCAGGGTAAGGCCCTTTACTCAGGTCGCACCACGTGTGGTAACTGTGGCACCAAAGCCCGCGCAAGCACCCAGGGCGGTTACCAATGCGTGGCTCGACATAAAGGGATTGCGCCCGACTGCAAACCTTCACCCAGCATGAAGCTAGGAATGCTGGACCAAGAGGTGACCCAATGGTTCCTGTCTGAGTACGGGCATGGGCAAGTCATGGAACGCACCTATGACCCCGGCACAAATTACGCGGCTCAGATCGAGGAACTGAAAGCCTCGCGGGCCCGGCTTCGCCGGGATCGTCTTTCCGGTATGTACGAGGAAGAGGACGACCGGGAATGGTACGTCACCAAGTACAAAAACATCGGGGATGAGATCAACAGACTAAAGAAGCTTCCCGAGCGCCCCGCAGGGGTACGGGTAGTTCCCACCGGAAAGACCATTGCCCAGCAATGGGAAGAGGCAGGATGCGTATCGGACAGGCAGGAGATACTTTCCGAATTCGGCGTTGAGGTGACCCTTTACCCGCGAGGGGTGACACCACGACTCACCATGACCGCAGTAGACCCCTACGCCGCTCTCATGGCCGCAGAAGCGGCTTAGAAACATCCACGAGGACCCCGGGCCGAATTGGTCCGGGGTCCTTTCCTGTGTCACTCCCACTAAGGGCAGCAGACCTCAGGGACTATGAAAGATATGAGCCTGCCATGACGACTCGAAAAATGGCGCCGCGACAGTCGAACGAGGAATCTTCCTCCGTCCGGCGCGGCAGCGTCAGCCGACGCAAGCAGATTCACCGTGTACGCGAAAAGGTTACTGGACTCCGAGGTAAACCGGACTGCATGAAGCCCTTGAGGAACCCCACCACAGAGCCGGAGAGACGAGCCCGATACTGAGCCCGCCGCGACTGCTATGACCGGGCCAAGAGCCGCAGAGCAGCAGCGGACCGGGTGGCCGGCATCGCCATGAGCGTCTTCCCCTAACGGTCCGATCTCAGAGGCGATGCAGGCCCCCCTTTGGCCATCGGCCGTGACAAGCCAGCTCTCCTCACCCAGCACATGAGATATCGAAAGCAACGCAGTCGTTTGAATCATTCGAGGCCCCATTTCCTTAGGAGCCTGATTTCCTCCAGATCCTCGCGCACGCCCCGGGCGATCTCATCTTCTGCCGGACTGTACCCACGCCCCACGTACCGCCACGACGAAACAACTACGCCGTTTCCGCCGCCGCCCGCATCCTTCCTTAGGGCCCGAACATATTCAGCCCGAACGCCTCTCAGCTTCCCGTATGTCGTTGAGTAACCCGGGGACTTAGTTAACACGTGCCCGCGATAACCCAGAGTGTGCACCCATGCCCTCAGACGCAGGTGCGCAAACTCCACTAACCCTCCAAGGCGCCAGCAGGTGCCCATGAGGGCCCTTACATGCAAAGAGGCGTCAGCGCATCTAATTTCCTCGTAGGACCGAATAGGGCTATCAATACCACCGGCATCACCGACGCTTTTACTGACGTACTTTGCCAAATAGGAAGCCACGACCTCAGGGCGCATTCCAGGATCTGACACGTCAGTTCGACCGTCTGCAAGGTCTCGAATATCTATCTGACGACCCCACGCGATCATCATATTCCCCACGGACGGGCTATCGACTATCCGAAGGGAGGTGACACGGACAGCGTCCCTGATTGCCGCTTCAAGGATTTCCACCGTCGCCCAAGCAGGAGGTAACGCAGCCGCCCCAGAAGCCCCGTCCAGTCTCATCACCGCATGGAAATGAACAGCACCACGCCTTTGATATTCAGCGACCTTCACAAAGGTGAGACGCACGTATTCATTCAGGCGTTCCCTTGCAATGCCCGCGATTTCTGCAAGGCCACGGCGAACATTGCGCATCGTTCGGTTCCACAGCTCTCCAACATGTGCGTGCCATAGAACATGAGCAGAGTAGTCGTAACACTCGCCACACAAGGCAGAACCAATTAGCGGGTCATCGTGACCATGGCTCATAGTGCAGGACAACATCCGCCCATGCCGACACGTCCCACCAAATGATCGGGTCCGACACGAGGAGGAATGCACGGCACCAAAAGACGGTGCAGTAAGCGTCAGGAAGACTTGGGGATGATCCACCACCGAGGCCGGTATCCCTTTTCCTCCGACGACTCCAGACCGGACGATCTGGAAAGAATCACCCGAGTGCATACGCGAACACGGTGCGCACTGTGACTTTCGCCGATTACGACACCTAACCGCGATCCGGCCGTTCGGCTCTTCGACTGTGTCGTAGTGACGCACGAGCATCCCCGCACCATCGAAGCGGGTCACTCGTCCTGCCAAATAGACCGGCTTTTCGCAGCCGGCCACACCCTCTATCTGCTTACGCCATTGCTTGAAAAGAGGCTCACTAGACAGCCTCAAAAAGTCTCGCTCTACATCTGGAACAACACGACGGCACTCCGCCCCAGAATACAGAGAGGAGTGCCGTTCCTTCACAGCCGAGACGATGCCCGTAACCATGGGGGTGCCCTTTCATTTCTTGATGAACATCCGTTTCCGAATTTCAAGATTCGAGCCCTGGAACACATGATGTTTCTCCCAATGCTTGTGACACCGGTTACCGATTACCGAATGCCTGAATTTTTCCGACTCCGGCGCCTACAGCAGATGCAACGTCGGAACCTTCCGCCTACCGTCCGGTACCGCGAGCGAAAGCAGAACGGGCAACGAACGTAGTGATGCGTCATTCGGATCACCTCACGCAGTCATGCGCTCCAATACCCAGTCCACAAATCCGGAGATCATGAACAGGGCCGGAGTCTGACCTACATAGAGCCCGAAGAGGAAGATCAGAGACGCTACCCACCAGTTCACCTCACGCGACCGCACGAGAAGAACGGTGACAACTCCGAAGAAGACAACGAGAGGTAGCGCGGAAGCCTCAGTCATCAACTCCACCGTCCTCCGCCACTGTCGAAAGGAAGGGAGCCGCCGCTACCTGACGCCCCGTCATTTCGGCATGCTGTCGCAGAGCGTCCGGAGTGACGAGCCGCGACCGCACTCTCATCCATTGACCGTCCACGGCCGTTACGGCGACGCCCTTTTCGTACTCAGTGATGGACTGAGCCACAGCGACAGCATCCGGCGCCAGGTCGCCCAGCGTCATGACTGCGGTCTGTTCGTCGTGCACCCTGTGGCAGATCCGGCCCCCGAGTTGAGCCCGAATCGCGGTCGCACCAGGACCAAGATCATGGCCGAATCGCTGGCCGGCGAGGATCACGTGGACGCCTAGAGCTGCACCTAGTTGAGCGAGGCGAAGGAGGAGGGTCGAGCACTCCACCGCTTCTTTCCTCCCAGTCAGAGAGGCAGCCAGGAAGAGTTCTGCCACCTCATCCACGAAGAGGACCACAGGGGTAGGCCGCACCGCGTCCGGGAGGTCCCAGATGGACCGGGCCCCAGCCACACGACACACCGACATCCGGTTCATCAGCTCTGCCACCAATGATGTGAGTAGCCGCATGGCGCCCTGCCGATCCGTAGCCAGCGCCGAAAGCCGCCGCTCATAAAGGCCGAGCTCCATACCGCCTTTCAGGTCGATACCGACCAAGATCACCGGTTGCTGACCAAGCTCAGTGAGCCAGGCCGCCACAAGGGTTGACTTCCCTGATTGAGTGGCGCCAGTGATCAGCCAGTGCGGCGACTTGCGAAGATCAACGGTCCAGTAGGAGCCGTCGTCAGCCTTGCCCAGGGTGGCTGCCAACAGGCGAGGAGAAGGCAACACAGGCCACGCCCCGACACGCGCCAACGGGTCATAAGCGGTAGCAGTCACCGTGACCACACCGCGCCGGGGGGTGATGACCTTGACCTGGTGGACACGCCAGGCGTGCACCAGTGCGTCAGCCGCAGCGATGAACTGTGCGGGTGTCTGTCCCGGGTGAAGCCTTACCGTGACCGTGAAACCGAGGCGCGTCACCCGCAACATGCCCAGCCGAGGCGGCACACCTCGAAGCGCCGTGCCCTTGATCATCGTGTCCCGATTCAGCACCGAGTATCGGGGCCGTCGAGGTATGTCCAGGTCCAACACTCGGCACACCTTGCGCCAGGTGAGCGGAACGCGCACGGCAGCCACAGGGAACCCGACCAGGTACCAGAGCCACGGGCCGCCCTTGAGGCTCGACACCCAACGATCCGCCGGTTCTTCCCACCATCGATAGGTGAGGAGAAGGAGGCACAGGAGGAACGAGAGACCCCACACAACCGCTTCCCAGGGCATCAGATGCCCCCTTGGCGGTTGGAGCGCTCCGAAGCTACCTGATGCTCCATCAGTACCGACCGCGCGTGGTCCGCAGCCGACGCCCCTCGGACTTCCACGAGCGAAAGGAGCTGCACAACCAGCGGGCCACCCTCCAGCGCGCTGAGCAGAGCATCACAGCCAGCGAGCACCCGCAGATCTCGCATCAGCAAACGCACCGCTTCGTCAGTCCCTACCACCACCGATCACCCACTTTCGCTCGTGCCACCAACACCTCAGCCAACTGCGCGGATTCGCGAGCGTCGGAGGCGATTCGTTCAACACAGACAAGGCGTGTCGTGTCGTTCATGGGAAGTTGGTCCAGAATCATGGCTATTACCGCCATGCCCGAGACAAGGTCCATGAAGGCAACCCAATCCCACTCCTTTTCAGGCAAGCCGCTCACGCGTCACCCCCTCTTTGCTTGAGAGGAGCGGTAGCAGGAGCTGCACCAGGAAGCACCGCCGATGCCCGGAATGAAGTACCCCGGCGACCATCGATTTCCCAGGCCACAGCCACGAGGTCATTGAGGACAACCCTCATCCCCTCCGTGATGCCATCCGGTTTCCCGCTCACGGCGACCTCGATCACATCAGCACGCCGCCGCTCCAACTGACGGACTGAAACACCAACCACCCAGACCTCTGTGCCGTCCGGATCGGTACGAATCTGCCCCGTTTCCTGATTCACCCGGGGTTCAGGCGGGACAACACACATGAGTGACCCGAGCCGCGAGACATCTACCGGTATTCGCTGCATTCGCTTCCCTTCTCCAGCGTCACCACTACTGCCGGTAGAGCGCCAATCAGAGCCCCACCGCCCAGGCTCCATAGGTTGCACCCGCAACCCAATCATTTGCAAGAGCAATTAGCCAAGGGGTGTGGCTCGGCGCCAAGATCCAGCCACGGCGTGGACGGGCGCCCGCAGCGATCACATCTGATGGGCCATCATGTTTGTGCTCATGCACGCAGGTCACTTGCGTCACACCAGCCCGACAGCCCCCCAGGACCGCACTGCGGTGTCGTCAACGACTAAACCAACCACCCAGTCGGGTTGGCTCAAACGGAACCCGCACGCCATGCCGCCGTCGAGGCGAGGCCCACCGCTGGGTCCAACTTTTCTCTACTCATTCAAGACGCGTCCGAGGACGCGTGGGCTGGCCGCGCGCCGTCCGGGCTGCGGCTGGCGCCGGTCCCGGCCGCACGCGGCCAGCCCACGCACGACCCCGCTTTCCAGACGCTCAGTTGGCCGTGCCAGAGGACAGCGTCATGCGGTGCATGTCTGAGCATGCCGCCGCGCGACTGCTGCCGCAGGACCGACCCCCGGGGCGTACTGATCAAGTCGGCATCCTGTGCACACCACCCACTGATGCCCCTTGCCGTCCTCCAGGACGCTCACCAGGCCGCGCCCTTTCGTCCGCAGAGCACGCCCGACCTTCCTACGTCCCGCCATCTGCCCACTCTCCTCAGTCGCGTTCAACCACAGTGGCCGGGGGTGGCGGTCGGGGCCAGGCTTTAGGCAGCCACTTTCGGGCGAGCCTCCAAGATCACGGGCCAATCGGACGCACCACCGGGCAGGTTCACCACCCGCCCGATTCGCCAACGAGCGTAAGGCCCGTGATCTCTCGCCCGAAAGCAGCTCCCGCCCAAAGCCTGGCCCCGACCGCCACTTGCCCAAGTGCAACACCCATCAGCACACCCACAGACCTAGATCATCTGCGGGCGGTTCGGGGCTGCCGGCCAAAAGCAGGCAGGCCGCCCCTCGATGGCTCCACTCACAGAGAAGGCGCGGCCCCCTCCACCAGGAGGAGACCGCGCCAGATGCGACGAAGGCGTGTCAGCGCCTCAGATACGACCGGTAAACCCACCCACGGGACTCGAACCGCACGCCGCCACGACTCTTGACGACGACGACCTTGACCCAGGGAGAGCCGACATAAGACTCCCGGATGAGAACGCGGTCGCCCCGGAACAGAAGACCCTTCACCGCGCCACCGGGCGAAGCACGGAACCGCAGCGCCGAAGCCGTGACCGTGTGCAGCTTGAGCCCCTTGGGCATGGCCTGGGTCGAGGAAGCAGGCGCCGCAGATGCCGTCCCGGAAGCGGCCACACCCCCCAGTGCAGCCATCAGTCCAGCAAGCACCGCAGCCACTGCGAGACCAAGGCGCGAACGCAAATATGACATGTGCAAACCCTTCACCGATTTTCGGCTCCCCTTGCAGGTGAACCTTGGATGACTTGAGTTTGCAGATTTGCTCTTGCGAATGTCAATGGCGTTGTTGTCGGTTGCCCGTGATCACTTGCGGCCGGTCCGGGGCTGCCGGCCAAAAGCAGGCAGGCCGCCCCTCGACGCCTCGCGGGCAGCAAAAAACCCCACCATCCGTGAGGACAGTGGGGCTCAGTGGCTACTGCTAGCCGAGTCGCGCCAGCTCAACAAGACCGACGAACGCACTCTTGCCGATCATCAGGACAGGCCCTCCGGGCGTCTTACTGTCCCGCACCGGAACGACCCCATACTCCGCCGCATACGCCGGGTGCCACTCCACGCACTCACCGCCGTTGTTCTGACTGAACGAACTACTACGCCAGCCGTCCGTTGTGACCGTGTGATTGCTCATGAATAGCGTTCCTTCTGGATGTCGGTGATCAGCTCGGCTGACTCGTCCGGCGGTAGGGCCAACGCCGTCAGGAGATCATAGGCATCGGTCGCCCTCGTGACGTCCTCCGTTTCCGCGAGGAGGTACCCACGGGGAAAGCCGTCAACGTGCACCACGTCCTGATCATCCGGGAACGACAGGATGCCGAACGGTGAGGCCCACCCGTGATGCTGCCCCTTGTCCGGGACGACTTGCACCCGGTGCCGAGGGGTATCCGCAAGCTTCAGCAGGTGCCCCATCTGCTGATGCATCACTTCACGGTCCCCAACTTGGTTGGTCAGGGCCGCCTCGTTCAAGACGAGCCAGAGGCGCGCAGGATCGGTTTCGCGCTCCAAGATCCGCTGACGCTCTATCCGTCCCGTAACCAGGCTCTCCAGGTTCGAGGGCCGCCCCGTCCGCAGCACGGCACGGGCGTACCTCTCCGTCTGCACCAACCCCGGACAGAGCTGAGGATGAAACATCCGGACCACGGAGGCTTTCCACTCCAGCGACACGTAGCGCTGGAACCACCCCGGGAAGGCATACCGCAGAGCTAGCGGCCACAGCCGCTCGAAGCGCCCATCAGAGCCGGGGAAGAGACGATCACAGGCGCGCGCAAACTCCAGCGACGGAGTCCGTTTTCCCGCCTCGATCTTAGCTACCAGGGAGTAGCCGCACGATGCTGCCTCAGCTAACGCCTCGCGCTTGATCCCCCAGCGCTCACGCTCAACCTGCACTTCGTTGCCGAAGAACGTAAGCGGCGTGGCTGCTGGGTCCGGGGTCACATCTTCCGCCTCGACTGTCACGCGTACGCCACCCACTTTCTTGGACAACTCGCCGTGTCCAACTGGACACTTAACACTGTCCAGCCTAACCCTCTGTCGCACCGCCATCACAGTGCCGAAGCTGTTTTCAGGACCAGACCACGGATCGCAACACCGTGAGGAATCCCTGATGCACGAGGCACCGAAGAAGATCGAACCGAGGGCAAGCGAGAGCAAGCGCAGCCTTGGGTTTCGAACGGACGTAGACACCTCTCGCTACGACTCCATCGCGTCGTACCCGCCGTGTCGATGCGGGGCAGCCATCTGCCCGGACCGAACCACGACGACCACGCCGCAGACACGCCGGAGGTCTGACGACGTTCGTGCACGAGCGCGGGAAGAGAACGCCCGCCGCTCGTTCTACCGCCAGACGTACTAACGCCCTGGCGGGACCCTCTGACCGGTCCCGCCAGGACTCAGCCGAGCAGCTACAGAGGAGCTGACGACCTGACATGCAGATTATCCGCAATTCCTTACGCGCGTTATGCGCTCTGCTCATCCGGCCCAGGCATGGCCGCCACGCCATATACAGGCACGCCATCCGGCCGGATCAGGTACGCGACCTTCAGCAGACCATACGAAGCCCATGGGCCCAGCCCTGGCAGAGCCCCAGCAGCGCGGACGCACGTGCTCTGTTCGCACAGGATGAGCGAGAGATGACCCTCCCTCTCCGAAGGGTGAGCAGCGATGTCCGCCGCGTGACCCATCGAATCGCCTTCGACCAGCTGAGTGAATCCACTCTTCAGACCGCTCGGATACAAGAGGAACGCCGCCGTGCCCTCTATCTCGCGAGCTACGGAAAGGAATACCCCTATAGCTACCCCGGGGCACCTTTCCCGCGCGACTCCGAGCAGGAGGTTAGGAGTGCGTAAAAGGAGGACCCGGCGCGAGTTCACCGCCGCAGTTGCGCGAGTCATTACCGATCGCCAACAGATAAGCGCACGGGCCGAGGCTGGCGAGAGCGTGAGAAAGTTGTCCGCCGAGTATTCGATGGACCGGCATTGGATGGCCGCACGTCTGGACGAATGGGGAGTGGCACGCCTCCCGAGACTGAGAAAAGGCGTACCCAACAAAGCCCCCTATGTTCGGTGAACATTCCTGGAGATAGGGAAAGCGGGAATGCTCCGCACTCCCGAGATCAAATGAAGCGCACACAGAGAGGAAATCTCGCATGACCGCAGTAGCAAGCCACCAGCGCACCGGTTGTTCCCTGGTGAGCGATGAACTCTTCAGCAGCATCACGGAATTCGTGGTGGCCCACTTCGGACAGGACTGGGAGCGCGCACGCCTCCAGACGGATCAGGCATTGGCGTTCGTGGCCACCGCCGCCACTTCGTCGGTCCCCATGATGCCGAGTGACGACGTGGACCACGCATTCCACGCGTTCATCCTGCACACCAAGGAATACGCCGACTTCTGTCACGCGCACGCAGGGCGGTTCATTCACCACAACCCGCGCCCCGGGGGCAAGGGACGCCCGTTCGATGCAGTGACAGCCAGCGCCAGGGCCATGAAGGCAGCAGGGTTCCAGGTCTTCGATGACCTGTGGACCGTGAACGGCCAGAACGCCGCGCAGTGCGATTCCGATGACGGGCGCCCGTACGGCGCAGCCTCAACGCACTAGGTTCGTGCCACCAGCCCGGAGCGTGCCGCCTCGCATCCAGCGGGGCGGCACCGCCACGTAAGGAACCCATTATGCGCGCACAGAATTCACGGGTTATTCCCGAAATCGTCCGCGACCACATTAAGCCGATCACCGAAAAGGAGATCGTGAGCCGTCGCGGCTCAACTGTTTGGCGCTGCACCTCCTTGACCGGGGAGCACGCAATCAAGATCGGTTATCCGATCGAGGCTACTACCGAATGGCCAGCCCAAGAATGGACGGCACTAGCTCCAGCACGAGAGGCTTTCGTACTGCGCGACGTCCTAGGCCAAAGAATCGCCTTTGGCGAGTGGAGCAAGGGCACGTGGAATGTGCAACCTTGGCGCACAGGGGTGAGCCTTTACGATCTATGGGCGTCCAACAGGAAGAGCAGCGCCCTGCCGAGCGCCCGTGAAATTATCGCGTGTTGCGAAGCCCTGGACAGGTTGCACTCAATGGGTTGGATTCATGGCGACGTTCAACCTGCACATTTGATCGTTGCGGGAACTCGCACCCCTAGAGCTACACTAATCGACGTAGCTCTAGCTCAAGGAAAGTCGGTTCCTGAGAGATTCGATTTTCCCTACCGGGGATGCCTCGTACATTACGAGGCTCCAGAGATCTCGGAAAGCGTACTTTCGGGCGGAAAGATTACGCCCACCCAAGCCTCAGATGTTTATGCGCTTGGTGCATCACTTCTGATGAGCCTTACCGGCCAACGCCACGTTGAGTACCCAGACGACGCGTCACGGTCAGAGCAACGCCGCGCCATCGTGAGCAGGAGGCACCGGCCGATCTCCGTCCCCGGATCGATGGGGCGACTCATCCGTGCGATGTTGCAGCGAGTCCCGGACGATCGTCCGAGCGCACGTGACGTAGCCGTAGAGGTAGCTGGCTGGGAGACGTAGCGGAGGGCAGCGGACCCGGGCCCCCATCAGCGCGAATGGACTGGTGGAGGCTGCTCTTGCTCCCAGCACCCCCGACTAGGTTTAAGTGATGTTCGTCGTCTTCATCATCGGCATGTTCTGGAAGCGCGCCTCGATGAAGTCCGGTGTCTGGGGGCTCGTCGCGGGCACCACGGCCGCGATGGTGAACTACTTCGTCATCTACAAGCAGGGGATCATCGACATACCCTCCGACCAGGGCGCCAACTTCGTCTCCGCCATCGTCGGATTCGTCGCCGGTGCGGTCGTCATGGTCGCCGTCACCCTCTTCACCGCCCCCAAGCCGGAGGCCGAACTGGCCGGTCTGGTCTACGGGACGGAGTCCCCGGACGCCGACGAGGTGCCCGACGAGGGCGACAGCGCCTGGTACCGCAAGCCCGCCCTGCTCGGCTGGGGCGCGATCGTCCTCGCCACCCTCTGCTACCTGCCCTACTCGCTCTGATCGGAGGCACTCACCATGTCCGACCTGCACAAGGAAGTCTCCGAACTGGAGCGCAAGTCCGCGACCGCGGCCCGGCTCTTCGACATCCGGCGGATCATCGGCGGTCTCTTCGTGGTCTACGGAGTGATCGTCACCATCGCCGGCATCAACCCGTCCGAGGCCGACCTGAAGAAGGCCGAAGGCGTCCACATCAACCTCTGGACCGGCCTGGCCATGCTGGTGCTCGGGCTCTTCTTCCTGATCTGGATGAAGCTGCGCCCCGCCCAGGCGCCGGAGGAGGCCCCCGGCACGCCGGAGAGCTGACCCGCACCCCGCGGGGGCCGGGCGATCACGCGTTCACGCGAGGCCGCCCGGCCCCCGCGGTGTTCCCCCCGCCGCCCGGTCGAGCAGTCCGGTGCGGGCCGCGAGGGCGGCGGCCTCCAGCCGGGAGCCCACACCGAGCTTCATCAGCACCCGCTGCACATGCGTGCGCGCGGTGCTCGGCGCGATCCCCATGCCGGCCGCGATGAGCCGGGTGTCCTCCCCCTCGGCCACCCGCACCAGCACCTCGACCTCACGCGGGGTCAGCATCCGCAGCAGCCGCTGCCCCTCGTCGTCCGGCTGGGCCACCGGGTGCAACAGCTCGGCGAAGGCGCCGCGCAGCAGCTGCGGGGCGACCGCGACCTCCCCCGCCCGGGCCTTGACCATGGCGCGTTCGACGCCCTCGATGCGCTCGTCGTGGCGGACGTAGCCGGCCGCTCCCGCGGCGAACGCCGCGGCGATCCCGCGCGGGCTCGGGACCGGGCCGAGCACCACCACGGCCACCTGCGGGCGCTCGCGCCCGATCCGTACGATCGGGTCGAACACGCCGGGTTCGGCGGGCGCCGCGGTGCCGAACAGGCAGACCTCCGGCGCTCGGCTGACGACCAGCTCCGCGGCCCCTGACGTCGGCGCGGCTGCCGCGAGCACCCGGTGCCCACGCAATTTCAGTGCCGAGGCGAGTGCCTCGGCGAGCAGACGGTGGTCATCGACCACCATGAGCCGCACGCCCATCGGAAAAGCCCCCATGTGTACAGCGCTGTACCGCTGTGTGACTCCGAACGGGCCCCCCGGCCCGTCTGACCCGGCAAGTTACACGCTTGTTCGACGCGGCGCGCCCTCTCCTGGGCATAAGCCCCCCAGAATGCCGAATTCTGCTTCATTCAGGGCTACTTGCCCGCCGGAAAACGATCGGCCCTGCCGGTCGGTTGATCGACCGGCAGGGCCAGCGCGTCCGGCCCGCGAAGGGGCCGGGCGGGTCAGACGGTGCTGAAGGAGACGACGAGGTACTGCTTGTCGTCCAGCGAGCTGGACTTGCTGGGCTCACTGACCATCTGCTCGGAGATGAACAGGCGGCCCTTCTCGTAGAGGAATTCGGCGTAGTCGGTGGAGAAGCTGGTCTCCGCTTCACGGACCGCCTCGTCGTCCGGGTTGACCATCAGCACGGTCTCCTCGAAGGTCGAGCCGTTGATGGACACGATCTGGCCGCCCTTGTCGTACGGGGGCTCCTTGTACGCGATGACGTTGGAGCCGTCCATGCGCAGCGGGGTCAGCGTGTAGCGGTCACCCGCGTCCGCCTTGCCCCCGACGAGCTTGCCGGTGGTCAGGTCGAAGGCGACGATCTCGTTGGTGTCGCCGTACTCGCCGCCGCCCTCGTGCTCCTCGGTCGGCAGGTAGATCCTGTTGTTGCCGACGGCCAGGGAGCTGCACTTCTCGACCTCGGTGGAGCCGCACTCCGCGGCGTACTTGTCCGCGTCGGCCGAGATCCGGACGATGAGCTTGCCGGTGGCCGCGTCGAGGGAGAAGAAGTCCGAGATGCTGCTGCCGTCGCCGGCGGTGTCGCCGACGTCGGCCGCGACGACGAGCGGCTTGGTGGAGACGATGCTCGCGTACTCGACGCCGGGCGGCATGTTGTACGAGGAGAGCGGTGCTCCCGTGGTCGGGTTCAGTGCCTGGACGGTCAGCTGCGGGTCGTCGTAGCTGCCGCACTTGCGGACCACGGCGAGCGCTTCGCCGCCGCCGTAGCCCATGTCGTAGCAGTTGTCGGCGTCGGCCTTCGGCCTCCAGAGCTCGGCGCCGTTCGCGAGGTTGAAGGCGGCGCCGCCGTTGGTCCCGCCCGCGGCGACCGTGGTGCCGCTGAGGGTGACCTCGCCGAACCTCACGGGCTCGTCACCGCCGGCCGTGGAGGTGACGGACTTGCTCCACATGAGCTTGCCGGTGACCAGGTCGAGCGCGCCGATCTGGGTGCAGGAGGGGTACTTGTCCTCGGCGGTCGGCTTGCCCTCCTGGAAGGCGACAGCCGTCTTGTAGTCCTTGCTCATGTGACGGGACGCGGCACAGACCTGGCCGGTCAGCGGGATCGACCAGAGCTTGGTGCCCTTGGCGAGGTCGTAGCCGGCGATCTCGTACACACCGGTCTTCACGTACGCCTTGTCCGTGACCCAGGAGCCGTCGACGACGGTGGTGTCGGTGACCTTCGGGTGGGGGAGCTGGAAACCGACCTTGGACTTGGTGTCGGCCGGGGCCTTCTCGGTGCCGCCGGCCAGGCCGCCGCCCTCGCCGCCCTCGCCGCCCTTGCCCTCGCCGCCGTCGGTTCCGGCCGAGGACGCCTCGTCCTGCTTGCCGTCGTCACTGCCGCTGGAGGCGTAGATGAATCCGCCGCCGACGATCAGCACCACGGCGACGGCCGCGGCGACGATGATCTGCATCCGGGTGCTGAACTTCTTGCCGCCGCCGGGCCGGGGTGCGACGTACTGCGGCTGCATCGGTGCGGTCGGATAGCCGTACCCGTGCTGCGGAGGCACCCCGGGCTGCCCGGGGGGCGGCGCCTGCGGGAAGCCGTAACCGGGCTGCACCGGCGGCTGCCCGGGGGGCGGCGCCTGCGGGTAGCCGTAGCCGGGCTGGACCGGCAAAGGGGCCTGCGGGTAGCCGTACGCGGGGTTCTGGGGCGGCTGACCGGGAGGAGCCGGCTGCGGGCTGCCGTAACCGCCCGCGGGCGGGGTGGGCTGCTTGCCGAACGGGTCGGAGGGCGGCGGGGTGGGCGCGCCGAACCCGCCGGGCGGGGGGTCCTGCGGGGCACCGAATCCGCCCTGGGGCGGTTCGTTGGGCGGCTGGGGCGGCTGGGTCATGGCGTACGTACCTCTGCGGAGTCTGGGGGGAGGGGGCTGCGGTTGCCGGTGTCGGCCGTTACTTGCCGAAGGCCATCATGGTCGTCTGCTTTTTCTCTTCCTCGTCGCTGCCGGCACTGACGCGGTCGCTGACGACGAAGGACCGGCCACCCGCGTAGAGGGTCTTGGAGGAGAAGAAGTTCTCGATCCGGGTCGTCGAGTCCGGGTGCTGGAGCAGCACCTCGGGCGCGCCTCCGGTGGGTGCGATCGTCGCGATCGCCCCGCCCTTGTCGTACGAGGGCTCCAGGTAGACCAGGACGTTGCCGCCCTCCATGCGCAGCGGCTTCATGGTGCGCTCGGCGGGGGCCGCGGACTTCCACTTGGTCTTGCCGGTGTTCAGGTCGAACGCGATGACCTTGTTGGTGCGGCCGGTGCCGCTGGTGTCGTCCTCGGTCATCATGTAGAAGGTGTTGGCGTCGGCGGCCAGACCGCTGCAGCCTTCGAGCTGCTGGCCGAAGATCGCGAAGTCGTGTCCGCAGTCGACGGCCAGCTTGTCCCCGCTGTCACTGACCAGCTGGGAACGGAGTGTTCCGTTCTCCTTGAGCGCGAGGATGCCCCACTTCTTCTCCTCGCGCTGGGTCAGCGAGACGACCAGGGGGCTCACCGAGTACACCTTGTCGATCTCCCAGCCGCGCTCGGGCCGGTACGTCCACTTGGCTTTCCCGGTGACCGGGTCGACCTCCTGGATCTGGTGCTGCGGATTGTCCACGTCGTCGGTGCGGCAGCCGGCCGCGGCGATCAGCTTGGGGCCACCGGCGAAGGCGAACGGCTGGCAGTCGCCGGACGGCTTGCCGAACAGCTCGGTCCCGTCGCTGACCCGGTAGGCGTTGGAGTTGCTGGTACGGCCGACGGTCACGGTGTCACCGCTGATCGCCAGACCGATGTCGGACAGCATGTCCCAGGTGCCGTTCTTCTTGACCGACTTCTTCCAGCCGGCCTTGCCGGTGTTGAGGTCGATCATCTGCAGATCGGCGCAGTCCGCCTTGTCCGTGGTCCCGTTCATCACACCGATGACGATCCTGCCGTCGGCCGTGGCCGTCCCGGGTGCCGCGCACATGTCGGCGGGCAGCGGAAGCTTCCACTTCTCCTTGCCGTCGGCCACCGAGTAACCGACGACCGACCGGTACATGCCCTTGACGAGCGTGTCCCCGACGATCCACGGGCCGTAGACGTCCGCGCCGTTGCGCGGGAGGTCGATGCCGTTCTTCGTCAGCCAGAGAACCTTCGCCTCGCCCGCCTTGCGCCCGGCGTTCAGGTCGTCGTCGGCCTCACGGCCGTCGCCCTTGCCGTCGCCCTGGTCCACGCTGGGCGAGGCGCTCGGGTCCGCGACGCCGCTGCTGGGTCCGGCGACGGGCTTCTTCTCGTCGTCGCCACCGCTCGTGGCGAAGAAGATGCCGCCGCCGACGACGAGGAGCACGGCGAGCGCCGCACCGATGACGACGGCGGGCTTGCCCTTGAAGGGGCCGCCGGGGCCACCGGGCGCGGGAGCACCGGGGTGCTGCTGCTGCGGGTATCCGTATCCGGGCTGCTGGCCGTACGGGCCGGACGGAGCGCCGTAGGGGCCGGACTGCTGGGCGTACGGGCCGGACGGGGTGCCGTAGGGGCCGGACGGAGGGCCGTAGGGGCCGGGCTGCTGCCCGTACGGGCCGGGGGCCGCCTGGCCGGGGGCCTGGGGGTAGCCGTGTCCGGGCTGTGCACCGGGGGCCTGCGGATAGCCGTAACCCGGCTGCGGCGCCCCCTGGGACGGCATCGGCGGGGGCGCGGGCGGCATCTGCGGCGGAGCGGCCGGTGGTGACTGCGGCTGGGGCGGCTGAGGAGTGCCCTGCGGTTCCTGCGGAGCCCCGAAGCCCCCCTGCGGCGGTTGCTGGCTGGGCGGCTGGGTCATCAGCACGTCCCCCTTCGTGCGGTCCGGTGCCCGGTCCGGTCTCCCCCGCGATTCCGCTGGGTTCAGAGGATCAGGTGCAGAGTTCTCTGAATTCCCCCCGGAAAGGAGCGAATCGGGCATGGCTTCCGCGGCGTTACGACAGTCGAGCGGGGCTTCTTTGTACCACCCGCACCACGCCGGACACCGGTTCGGTCCACCCCCTGTGCCCAAGGGAGGACCGGGCCGTGATGCCGTCGTTACGCACCTGCCGTGGCCTGGCGTGACCCGCTTCCCGAACCCTCCGTCAACTGGGTCCGGAAGGGGCTCATTTCATGGTGCTCCCGCAGTCCCGTCCTCACTTCCCGAAGACCAGCACGGCCGTGGCCGCCTTCTCCTCCTCGTCCTCGTCCTCGTCCTCGCTGATGCGCTCCGGGAACAGGAAGGAACGGCCGCCCTGCCAGACGGCCTTCGATTCGAAGAGCGCACTCTCGGCCCCGTCGGCCACCGCGTAGCCGGTCACCTTGCGGTACATGCCCTTGGCGACGACGTCCCCGGCGAACCAGGGGCCGTGCGTCTCCTCCCCGTACTCCGGGAGGTCGACCCCGTTCTCCGCCAGCCACGCCACTTTCGCCTCCCCCGCCTTGCGGCCCGCGTCGAGTTCGGCGGCGGTGGGTCCGGCGACGCTCCCGTCGTCGTCCTCGCCCGTCGTGGGCGAGGTGCCCGGCTCCCCGGTGTCGGCGCTCGGCCCGGCGAGGGGCTTCCTCCCGCTCCCGTCGTCGCCGGTGGCCAGCCAGATTCCGCCCCCGGCCAGGAGCAGCACGGTGAGCACGGCGCCGACGATCACGCCGGTCCTGCCCCTGAAGCGGCCGCCGCCGCCGGGCCCGCCCGGTGGCGGTGCCGTGACCGGGTGCGGTGCCGGGCGGCCGTCCCCCGGGTGCGGGGCGGTAAGGACCCGGCTGCTGGGGATACGGCGGGCTGTACGGACCCGGCGGGGCGTACGGACCCGGCTGGGCGTACGGGCCTGGCGGCCGGGGCGGGTATCCGTATCCGGGCGGTGGCTGGGGGGTCCCCGGGGGCGGGTCGTACGGCGTCCCGAAACCTTCCTGCGGTTGCGGGCCGGAAGGCTGAGTCATCGGCGGATCCCCCTCGTGCGGACATGGCCCCGCAGGGTCGCGCCGACCCGGGCGGGCCTACTTTTCCACCACCCGCCCGGGCACGGTCCGCAGGCCGGACCTGACCGCCCCTCAGGCGTCCTCGGCCAGCTCCAGCCAGCGCATCTCCAGCACGTCCCGCTCCGCGACGAGCTCCCGCAGCTCGGCGTCGAGCTCGGCCACCTTCTCGAAGTCGGTGGCGTTGTCGGCGATCTGCGCGTGCAGGGCCGTCTCCCTGGTCGACATCTTGTCGAGCTGGCGCTCCACCTTCTGGAGCTCCTTCTTCGCGGCCCGCGCCGCCTGCGGCGAGACGGTCTCGGCCGGTGCCGCCTTCGGCGCGGAGGCCCCCGCGGCGGAGGCGGGCGTGGCCGTCTCCTCCATGCGCTGCCTGCGCTCGATGTACTCGTCGATGCCGCGCGGCAGCATCCTCAGCGCCCGGTCGCCGAGGAGCGCCATCACCTTGTCGGTGGTCCGCTCGATGAAGAACCGGTCGTGCGAGATCACGATCATCGATCCGGGCCAGCCGTCGAGGAGGTCCTCCAGCTGGGTCAGGGTCTCGATGTCGAGGTCGTTGGTGGGCTCGTCGAGGAAGAGGACGTTGGGCTCGTCCATCAGCAGACGCAGGATCTGCAGCCGCCGCCGCTCACCACCGGACAGGTCACCGACCGGCGTCCACTGCTTCTCCTTGGCGAAGCCGAACTGCTCGCAGAGCTGGCCCGCCGTCATCTCGCGGCCCTTGCCGAGATCGACCCGGTCGCGCACCTGCTGGACGGCTTCGAGCACCCGGAGGTTCGGGTCGAGTTCCGCGACCTCCTGGGAGAGGTAGGCGAGCTTGACCGTCTTGCCGACGACGACCTTCCCGGCGGCCGGCTGTACGTCGCCCTGGCTGCGGGACGCCTCGGCGAGTGCCCGCAGCAGCGAGGTCTTGCCCGCGCCGTTGACGCCGACCAGGCCGACGCGGTCGCCGGGGCCGAGCTGCCAGGTGAGGTGGGTCAGCAGGGTCTTGGGACCGGCCTGGACGGTCACGTCCTCCAGGTCGAAGACGGTCTTGCCGAGCCGGGCGTTGGCGAACTTCATCAGCTCACTGGTGTCGCGCGGGGGCGGCACATCGGCGATCAGCTCGTTGGCCGCCTCGATGCGGTAGCGCGGCTTGGACGTACGGGCGGGGGCACCCCGCCGCAGCCAGGCCAGCTCCTTGCGCATCAGGTTCTGCCGCTTGGACTCCTCGGTGGCCGCGATCCGCTCCCGCTCGGCCCGCGCGAACACGTAGTCGCTGTAGCCGCCCTCGTACTCGTGGACGGTGCCCCGCTGGACGTCCCACATGCGGGTGCAGACCTGGTCCAGGAACCACCGGTCGTGGGTGACGCAGACGAGCGCGGAGCGCCGGGCCCGCAGATGTCCGGCCAGCCAGGAGATGCCCTCCACGTCGAGGTGGTTGGTGGGCTCGTCGAGCACGATCAGGTCCTGCTCGGCGATGAGCAGCTTCGCCAGCGCGATCCTGCGCCGCTCGCCGCCGGAGAGCGGGGCGATGACGGTGTCCAGGCCGTGCTCGAAACCGGGGAGGGCGAGGCCGCCGAAGAGGCCGGTCAGCACATCGCGGATCTTGGCACTGCCCGCCCACTCGTGGTCGGCGAGATCGCCGATCACCTCGTGCCGGATGGTGGCCCCGGGATCCAGCGAGTCGTGCTGGGTGAGGACACCGAGGCGCAGCCCGCCGTTGTGGGTGACCCGGCCGGTGTCCGCCTCCTCCAGCTTGGCGAGCATCCGGATGAGCGTCGTCTTGCCGTCGCCGTTGCGGCCGACGACGCCGATCCGGTCGCCCTCGGACACCCCGAGGGATACACCGTCGAGCAGGGCACGGGTGCCGTACACCTTGCTGACCTGCTCGACATTGACCAGATTGACGGCCATTTCACTCCTGCCTAGGTGGTCCCTGCGTCGGGGACCGCTCGACGTCCCAGAGTAGTCGCCGCGCGGGGTGCGATAGCGTGCGGCGATCGATCATGGGGTGTAACCCCAGGTCGGAGCGGTTCAGAACATCTCTGGGGCGGGGACTTCATGATGCGTGGCACTGGGCGTGCCGTGGTTCCGGTGATCGTGGCGGCGGTGGCACTGGCCGGCTGCTCGCCGTCCGGCGGCACGGACACCGGCGCGGGCACCGGCAAGAACGGCGACGGCGCTCCCGTGGCGGGTGCCGCGCCGGAGAAGGGCGTCACGCTGGGCACCCCCGGTTCGGCCTGCGAGCTGCCGGTGACCTTCGCCCTGGTGGCCGGCTGGGAACCGGAGGCCGTGAAGGTGGACCCGGACTCCGAGCTCGCGGAGCTGGGCCGGCAGGGCTCGGCCACGATGGTCTGCGAGATCGACGCCAAACCGGCCGGGAACATCGGCTACCTCCGGGTCTGGCAGGGCGAGGGCTCCACCGCCCCCCGCGCGGCGCTGGAGGACTTCGTGGCCGGCGACGCGAACGCGGCCGAGGCCTCCTACAAGGAGTCCGAGGCGGGCACGGTGCCCGCCGTGGAGGTCACCTACACGGTCGAGGCCGAGCTGCTGGACGAGCGGAGGACGGAACGCGCCTTCGCCGTCACGACGCCGAAGGGCCCGGTCGTGGTGCACCTGGGCGGGCTGGACCCCGCCGAGCACGAGGCGATGCTCCCGGCGTACGAGCTGGCGAGGAAGACGTTGAGGCTGGGCTGACGGGACGCACCGCCCACGGCTGTGTCCCTTGCCTCACCACCCGCCTGTGGTGATCGTGGCACTCGATGAGTACCAGTCCATGAAGGAGACGGCCTACCTGTACCGCAGCCCCGAGAACGCACGTCGCGTCCTGGCGGCGATCGATGATCTCGAGAACGGTGGCGGCACGGTGCGGGAGCTCCTCGAATGAAGTCCGTCCGGCACGAATCCGCAGGGGCGGACCACGTGTGGCGGCAGGCCCAGGACCGGAAGGTCCTCAAGCGGATCAACGCATCGCTCCAGGACATCGACCGCGACGGAAACGAAGGCATCGGCAGACCGGAGCCTCTGCGGCATGATTTCCACGGGTACTGGTCACGCCGGATCAGTGAGGAACACCGCCTCGTCCACCGCGTGGTCGAGGACGAGGTACGTATCGTCTCGTGCCGCTGCCACCACGGTCACTGAACGGTTTCCGCGGGCGCCGGCCGCCCGGCGCACTCGTCGGCCGCCGAGCGCTGTCGCCACGGCGGCGGGGGCGGGGGCGCTCACCTGGACGGCGATCAGCGGCCCGGTGTGTGCTTCGAGCAGCCCCGCCTACCCGTCCGCGCCCCGCTGCCGGACGACGGTGGCGCCCGCCGCCGGGGACACCGCCATCCGTGCGCTGCGGCAGGTGCCCGATGCCAGCAGGGCGTCGGCCACCTTCCGTGCCGACTCCTCGTCCGCGACGAGGAACGCCGTGGTCGGCCCGGAGCCCGAGACCAGCGCGGCCAGGGCGCCCGCCCCGGTACCGGCGGCGAGGGTGTCCGCCAGCGAGGGGCGCAGGGAGAGGGCGGCGGCCTGGAGGTCGTTGCCGAGGGCGTCCGCGAGGGCGGTGGTGTCGCCCTCGCGCAGGGCGGTCAGGAGCGCGGGGGAGGCGGCCGGCTCGGGCACCCGCGTGCCGGCGGTGAGCCGGTCGAACTCGCCGTACACCGCGGGGGTGGAGAGTCCGCCGTCGGCGACGGCGAAGACCCAGTGGAAGGTGCCGCCGACCTCGACAGGGGTCAGCTGCTCACCGCGGCCGACGCCGAGCGCCGCCCCGCCGACCAGGCTGAACGGCACGTCGCTGCCCAGTTCGGCGCAGATCTCCAGGAGTTCCTCCTGGGTGGCGCCGGTGGCCCACAGGGCGTCGCAGGCCAGCAGGGCGGCGGCTCCGTCGGCGCTGCCGCCCGCCATGCCGCCGGCGACGGGGATGTCCTTGGCGATGTGGATGTGCACATCGGGGGCGATGCCGTGCCGGGCGCCCAGCGCGATCGCGGCGCGGGCCGCGAGGTTCGTGGCGTCCAGCGGGACCTGATCGGCGTCCGGTCCGGAGCAGGTGACGCGCAGCGCGTCGGCGGGGGTGACGGTGACCTCGTCGTACAGGCCCACGGCGAGGAAGACGTTGGCCAGGTCGTGGAAGCCGTCGGGGCGGGGCGCGCCCACCGCGAGCTGCACGTTGACCTTCGCGGGTACGCGGACGGTGACGCTGCTGGTCATGCGGGAAGCTCCGGCTTGTTCTCGGCGATGGCGGCGAACTCCTCGACGGTCAGCGCCTCGCCCCGCGCCTGCGGCGAGATCCCGGCGGCGGTCAGGGCCGCCTCGGCGGCCGGTGCGGAGCCGGCCCAGCCCGTCAGGGCGGCGCGCAGCGTCTTGCGGCGCTGGGCGAAGGCGGCGTCCACGACGGCGAAGACCTCGGTCCGGCTCGCGGTCGTACGGATCGGTTCCGTGCGCCGGACCAGGGACACCAGCCCGGAGTCGACGTTGGGCGCGGGCCAGAACACCGTGCGGCCGATCGACCCGGCGCGCTTGACGTCGGCGTACCAGTTGGCCTTGACCGACGGCACGCCGTAGACCTTGTTGCCGGGCCTGGCGGCGAGCCGGTCGGCGACCTCGGCCTGCACCATCACGAGTGTCCGCTCGATGGTGGGGAAGCGCTCCAGCATGGTGAGCAGGACCGGCACGGCGACGTTGTACGGCAGGTTGGCGACGAGCGCGGTCGGCGCCGGGCCGGGCAGCTCCGTGACCAGCATCGCGTCGGAGTGGACCAGCGCGAAGCGGTCGGCACGCTCCGGGAGGCGTGCGGCGACCGTGGCCGGCAGGGCGCCCGCGAGCACGTCGTCGATCTCCACGGCGACGACCCGGTCGGCCGCCTCCAGCAGGGCCAGGGTCAGCGAGCCGAGGCCGGGCCCGACCTCCACCACCACGTCGTCGGGCCGCACCTCGGCGGTCCGTACGATCCTGCGGACCGTGTTGGCGTCGATGACGAAGTTCTGACCGCGCTGCTTGGTGGGGCGTACGCCCAGCGCTGCGGCCAGCTCGCGGATGTCTGCGGGGCCCAGGAGGGCGTCGGGCTCTGTGGTGCTCACCCGTTAAGCCTACGGCCGCCGCGGGGCCCGGGGGCCGCCGCCCGGCGCGGGGCCGCAGCCGCGTGTCCCCCGCAGGACGACGGCCCCGTCGTGCGACTGCCCGACGTACCGGCCCGGGTGCTGTGCGGGCGGCAGAGGTCTTAGGGACCTCAGAAGTCGAACGCCCGAGCGGTGTTGTCGTAGACGGTGGCGGCCAGGGTGTCCTCGTCGGTGCCCCTCACCTCGGCCATGGCGCGGAGCGTGACCGGGATCAGGTAGGGGGCGTTGGGCCGTCCGCGGTACGGGGCGGGCGTGAGGAAGGGGGCGTCCGTCTCGACGAGCACGAGCTCGGCGGGGGCGACGGCCAGCGCGTCACGCAGCGGCTGCGCGTTCTTGAAGGTGACGTTGCCCGCGAAGGACATGAAGTAGCCGGCCGCCGCGCAGATCCGGGCCATGTCGGCGTCCCCGGAGTAGCAGTGGAAGACGGTCCGCTCCGGCGCCCCGGCGTCCGCGAGGATGCGCAGGACGTCCGCGTGGGCCTCCCGGTCGTGGATGACCAGGGCCTTGCCGTGCCGCTTGGCGATCTCGATGTGCGCGCGGAAGGACTCCTCCTGGGCGGCCATGCCCTCGGGGCCCGTACGGAAGTGGTCGAGCCCGGTCTCCCCGACACCCCGTACGTGGTCGAGGGCGGCCAGGGCGTCGATCTCGGCGAGCGCCTCCTCCAGGGCGGCTCTGCCGCCCGGCTCCCTGGCCCCCTGCCGCGCCGAGCCCTCGGGGTCCCCGTGCACGATGCGCGGGGCCTCGTTGGGGTGCAGGGCGACGGAGGCGTGCACGGACGGGTGCGCGGCGGCGGTCCCGGCGGCCCAGTGCGAGCCCTTCACGTCGCAGCCCACCTGGACGACGGCGGTCACATTGACGGCGGCGGCCCGGGCGAGGCCCTCCTCGACCGTTCCGTCCTGCATGTCCAGATGGGTGTGCGAATCGGCTACCGGGACCCGGAGGGGATCGGGCAGCGGCGGGGCGTCGGTACGGCTCATGCCGACGACTCTACGAGGCCGCGAGCCCTCTCTCAGCGCCGGTGGAAGGGATGCAGCAGATCCGACAGCTGCCGGTGGCGTGGCCCGGGGCCGGGGGCCGCCGGAACGGCGGTGGTCACGGCCGCCCCGCCGGGGACGTCGTCCGCGGGGGCACGCCGGGGACGCGCGGTCCCCCGGGGCCTGAGCAGCTGCTGGACGGTGGAGACCCGGCCCGCGCGCATGATCCGGACCACGTGGGCGCCGCAGTTCGCGCAGGTGGGGGTGGACAGCGGCGAGGGCACGCGCTCCCCGTCCGCCTTGTACAGCACGTACGCGTTGCCCGAGCCGTCGATGTGGTGCTCTATGTCGTAGGCCTGTTCCCAGCCGTGCCCGCATCTCATACAGGCGAAGGCGTACGCCTCGTGCACGGTGGTCGCTGCGATGTCACTCATGCCTGCTCCTCTTGTCCGATGGACAAGCACTCCGGACAAGCACTCCGGTCGGTGCGTCCCACCCTCAAGTGGACGCCTCCACCGGCGGCGGCGCACCGGGTCTGCCGAGTGTTGGGGCGCTTTTGGCCGATCCGTGGCCCGCGTGCCCGGTACGCGGCTCGGGCTTTACCTTTCAGGCTAGTCCCTTGCCCTGTTCCTGGCCGGTCCGAGCCGCGTTCTTTGCCGCGACCACCGCATCGAACACCTGGCGTTTGGGCAGCCCCGCCTCGGCGGCGACCGCCGCGATGGCCTCCTTGCGCCGCTCGCCCGCCTCCTCGCGCACCTGCACCCTGCGTACCAGCTCGGTGTCGTCCAGTCCTTCGTTCCCGGAGTCCGTGGCGCCCTCGACCACGACGGTGATCTCGCCACGCACGCCTTCGGCCGCCCAGAGGGCCAGCTCACCCAGCGGGCCGCGCTTCACTTCCTCGTACGTCTTGGTCAGTTCCCGGCAGACGGCGGCCCTGCGGTCCGCCCCGAACACCTCGGCCATCGCGGCCAGGGTGTCGTCCAGCCGGTGCGGGGCCTCGAAGAAGACCATCGTGCGGCGCTCGTCGGCGACCTCGCGCAGCTTCCCGAGCCGTTCGCCCGCCTTGCGCGGCAGGAAGCCCTCGAAGCAGAAGCGGTCCACCGGCAGGGCGGACAGCGCGAGCGCCGTCAGCACGGCCGACGGGCCCGGTACGGCGGTGACCTTGATGTCCTGTTCCACGGCGGCGGCGACGAGCCGGTAGCCGGGGTCGGAGACGGACGGCATCCCGGCGTCGGTGACGAGCAGGACGCGCGCGCCGCCGGCCAGCGCCTCGACGAGCTCGGGCGTACGCGCCGACTCGTTGCCCTCGAAGTAGGACACGACACGCCCCGTCGTGTGGATGCCCAGCGCCTGGGTGAGGCGGCGCAGCCGCCGGGTGTCCTCGGCGGCCACGACGTCGGCCGTCTCCAGCTCGGCGGCGAGCCGTGGCGGGGCGTCCGCCACGTCACCGATGGGGGTCCCTGCGAGTACGAGCGTTCCAGTCGTTCCAGTCACATCAGCCATCCTCCCAGCACGGATGGCACCACTCGCACAGGCGCGTTCCCTACGATGGCGCGGTGACGAGTACTGCGCCCGAGGCCCGGCAGGGCAACGACGCCGGGGATCACACCGGCGACCAGCCGCCTTCCTGGCAGCAGCGGCTGCGCCGCTTCGGCCATTCCCCGCGGCCGGAGACGGGGCTGCGCGAGCGCCTGGTCCCGCCCTACGCCCGGCCCGGCCGCCAGTTCTGGAACGTGCTCGCCGTGCCCCCGGCCCTCGCCGGCCGCCTGGTGCGCTGGTCCGCCTGGGGCGGGCCGCTGCTGGTCGCCCTGGTCGCCGGGGTGCTGCGGTTCTGGAACCTGGGCAGCCCGAAGGCGGTGATATTCGACGAGACGTACTACGCCAAGGACGCCTGGGCCCTGGTCAACCAGGGGTACGAGGGTTCGTGGCCCAAGGACGTCGACAAGCTGATCCTGAAGGACCCGTCCTCGGTGGACATCCCGGTGGACCCGGGCTATGTCGTCCACCCGCCGGTCGGCAAGTGGATCATCGGGTTCGGCGAACAGCTCTTCGGGTTCACCCCGTTCGGCTGGCGCTTCATGGTGGCGGTGCTCGGCACCCTCTCGGTCCTGATGCTGTGCCGTATCGGCCGCCGGCTGTTCCGCTCCACGTTCCTGGGCTGCCTGGCGGGCACCCTGCTGGCCGTCGACGGGCTGCACTTCGTGATGAGCCGCACCGCGCTGCTCGACCTGGTGCTGATGTTCTTCGTGCTCGCGGCCTTCGGCTGCCTCCTCATCGACCGCGACCGGTCCCGCCGCACGCTGGCCGCCGCCCTCCCGGTGGACGAGGAAGGGCTGCTGCGTCCGGACGCCCACATCGCCGAGACGCTCCGCCTCGGCCTGCGCCCGTGGCGGATCGCGGCCGGCCTGATGCTCGGCCTGGCCTTCGCCACGAAGTGGAACGGGCTCTACATCCTGGCCGCCTTCGGGGTGATGGCGGTGCTCTGGGACGTCGGCGCGCGGCGCACGGCGGGCGCCGTGCAGCCGTACCGGGCCGTGGCCCTCAGGGACCTGCTGCCCGCGTTCGTCTCCACGGTCCCGGTGGCGATCGGCACGTACGTCGTCTCGTGGACCGGCTGGATCGTCACGGACAAGGGGTACTACCGCAACTGGGCGGCCACCGAGGGCAAGGGCGGCAGCTGGACCTGGCTGCCGGACTGGCTGCGCAGCCTGTGGCACTACGAGTACCAGGTCTACGAGTTCCACGTCGGCCTGACCTCCGGCCACACCTACGAGTCCAATCCGTGGAGCTGGATCGTGCTGGGCCGCCCGGTCTCGTACTTCTACGAGGAGAAGACGGGCTGCCTCACCTCGGAGACCGGCAAGTGCGCCCGCGAGGTCCTGGCGCTCGGCACCCCGCTGCTGTGGTGGGCGGCGTGCGTGGCACTGCTGTACGTGCTGTGGCGCTGGGCCTTCCGCCGCGACTGGCGGGCGGGCGCGATCGCGTGCGGGGTGGCGGCGGGCTGGGTGCCCTGGTTCTTCTACCAGGAGCGGACGATCTTCCTGTTCTACGCGGTCGTGTTCGTGCCCTTCCTGTGCCTCGCGGTCACGATGATGGTCGGCGCGCTCCTGGGCCCGGCGGCCGGCACGGGCGCCGGACACCACCTGGGCCTGGACAAGGCCGACCCGGCGGGCGAGCGCAGACGCACGCTGGGCGCGGTCGCGGCGGGTGTCCTGGTGCTGCTGATCATCTGGAACTTCGTCTATTTCTGGCCCCTCTACACGGGCACGTCGATCCCGGACACCTCCTGGCGCGAGCGGATGTGGCTGGACACCTGGGTGTAGCGGGGTACAGCCCGGCCGTGGGGCCACCGGCGTCCGGATCACCCGCGAAAGCGCTCTCCCCTGCGCGTCGCGGTCAGGTAACAACCGCCTCAGGCTTCACGGGTGTCCCGTAAAGTGCCAGGAGAAGACCTTCTTGAACATGTTCAAGAAGGCACCTGGGGAGGGGGACTGCACAGATGCGCGGTGGAGCGAAGGTCGCGATCGTCGGCGGGGTGTTCGTGCTGGTGGCCGGAGGCCTCGGTTACGGCGTGCACGAGGTGGTGCTGGGAGGCGGCGAGGGTACGGCGGCCGCCGCCGCGGCCTCGGAGGTGAGGACCGGGCCGCCCGGCGAGGAGGAGATCCAGGAGACCGCCGAGGACTTCCTGGAAGCGTGGGCGTCCGGCGACGCGCCGGCCGCCGCCCTGCTCACGAACAACGAGACCGCCGCCGAGCCCCTGCTGGCCGGTTACGCGGACGAGGCCCACGTCACGAAGGCGGTGATCACGCCGGGCGCCGCCGTCGGCGCGAAGGTGCCGTACACCGTGAAGGCGACGGTTTCCTACGAGGGGAGGACCAAGCCCTGGTCGTACTCCTCCGAGCTGACCGTGGTGCGCGGCCTGACGACCGGCAAGGCCCTCGTCGACTGGCAGCCCGCGGTGATCCACCCGCAGCTCACGGAGGGGGCGGTGCTGAGGACCGGTGAGTCCTCGACGGCGGCGATCGAGGCCGTCGACCACGACGGCGAGGTGCTCGACAAGGAGACGTACCCCTCGCTCGGGCCGATCCTGGACAGCCTGCGCGAGAAGTACGGCGACAAGGCGGGCGGTTCACCGGGCATCGAGACCTGGATCGAGCCGGCGGACGAACAGCTCCCGGACACCACGCTGCTGACGCTCGCCGAGGGGAAGCCCGGCAAGCTGGAGACCACACTCGACGCGGACGCCCAGGCGGCGGCGGAGAAGGCGGTCAAGCAGTTCGGCGGGGCGTCGGTGGTCGCCGTGAAGCCGTCCACGGGGGCGATCCGCGCGGTGGCCAACAACCCGGCGACCGGCTTCAACGCGGCGATGCAGGGCACGCAGGCGCCCGGCTCCACACTGAAGATCATGACCGCGGCGATGCTCCTGGAGAAGGGCCTGGTCACGGCGGACAGTCCGGTCGAGTGCCCGAAGGAGGCGACCTGGCAGGGCCGGACGTTCCACAACCTGGACCACTTCGAGCTCCCGCCCACCGACACGTTCACCACGAGCTTCGCGCGCTCGTGCAACACCGCTTTCATCAAGCTGATCGACGACACGAAGGACGACGCCGCGCTCGCCGAGGAGGCCCGTGACGTCTTCGGGATCGGCCTCGACTGGAAGACCGGCATCACCTCCTTCGACGGCAAGGTGCCCGAGGAGACCGGCGGTGAGGCGGCGGCCCAGTACATAGGCCAGGGCACCGTCCAGATGAACGTGCTCAACATCGCGTCCGTCACGGCGACCGCCCGCAACGGAACGTTCCGTCAGCCCGTGATCGTCCCGGAGTCCCTGGACGACCGGCAGCTCGCCACCGCCTCGCGCTCGCTGTCGCAGAACGTCACCCGGCAGCTGAACGACATGATGCGGGCCACCGCCTCCTGGGGCACCGGCAAGACGGCCATGGCCTCGGTCGGCGGCGACAAGGGCGCCAAGACGGGCTCGGCCGAGGTCGACGGACAGGCCACGTCCAACAGCTGGTTCACCGGCTTCAGCGACGACCTCGCGGCAGCGGCGGTCGTCCAGTCCGGCGGGCACGGCGGCGACGCGGCGGGCCCGGTGGTGGCGGCGGTGCTGCGCGCGGGTTCGTAGCAGGACCGCGACGCCGAAGGCGGACCACGCCTCCGGTGCCCGGAAACGCTGTGGTCCGCCCGTGGGGCGGTTCAGTAGCGTGCGGGCATGAGCGCTTCCGACACCTCCCCCGCCACGGCCTCCTCCGCCGCCCGCCCCCGGTTCGCCGAGGCCCTCCGGGAACTGGGCCTCGACGTCGAGGTACGCCGCTTCCCCGACGCCACCCGCACCGCGGCCGAGGCCGCCGCCGCGGTCGGGTGCGGACTCGGCCAGATCGTGAAGTCCCCGATCTTCGAGGCGGACGGCGTACCGCCCTTCGGGCACCGGACGAGGACCCGGGTGCCGGCCGGCCGGGGGCTGCTCCGCCATGCGGTGGTACGGGCGGCCGCGGGCACCCCGCACACGGTCTTCCCGCCCGGCCCCGAGAGCCTGATCGCGCATGCCGGCGGCACCGCGGTGGCCGTGCGCGAGCGGACCGCGTGACCCCGCTGGTGGTGGCGGCCGTCCTGGCCGCCGCGATCACGCACGCGAGCTGGAACGCCATCGCCCACGCCATCCGGGACCAGGTGGTCTCCTTCACCCTGATCTCCGGCGGTGGAGCGCTGATCGGAACCGTGCTGGCCTGCTTCGCGCCGCTCCCGGCCGCCGGGGCGTGGCCGTATCTGCTCGTCTCCGCGGGCCTGCACGTGGCGTACATGCTGCTGCTGATGCGGTCGTTCAGCCTGGGCGACTTCAGCCAGATGTATCCGATCGCGCGGGGTACGGCTCCGCTCGTCGTGACGGTCCTGGCCGCCGTGTTCGTCGGGGAGCGCCCGGACGGCTGGGCGACGGCGGGTGTCGCGGTGGCCTCGGCGGGGCTCGTGGGGCTGGCTCTGTGGGGAATCCGCGGCTCCGGCGAGCGGCCTCCCCGGCTCGCGGTCCTGGCGGCCCTCGCCACGGGCCTGGCCATCGCCGGTTACACCACCGTCGACGGCGTCGGGGTACGCGCCTCGGGGACGCCGCTCGGCTACGTCGCCTGGCTGATGATCCTGGAGGGGATCGCCATCCCCGCCTACGCGTTCTGGCGCCGCCGGGGCGAACTGGCCTCCCAGCTCGCCCCGTTCGCCCTCCGGGGGCTGCTGGGCGCGGCCCTGTCGGTCGGGGCGTACGGGCTCGTCCTGTGGGCGCAGACGAAGGCCCCGCTCGCTCCGGTCGCCGCGCTCCGCGAGTCCTCGATCATCGTCGGTGCCGTGATGGGCACCCTGTTCTTCAAGGAACGGTTCGGGGCGCCGCGGATCGCGGCGGCCGGACTGATGGTCGTCGGCATCGGGCTGATGCTGCACACGGGTTGAGCGGGCAGGAGCGGAGAGGCCGTCGCTGTGCCGGAGAGGTGCGGAAGGGCCCCGTCAGCCCTCCGTGTCCCCCGCCATCGCCGCGCGGAACCCCCTGTTGACGGCCAGGAGGCCGCCGTCCACCCGCAGGGTGGTGCCGGTGATCCAGGCCGCGTCCCGGGAGGCGAGGAAGGCGACGGCGGACGCGATGTCGTCCGGCTCGCCGATCCGGCCGAGCGGGTAGAGGGCGCTCGCCCGCTCCAGGTCGTCGTCGCGGCCCGCCCAGGCGTCCGTGCGGATCGTGCCGGGGGCGACGAGGTTGACGCGGACCCCGCGCGGGCCCGCATGGCCGGCCAGTGTACGGGTGAGGGAGGCCAGGCCCGCCTTCGCGGCGCTGTAGGCGTGGCCTCCGAAGTCCTGTTCCCCGTTGACGGAGCCGATGTTGACGATCGCGCCTCGCCCCGATGCCACCAGGTGCGGCAGCGCGGCGCGCGAGCAGCGGTAGGGGCCGGTCAGGGTGGTGTCGAGGGTGCGGGCCCAGGGTTCGTCCTCCTCGTCCTCGAAGAGGGGCGCGTCCTCGTGATTGGCGTAGGCGTTGTTGACCAGGACGTCGAGCCGGCCGAAGGCGGCGACCGCGTGGGCCACCGCCGCGTCGACCGCCGCCCGGTCGCCCACGTCGCAGGCCAGGGCTTCGGCGGTGCCGCCCGCCTCACGGATACCGGCCGCGGTGCGTTCGGCGCGGCCGGCTTCCAGGTCGGTGACCAGGACGGCCGCGCCCTCGGAGGCGAGCCGGCGGGCGGTGGCCGCCCCGATGCCCTGTCCCGCGCCGGTGAGGAGCGCGGTGTGGCTGTGGAAGCGAGGAGGAGTCATAGCGCCGACCGTACTGCTCTGACCAGGGCCTGAGCACGAGGGTCAGCGGTAACTCCCTTCTGCAGACCGTTCGTCACATAACCGAGCGCGATGCCCGATTCGGGGTCGGCGAAGCCCAGCGAACCGCCGCGGCCGGGGTGCCCGAACGACCCGGGGCCGAGCAGCGGCGCGGCCGGGCCGTGCAGCATGTAGCCGAGGCCGAAACGGGTGCTGACGACCAGCACGCGGTCGGGTCCCGCGGACTCCTCGGTGCGGGCCAGGGTGAGGGTGGCGGGGGCGAACAGGCGCTGTCCGTCGACCTCGCCGATCATCGCGGCGTAGCAGCGGGCGAGCCCGCGTGCGGTGGCGATGCCGTTGGACGCGGGGAGTTCCGCGGCGCGGTAGGCCGGGGCGTTCTCGTCGGGGAAGGGATCGATCGCCCCGAACGCGCGGCGGGTGAGTGAAGCCGGATCGGCGTAGGCCTCGACGACGGAGCGCTTGGGGCGCGTGCGGAGCGCTCCGCCGCCTTCGGCCGGCGGGGGTTCGACGGGACCGATCCGCCCGGTCCGGTGCGCCTCGTCGGCCGGGAGCCCGAACCAGAAGTCCAGGCCGAGCGGGCGGGCGATCTCCTCGGCGACCCAGCGGCCGATGGTCCGTCCGGTGACCCTGCGCACCAGCTCGCCGATGAGCCAGCTGTAGGTCTGGGCGTGGTACCCGTGGTCGGTGCCGGGCTCCCACTGGGGCCGCTGGGCGGCGACGGCCCCCGGCCCCGACACCCCGTCGGCGGCCTCCTCGGGCGTCAGTGCCGTGTCGAGGGCGGCCAGCCCGGCGCGGTGGGCGAGGAGATGGCGTACGAGGACGCGCTCCTTGCCGTTCGCCTTGAACTCCGGCCAGTACGTGCCGACGGGGGCGTCGAGGTCCACCTGCCCGCGCTGGTGCAGCAGCAGCGGTACGGCGGCGGCGACGCCCTTTCCGGCCGAGCGGACGATCTGCACGGTGTCCACGGCCCAGGGTTCGGTGCCGTCGACGTCTCTCGTGCCGGCCCACAGGTCCACGACCTTGCGGCCGTGGTGGTAGAGGGCCACGGCCGCTCCCCGTTCCCCGCGCTGTTCGAAGTTACGGACGAAGGCGTCCCGCACCGCCTCGAATCCCGGTGTCACCGTGCCCCGTACGTCCACGCCTGCTCCCGCGTTCCCGCTCATCCCCCCATGGTGCATCGCGCCGCGGGCGGAACGGCTGGCGGGGCACCGTCCGTTCACGGACGCGGGACGGACACGGAACGCGGATCGAAGCCGAAGGGCAGCTCCAGCCGGTGCCCGCGCATGAGTGCGTCGTCGCAGAGCAGGTCCTGCGTGCGGTCGTCGGCGGCGATCACCCCCTCGCTGAGGATGACGGCGCGCGGGCAGAGTTCGAGGGCGTACGGCAGGTCGTGGGTGACCATCAGCACGGTGACGTCCAGGGAGCGCAGGATGTCGGCGAGTTCGCGGCGGGAGGCCGGGTCCAGGTTGGAGGAGGGCTCGTCCAGGACGAGGATCTCCGGCTCCATGGCGAGGACGGTGGCGACGGCGACCCGGCGGCGCTGGCCGAAGGAGAGGTGGTGCGGGGGCCGTGCCGCGTACTCCTCCATGCCGACCCGCCGGAGCGCGGTCATGACCCGCTCCTCCAGTTCGGGGCCGCGCAGGCCCGCCGTGGCGGGCCCGAAGGCGACGTCCTCGCGGACGGTCGGCATGAAGAGCTGGTCGTCGGGGTCCTGGAAGACGATGCCGACGCGGCGGCGGATCTCGGCGAGGTGCCGCTTCTCCACGGGCAGCCCGGCGACCCGGACGGTGCCGGCGCCCGCGTCGAGGATGCCGTTGAGGTGGAGGACGAGGGTGGTCTTGCCCGCGCCGTTGGGGCCGAGAAGCGCCACGCGTTCGCCGCGCGCGACGGTCAGGTCGACGCCGAAGAGCGCCTGGTGGCCGTCGGGGTAGGCGTAGGCGAGGCCGCTGACCTCCAGGGACGGCACGGGGGCGGGGTGCAGGTTCACAGGGTCCATCCCAGCAGGCATACGACGAGAGCGAGGGCGGGGAGCGCCGCGGCGTGCGCCCACTGGGCGCGGGAGGCGGTCACCTCGTCGGTCACCGGCATGGTTCCGGTGTAGCCGCGGCTGACCATCGCGAGGTGGACGCGTTCGCCGCGTTCGTAGGACCGGATGAAGAGGGCGCCCGCCGTCCTGGCGAGGACGCCCCAGTGCCGCACGCCCCGTGCTTCGAAGCCGCGCGAGCGGCGGGCGACGGACATCCGGCGCAGCTCGTCGGTGACGACGTCGCCGTAGCGGATCATGAAGGCCGCGATCTGGACGAGCAGGGGCGGCAGCTTGAGCCGCTGGAGGCCGAGCAGCAGCGCGCGCAGCTCGGTGGTCGAGGCGAGGATCACCGAGGCGGCCACGCCGAGGGTGCCCTTCGCGAGGACGTTCCAGGCGCCCCAGAGGCCGGGGACGCTGACGGGGACACCGAGCAGTTCGGCCTGCTCGCCGGGCACCACGAACGGCATGAGCACCGCGAACGCGACGAACGGCACCTCGATGGCCAGCCGCTTCAGCAGGAACCCGGGCGGGATGCGGGCCACCGCGGCGACGGCGGCGATCAGCAGCGCGTACAGCGCGAAGGCCCAGACGGCCTCACGGGGGGTCGAGACGACGACCACGACGAAGCAGAGGACGGCGGCGAGCTTGCAGTGCGGGGGCAGGGCGTGGACGGGCGAGTGCCCGTGCCGGTAGAGCCTGTGGGCGTGCCCGGAACCCATCAGACGGACCCGGTGGTGCGGGAGGCGGGTTCCTGCGGCGTACGGCGCCGGCGCACGGCCCAGAACACACCGCTGCCGACGACGACGGTGGCACCGACGCCGATCACCCCGGCGAGGCCTCCGGAGAGGCGGGCGTCGCTGATGTCCTTGACGCCGTAGTCGGCGAGCGGGGATCCGGCCGCGTCGTGTTCCTGGACCTTCTCGTCGATGCCCTTGTCCGCGGCGACCTTCTCCAGGCCGTCGGGGTTCGCGGAGGCGTAGAAGGAGACGACACCCGCGAGGACGAGCGCGGCGGCCAGTCCGGTGGCCCAGACCGTGCGGGCCGAGCGGGTGGCCGCGGGGGCGGGCGAGGGGGCCGGGGAGGCCGGGGCGTCGACCAGTTCACCGTCGACGCGGAGCTTGAGCGGGGTGGCGGATCCACGGGCGCCGTACACCAGGTCGGGGCGTACCGCGATCACGGCGCCGACGGTCAGCGCGGTGATGGCCGCCTCCCCGATGCCGATCAGGACGTGGACGCCGGCCATCGCGGTGAGCACCTTGCCGATGGGCACGTCGGTGGTCCCGCCGATCGCGTAGATCAGGGTGAAGGCGACGGCTGCGGCCGGCACGGAGACCAGCGCGGCCACGAAGGCGGCGGCGGTCGTGGAGCGGCGGGTGCGGGGCAGCACCCGGGTCAGCCCGCGGAAGAGGGCGTAGGCGACGACGGTGGTGACCACCCCCATCACCGTGATGTTCACGCCGAGCGCGGTGAGGCCGCCGTCGGCGAAGAGGATGCCCTGCATCAGCAGGACGACCGTTATACAGAGCACACCCGTGCAAGGCCCGACCAGGATCGCCGCCAGTGCCCCGCCCAGGAGATGGCCGCTGGTGCCCGCCGCGACCGGGAAGTTCAGCATCTGCACGGCGAAGATGAACGCGGCGACGAGCCCGGCCAGCGGAGCCGTCCGCTCTCCCCCGCTCCCGGGGCCGCCCGGACGGGAGGCGCCCCCGAGTTCCCGCCGTGCGCCGCGGAGGCTGACGGCGACCGCGCCCGCGGCGACGACGCCTGCGACAGCGGAGACGGGTGCGTTGATGAATCCGTCGGGTACGTGCATGGAGAGGCTCCGCTTCGGGCGTCACTGCTGGCGGGGTCGGAAAACGCTCCATGATAGAGCCCTGCTGCAAACGGTGTGCAAGAACGCAGGGCTGACAACTACTCCCTCCCTTCGACGTGCCCATATAGGTATATATGGGACATTAGGGGAGGAGATTTCACACAGGAGGAGCCGGCCCATGCCCCACACGATCCAAGAACACGCCCGCGCCCGGCTCATCACCGACGGCCCCGACCCCCGGCCGGTCCCCGTCGAACTGCGCTGCGACCCCGGGGAGCCGCAGGCCGTCCGCCTCCGGCTGCCCGGCGGCGCCGAGCGGACCTTCGGCCTCGACCTCCTGGAACGCGGACTGCGCTCCCCCGCCACCCGGGGTGAGATACGGATATGGCCGTGCGGCCGGGCCCAGCTCATCGTCGAACTGCACTCGCCGGACGGTGTGGCGGTCCTCCAGTTCGACAAGGCTCCCCTCATCCGCTTCCTGGCACGGGCCCGCGCCGCGACGGCTCAGCGCCCCCGGACCACCCCCGCCACCGCCACCGGCGTCCGGACATGACGGGAGCCCCCGTGCCGCGCACGGGGGCTCCTCGTCGCCCCGGCCCCCCGTCCCCACAGGTGACCGGCGCTCCGGGGCCGCGCTCCGCTCAGGCGCGGGCCCCGGGGTCCTGACGGGTCATGCGCGGACCAGCTCCCGCTCACCGCCGCCGTCGGCCGGGCCACCGTCGGCGAGGTCCTTGCGCAGACCCTCGCCCTCCACGTCCACGTTGGGCAGCGCCCGGTCCAGCCAGCGCGGCAGCCACCAGGCACGCCTGCCGAGGAGGGCGAGCACCGCCGGCACGATCGCCATCCGCACCACGAAGGCGTCGAAGAAGACCGCGATGGCCAGCGAGAAGCCGATCATCTTGATCATCGACTCGCTGGAGCCGATGAAGCCGGCGAAGACCGCCATCATGATCACCGCGGCTGCCGTGACCACCCGGGCGCCGTGCCGGAACCCGGTGACGATCGCCTGTCCGGGCGTCTCCCCGTGGACGTACGCCTCGCGCATCCGCGTGACCAGGAAGACCTCGTAGTCCATCGCGAGGCCGAAGACCACGCCGACCATGAAGATCGGCATCATGCTCATGATCGGGCCGGTCTGCTCGACCCCGAAGAGCGAGGCGAGCCAGCCCCACTGGAAGACCGCGACGACCGCACCCAGGGCCGCGACGACCGAGAGCAGGAAGCCGAGGGCAGCCTTGAGAGGCACCAGCACCGAGCGGAAGACGACCATCAGCAGCAGGAAGGCGAGCCCGACGACGAGTGCCAGGTAGGGCAGCAGCGCGTCGTTCATCTTCTGCGAGAAGTCGATGTTCATCGCCGTGGCCCCGGTGACCAGCACCTCGGCGCCCGTGTCGTCCTTCACGTCCGCACCCGCGTCACGGATGGCGTGGACGACGTTCTCCGTGTCGGTCGAGCTCGGCCGGTCCTGCGGGATGACGGTGATGGTCGCGGCGTCACCGGCCTTGTTGAAGGTGGCCGGAGTGACGGCGGCGACATGGCCGATGCTCTCGATCTCCTGGGAGACCCGGTCGACGGCGGTCCTGCCGTCCGAGCTGTCCTTCGTGTCCACCACCACGAGCAGCGGGCCGTTGAAGCCGGGACCGAAGCCGTCGGACAGCAGGTCGTAGGCCTGACGCTGTGTGGTGCTCTTCGGCTGCGAACCGTCGTCCGGAAGACCCATCTCCAGCGAGGCGGCCGGGACGGCGACGGCTCCGAGACCCACGACACCGACCAGCAGCACCCACACGGGCCTGCGCAGGACGAACCGCGCCCAGCGGACACCCAGGTTCGGCTTCGCCTCCTGCCTGTCCCCCGCTTCGGCGGCCTTGCGGGCCTTGCGGCCCATGACCCGCTTGCCGGCGAACCCGAGCAGGGCGGGGACCAGGGTGAGCGCGATGAGCACCGCGATCACGACGGTTCCGGCGGAGGCGAAGCCCATCTTCGACAGCATCGGGATGTTGACGACGGCGAGGCCGGCCAGCGCGATGACCACGGTCAGGCCGGCGAAGACCACCGCGGACCCGGCCGTACCGACGGCACGTCCCGCCGCTTCCTCCCGTTCCCGGCCCTCGGCCAGTTCGGCGCGGTAGCGGGAGACGATGAAGAGCGCGTAGTCGATACCGACCGCGAGGCCGATCATCATCGCGAGCGTGGAGGTGGTCGAGCCCAGGTCGAGCACGTTCGCCAGGGCCGTGATCAGGGAGACGCCTATGCCGACACCGATGAGGGCGGTCAGCAGGGGCAGCCCCGCGGCGATCAGCGAGCCGAAGGTGATGACCAGCACGAGGGCCGCGACGGCGACGCCGATGACCTCGGTGACCCCGGTGTGCGGCATGACCTGGAGCGCGTCACCGCCGATCTCGACGGTCATACCGCCGCCCTGCGCGGCCTCGCCCGCCTCTTCGAGCGCCTCCCGCGTCCCGTCGGTCAGCTCCATCGAGCCGACCTTGTAGGAGACGGAGATGTAGGCGGTCGAGCCGTCCTTGCTGACGGCGTTCGTCGCATAGGGATCGGCCACGGAGGCGATCTGGTCGGAGCCGGACTTCAGCTCACCGACGATCTCCTGGATCTCGGCCTTGTTGGCCGCGTCGGTGACCTTCTCGCTCCCGGGGGCCTTGAAGACGACCCGGGCGGTCGCGCCGTCGGCGCTGCCTCCGGGGAAACGTTCGTCCAGCAGATCGAAGGCGCGCTGGGCCTCCGTGCCGGGAATCGAGAAGGAGCTGGAGGTGGCGGTGGACGCGGAGGAGGCGCCGAATCCGGCCAGCGCCAGCAGCGCTACCCAGATCAGGGCGACGTAACGGCGGCGCCGGAAGGCGAGCCGTCCCAGTTTGTACAGGAATGCAGCCACGGAGGGGTACTCCCGGTCAGGTCGTTGAGTGGAAAAGGGCGTGAGGAACCAGCCCGACGACGAGAGCGGCGTGTCAGGTGGAGCGTCGGAGACGGGTCGTGCGGACGGAGACGGGAAAGGAAGAGGGGACGTCAGACGTCGAGCGCGGGGAAGACCACGGATTCGACGTAATCAGTGAGGAACGCCTGGTCGACGGGCTGGTTGTCCACCAGCTCCCGAGCGGCGAAGGCGCCGATCATCATGTGCGGAACGAAGGGGAGCGCCGGATTGTCCGGACGCACCTCCCCCCGGTCCACGGCCCGCTGGAGCATCGCCCCGAGACCGGTCATCTCCGGCTCGATCAGCAGTTCCCGCAGCGCCTGGAAGAGATCGGGATTGTCGTGGACGGCATGGCTCAGACCCCGCAGCAGTGCGGAGTTCTTCTCCATCTGGCAGTCGTCGGTGCGCGCCATCACGGCGAGGAAGTCACCGCGGAGCGAACCGGTGTCGACTTCGGCGAGGTGCACCGGCTTGTTGCTGCGGAGCGCCCTGACGACCAGCTCGGCCTTGCTCCCCCACTGGCGGTAGAGGGTGGCCTTGCTGGAACGGGTGCGGGCGGCGACGGCGTCCATGGTCAGGGCTTCGTAGCCGACCTCGCCGAGCAGGTCGAGCACAGCGGCGTACAGCTCGTTCTCGCGTTCGGGCGTGAGCCGGCTGCGTGCCATGGGTCGACCTCCTCCTCGCGCCTGCTGGATCGTACGTCAGCCGGAGATCAACTAACGGAACGAAACTGTTTCGTACACTTTGAAGATACTCCCCATCCCGGCGAAACGAGAAAGTTTCGCTTGTGTCCTGCACCACAAGTTGCCGCGGGCCCTTCGCACGGAAAGCATTGGAGGGTGAGTGACGACGTCGCGTATCTCCGTTTCCCGCACCTCCACGAGGACTTGCTCTGCTTCGCGGCGGAGGACGACCTCTGGGTCGCCCCCCTCGCCCCGGCGGGGCGGCGGCCCGGCCGGGCGTGGCGGCTGACCGTCGACCGGACCCGGGTCGGTCATCCGCGCTTCTCGCCCGACGGCAGCCGTATCGCCTACACGACCTGGCGCACGCTCGATCCAGAGATCCACCTCGCCCCCGTCGACGGCGGGCCCGCCCGCAGACTCACCTACTGGGGTTCGACCGACGCCCGGGTCTGCGGCTGGAGCCCCGACCCCGGCGACGCGTCCCAGATCCTCGCGGTCTCCTCGCACAACCAGCCGTTCTCGTACTTCTCCTGGGCGTACAGCGTCCCCACCGACGGCAGTCCGGGCGGAAAGCTCCCCTGGGGGCCCGTGTCCGACATCGCGGTCGCCGACATCGACGGCACCCGGCGCACCCTGCTGCTCACCGGGAAGCCGCCGCACGAACCGGCGGCCTGGAAGCGCTACCGGGGCGGCGCCACGGGCCGGCTGTGGCTGCACGGCGAGCGGCTGCTGCCGGACATCGGCGGGCACCTGGACGCACCGATGTTCGTGGGACGCCGCATCGCCTTCCTCTCCGACCACGAGGGCGTCGGCAATCTGTACTCCTGCCTGATGGACGGCAGTGACCTGCGCCGCCACACGGACCACGACGCGTTCTACGCCCGGCACGCCTCCAGCGACGGCAGCAGGGTCGTCTACCAGTGCGCCGGCGATCTGTGGCTGGTCGAGGACCTGGAGTCGCCGGAGGCGGTGCCCCGGAAACTGGAGGTGCGGCTCGGAGGACCCCGGACGGGCAGGCGTACGTACCAGGTACCGGCGGCCAGCCATGTCGACTCGCTGTCCGTCGACGAGACGGGCCGGGCGAGCGCCGTCTCCGTGCGCGGCAGCCTGTACTGGCTCACCCACCGTGACGGCCCCGCCCGTACGATCGCCGACACCCCGGGGGTGCGGGTCCGGCTGCCGGAGATGCTCGGCAGCAGCGGCCAGGTCGCGTACGTCACGGACGCGGAGGGCGAGGACGCGATCGAGATCGCCCACCTCCCACGGGCCAGCGGCGACCGCCCGCCCCGCAGGCTGGCCGCCGGGCAGCTGGGGAGGGTGCACGAGCTCATCTCGGACCCGGAGGGCGAGCGGCTGGCAGTCGCGTCGAACGACGGGCGGCTGCTGCTGCTGGACACGGCGGATGTGGACACGGTGGACACGGACACGGCGCAGGAGGCGGAGGCCGGCACCGGCTCCACGGGAACGGGGGCCACCGGGGCGGCCGAGGTCGCCGGGACGGCCGGGGTCGCCGAGGCCGGAGCCTCCGACGCCGGGAGTGGCGTTGCCGGTACCGGGGTCGCCGAAGCCGGGGCCACCGGTACCGGGGGCGCAGAAACCGGTGCCGGGGTCACCGAGCTCATCCGCTCCGTGAACGGCCCGGTGCGCGATCTGGCCTTCTCCCCGGACGGTCACTGGCTGGCGTGGTCGCATCCCGGCGTCGGCCGGGCTCTGCGGCAGATCAAACTGGCCCGGATCACCGGCCCGGACGCCCCGGTGATAGTCGATGTCACCAACGGCCGCTTCGAGGACGAGAACCCCGTCTTCACCGGTGACGGCCGCTATCTCGCCTTCCTCTCCTGGCGCGGATTCGACCCGGTGTACGACGTCCACACCGGCGACCTCTCCTTCCCGCTGGGCTGCCGCCCGTATCTGGTCCCCCTCTCCTCGGCCACTCCCTCACCCTTCGCCCTGCTCCCGGACGGCAGGCCCGCGGCGGGCGGTCTGGACCCTGTGGACATCGCCGAAGGCCCGGTCGAGGGACCGACGGTCATGGTGGAGTTCGAAGGGCTGGAGAACAGGGTGACCCCGTTCCCGGTCTCCGCGTCGAAGTACTCGGCGCTCCAGCCGGTCAGCGGCGGCGGCCTCGTCTGGCTGCGCTGGCCGATCTCCGGCGCGCTGGGTGAGACGTTCGCGAACCCGGCGGACATGTCGGGCCGGCCCACCCTGGAGCACTTCAACATCGCCAAGGCCCGCAGGACCGAACTGGTCGGCCACCTCGACTGGTTCGCGGTCAGCGGGGACGCCACCCGGCTCGTCGTCATGGACGACGGCGAGCTGCGCGCCGTACCGTCCAACGAGCCCGGTGACAACGACACGACGGTCTTCCTCGATCTGCGCCGCATCCTGCACGACGTCGACCCGGCGGCCGAGTGGCGCCAGGCGTACGGCGAGGCGGGGCGCATCATCCGGTCCTACTTCTGGGAACCGGACATGTGCGGCATCGACTGGGACGGCGTACTGGAGCAGTACCGCCCGCTCGTCGAACGGGTCTCGTCCCCCGACGAGTTCGCCGATCTCCTGCGTGAGGTCCTCGGTGAACTGGGCACCTCCCACGCGTACGTCTCCCCCGCCCGCCGCAACGAGGGTCCTCCGCACTACCAGCGGGCGATCGGCCTGCTGGGAGCCAACCTCGTGTGCCGGGACGGCGACTGGACGGTGCGGCGCATCCTGCCGGGCGACTCCTCCGACTCCAAGGCCCGTTCACCGCTCGCCGGCACGGGGATCAGGGAGGGGGCCGTCCTCACCCATGTCGACGGCCGGCCCGTCGACCCGGTGGCCGGACCGTACCCGCTGCTGACCGCGGCGGGCGGCACCACGGTGGAGCTGACGTTCCGCCCGGCCGGGAGCGGGCCCGGCGGCCGGTCCCGCCGCATCGCGATCGTCCCGCTGATCGACGAACGTCCGCTGCGCTACCAGGACTGGGTGGCCAAACGCCGTGAGGTCGTACGGGAGTTGAGCCACGGCAAGTGCGGTTACCTGCACATCCCCGACATGGGCGGCTCCGGCTGGGCCCAGTTCAACCGCGACCTGCGGCTGGAGGTGTCGCGCCCCGCGCTGATCGTGGACGTACGGGGCAACGCGGGCGGCCACATCAGCGAGCTGGTCGTCGAGAAGCTCACCCGCACGATCCTCGGCTGGGACCTGACCCGCAACGCTCAGGCGGTCAGTTACGCCTCCAACGCGCCCCGGGGGCCGGTCGTGGCCCTCGCCGACGAGGCCACGTCCTCCGACGGTGACATGATCACGGCCGCGTTCCGGCTGCTGGAGATGGGGCCGGTGGTGGGTCAGCGCACCTGGGGCGGCGTGGTCGGAATGACCGGGCGGCACCGGCTCGGTGACGGCACGGTGATCACGGTGCCGATGAACGCGGCCTGGTTCGACACGTACGGCTGGTCCGTCGAGAACCACGGCGTCGAGCCCGACCTGGAGGCCCTGCGCACCCCGCTGGACTGGGCGGAGGGCCGCCACGCGGTGCTGGACGACGCGGTCAGGGTGGCCCTGGACCTCCTGGCGGCCCGCCCGGCGGCCACACCCCCCACCTACGACACGGCCCCGGACCTACGCCGGCCCCCGCTCCCCCCGAGGTGACCGGTGCGGGACCCGGGCCCGGGACAAAGCCCCGAAACCACCCACCACACCGCACCGCACCCCGCACCCCACGACGCAAACCCGCACCCTCCGGCCCAGCGCACAACCAAGCCCCTCCGGCGATCGAGGAGCGGGGCCCAGGGCAGAGCCCCGAAACCCACCGCACCGCACCCCGCACCCCGCGACGCGAACCCGCACGCGGCACGCGAAAGGGGCGTACCCGGCGCTCCGGGTACGCCCCAACACACCGCAGACGTCAGTCGCGTCGGCCGTCAGCGCTCGAAACGCTCGCGCGTCCTGTCCGCCGCGCCCTGCGCCCGGTCCCGCGCGCCGGGACGGCGGCCCTGCGCCCGGTCCGAGGCGCGGCCCGAACGGCCGGCGGGACGCTCACGCGTCTCGTCCCGCTCACCGCCCGCCTTCTGCCGTTCGGCCCGGTCGGCGAGTTCCTGCGCCTTGTCCTTGAACTGGTCTGCGATACCCATGCTGTTCACTCCTGTGTGGGTGCGTGGGGTTGACCCCGATGGGGCCCCGCTCAGATTTACACACCCGGACATTCACCGCATTTCGATCATCCGCGCTGGACCCGCGCCTTCTGGTCCGCCTCGCCTCCGGCCCCCACGAGCCCCTTGCTCACGCCGTCGAGCCGGGAGCCGAACCGCTTCATCTCCCGCTGTCCGACGGTCCCGATCATCGCGGGCAGATACCCCCGGACCGACTGCATCCCGCGCAGCCACCACTGGGCGTAGACATGCGGGGAGCGCCGTTCGATCCCCGCCACGATCCGGTCGACCGCCGGGCCCAGGGGGTAGGTGCGGTTCGTCGGCCACGGCAGCCGCTGCCTCAGCTCCCGCATGACGTCGTCCTGGTCGGCACCGCGCACCATGTCCGTGTCGGTCCAGGACAGGTAGCCGACACCGACCTTCACGCCCCGGTGGCCGACCTCGCCGCGCAGGCAGTGCGCGAACGCCTCCACACCCGACTTGGACGCGCAGTACGCGCTCATCATCGGCGCCGGGGTGATCGCGGCCAGCGACGCTATCTGGAGGAAGTAGCCATGGCTCTCCATCAGCACCGGCAGGAACGCCCGCGCCGTCACCGCGCCGCCTATCAGGTTCACCTCGATGACCCGCCGCCACGCCACCGGGTCGGAGTCCACCAGCGGTCCGCCGGTGGCGACGCCCGCGTTCGCCACGACGACGTCGATCCTGCCGAAGCGGGCCTTGACCTCCTCGGCGACCCGGCTCATCGCCTCGTGGTCGGTGACGTCCGCGTACCAGTGGTCGCTTTCCGAATGCAGCCGCTCCGAGACCTTCTTCAGCTCGTCCGGCTCCAGGCCGACCAGCGCCAGCCTGGCGCCCCGCGCGGAGAGCTTGCGGGCCAGCAGTTCGCCCACTCCGCGCGCCGCGCCCGTGACGACGACGACCTGTCCTTCGAGACTCCGCCTGCCGCTCATGCGACCTCCTCCTCACGCACGGCTGCCGCCGCGCTTCCCGCACCTTCCACAGTGACGTACGAGGCCACCAGCTCGCGGAGCTTCGCCGTGACCACCTCGGGCGCCTCGACCGGCGTCATGTGACCCGCACCCGCCAGGACGGTGAGTCCGAGACTGACCGGCAGCGCCGCCTCTATGGCCTTCGCGTGCACGGGCGGCGTCAGCCGGTCCTCGGCGCCCGCGATCACCGCGGTCGGCAGCCGCAGCTCCGGCAGACGCGCCTCGAGGTCGAGCTCCGCGAGCACATGCCCCCAGGCGACCCGTGCCCTGCGGGGACACGCATGGACGATCCTGGCACAGACATCCACCCGTTCCGGGGCGGAACCACGCCCCATCGTGGCGTACTTGAGGATCACCTTCGACATCGCGGTGACCGGCCCGAGGGGCGCCCGCGCACCGAGGACCGCCGCGGTCATCCGGGTGCGGAGAGCCCCGGCCCGCAGCGGCAGCACCAGCGACTCGGCCGTCAGCCGCGAACTGCCGGTGCTGCACAGCAGCACGGCCGCCCCGTGCTCCCGCACGGCGTCGCGGTCCGCAGCGGCCATCAGCGTCATCCCGCCCATGGAGTGCCCGCCGAGCACCGCCTTCCGACCCGGTTCGAGCGTGGCCTTCAGGACCGCTTCGAGGTCGTCGGCCAGCGCCCGCGTGCTGTAGCCGTCCGGCCCGGCCATGGGCGTACGCCCATGGCCCCGCTGGTCGTAGACGACGACCCGGTGGTCCACCGCCAGGTCACGCACCTGGGCGTCCCAGAAACGGGTGTTGCAGGTCCAGCCGTGGGCCAGGACCACGGCGGGCGCACCCTCGGGGCCGTGCAGTTCGACATGGATGCGCGAACCGTCGGCGGAGACGACGGCCAGTTCGCGCACGGGCACGGGCGGGGTGTTCGCGAGGTGCGTCAGCCGGCTCATCGTGCGGCCTCCTCGGCCACGGCCTGTGCCGCCGGGCGGGTGACGGGGGGACGGACGACGTCGTACTCACCCAGGTCGACCGAGCGCGTCGCCCGCCGGAATTCGGCCGTCGTACCCGGCCAGACGGTGGTGTTGCGCCCGTTGTCGTCGAGATACCAGCTGGTGCAGCCGCCGGTGTTCCAGACGGTCCGCTTCATCCGGTCCTGGACCCGCCGGTTCCAGGCGGTGACGGCGGAGGGCCGCGCGTCGAGCGCGGCGCGCCCGCCCAGGACGTCCAGCTGGCGCAGGTAGTCGGCCATGTAGTTCAGCTGGGACTCGATCATGAGGATCATGGAGGAGTTCCCGAGCCCCGTGTTGGGGCCGATGATCGTCATCCAGTTGGGGAAGCCCGCCGCGGTCGCACCCCGCAGCGCCTGCATCTCGTCCTTCCAGGACTCGGCGAGGGTGATGCCGTCGGCGCCGACGACCCGGGTGGCGATCGGCATGTCCGTCACGTGGAAGCCCGTGCCGAGGATGATCACGTCGGCCTCGGTCCGCGTACCGTCCGAACCGACCAGGGTGGAGCCCCGCACCTCGGACAGGCCGGAGGCGACCACATCCACATTCGGCTGCGCGAGCGCCGGGTAGTAGGTGTTGGAGAGCAGGATGCGCTTGCAGCCGATGCGGTACGAGGGGGTCAGCTTGGCCCGCAGCGCGGGGTCCTTGACGGCCCGCGCCATGTTCGACTTGGCTATCGTCTCGACGAGCCCGAGCTGGTCGGGGTGCTTGGTGAAGGCGCCCACCTGCAACTCCCTTATGCCCCACAGGAGTCCGCGGCGCGCGGTGGCCGTGAAGGGGAGCGCGCGGTGCAGCCACTTCTCGGCGGCGCTGATGGCCCGGTCCATGCGCGGCATCACCCAGGGCGGGGTCCGCTGGAAGAGGGTGAGCCGGCCGGCCTTCGGCTGGATCTCCGGGACGATCTGGATCGCGGAGGCGCCGGTGCCGATCACGGCGACGCGCTTGCCGCTCAGGTCGTAGTCGTGGTCCCACCGCGCGGAGTGGAAGACCTTGCCGGGGAATTCGGCGAGCCCCGGGATGTCCGGCAGTTTCGGGTCGGAGAGCGGACCGGTGGCGGACACGACCGCGTCGGCGGTGATCGTGGAGCCGTTCGCCGCCTCGATCACCCAGTGCAGCTCGTCGTTGTCCCAGCGCATGACCGTGACTTCGTGATCGAGCCTGATGTGCGGGCGCAGCCCGAAGGTGTCGGCCACGTGCTCCAGGTAGGCGCGTATGTGCTGCTGCCCGGAGAAGGTGCGCGGCCAGTCGGGGTTGGGCGCGAAGGAGAAGGAGTACAGGTGGGACGGTACGTCGCAGGCACAGCCCGGGTAGCTGTTGTCGCGCCAGGTGCCGCCCACGGCACCGGCCCGTTCGAGGACCAGGAAGTCGGTGATGCCTTCGCGGCGGAGCCGGACCGCGGCTCCGAGGCCCCCGAATCCGGATCCGATCACCGCCACTCGTACGTGTTCGTGCTGGGCCATGCTGCCGCCTCCCCGCGGTACGTGACACGACTCTGCCAGCAATCACTGGCATGGTTGGGAGGGTAGAGCAGCGCCGTACTGATGGGTAGGGGGCGGACCGAGGAAAGTTACCGGCGGTACAACATAGGGTGCGGGTGTGGCTGAAGGACGCGAGCACCGTGAGTACCGCATGGAGGAGCTGGCCGAGGAGGCCGGTATCCCCGTGCGCACCCTGCGCTTCTACCGGGAGCGCGGCCTGATCCAGCCGCCCCGCCGCGAAGGCCGCATCGCCTGGTACGACGACCACCACCTGGCCCGGCTGCGCACCATCACGGGCCTGCTGGAGCGGGGTCACACCCTCAACGGCATCGCCGACCTCGCCAGCACCTTCGACAGCGGCCGTGACGTCGCCGAGGTGCTGGGCCTGGGCGAACCGACCGAGGAGACCCCGGTCAGACTCACGCCCGAGCAGCTCGCCGACTACTTCCAGGACCAGGCCACGGCGGAGAACCTCGCCGCCGCCATGGAGCTGGGCTACCTCGGTATAGACGGCGACGAGATCGTGCACATCAGCCGGCGCCTGCTGGAGGCGTCGTCCGAGCTGGTGCGGGCCGGAGTCCCGCTCGACGCCGTGCTCACCTCGGGCCGCCGGGTCCGCGAGCACGCCGACGCCCTCGCCGACCTCTTCGTGCGCGTCCTGCGCACGCACACCGCGCAGACCGAACCGGAGCAACTGCGCACGCTCGCCCAGGCGGTGGTGGACGCCGAGCTCTCCATGGCCCTCGACCGCCGGCTGCGGAAGGACGGCGGTCCGGACGGGCAGCCGGAGGAGGAGTCCTAGTACCGGGTCGGCCGAGGTCCACCCCGCCCCCCGGCACGCCCTCCCGCCGCAGCGGCCGAAAGCCCGCGCACATCCCGTACGAGGCCTTCCGGCCGGCACCCCGGGAGCACGCGCCGGACGCCGCTCCTCGGCGGACAGACCTTGACCGGCGCGGCCCTAGCGTTCGTAGGTGACCGTCACCGGCGCGTGGTCGCTCCACCGCTCGCCGTGCGTGGCAGCGCGCTCCACCCAGGCCTTCACCGCACGGCCGGCGAGGCCGGGGGTGGCCACCTGGTAGTCGATCCGCCAGCCCGCGTCGTTGTCGAAGGCCCGGCCGCGGTAGGACCACCAGGAGTACGGGCCCTCCTCCTCCGGGTGCAGCGCCCGCACCACGTCCACGTACGCCGCCTCGTCGAACACCCGGGTCAGCCACTCCCGCTCCTCGGGGAGGAAGCCGGAGTTCTTCTTGTTGGCCTTCCAGTTCTTGAGGTCGGCCTCGCGGTGGGCGATGTTCCAGTCACCGCACACGACCACCTCACGCCCCTCGGCGGCCGCCCGCCCCTTCAGCCCCTGGAGATAGGGGAGGAAGGCCGCCATGAAACGCTCCTTCTCCTCCTGCTTCTCCGTGCCGGCCTCGCCGGAGGGCAGATAGAGACTGGCGACGGTCACACCCGGGAGATCGACCTCGGCATAGCGGCCCGCGGTGTCGAATTCGTCACTTCCCGGGACATCGAACCCGCCGAACCCGATCTGGACGCGCTCCGGCGCGTGCCGCGTGTAGACGGCGACCCCCGCGCGCCCCTTGGCCGCGGCCGGGGCGTACACGACATGCCAGCCCTCGGGTTCACGTACCTCTTCGGGGAGTTGCCGCGTTTCGGCGCGGACCTCCTGGAGGCAGATCACATCGGCGTCGGTCTGCGCCAGCCACTCGACGAAGCCCTTCTTCGCGGCGGCACGGAGCCCGTTCACGTTCACGGAGGTAACAGTCAGCATCCAGGTACAGTACCTACACGCACCCACTGCATACATGTACGATACATCGCATGTATATCCGTATCCGGCCCTTCGACCACCCCGACGCCGTCAAACTCAACGACCTGGTGCAGCTCGAATATGCCGAGCGCTACGGCGACGAGGGCGACGTCACACCGCTCGACGCCACGATGTTCGACCCGCCTCGCGGACTGTATCTGCTCGCCTACGACGAGCAGGACCGCCCCGTCGCCACCGGCGGCTGGCGCAGCCAGGAGCAGAACGCGGAGGGCTACTCCGACGGCGACGCCGAGATCAAGCGGATGTTCGTGATCGCCGAGGGCCGCGGCCAGGGCCTCGCGCGCCGCATCCTCGCCGCCCTGGAGGCCGACGCCCGCGCGGCGGGTCGCACCCGCATGGTCCTGGAGACCGGAAACCAGCAGCCCGAGGCGATCGCGCTCTACACATCGAGCGGCTACACACGCTGCGAGAAGTTCGGCCACTACCGCACGTACGACAGCAGCATCTGCATGGCCAAGCCGCTGTGACGGCCGCTCCGCACCACCCGCGCCGCACCCCGTAGAACCCGCTCCGCCCGTACACCGGCACGGGCTCCTCCCGGTGCCCCTCAACAGCCGTCACCGGGAAGGCAGGTGAGCGAGGGCGGCCCAGGCCACCGGGTGGCCGCCCCGACGGAGCCCACCCTGCCCCCACCTCAGCCGCGCCACCGCTCCCGCAGGTGCCAGGCAAGACGCTCGCGCAGATGGTGACGCCACAGCCACCACGGCAGCAGGCGGTGCGGCACGTAGGCCCAGAGGTCGTCGTCGGCCTCGTTGCCCCGGGGGTGAGACCTGAGGAGCTCCAGGCAGCGGCGGTCCACCGTGCCGTGCAGCCGGGCCACATGGGCCAGAGCGACGCGCGCCTGGTGACGCAGCCCTTCGTCCGCCGACCCCAACGCCCTGGCCACCCTGGGCAGGACGGCTTCCGCGTCAGGGTGCTGCAACGCCAGACCGATCACCGCGACCCCCACCAGATCCTCGCCCCGGTCGAAAGCCGCGTCGACCTCCTCGGGCCGGTCGGTCCCCAGCAGGGCCGAGCCGCTGCGCCAGTTCATGCCCCGCCCGGAGGCGGCACGGCCGACAAGGAACTCCGCCCGCCCCGCTGCCGACGGCCGCGGTACCCCGCCGTCGAAGTCGAGCACCGGACGCACCACGCCGGCGCCCAGCCGGCCGAGCAGACGGTCACGTTGCCCGTCAGGACGCGAACAGGCCCAGCTCACGGCCAGATGAGCCCAGACCCGTCCGGCGTCGGCACACCCGTCCGCAAGCCGGCGGCACAGAACACCGAGCTCCGGCGCGGAGGGATCGAGCGCGGCGATGCCGTCGAACTCCCCGGCGAGCTCGCGCAGATCGCACCGGCGCAGAAAGGCGAGACGGACGGCGTCCTTCGCACTCACCCAGCCGGACACATACCCGCAGGCGACTTCCGCCGGCTCCAGTGCCACGGCGTACCGCACGAACTCCGCGGGGACACGGAAGGGGGCACCACCGGTTTCCTCGGACATAGCGGCCGACCCTACCGGCGGCCCGCCTCACGGGCGGGCGAGGGCCGCCCCGGAAGACCCCGGCCGTCCGAGAACGCCACGCGTCCCGCTCCCCGTGCCGTTCCGACGCGGACCGTCACGCTTCCCGACGCCCCGGCAGACCGACGTCACTCAAGCAGGAGCTCGAACGACGAGATCCCGGTCAGATGGTGACCATCTGACCGGGATCTCGTGTGTGCGGTGGACCTGTGGGGATTTGAACCCCAGACCCCCTCGATGCGAACGAGGTGCGCTACCAGACTGCGCCACAGGCCCTTGCAACGAGTGAAACTCTAGCACCCTCATCGGGGTGCTCGGAAATCCGTATCCCGGCAGGTCACCGAGCCGGGTTCTCCGCCGGCCTCACTCGTTGGCCGCGCGCGGCCGGTCCTCGTCGTCGTACTGGTCGAAGAGGGGCGTCCGGCCGCGGTCACGGGTGCGCTTGGGTGCGCTGCCGCGGCGGCGCGGGGCCGGGCCGGCCTCGGGCGTGGCGGTGTCATGGCTGCCCGTCCGGGTGG
>Ga0196960_10000013_pt1 | contig 69727 bp, 60 predicted proteins | sample S3v_5metaG_FD_183187 | JGI IMG/M metagenome (GOLD analysis project Ga0196960, IMG submission 183187) | Soil microbial communities from Anza Borrego desert, Southern California, United States - S3+v_5 | ecosystem: Environmental > Terrestrial > Soil > Desert | place: USA: California | collected...
CGCCTTCGGGGCGCGCCATGCCCCGGCCCCCGCCACCACCGCCCCGGCCAGCAACAACGCGCCCGGAGCCAGGGCCCCGAGCACACCCTCGGCCGACACGGACAGCCCCAGACCCAGCGCCAGCGAGATCAGCCCTGTCAGCAGCGCCCCGGCGCACGCCGTGACCCGCACCGCGAGGCCCCGGCCCCACAGCGCGACCGCGACATCCGCCGCCGCCGTCACCACAAGCGCCCAGCCGAAGCCCGTCGCGGACGCCCCGGCCGCCCACGCGGTGAACACCAGCGGCAGCTGCCCCGCCACCACGGCCGCGGGCAACGGCGTCCGCAGCCGGCCGAGCAGCAGACCGTACAGGGTCCACACCGCCACCAGCACCGCCGAGGCGACCGCCGAGAAGACGAGCCCGTCCGACTCCGGCGCCGCGACCGCGTGCAGCGCGACCGCGTCCAGCACCGTCAGCACCAGGGCCAGAGCGGCCACCGCCTCCGCCGTCGAGGGCAACGCGCGGGCCAGCAGCAGCGCGGGCGCCACCAGCGCACCCGCGGTCACGGCCGCCAGCACCGCCGAACGCCCGGCGATGCCCATCTCGCCCCAACTGAACAGGGTGAACGCGATCGCGGCGACCGTCAGCAGCAGGCCACCGAGCACCAGCAGCACGTTCTGCGTGCCGTGCGCCGGCGCCGACGCGGGCGGAGCGTGAGGCGGGGCGGCAGGCCGGACAGCCGGCACCGGGGGAGACGGCGGAGCGGCCGGCACGCGCAGCACGCCCAGCAGCCAGGCACGGCGATTCAGCAACTGCAGCCGACGGGCGTCCAGCCGGGCCAGTTCGCGATCGAGGAGCGCCAGTTCCTCCGCGGGTGGCGGCACATGTCTCATGTACGGGAGTGTGGCGGCGGCCACATGCGCGGGCATGGGCTCCGATACTCAGTTCCGCGTCTGAGTAGGCCCGTGCCCCAGACTGTGACCATGGACTGGAACCACTACCGCTTCACCAGCGTGTGGGAGCTGCCCGCGCAGCCCGACGCCGTGTACGCCGCCCTGGAGCGCGCCGAGGACTACCCCCGGTGGTGGCCCCAGGTCCGCGAGGTCAGCCGCATCGACGACACCACCGCCACGGCGCGCTTCCGCTCGTCCCTCCCGTACGACCTCGTCCTGACGCTGCGGCAGCGCCACAGCGACCCCGTGTCACGGACGCTCGAGGCGGGGATGAGCGGCGACCTCGAAGGCTGGGCGCGCTGGAGCATCACCCCCCACGAGGGCGGCAGCCGGATCGTCTACGAGCAGGAGGCCGATGTGCGCAGGGCGCTGCTGCGCCGGCTCGCCGTACCCGGGCGCCTCGTCTTCCGGGCCAACCACACGCTGATGATGCGCGCCGGACGCCGCGGACTGGGGGCGTGGCTCCGAGCGGTTTGAACGCAGGCCGCCGAGCCCTGTATGGTTCAACCCGTTCCCGGGCGATTAGCTCAGTGGGAGAGCGCTTCGTTCACACCGAAGAGGTCACTGGTTCGAACCCAGTATCGCCCACCCGGGAAAAGCCGGTCCGTCGGTCTCGTCGACGGACCGGCTTTCGCGTACCCGGCCCGGATCAGGCCGCCGCAGGCAGCTCCGGGCGCAACGGCCACGCCGGATCCACCGCCTCCGCCGTACCGTTCTTCTCGAACCACGCCTGCAGCCCGCGCGCCTGAGCCGCGTGCCACACCGCCTGCAGCGAGTGCACCTCCGCCGGTGACAGCCGCTCCAGCCGGGCGGAGAACCGCCGCCCCACCGCCCGCACCAGTTCGAGCGCCGCCGCCGCGTCGTGCGCGCCGTCCAGCGTCACCCCGTACAGCCCGCACAGATCGGTCAGCGTGCGACGGCCCTTGCGGTAGCGGTCCAGGTGCTTGTCCAGCACCCGCGGATCCAGCACGCACAGCGGCCTGTTCCCCAGACAGCCGGCCAGGGACGACGCCCGGTGGCGCCTCAGTTCCCGGTCCAGCAGCGTCAGATCGAACGGTGCGTTCATCACGACCAGCGGCCGTCCCGTCGCGCACTGCTCCGCCAGCGCCCGGCCTATCTCCTCGACGACCGGCGAGGGCCACCGGCCGTTGCGCTGAAGATGGTCGTCGGTCAGACCGTGGATCTCGGTGGCGCCGGGCGGCACCGGGATCCCCGGATTGACCAGCCAGCGGGTGACGCGGAACCGCCCGCCCGCCGTGTCCTGGACGACGAGAGCGGCCGACACGATCCGGTCCTCCTCGACGTCCACGCCTGTCGTCTCGGTGTCAAAAGCCGCCAGCGGCCCCTCGAACCAATGCATCATCCCCGAACTCCTCGCGCCTGCGCGGCAGATGGCCAGATTCCTCTGCCCGGTTCGGTGATACCCGCACCCTATGCCTGATACGCCGTTTACGGCCCGGCTCCTGCGGTGACAACACAAAGGACGGGCAAGGAAGTCGACCGGCCCGTCAGCGGAGACCGGGCGACCGGTCGGCACAGCCCGGAAGGCACGGAGCCATGGCGCTCGCGCAGCCGAACCCAGGGAGTCCCGCCGCCACCGAGGACCACGGGGGAAAGCCGCCGCCGCAGCGGAACACACCACCGCTGCGCGGCACACTCGCCACCACCGCCTGCATGGAGACCCTCCAGGTGGGCTATCTCCACGCGGTGGCAGCCGCAGCGGGCTGTTCACTCTCGCAGCCCTTCCCCGACAACGGCATCGACTGGCACGTCAGCCACGGCGCCCCCGGCCACACCGTCGACGACGAAGTGACCATAAAGGTGCAGCTCAAATGCACCTACCAGATACCCCCGCACCCACCCGGCGCCGCGTTCTCCTTCACCCTCGACAACGCCCATCTGGTGAAGCTCGCGCGCAGCCCCGTGTCGGTGCACAAGATCCTGGTCGTGATGCTCGTGCCCCGGAGCCAGGACGACTGGCTGCGGGCCGGACACGAACGGCTGGACCTGCGGCACTGCTGTTACTGGACGAACCTGGCCGGCCATCCGGTGACCGGCCGGCACCGCACCACCGTGCGGATCCCGACCTCGCGGATCTTCGACGACCGCGCACTCTGCGACATCATGGCCCGGGTCGGGGCGGGAGGGAGACCCTGATGCACCGGCCGATGGACGAGCCCACCGCAGGGACGGCCCCGGCGGGCAGCCGTACCCACCCCTCCGCCGACGGACCGGCCCCCGGAAGGCCCCCCGACCCGGCGCGCGTCGACCCCGCCGTGCTCGGAGCCCTGCTGCGGCGGCACGGCTGGCACCGGCGCGGGGGCACCCGAGGACGCTACAGCCGCTGGGTGCCGCCCGGCCCCGCCACCGGCGGCACCAGCCTGCTCGTGCCGGACAGCACCGCCTACCCCGACGGCGAGGACCTGCTCGCCGAAGCCCTCACCGCGCTCACCCGCAGCGCCGCCCCCTCCGCCCGCGACATCCTGGTCGCCCTCACCGTGCCCAGTGACGAGATCCGCTGGTGGCGTGAGGTTCCCGAGGACGCCTCAGGGGCTGCCGACTGGACCGGCGCCGACCAGCTGCGCACGGCGGCCCGGCAGATCCTCCTCGCCGGATCGCTCGCCGTGCGCGGCAGGGCCGGCTACCACGGCGCCCGGCACCGCAGGAAGGCCCTCAGCACCCTGGAGGGCACCCTCGTCGGGCCGGCGGCCGACGGCCGCAGCCTGACCGCCTTCGTCCCCGTCGCCGCGGGGCGGGCCGTGGCCGTACAGCTCTACGCGGCGCTGCACGCGGCCCGGGAAGCGGTCGACTACCAGCGGGCCACCGGCGGGATGGACGCGTTCGACGCCGCGGTCGCCGCCGGCGTCAGCCGGGAACTGACCGAAGCGCTCGTCTCACTCGTCCGGGGAGCGGAAGGAGCCAGGATCACCCTGGCCTGGGCACCCGCCGCCGGAACCCCCGAAGGCTGCCCCGCGAGCCCCGAGCCCGTCGAGTTCTCCCCGGGCGACCTGCCCGCTCTCCGCCTGGCGGGAGTGCGCTACCTGCAGGACGAGCCCGCAGTTCCCGTACGGCTCACCGGGGCCGTCGTGCGGCTGCGCCGCTCCGGGCCGCGCGGCCCCGGCGTCGTACGGCTGCGGGTGCTGGCGGGGGCGGAGGTCACGCACGTCCGGATCCAGCTCGACGAGGAGGCCTACCGGATCGCGGGCCACGCCCATCTGGTCGGCCTCCCGCTGCGGGTGGAGGGCCGGCTGGAGAGCCGGGGCGGCTTCCGGCGGCTCGGCGGCGCCTCACAGGTCACGCCGGTCCAGGTCGACGAGGCGGAGCGGGACCGGCTGATGAAGGCGCTCCACGAGAACGTCGACTTCTTCGAGGAGGCGTGCACGGGGGACGGGGAGTAGGCGCCCCCGGTATCCCTTTCGCGTCGAGGCCCCCCGGCTCGGTACGATTCCTCTTGCGCGCGCAAGAGGAAAGCGACGCACCCCCTCAGTCAGGAGAGACCGGTGTCAGACGTCCGTGTGATCATCCAACGCGATTCCGAGCGGGAAGAGCACGTGGTGACGACGGGCGCGACGGCCGCCGAGCTCTTCCCCGGGCAGCGCACCGTCGTCGCCGCCCGGGTCGGGGGCGAGCTTCGGGACCTCGCGTACGAGCTCCGGGACGGCGAGGTCGTCGAGCCCGTCGAGATCTCCTCCGAGGACGGCCTGAACATCCTGCGGCACTCGACCGCGCACGTCATGGCCCAGGCCGTGCAGGAGCTGTTCCCCGAGGCCAAGCTGGGCATCGGCCCGCCGGTCAAGGACGGCTTCTACTACGACTTCGACGTCGAGAAGCCGTTCACGCCCGAGGATCTCAAGGCCGTCGAGAAGAAGATGCAGGAGATCCAGAAGCGGGGCCAGAAGTTCTCCCGGCGCGTCGTCACCGACGAGGCCGCCCGCGAGGAGCTCGCCGACGAGCCCTACAAGCTGGAGCTCATCGGCATCAAGGGCTCCGCGTCCTCGGACGACGGTGCGGACGTCGAGGTGGGCGGCGGCGAGCTGACCATCTACGACAACCTGGACGCCAAGACCGGCGACCTGTGCTGGAAGGACCTCTGCCGGGGCCCGCACCTGCCCACTACCCGGTTCATCCCCGCGTTCAAGCTGATGCGGAACGCCGCGGCGTACTGGCGGGGCAGCGAGAAGAACCCGATGCTCCAGCGCATCTACGGCACCGCGTGGCCCACCAAGGACGAGCTCAAGGCGCACCTGGAGTTCCTTGAGGAGGCCGCCAAGCGCGACCACCGCAAGCTCGGCAACGAGCTGGACCTCTTCTCCTTCCCCGACGAGATCGGTCCCGGCCTCGCGGTCTTCCACCCCAAGGGCGGCGTCATCCGCCGGGCCATGGAGGACTACTCGCGGCGCCGCCACGAGGAGGAGGGCTACGAGTTCGTCTACAGCCCGCACGCCACCAAGGGCAAGCTCTTCGAGAAGTCCGGCCACCTGGACTGGTACGCCGACGGCATGTACCCGCCCATGCAGCTCGACGACGGGGTGGACTACTACCTCAAGCCGATGAACTGCCCGATGCACAACCTGATCTTCGACGCGCGCGGCCGCTCCTACCGCGAACTGCCGCTGCGCCTCTTCGAGTTCGGCACGGTGTACCGGTACGAGAAGTCGGGTGTCGTCCACGGCCTGACCCGCTCGCGCGGATTCACGCAGGACGACGCGCACATCTACTGCACCCGGGAGCAGATGGCCGAGGAGCTGGACCGGACGCTCACCTTCGTCCTGAACCTGCTCCGCGACTACGGTCTGACCGACTTCTACCTGGAGCTCTCCACCAAGGACCCGGAGAAGTTCGTCGGCTCGGACGAGGCATGGGAAGAGGCCACCGGGACACTGCGTCAGGTCGCCGAGAAGCAGGGCCTCCCGCTGGTCCCGGACCCGGGCGGCGCCGCGTTCTACGGCCCGAAGATCTCGGTGCAGTGCAAGGACGCCATCGGCCGTACCTGGCAGATGTCGACCGTGCAGCTCGACTTCAACCTGCCGGAGCGCTTCGACCTGGAGTACACCGGCCCGGACGGCACCAAGCAGCGCCCGGTCATGATCCACCGCGCGCTGTTCGGCTCCATCGAGCGCTTCTTCGCGGTGCTGCTGGAGCACTACGCGGGCGCGTTCCCGGTCTGGCTGGCCCCGGTCCAGGCGGTCGGCATCCCGATCGGCGACACCCACATCCCGTACCTCCAGGAGTTCGCCGCCGAGGCGCGCAGGAAGGGACTGCGGGTCGAGGTGGACAGCTCCTCGGACCGGATGCAGAAGAAGATCAGGAACCACCAGAAGGCCAAGGTCCCGTTCATGATCATCGTCGGTGACGACGACATGAACGCGGGCACGGTCTCCTTCCGCCACCGCGACGGGTCGCAGGAGAACGGCATCGCCCGTGACGAAGCGATCGCCAAGCTCGTCGACGTGGTGGAGCGTCGCGTGCAGGTGTGACCCCCGCACGGAGGAGGCCCCCGGGGAGCTACCCGCTCCCCGGGGGCCTCCTCTCGTCCTCCCGCTGGAACACCTCCACCAGCCACGACGAGAACGCTCCCGTCACCGCCCCCAGCAGCGCCAGCCCGCACGCCATCAGGAACGCCGCGATCACCCGGCCACCCGGAGTCACCGGTACCGCGTCGCCGTAGCCCACCGTCGTCAGAGTGGCGCACGCCCACCACACAGCGTCGCCGAACGTACGGATCGTGGAGCCGGGCGCCCCCTGTTCCTGGTGGTACACCGCGAGCGCCGCGGAGAAACCCAGGAGAGCGGCTGTGAGGCTCGCATACGTCATCACCCGGGCGTACAGGCTCAGCCTGGGGCGGTCCGCGCGCTGCTGGACCGCCGTGTAGATCCGGACGACGCGCAACGGGCGCAGCAGCGGCAGGAGCAGGACCACCGTGTCCAGCCAGTGGCTGTGCACGAAGCGGACGCCCAGCCCGCTGCGCCGGAGCCGCACGCCGTAGTCCACGGCGAAGAGCAGCCAGGTGGCGGCGACGAGGGCGAGGGCGATGTCGCGCCAGGGCTGGACACCGAGGGGAGCGAGGACGCGGACCGCGTAGCCGGTGAGGAAGACCAGCGACGCGGCGAAGAGCGGCACCTCGGTGCGCTGCTCCCATTTCTCGAGCCGGCCGGGGACGGGGGGCGTGGGGCGGTCGCTCATGGCGTCAGCATCGCGGTGTGCCGACGGGGTCGGCCCCGGCGACACGCGCGCCGGGGACCACGCAATATGCTGACGGACATGACGAGTGAGCCGGAGCAGCAGATCGGAGTGGGGACGCCCGACGCGTTCCAGCGCCTGTGGACGCCCCACCGGATGGCCTACATCCAGGGCGAGAGCAAGCCGAGCGGCCCTGGAGCCGGGGACGGCTGTCCGTTCTGCGAGATCCCGTCGAAGTCCGACGAGGACGGGCTGGTCATCGCGCGCGGCGAGAAGGTCTACGCGGTGCTCAACCTGTACCCGTACAACGGCGGGCACCTGATGGTGGTGCCCTACCGGCACGTCGCCGACTACACGGAGCTCGACGGCCCGGAGACCGCGGAGCTGGCCGATTTCACGAAGCGGGCCATGGTCGCGCTGCGGGCCGCCTCGGGGGCACACGGCTTCAACATCGGGATGAACCAGGGCGCCGAGGCCGGCGCCGGCATCGCCGCCCACCTCCATCAACATGTGGTGCCGCGCTGGGGCGGAGACACCAACTTCATGCCGGTCGTCGGCCACACCAAGGTGCTCCCGCAGCTGCTGGGGGACACCCGGACGATGCTGGCCGGTGTGTGGCCGGCCGGGCTGCCGTCCGTCTGAGCTGATCCCCGCCCGGGGCGGGGACGCCCCGGGCGGCCTCACGCGTCGTAGACGTCGGCCTTCTTCGGGGCGGGGTCCTGGACCAGGCCGCTGAGCACCATGGAACGGTTGTCGAAGCGCTCGGTGTCGACGCCGTGTTCCTTCAGGACCCGCATCGTCGCGGAATGCACGACGCGCAGGACCGGGGTGGCGGTCCGCATCGCGTCGTCGGCCATGAAGCGGTGGCCCCACGGTTTGGCCGCCCAGGCGTGGCGCAGGCCGAAGGGCTCGGGCAGGACGATCTTGCCGCCCAGGTAGTCGAGCAGGGGCGGGTACCAGGTGAAGGGGGCCCGCAGGGCGAGCCTCACGACCTCGCTCGCCTTGACGAGGGGGAGCGTGATCTTGCGGGTCTCCCAGAACCTGACCGCCTTCTTGACCGTCTTGGTCGCCGCTTCCGGCTTGGTGAGGAAGAGCGAATGGACGGGGCCCAGCGCGTGTCCCGTGACCTCGATCCGCAGCGTCTCGTGGAGCACGGTGACCGTGATCAGCATCGTGATCACCAGCTGACCGTCCCAGAGGGTGAACTGGACGCCCAGGTAATGCCGGTTGCCGCTGCCGAACTGCTGGTGGTTGCAGATGCGCTGTATCTCATGGGGCTTGATCTGGAAGGTGGCGACGTCCTCGCCCTCAGGCCGGGAGACGGAGTCCGCGTTCTCGCCGACGGGGGAGACGATCCAGTGCTTGACGGACGGCGTGGGGAAGCCGCCGGTGTTCAGCGGGCCGCGCTCCAGCATCTTCAGCTGGTCGTGGATGGCCCGTACGACGTCCCAGCTGCGGAACTGGTGGATCTCCCTGGTGGGGTCCTCCGGTGTGAGCTCCTCGGCGAGCTGCCAGCTGCCCCAGCGGGTGCCCATGCCGAGGATGCCCTTCGGGCCGGCGTAGAAGACCGAGTTGGACTGCTGTTCGGCGGAGAGCTTCTCCAGAGCCTGGCGCAGGGCCTCGCGGGCGGTCTCGCTGGGGTTCTTGGGCACGGCCTCGGGGATCTTCGCGCTGACGCCACCGCCGGAGAGGAGTCCTTCCCAGCGGGCGCGCAGATCCTTGACCGAGGTCTCCGCGATCCGCTTGGCGAGCACCCAGCCGATCAGCGGGGCGACGGCGCAGGCGCGCAGATAGAGGCCCAGGAAGCCGGTGAGCGGCATGGTGATCAGGAAGAACGCGGCGGCGGCGCCCAGCGCGACGAGCAGGATTCCGCCCAGCGCCTGGAAGAACTTGTCCTTGGACTTGTGGAGGAAGTCGCGCAGCCGGAAGGCGAGGACCCAGAGGACCAGGCCGGGGAGGAAGAGGAAGCCGAAGACGGCGGTGACCAGGGTCAGCTTCGTGTCCCGTGCCTTGCGCAGCCGCGTCGCGGACAGGCAGTGCTCGACGACGGTCTGCGGGTCGGTGCCGAAGGACTGGATGAGCGCGTTGCGGCCACCGCCGAGCATGCGTTCCTGGACGGCCCTGGAGAACGCCTCGCCCAGATTCGGCTTGAAGTAGTCGGACTTGAACAGCTTGGACTCGCCCGGTTTCACCTGGGACTTGTGCCACTCGCTGTTGGCCTTGAGGATCTCCGTCACATCGCTGTCGCGGTACGCGGCGGAGGCGAGGGCGTTGGTCGCCACCGCCTGTCCTCCCGAACCCTGGAGCGGGATCTGCGCTCCGGGAGAGAAATCGAATCCGTCGTTCGCCACTGTCGCCCCCACTCGCCCGCACGGCCTGCTTCTGCGGCTGTTCCCAACTACCGTACGTCGCACACCTTCTGAGCTGGGCCCCCAGACTATCGTCCGGGCCCCTCGCCCGCTCACGGACGGGGCCGACGGGTGGGTGCGAGGCGCCATATCCGGTCGGCTAGCTCATGTTTGTGGCGTTTTCCCGTGCTTCGCGGATGCGGTCGGCGAGTTGCGCAGGCATCGGTTCGTGCCGGGCGTACGCCCGGTCGAACCGGCCGGTCCCGCGCGTCAGGGCGCGGAGGTCCACGGTGTACCTGCCGATCTCGGCCTCCGGCACCTCGGCGCGCACGAGAGTGCGCTCGCCGGAGCTCTGTTCGGTGCCGACGACCCGGCCCCGCCGCCCCGCGAGGTCGCTCATGACGGGCCCCACGTAGTCGTCGGGAACCAGGACACCGACCTTCGCGACGGGTTCGAGGAGCTGGACGCGGGTGCCGGCGGCGGCCTCGCGCAGCGCCAGCGCGCCCGCGGTCTGGAAGGCGGCGTCGGAGGAGTCGACCGAGTGCGACTTCCCGTCGAGCAGGCTCACGCGTACGTCGACGAGCGGATGGCCGGCCGCCACACCGCGGGCGGCCTGGGCGCGTACGCCCTTCTCCACGGACGCGATGAACTGCCGCGGCACCGAACCGCCGGCCACCTTGTCGACGAACTCGATGCCCGTACCGGGCGGCAGCGGCTCCACCTCGATCTCGCAGATCGCGTACTGGCCGTGGCCTCCGGACTGCTTGACGTGCCGGCCCCGCCCGGCGGACCGCGAGGCGAACGTCTCACGCAGCGGCACACGGTGCGGTTCGGTGTCCACCTGCACGCCGTACCTGCTGCGCAGGCGTTGCAGCGCGACATCCGCGTGCGCCTCGCCCATGCACCACAGCACAACCTGACGGGTGTCCTGGTTCTGCTCCAGACGCATCGTGGGATCCTCGGCCACCAGGCGTCCCAGGCCCTGCGAGAGCTTGTCCTCGTCGACCTTGCTGTGGGCGCGGACCGCGAGCGGGAGGAGCGGATCGGGCATGGCCCACGGTTCCATCAGCAGCGGATCGCCGGCGCCCGAGAGGGTGTCCCCGGTCTCCGCCCCGCCGAGCTTGGAGACGCAGACCAGGTCCCCGCAGACGCAGTGGTCCAGGGGGCGCTGCCGACTGCCGAAGAGTTCGCAGAGGGCGCCGACGCGCACATCGGCCTCATGGCAGGGGCGGTCCCCGCCGCCGAGCCCGGCGAGGCCGTGGCCGCACACGTGCACGGTGTCGTCGGGGCGCAGAGTGCCGGAGAAGACGCGGACGAGGGAGACCCGTCCCGCATATGGGTCGGACGCGGTCTTCACGACCTCGGCGACCAGGGGCGCCGCCGGGTCGCGGACGGGGGCGGGGCGCGGGTCGCCGCCCGGGGTGGTGACGGCGGGCAGGGGGCGTTCCCCGGGGGAGGGGAAGCCTCGGGTGATCAGGTCGAGGATCTCCACGGTGCCGACGCCCTGGCGGGCGCCCTCGGCGGCGGGGGCCGCCGGGAGGACGGGGTGGAAGGAACCGCGCGCGACGGCGCGCTCCAGGTCGGCGAAGAGGGTCGCGACGCCGATCTCGTCACCGCTGAGATAGCGGTCCATCAGGGTCTCGTCCTCGCTCCCGGCGATGATCCCCTCGATGAGCCGGTCACGCGCCTCCCGGAGCGGTTCCTGCTGGTCACCGGCGGGCGGCTTCTCCTGCCGCTGCCCCGAGGAGTAGTCGTAGACCCGCTGGGTGAGCAGCCCGGCGAGCCCGGTGAGCGGGGCGTGGCCGTCCGGGCCCCGGGGCCCCTGCACCGGCAGATGGAGGGGGAGCACGGCGTCGGGGTCGTCGTGCCCGAAGATCCGGCCGCAGATCCGGGCCATCTCGCCGAAGGACGTGCGCGCGGTGTCCAGATGGGTGACGACGACGGCCCGTGGCATCCCGACCGCCGCGCACTCCTCCCAGACCGCCCGGGTGGCGTCTGCCACGGCATCGGCCTCCTGGGCGGCCGAGACCACGAAGAGGGCCGCGTCCGCCGCGCGCAGACCGGCCCTGAGTTCCCCGACGAAGTCCGCGTGACCGGGGGTGTCCAGCAGGTTGACCCGGTGGCCGCCCCATTCGACGGGGACCAGCGAGAGCTGCACGGAACGCCGGCGGCGCTGTTCGATCTCGTCGTGGTCGGAGACGGTGGAGCCGTCCTCGACCCGGCCGGCCCGGTTCAGTGCCCCGGCCGTCAGCGCGAGCGCCTCGGCCAGAGTGGTCTTGCCCGAGCCGCTGTGGCCGGCCAGCACCACGTTCCGTACGGAAGCGGGCCCGCCGGCCGCCGCTGCCCTGCCGGCGGCTCCGGTGTGCGTGTGTGTCCTGTCACCCATGACGCGTGCCTCCCGTTCGGTGGCGGTACCGCAAGAGCTGGGGGCGGATGCGCGGGCAGGGGAACCGTCGTGGCGGCTCCGGCGACGCCCGTGGTCATTCGAGCTTTTCACCCGTGCCGGAAGCCGTCCACACGTCACCCGCGGCGAAGCGGGACTTCCCGGGCGCCGGGCGGGACGGGGTGCCCCGCCGATGCCGGGCACGGCTGGTGACTACGATGGGCCAGCCGGTGGCCGAAGGGGCCACGGCGCCCGCCGAACCTCGGGAAGGCCATGCTGAACAAGTACGCGCGTGCATTTTTTACGCGTGTCCTCACACCGTTCGCCGCTCTGCTGCTCCGCCTCGGGGTCAGCCCCGACGCGGTCACTCTCGTCGGTACGGCCGGAGTGATGGCAGGTGCGCTGGTCTTCTTCCCGATGGGGGAGTTCTTCTGGGGCACGATCGTGATCACGGTCTTCGTCTTCTCGGACCTCGTCGACGGCAACATGGCCCGGCAGGCCGGGATCTCCAGCCGGTGGGGCGCGTTCCTGGACTCGACGCTCGACCGGGTGGCGGACGGGGCGATCTTCGCCGGGTTCGCGCTCTGGTACGCGGGCCGCGGCGACGACAACGTGCTGTGCGCGGTCGCGATCTTCTGTCTGGCCAGCGGCCAGGTGGTCTCGTACACGAAGGCGCGGGGCGAGTCGATCGGCCTGCCGGTCGCGGTGAACGGACTGGTGGAGCGCGCCGAGCGGCTCGTCGTCTCGCTGGTCGCGGCGGGCCTCGCCGGCCTGCACGGCTTCGGGGTGCCCGGCATCCAGGTCCTGCTCCCGGTCGCGCTGTGGATCGTCGCCGTGGGCAGCCTGGTCACGCTGATCCAGCGAGTGGTGACCGTGCGCAGGGAGTCGGCCGAGGCCGATGCCGCCGCGGCCGCCGCCCAGGGCGGGACGGCGGAGCAGGGGAGCGGGGCCGCGCAGTGAGCGACACCGGAACCGATCTGAGGGGGCGGCTGTCCGACGGGCTCTACGGCCTCGGCTGGGGAGCGGTGAAGAAACTCCCCGAGCCGGTCGCGGCCGCGCTCTTCCGCACCCTGGCCGACCAGGTGTGGAAGCGGCGCGGGAAGTCCGTGCTGTGCCTGGAGTCGAACCTCGCCCGGGTGGTGCCCGGCGCGGACGCCGCACGGCTGGCCGAGCTGTCGAAGGCCGGCATGCGCTCGTACATGCGCTACTGGATGGAGTCCTTCCGGCTGCCGACCTGGAGTCCGCAGCGGATCAAGGAGTCCATCCACGTCCGTGACATCCACCGGATCACCGAGGCTCTCGACGCGGGCCAGGGGGTCGTGGTGGCGCTGCCGCACCTGGGCAACTGGGACCTGGCGGGAGCATGGGCCACCACCGACCTGAAGGTGCCCTTCACGACGGTCGCCGAGCGGCTCAAGCCGGAATCCCTCTATGACCGTTTCGTGGCCTACCGCCAGGGCCTGGGCATGGAGGTCCTGCCGCACAACGGAGGGGCCGCGTTCGGGGCCCTGGCCCGGCGGCTGCGCGCGGGCGGGCTGGTCTGCCTCGTCGCCGACCGCGACCTGTCCGCCTCCGGCGTCGAGGTGGACTTCTTCGGCGACACCGCCCGGATGCCCGCCGGTCCGGCTCTGCTGGCCCAGCACACCGGAGCGCTGCTGCTGCCCGTCACCCTCTGGTACGACGGCACGTCCGTGATGCAGGGGCAGGTCCATCCGCCCGTCGCCGTACCGGAGACAGGCACCCGCGCCGAGAAGACGTCCTCCATGACACAGGCGCTGGCCGACGCCTTCGCCACCGGGATCGCCGAGCATCCGGAGGACTGGCACATGCTGCAGCGGCTCTGGCTCGCCGATCTGGACCCCCAGGGGGAGACTCCGTGAGGATCGGCATCGTCTGCCCGTACTCCTGGGACGTCCCGGGCGGGGTGCAGTTCCACATCCGTGACCTGGCCGAGCACCTGATCCGCATCGGTCACGACGTCTCGGTGCTCGCGCCCGCCGACGACGAGACGCCGCTCCCGCCGTACGTCGTGTCCGCGGGGCGGGCGGTGCCCGTCCCGTACAACGGCTCCGTCGCCCGGCTGAACTTCGGGTTCCTGTCCGCCGCGCGGGTCCGGCGCTGGCTCAACGACGGCACGTTCGACGTCATCCACATCCACGAGCCCACCTCGCCCTCGCTGGGGCTGCTCACCTGCTGGGCGGCGCAGGGACCGATCGTGGCGACGTTCCACACGTCCAACCCCCGCTCCAGGGCCATGATCGCGGCGTATCCGATCCTCCAGCCGGCGCTGGAGAAGATCAGCGCGCGGATCGCGGTGAGCGAATACGCACGGCGTACCCTCGTCGAGCACCTCGGCGGGGACGCCGTGGTCATCCCCAACGGCGTCGACGTGGACTTCTTCGCCCGTGCGGAGCCGAAAGCCGAGTGGCAGGGCGGCACCCTCGGCTTCATAGGGCGCATCGACGAACCGCGCAAGGGACTGCCCGTCCTGATGAAGGCGCTCCCCGCGATCCTCGCCGCACGTCCGGAGACCCGGCTGCTGGTCGCGGGGCGCGGCGACGAGGAGGAAGCGGTCGCCTCGCTGCCGAAGGACATGCGCGGCCGTGTCGAGTTCCTGGGCATGGTGAGCGACGAGGACAAGGCGCGGCTGCTGCGCAGTGTCGATGTCTACGTCGCGCCGAACACCGGCGGCGAGAGCTTCGGCATCATCCTGGTCGAGGCCCTCTCGGCGGGAGCGCCCGTCCTCGCCAGTGACCTGGACGCCTTCGCCCAGGTGCTCGGCCAGGGGACGGCGGGCGACCTGTTCGCCAACGAGGACGCGGACGCGCTGGCCACGGCCGCCGTACGCCTCCTGGGCGACCCGGAGCGGCGCGCGGGGCTGCGGCAGCGGGGCAGTGCGCATGTGCGCCGCTTCGACTGGACGACCGTCGGCGCGGACATCCTGGCGGTGTACGAGACGGTGACGGACGGGGCTGCGGCCGTGGACACCGACGAACGCACCGGGCTGCGCGCGCGCTTCGGCCTCGCCAGGGACTGAGCGGGGCCGGCGGCTCCCGCCCGGTCCCCGCCCGGTACGGCCGCCCGGGAGGGGCGGGCCCCGGCGGGCCCGGGGGGCTCCTTCCGGCGGTAGCCTTGCCGCCCGTGATCGAAATCCTCATCTGGACCGTCGTCGCGCTCTTCGCGATCGGCCTGTACCTCAGCTGGACCGCCGGGCGGCTCGACCGGCTCCACGCCCGTATCGACGCGGCCCGGGCGGCGCTGGACGCCCAGCTGCTGCGCCGCGCGTCGGTCACCCAGGAACTGGCCACCTCCAAGGTCCTGGATCCCGCGGCGTCGATCGTCCTGTACGAGGCGGCGCACGCGGCGCGACAGGCCGAGGAGGAGCAGCGCGAGGTCGCCGAGAGCGAGCTGAGCACCGCCCTGCGGGCCGTGTTCGGCGAGGTGGCGCAGGTCGAGGCGGTGAAGGAGTTCCCGGGCGGTGAGGACGCGGCCAGGGAACTGGCCGCCGCGGTGCGCCGCGTACCGATGGCGCGCCGCTTCCACAACGACGCCGTGCGTGCCGCCCGCGCGCTGCGCAGGCACCGGACGGTGCGGCTGTTCCGGCTGGCGGGGCACGCCCCGTTCCCGCTCGCGTTCGAGATGGACGACGAGCCGCCGGTCGCCCTGGCCGACCGTCCCGGGAGCCGGTAGCGGGCCGGGCCGGCGGCCGGCAGCGGGCGGTCCGGGGCCCCGGGGACGTGCAGAACGGTCCACGGGGTACTCATTGGCCCTTGCTGTGGACTGCTTCCGGAGCGTTTGCTCGGGGCTGCAGTATTCAGTGTCTTTCCACCCCAGTGAGGTCGATCCGTGTCCACGCCCCCCAGCACCCCGCAGTCCGCCCAGACCCCGGCCACCGGCACCGCCCGAGTCAAGCGCGGCATGGCCGAGCAGCTCAAGGGCGGTGTGATCATGGACGTCGTCGATGCCGAGCAGGCGAAGATCGCCGAGGACGCGGGCGCCGTGGCCGTCATGGCCCTGGAGCGGGTGCCGGCCGACATCCGCAAGGACGGCGGTGTGGCCCGGATGTCGGACCCCAACATGATCGAAGAGATCATCGAGGCCGTCTCCATCCCCGTCATGGCCAAGTCGCGCATCGGCCACTTCGTCGAGGCCCAGGTGCTCCAGTCCCTCGGTGTCGACTACATCGACGAGTCCGAGGTCCTCACCCCGGCCGACGAGGTCAACCACAGCGACAAGTTCGCCTTCACCACCCCCTTCGTCTGCGGCGCCACCAACCTGGGCGAGGCCCTGCGCCGTATCGCCGAGGGCGCCGCGATGATCCGTTCGAAGGGTGAGGCAGGCACCGGCAACGTCGTCGAGGCGGTCCGGCACCTGCGCCAGATCAAGAACGGGATCGCCCGGCTGCGCGGCTACGACAACAACGAGCTGTACGCCGCGGCCAAGGAGCTCCGCGCCCCCTACGAGCTGGTCAAGGAGGTCTCCGAGCTCGGCCGGCTGCCCGTCGTCCTGTTCTCGGCCGGCGGCGTGGCCACCCCCGCGGACGCGGCCCTGATGCGTCAGCTCGGCGCCGAGGGCGTCTTCGTGGGCTCCGGCATCTTCAAGTCCGGTGACCCGGCCAAGCGCGCCGCCGCCATCGTGAAGGCCACCACCTTCTACGACGACCCGAAGATCATCGCGGACGCCTCGCGCAACCTGGGCGAGGCCATGGTCGGCATCAACTGCGACACGCTGCCCGAGGGCGAGCGCTACGCCAACCGCGGCTGGTAAGCACCGATGACCCACACCCCTGTCATCGGAGTCCTGGCTCTCCAGGGCGACGTACGGGAACACCTGATCGCCCTGGCCACGGCGGACGCCCTGGCCAGGCCGGTCAGGCGGCCCGAGGAGCTCGCCGAGGTCGACGGGCTCGTCATACCCGGCGGTGAATCCACCACCATGTCCAAACTGGCCGTCCTCTTCGGCATGCTGGAGCCGCTGCGCGAACGGGTGGCCGCCGGGATGCCTGTCTACGGCACCTGCGCGGGCATGATCCTGCTCGCCGACAAGATCCTCGATCCTTCCCCGGCCTCTCAGCTCCGTTCGGGCGGGGGACACCCCTTTTCCGGCCAGGAGACGGTCGGCGGCATCGACATGATCGTGCGCCGTAACGCTTTCGGGCGGCAGAACGAGTCCTTCGAGGCGGCCGTGGAGGTCGCCGGGGTGCCCGGCGGGCCCGTCGACGGCGTCTTCATCCGGGCCCCCTGGGCGGAGTCGGTCGGCGCGCGTGCGGAGGTCGTCGCGGTGCACGGCGGGCATATCGTGGCCGTACGCCAGGGAAACGCCCTGGCCACCTCGTTCCACCCGGAACTGACCGGTGACCACCGCGTGCACGCGCTCTTCACGGACATGGTGCGCTCCGTGAGCTGATCCGGCCCCGGTAGGATCTCTCGGGTTCGGATCGATTTTGGTGACGCGAAGGAGAAGGCAGATGTCCGGCCACTCTAAATGGGCTACGACGAAGCACAAGAAGGCCGTGATCGACGCCAAGCGCGGCAAGCTCTTCGCGAAGATGATCAAGAACATCGAGGTCGCGGCCCGCACGGGCGGCGCCGACGTGTCCGGCAACCCGACTCTCTTCGACGCCATTCAGAAGGCCAAGAAGAGCTCGGTCCCGAACAAGAACATCGACTCGGCGGTCAAGCGTGGCGCCGGCCTCGAGGCCGGCGGCGCCGACTACGAGACGATCATGTACGAGGGCTACGGCCCGAACGGCGTCGCGGTGCTCATCGAGTGCCTCACCGACAACCGCAACCGTGCCGCGTCCGACGTCCGTGTCGCCATGACGCGCAACGGCGGTTCGATGGCGGACCCGGGTTCCGTCTCGTACCTGTTCAACCGCAAGGGTGTCGTGATCGTCCCCAAGGGCGAGCTGACCGAGGACGACGTGCTCGGAGCGGTGCTCGACGCGGGTGCCGAGGAGGTCAACGACCTCGGTGACACCTTCGAGGTGCTCAGCGAGGCCACCGACATGGTCGCGGTCCGCACGGCGCTCCAGGAGGCCGGCATCGACTACGACTCGGCCGAGGCCAACTTCGTCCCGACCATGCAGGTCGAGCTGGACGAGGAGGGCGCGCGCAAGATCTTCAAGCTGATCGACGTCCTGGAGGACAGCGACGACGTGCAGAACGTCTTCGCCAACTTCGACATCTCCGACGAGGTCATGGAGAAGGTCGACGCCTGAGGCGGCGGCACGCAGTACACCGACGGGCCGACGGGACACACCCCGTCGGCCCGTCGCACTGTCAGTGGCAGCCGATAACCTGCGGGAACAGATGACCGAGCGGCGAAGGGGGCCCCATTCATGCGGGTGCTGGGGGTTGACCCGGGACTGACCCGGTGCGGTGTCGGAGTCGTCGAGGGAGTGGCCGGCCGGCCGCTCACCATGGTCGGCGTCGGCGTCGTGCGGACCCCGCCCGACGCGGAGCTCGGCCACCGGCTCGTCGCCATCGAGCAGGGCATCGAGCGCTGGCTCGACGAGCACCGGCCCGAATGCGTCGCGGTGGAGCGGGTGTTCAGCCAGCACAACGTGCGTACGGTGATGGGGACCGCCCAGGCCAGCGCCGTCGCCATGCTCTGCGCGTCGCGCCGCGGCATCCCGGTCGCCCTGCACACCCCCAGCGAGGTCAAGGCCGCGGTCACCGGATCGGGACGCGCCGACAAGGCCCAGGTCGGGGCCATGGTGACCCGGCTGCTGCGGCTCGACGCCCCGCCGAAGCCCGCCGACGCCGCCGACGCCCTCGCCCTCGCCATCTGCCACATCTGGCGCGCGCCCGCTCAGAACCGACTGCAGCAGGCCGTCGCCGCCCACCGCACGCTGAAAGGCCGTACCGCATGATCGCCTTCGTCTCCGGCCCGGTGGCCGCCCTCGCCCCGGCCACGGCCGTGATCGAGGTCGGCGGCATCGGCATGGCCGTCCAGTGCACCCCCGGCACGCTCGCCGGCCTGCGGATCGGCGAGGAGGCCAGGCTGGCCACGTCCCTGGTCGTCCGGGAGGACTCACTCACCCTCTACGGCTTCGCGGACGACGACGAGCGGCAGGTCTTCGAGCTGCTGCAGACCGCCAGCGGGGTGGGCCCCAGGCTGGCCCAGGCCATGCTCGCCACCCACAGCCCCGACGCCCTGCGCACCGCCGTCGCCACCGGTGACGAGAAGGCACTCACCGCCGTCTCCGGCATCGGCAGGAAGGGCGCCCAGAAGCTCCTCCTCGAACTCAAGGACCGGCTCGGCGAACCGGTCGGCGCGCACATCGGACAGCAGGGCATCGGCGCCGCCGTCAGCAGTTCCTGGCGCGACCAGCTGCAGGCCGCCCTGATCGGCCTCGGCTACGCCACCCGAGAGGCGGACGAAGCCGTGACCGCCGTGACCCCGCAGGCCGAGGCGGCGATCGCCGACGGCGGTCAGGCCCCCGTGCCGCAGCTGCTGCGCGCCGCCCTGCAGACACTCAACCGCGCACGCTGACCCCAGGGGCCCCACACGCCCTGCACACCGGCCGGTACACCGCGCGGACCGGCACCGAAACACCCGAGGCGGGACTGACGAGATGAACTGGGACGAGACCGGACCCGACACCGGCGACCTCACGGACGACCGCCTGGTCGACGCCGGAGCGGACGGCGAGGACACGGCGGTCGAGGCCGCCCTGCGCCCGAAGGACCTGCACGAGTTCGTGGGTCAGGAGAAGGTGCGCGAACAGCTCGACCTGGTCCTCAAGGCCGCCCGTGCCCGGGGCGCCACCGCCGATCACGTCCTGCTCTCCGGCGCCCCCGGTCTGGGCAAGACCACTCTCTCCATGATCATCGCGGCCGAGATGGGCGCGCCGATCCGGATCACCTCCGGCCCCGCCATCCAGCACGCCGGCGATCTCGCCGCGATCCTGTCCTCGCTCCAGGAGGGCGAGGTCCTCTTCCTCGACGAGATCCACCGCATGTCGCGGCCGGCCGAGGAGATGCTCTACATGGCGATGGAGGACTTCCGGGTCGACGTCATCGTCGGCAAGGGCCCGGGGGCCACGGCCATCCCGCTGGAACTGCCGCCGTTCACCCTCGTCGGCGCCACCACCAGGGCCGGGCTGCTGCCGCCCCCGCTGCGCGACCGCTTCGGCTTCACCGGGCACATGGAGTTCTACGCCCCCACCGAGCTGGAGCGGGTCATCCACCGCTCCGCCGGCCTCCTCGACGTCGCCATAGACACAGCGGGCGCCGCCGAGATCGCCGGACGCTCCCGGGGAACGCCCCGCATCGCCAACCGTCTGCTGCGCCGCGTCCGGGACTACGCCCAGGTCAAGGCGGAGGGGCGGATCGACCGTGACATCGCGGCCGCGGCCCTGCGGGTGTACGAGGTCGACGCCCGGGGGCTCGACCGGCTGGACCGCGCGGTGCTGAGCGCCCTGCTGAAGCTCTTCGGAGGAGGCCCCGTCGGGCTCTCCACCCTCGCGGTGGCCGTGGGGGAGGAGCGCGAGACGGTCGAGGAGGTCGCCGAGCCCTTCCTCGTGCGGGAAGGGCTGCTCGCGAGGACCCCGCGGGGCAGGGTCGCCACCCCCGCGGCATGGGCGCACCTCGGACTCGTACCACCGCAGCACGGCGCAAAGGGACAACAGGGCCTGTTCGGGGCGTGACACAGGACGGGGTGGCCAGCAGGGGAACCACGGTGCCATGCTGGACGTTGTTCCAATGATGCGGACTCGCTTAGACTCCGCCGATGCCGCCCGTACAGGTCGGTGTACCCACCCCCGTAGATCAGGCCGCGTGATTACCAGCGTGGTCGTGCGAAGGAAGTTCCGTCCCGTGAGTCTCGTGACCCTCCTCCCCTTCATCGTGCTCATCGGGGCCATGTTCCTGATGACCCGGTCCGCCAAGAAGAAGCAGCAGGCGGCTGTGCAGATGCGCAACGACATGCAGCCCGGCACCGGTGTCCGGACGATCGGGGGCATGTACGCCACCGTGAAGGAGATTCAGGAGGACACGGTTCTCCTCGAGGTCGCGCCCGGCGTCCACGCCGTCTACGCCAAGAACGCCATCGGCGCCGTCCTGGAGGACGCGGAGTACAACCGCATCGTCCACGGTGACGACGAGCTGGAGAGCGACGGCACGGTCGTGCCCGACGACGCCTCCTCGCTCACCGCCGGCGAGCCCGCGGACGTGGACGTCGCGAAGATCGACCTGGGCAAGAAGGCCGAGGACGCCGACGCGCCGAAGGACGCCGAGGCCGAGGACACCAAGGCCGACGGCAAGGGCGACGCGAAGTAGTTCCACGACCCACAGACGCCGGGCACCCACAGGTGTCCGGCGTCTTACGGGCCGTGCGGTCATCTGCGGGGGCGGGTCCCCACAACACTTCGTGGCCGCTCGGGCGCGTACCCGGCGCGGGGCGGTTGGACAGGGAGAAACGAAAAGGTGGCAGCACCGAAGAAAGGCCGGGGCTCAACCGGTGGACAGGGCAGGCCGGGGCGTGCCCTGGTCCTGATCCTCATCGCCATGGTCGCCCTGACCGGCGGGATGTTCCTGTCCGGTCACACCACGCCCCGGCTCGGTATCGACCTTGCGGGCGGCACCTCGATCACCCTCAAGGCGAAGAGCCAGCCCGGCAAGCCCGAGGCGATCAACGAGACCAACATGAACACCGCGGTCAGCATCATCGAACGCCGTGTCAATGGTCTGGGTGTCTCCGAGGCCGAGGTCCAGACCCAGGGCGCATCGAACATCATCGTCAACATCCCCAAGGGGACGAATTCGGAGCAGGCCCGGGAGCAGGTCGGCACGACCGCCCAGCTCTACTTCCGGCCCGTGCTCACGGTCACCGGCGGTGCACCGACACCCGAGGGTTCCGCGAGCCCGTCCGCGAGCGGTTCCGGGAAGCCGAGCGCCACGCCCAGTGCGAAGGCGAGCGACCCGGAAACGGCCTCCGACCCGAAGACGACGCCCTCGGCGAGCGCCACCACCCAGGGCCGTGCCGTCACCGGCGCCCTGAAGAAGGACACGACGCCGACCCCGGCCGCCGGCACCTCCGGTGCGGCGGACACCCCCGCGGCGACCGGGACACCCGACCCCGCCACCGCGGCGCTCGAAAAGAAGTTCACCGCGCTGGACTGCACCGACAAGGAGGCCCGTGCGGCCGCCGGTGACGGCGTCAAGCCCGAGGACTCCACGGTCGCGTGCAGCTCCGAGGGCGACGCCAAGTACCTCCTCGGCCCGGCCGAGGTCTCCGGTACGGACGTCGACGACGCGAAGGCCCAGTTCGACCAGCAGCGCGGCATCTGGCTCGTCTCGATGGAGTTCACCGACAAGGGCTCCAAGAAGTTCCAGACGATCACGAAGAAGCTGTCGACGCAGCAGTCCCCGCAGAACCAGTTCGCGATCTCCCTCGACGGTGAGGTCGTCTCCGCGCCCCAGGTGAACGAGGCACTCAGCGGCAGCGCCGAGATCTCCGGCAGCTTCACCCAGCAGTCGGCGGAGGAGCTGGCCAACGTCCTCTCCTACGGCGCCCTCCCGCTGTCCTTCAGCGAGGACACCTTCACCACCGTCACCGCCGCCCTCGGCGGCGAGCAGCTCGAAGCCGGTCTGATCGCCGGTGCCATCGGGCTGGCTCTGGTCGTCATCTACCTGGTGGCCTACTACCGCGGCCTGGCGCTCATCGCCCTCCTCAGCCTGCTGGCCTCCGGCATCCTGACCTACACGATCATGGCCCTGCTCGGTCCGGCCATCGGCTTCGCGCTGAACCTCCCGGCCGTCTGCGGTGCCATCGTGGCGATCGGTATCACGGCGGACTCCTTCATCGTCTACTTCGAACGCATCCGGGACGAGATCCGTGAGGGCCGCACGCTCCGGCCGGCCGTCGAGCGTGCCTGGCCCAGGGCCCGGCGCACCATCCTCGTGTCCGACTTCGTGTCGTTCCTCGCCGCGGCCGTGCTCTTCCTCGTCACCGTCGGCAAGGTCCAGGGCTTCGCGTTCACGCTCGGTCTCACGACCCTGCTCGACGTCGTCGTGGTGTTCCTGTTCACCAAGCCCGTGATGACACTGATGGCCCGCACGAAGTTCTTCGCCAGCGGTCACCCGTGGTCCGGCCTGGACCCGAAGCGGCTCGGCGCCAAGCCCCCGCTGCGCCGCTCGCGCCGCGTCAACGTCCGCACCGACCACCCGAAGGAGGCGTGAGATGTCGCGACTCGGCAATCTCGGCGCCCGGCTCTACCGTGGCGAGGTCGGTTACGACTTCATCGGCAAGCGCAAGATCTGGTACGGCGTCTCGATCCTGATCACCATCACGGCCATCCTCGGCCTGGCGGTCAGCGGCCTGAACATGGGCATCGAGTTCAAGGGCGGCGCCGTCTTCACGACCGACACCAAGGCCGAGGTGTCCGTCTCCCAGGCGCACGAGGACGCGGTCGAGGCCTCCGGCCACGAGGCGATCGTCCAGGAGCTCGGCAACGGCGGGCTCCGGATCCAGATCACCGAGGTCGACACCCAGAAGGCCGACCAGATCAAGGCCCAGCTCTCCGAGGACCTCGGCATCCCCGAGGCGGAGATCAACGCGGACCTCGTCGGCCCCAGCTGGGGTGAGCAGATCGCCAACAAGGCCTGGGCGGGCCTCGGCATCTTCATGGTCCTCGTGGTGGTCTACCTCGCCATCGCCTTCGAGTGGCGCATGGCCGTCGCGGCACTGATCGCGCTGATCCACGACATCACCATCACGGTCGGCATCTACGCCCTCGTCGGCTTCGAGGTCACCCCGGGCACCGTGATCGGTCTGCTCACGATCCTCGGTTACTCCCTCTACGACACGGTGGTCGTCTTCGACAGCCTGAAGGAGGGCACGAACGGGATCACCAAGCAGACCCGCTGGACCTACAGCGAGATCGCCAACCGTTCCATCAACGGCACGCTGGTGCGCTCCATCAACACCACCGTCGTCGCCCTGCTGCCGGTCGCCGGCCTGCTGTTCATCGGCGGCGGTGTGCTCGGCGCGGGCATGCTGAACGACATCTCGCTGTCCCTCTTCGTCGGCCTCGCCGCCGGTGCGTACTCCTCGATCTTCATCGCCACCCCGCTGGTCGCCGACCTCAAGGAACGCGAGCCGCAGATAAAGGCACTGAAGAAGCGGATCCTCGCCAAGCGGGCCGCGGCGGCCGCCAAGGGAGAGTCCGCCGAGGACGAGCGTGACGACCGGGCCGGGGACCCCGAGGAGGGGGACACCGAGCCGGCCGGAGCGGTCGTGGGCCAGCGGCGGCAGCCCGGGGGCCACGGCAGGACCCCGAGGAACCGCCGATGACCGGCACGAGCGTCACCGACGCCACCCGGGAGCTCCTGCTCAGCCGCATCCGTGACGTGCCCGACCACCCGAAGCCCGGAGTGGTGTTCAAGGACATCACCCCGCTGCTCGCGGACCCGGCCGCCTTCAGCGCGCTCACCGACTTCTTCGTGGAGCTCTGCGTACGGCACGGGGCCACCAAGATCGTCGGCCTTGAGGCGCGTGGCTTCATCCTGGCCGCGCCGGTCGCGGTCCGGGCCGGGATCGGTTTCGTACCCGTGCGCAAGGCAGGGAAACTGCCCGGCGCCACGCTCGGGCAGGCGTACGAGCTGGAGTACGGCACGGCGGAGATCGAGATCCACGCCGAGGACCTGGCCGCCGACGACCGGGTCATGGTCATCGACGACGTCCTGGCCACCGGTGGCACCGCCGAGGCCTCGCTGGAGCTGATCCGGCGGGCCGGAGCGCAGGTCGCCGGGGTGGCGGTCCTCATGGAGCTCGGCTTCCTCGCCGGCCGCGCCCGCCTGGAGACAGGGCTGCGGGACGCTCCGCTGGAGGCTCTGATCACCCTCTGACCTGCGCCGCACGCGTGAGGACGTACAGGACGGGTACCCGGGAACATCCGGGTACCCGTCCCGTGTTGTGAGGGGTTCCACACGCCCCGGGCGAGGACCTGCCCGGGGGTCGATACCATGGGCTTTCCGGTAGCCCGGATCCGCACGAGGAGCGCTCTTGCCAGACGAGGCCCAGCCAGTCGCCGCCCCGCAGCCCGAAAGGCCCGCGGCGGCCTCCGCCACGCCCGGGAAGGCGCAGTCCGACGGGGCGGGCGCCCCCGGGCCCGCCGGTGAGCGCACCCAGGGCCCCGCCCAGGCTCCGGCCCCCCCGAAGCCCACGGCTCAGGCGAAGCCGGTCCCGCCTCCGGGCGCGAAGCCGGCGCCCCTCCCCGGCGCGAAGACGCCCTCCCCCGGCCCGGAGACCGCGCCCTCCTCCGGCGCGGAGCAGGCGCCCCCGGCGAAGTCCGTCCCAGGAGCCGCGGCGCCGAAGCCCCCCGCACCGGCTCCCGTGGCGAAGCCCCCGTCCAGGGCCGCCGCCGTTCCGTCGGCCCCCGCGCGCTCGGGCGGCTCCTCCAACCGCGTACGGGCCCGCCTCGCCCGGCTGGGAATGCAGCGCTCCAGCCCGTACAACCCGGTCCTCGAACCGCTCCTGCGCACGGTCCGCGGCAACGATCCCAAGATCGAGTCCGCCACGCTGCGCCAGATCGAGAAGGCCTACCAGGTCGCCGAACGCTGGCACCGCGGCCAGAAGCGCAAGAGCGGCGACCCCTACATCACCCACCCGCTCGCCGTCACCACGATCCTCGCCGAGCTCGGCATGGACCCGGCGACGCTGATGGCCGGGCTGCTGCACGACACGGTCGAGGACACCGAGTACGGCCTGGACACCCTGCGCAAGGACTTCGGCGACCAGGTCGCCCTCCTCGTCGACGGCGTCACCAAGCTCGACAAGGTCAAGTTCGGCGAGGCCGCCCAGGCCGAGACCGTACGCAAGATGGTCGTCGCCATGGCCAAGGACCCCCGGGTCCTCGTCATCAAGCTCGCCGACCGGCTGCACAACATGCGCACCATGCGCTACCTCAAGCGGGAGAAGCAGGAGAAGAAGGCCCGCGAGACCCTGGAGATCTACGCGCCGCTGGCTCACCGCCTGGGCATGAACACCATCAAGTGGGAGCTGGAGGACCTCGCCTTCGCGATCCTCTACCCCAAGATGTACGACGAGATCGTCCGCCTGGTCGCCGAGCGCGCGCCCAAGCGTGACGAGTACCTCGCGATAGTGACCGACGAGGTCCAGGCCGACCTGCGCGCCGCCCGGATCAAGGCCACCGTCACCGGACGGCCGAAGCACTACTACAGCGTCTACCAGAAGATGATCGTGCGCGGCCGGGACTTCGCGGAGATCTACGACCTGGTGGGCATCCGGGTCCTCGTCGACACCGTCCGCGACTGCTACGCGGCGCTCGGCACCGTGCACGCCCGGTGGAACCCGGTGCCCGGGCGGTTCAAGGACTACATCGCGATGCCCAAGTTCAACATGTACCAGTCGCTGCACACCACGGTGATCGGGCCCAGCGGCAAGCCCGTCGAGCTCCAGATCCGTACGTTCGACATGCACCGCCGCGCCGAGTACGGCATCGCCGCGCACTGGAAGTACAAGCAGGAAGCGGTCGCCGGCGCCTCCAAGGTCCGCACCGACATCCCGAAGAACACCGGCGGCGGGCGCGGCCAGGACACGGTCAACGACATGGCGTGGCTGCGCCAGCTCCTGGACTGGCAGAAGGAGACCGAGGACCCCAGCGAGTTCCTGGAGTCCCTGCGGTTCGACCTGTCGCGCAACGAGGTCTTCGTCTTCACGCCGAAGGGCGACGTGATAGCGCTGCCCGCCGGAGCGACGCCGGTCGACTTCGCGTACGCGGTCCACACGGAGGTGGGCCACCGGACCATAGGGGCACGGGTCAACGGGCGGCTCGTACCGCTGGAGTCGACGCTCGACAACGGCGACCTGGTGGAGGTCTTCACCTCCAAAGCGGCCGGCGCCGGGCCCTCCCGCGACTGGCTCCAGTTCGTCAAGTCGCCCCGGGCACGCAACAAGATCCGTGCCTGGTTCTCCAAGGAACGGCGTGACGAGGCGATCGAGCAGGGCAAGGACGCCATCGCGCGGGCCATGCGCAAGCAGAACCTGCCGATCCAGCGCATCCTCACCGGGGACTCCCTGGTCACGCTCGCGCACGAGATGCGCTACCCCGACATCTCGTCGCTCTACGCGGCGATCGGCGAGGGCCATGTCGCCGCGGCGGGAGTCGTCCAGAAACTCGTCCAGGCACTCGGCGGCGAGGACGCGGCCAACGAGGACCTGGCGGAGAGCTCGCCGCCCTCGCACGGGCGCAGCAAGCGCCGGGCCAACGCGGACCCGGGCGTGGTCGTCAAGGGCGTCGAGGACGTCTGGGTCAAGCTGGCCCGCTGCTGCACTCCCGTGCCCGGCGACCCGATCATCGGATTCGTCACCCGGGGCAGCGGCGTCTCCGTGCACCGCGCGGACTGCGTCAACGTCGACTCGCTCTCGCAGCAGCCCGAGCGGATCCTCGACGTCGAGTGGGCGCCCACCCAGTCGTCGGTCTTCCTCGTCGCCATCCAGGTCGAGGCGCTGGACCGCTCCAGGCTGCTCTCCGACGTCACCCGGGTCCTGTCCGACCAGCACGTGAACATCCTGTCGGCCGCGGTGCAGACCTCGCGGGACCGGGTGGCCACCTCGCGCTTCACCTTCGAGATGGGCGACCCCAAGCACCTGGGACACGTCCTGAAGGCCGTACGCGGCGTGGAGGGCGTCTACGACGTCTACCGGGTCACCTCGGCGCGCCGCCCGTAGGGCAGCAGCTTGGAGCGGGCGCACGCCCGGCGACAGCCCGGCGCAGCCGCACGCCCCGCCGGCGGCGGGCCTCCGGCCCACGTGGCCGACGGGGTGCGCGGCCGCACGGAAGAGGGCTCCCGTACGCGTCGCGTACGGGAGCCCTCTTCCACAGGGAAGCGTGCGGCTCAGCCGCCGAACTCCTCCAGGCCCTTCAGCGCCTGGTCCAGCAGCGCCTGCCGGCCTTCGAGCTCGCGGGAGAGCTTGTCGGCCCTGGCGTTGTTGCCCGAGGCGCGTGCCGTGTCGATCTGTGTGCGCAGCTTGTCCACGGCCGCCTGGAGCTGACCGGTCAGACCCTCGGCACGTGCCCGCGCCTCCGGGTTCGTCCGGCGCCACTCGGACTCCTCGGCCTCCTGGAGCGCGCGCTCCACCGCCTGCACCCGGCCCTCGACCTTCGGGCGGGCGTCACGCGGGACGTGGCCGATGGCCTCCCAGCGCTCGTTGATGGAACGGAACGCGGCCCGGGCCGCCTTCAGATCCGTCACCGGGACGAGCTTCTCGGCCTCGGCCGCGAGCTCCTCCTTCAGCTTGAGGTTCTCGCCCTGCTCGGCGTCCCGCTCCGCGAAGACCCCGCTCCGGGCCGCGAAGAACACGTCCTGTGCGCCGCGGAAGCGGTTCCACAGCTCGTCCTCGGCCTCGCGCTGGGCGCGGCCCGCAGCCTTCCACTCGGTCATCAGGTCGCGGTAACGCGCGGCCGTCGCACCCCAGTCGGTCGAGCCGGAGAGCGACTCGGCCTCGGCGACCAGCCGTTCCTTGACCTTGCGGGCATCTTCGCGCTGGGCGTCCAGCGCGGCGAAGTGAGCCTTGCGGCGCTTGGAGAAGGCCGAACGGGCATGCGAGAAGCGGTGCCACAGCTCGTCGTCGGACTTACGGTCCAGACGGGGCAGCCCCTTCCAGGTGTCGACGAGCGCCCTCAGACGCTCACCCGCCGACCGCCACTGCTCGCTCTGCGCCAGCTCCTCGGCCTCGACGACGAGCGCCTCCTTGGCCTGACGGGCCTCGTCGGTCTGCTTCGCCTTCTGGGCCTTGCGCTCCTCGCGGCGCGAGTCGACCGTCGCGACGAGCGCGTCCAGCCGCTTGCCGAGCGCGGCGAGGTCGCCGACGGCGTGGTGCTCGTCGACCTGCGTACGAAGGTGCTCGATCGCCGCCGTGGCGTCCTTCGCCGAGAGGTCGGTGGTCTTCACCCGCCGCTCGAGGAGGCCGATCTCGACCACCAAGCCCTCGTACTTGCGCTCGAAATAGGCCAGAGCCTCCTCGGGGGAACCGGCCTGCCACGATCCGACGACCTGCTCGCCCTCGGCCGTACGCACGTACACGGTGCCCGTCTCGTCGACACGGCCCCACGGGTCGCTGCTCACAGCGCCTCCTCCACCTGATGCATCGAGGGGGTTCGCCCCCCGTGCATCGTCCACAGTTTCCTGGGGCGGGCAGCGCCCGCCCTGCACAACGCCAATCTAGGCGACCGGCCGCCCGGCTGTCCGCACTCAGCGCGGCTGAAATTCTCCGGTGCGCTCCAGGGACCCCGTGCCGGGCGACCGCATCTGCGGTCAGACCTTGTCGACCGTCGCCTTCTCGACCGTGACGGCCTTCTTCGGAGCACCGTCGCCCGCCCCGTCGGCGACACCCGCCTCGGCGATCTTCTTGACGGCCTTCAGGCCCGCATCGTCCATGGTGCCGAACGGCGTGTAGCTGGGCGGGAGTTTGGTGTCCTTGTAGACCAGGAAGAACTGGCTGCCGCCCGTGCCGGGCTGGCCGGTGTTCGCCATCGCGACGGTGCCCGCCGGGAACGTCACCGAGCCGTCGGCGCCCGCCTTGCCCAGCGCGGTCAGATTCTCGTCAGGGATCGTGTAGCCGGGGCCGCCCGTGCCGTCCCCCTTCGGGTCACCGCACTGCAGGACGAAAATGCCCTGCGTGGTCAGCCGGTGGCACTTCGTTCCGTCGAAGTACCCCTTGTCCGCGAGGGCCTTGAAGGAATTCGTGGTGTGCGGGGTCTTCGCCGCGTCCATCGCGATGCCGATGTCGCCCTGGTTCGTCTTGAGCGACATCGAGTACTTGGCCTTCTTGTCGATCTTCATCGCGGGTTCGGGAGCGCTGCTCCCGCTCTCCGAGGGCGACGCCGACGGGTCGGCGCTCGCGGCCGCGTCCGCGGAGGTCTTCTTCGCGTCGTCGCCGTCGAGCGAGACGTACGCGCCCACACCGATGGCCGCCACCACGGCCACCGACGAGGCGATGATCGCCGTGAGGCGCCTGGTCCTCCGGCGCGCTTCCTCCCGGCGCTGCTGCTGCCGCTCGAACTTCTCCCGGGCGAGCTGCCGCCGCCGCTGATCGCTGCTGACCACCGGATGATCTCCTTGTACGTCGTGTGATCGGGCCTGGAATGCCCGTACGGTATATGGGTTAGCTGTGGAATGAGGAGCGCCGGTAGTCTCTGATCTGCCGCATTCTCCCTCCGCGGCCCTCCTCGTCGGACGAACACTAAGGACGATCGTGCTCATTGCCGGGTTCCCCGCCGGAGCCTGGGGGACCAATTGCTACCTGGTCGCCCCCGCCGCCGGTGAGGAGTGCGTGATCATCGACCCGGGCCACCAGGCCGCCCAGGGCGTCGAGGAAGCGCTGAAGAAGCATCGGCTCAAGCCCGTCGCCGTCGTCCTCACCCATGGCCACATCGACCACGTCGCCTCGGTCGTCCCCGTGTGCGGAGCCCACGACGTCCCCGCCTGGATCCACCCGGAGGACCGCTACATGATGAGCGATCCGGAGAAGGCGCTGGGCCGTTCCATCGGGATGCCGCTGATGGGCGAGCTGACCGTGGGGGAGCCCGACGACGTCAAGGAGCTGACCGACGGCGCCCGGCTGGAGCTGGCGGGCCTGGAGTTCGCCGTCGCGCACGCGCCCGGCCATACGAAGGGGTCGGTGACGTACCGGATGCCCGAGGCCGCGGACGTGCCGCAGGTCCTCTTCTCGGGCGACCTGCTCTTCGCCGGCTCCGTCGGACGCACCGATCTGCCCGGCGGCGACCACGCCGAGCTGCTCGGGTCGCTGGCCCGTGTGTGCCTGCCGCTCGACGACTCGACCGTGGTGCTGTCCGGCCACGGCCCCCAGACGACCATCGGCCGTGAGCGCGCCTCCAACCCGTACCTGAACGGCCTGGCCGCGCCCCGCCGAGGAATGTGACGAGAGAAAAGAACCGTGAGCACCTTCCAGGCCCCCAAGGGCACGTACGACCTGATCCCTCCGCGCTCCGCGAAGTTCCTCGCGGTGCGCGACGCGATCTCCGCACCCCTGAAGAACTCCGGCTACGGCTACATCGAGACCCCCGGGTTCGAGGACGTCGCCCTGTTCTCACGCGGTGTCGGTGAGTCCACCGACATCGTGTCCAAGGAGATGTACGCCTTCGAGACCAAGGGCGGCGACAAGCTCGCGCTGCGCCCCGAGGGCACCGCGTCCGTGCTGCGCGCGGCGCTGGAGGCCAACCTGCACAAGGCGGGCAATCTCCCCGTCAAGCTCTGGTACTCCGGCTCGTACTACCGCTACGAGAAGCCGCAGGCGGGCCGCTACCGCCACTTCTCCCAGGTGGGCGCCGAGGCCATCGGGACCGAGGACCCCGCGCTCGACGCCGAGCTGATCATCCTCGCCGACCAGGCGTACCGCTCGCTCGGACTCAGCCGGTTCCGCATCCTGCTGAACTCGCTGGGCGACAAGGAGTGCCGCCCCGTCTACCGGGAGGCGCTCCAGAGCTTCCTGCGCGACCTCGATCTCGACGAGGAGACCCGCCGCCGCATCGAGATCAATCCGCTGCGCGTCCTCGACGACAAGCGGTCCGACGTCCAGAAGCAGCTGACCGGCGCCCCGATGCTGCGCGACTTCCTCTGCGACGCCTGCAAGGCGTACCACGAGGAGGTCCGCGACCTGCTGACGGCTGCCGGCGTGGTGTACGAGGACGACGAGAAGCTGGTCCGGGGCCTCGACTACTACACCCGCACCACCTTCGAGTTCGTCCACGACGGACTGGGCTCCCAGTCCGCGGTGGGCGGCGGCGGCCGGTACGACGGCCTGTCCGAGATGATCGGCGGCCCCGCTCTGCCGTCCGTCGGTTGGGCCCTCGGCGTGGACCGCACGGTGCTCGCCCTGGAGGCCGAGGGCGTCGAGCTCGGCATCCCCGCCACCACCAGCGTGTACGCCGTACCGCTCGGCGACGAGGCGCGCCGAGTGCTCTTCGGGCTGGTCACGGAGCTGCGAAAGGCCGGGATCGCCACGGACTTCGCCTACGGCGGCCGTGGCCTGAAGGGCGCGATGAAGAACGCGAACCGCTCCGGCGCCCGCTACACGATCGTGGCCGGCGAGCGTGACCTCGCCGAGGGGGCGGTGCAGCTCAAGGACATGGAGTCCGGCGAGCAGGAACCGGTCGCGCTCGACGCGCTCGTGAACACGGTGCGGGCCAGGCTGGCCTGAGCCAGGAGCTGTTGCCCACCGCTGTGCCCGCCCGGCCTCCCCGGGCGGGCACAGTCCGTCGGAGCACCCTCAGCCCCACCGGCCTGCCTGCCGGCGGGTTCCGGAAGCGCGCACGCTTCCGTCCCGTCAACTCCGCGAGGCCGGATTCACCGTGCCGGACGTTTCCGATGCGGACCGCTCAGTGGCGTCCGGCGCCGCCGGGCCGGTGCTGCGGACAGGGGCCGCCGCCCCGTCACGGCTGCGGTGACCCTGCGGAATGCGGGTCCCGTCAGCGGCACGGGTTTCTCGGGGCCACCGGTTCCGGCTTTCCCGGCGCACACCTTTATGCCGATCGAACGGGTGGCCGCACGGGTGGTGCGGCACAATGACGATGCCCGGCCGGCTACTCAGTGATGGAACGGCGATATGACGATGGCAGCGGTAGACCACTCCTCCTCCCGGCAGGACGAGGACAACGGCGCGAAGACCTACGGCGGAAGCCGCGCGCTCGCGCTGCTGCTGGTGATCACCGGCGCTGCCGGGCTGCTCGCCGCCTGGGTCATCACGATCGACAAGTTCAAGCTGCTCGAGGACCCGAGCTTCACCCCGGGCTGCAGCCTGAACCCGGTGGTCGCCTGCGGCAACATCATGAAGAGCGAGCAGGCGTCCGCCTTCGGCTTCCCCAACCCGATGCTCGGCATCGCCACCTACTCGGTGGTCATCGGCATCGGCATGGCGCTCCTCGCCGGCGCCCGCTTCCGCACCTGGTACTGGCTGGGCCTCAACGCGGGCACGCTGTTCGGCGTCGGCTTCTGCACCTGGCTGCAGTACCAGTCGCTGTACAACATCAACTCGCTCTGCCTGTGGTGCTGCCTGGCCTGGGTCGCGACGATCTTCATGTTCTGCTACGTCACCACGCACAACATCAAGCACGGCATCCTGCCCGCCCCCGCCTGGCTGCGGAACACCCTCACCGAATTCCACTGGGTGCCGCCGGTGCTCTGGATCGGGATCATCGGCATGCTGATCCTGACCCGCTGGTGGGACTTCTGGACCAGCTGACGCGCCGGGAGGTCCTGTCAGTGGGGTGACATAGGCTTCCTCAGGTGGAGCCCGACCTCTTTACCGCAGCAGCCGAAGACCGCCAGGAGAAGGACCCGTCCAGCAGCCCCCTCGCTGTCCGGATGCGTCCTCGCACGCTGGACGAGGTCGTCGGCCAGCAGCACCTGCTCAAGCCGGGGTCGCCGCTGCGCCGCCTCGTCGGCGAGGGCGGCGGAGGGCCCGCGGGCCCCTCGTCGGTGATCCTGTGGGGCCCGCCCGGCACGGGGAAGACGACCCTCGCGTACGTGGTCAGCAAGGCCACCGACAAGCGCTTCGTCGAGCTCTCCGCGATCACCGCGGGCGTCAAGGAGGTCCGGGCCGTCATCGAGGGCGCGCGCCGCGCCACCGGCGGCTTCGGCAAGGAGACCGTCCTCTTCCTCGACGAGATCCACCGCTTCTCCAAGGCCCAGCAGGACTCCCTGCTCCCGGCCGTGGAGAACCGCTGGGTCACGCTGATCGCGGCCACCACGGAGAATCCGTACTTCTCGATCATCTCCCCGCTGCTGTCGCGCTCCCTGCTCCTCACCCTGGAGTCCCTCACCGACGAGGATCTGCGCGCGCTCCTGCGCCGGGCGCTGACCGACGAGCGGGGGCTGGGCGGCGCCGTCACCCTGCCCGAGGACGCCGAGGCGCACCTGCTGCGCATCGCCGGCGGCGACGCGCGGCGTGCGCTGACCGCGCTGGAGGCGGCCGCGGGTGCGGCCCTCACCACGCACGAGCGGGAGATCACGCTCACGACGCTCGAGGAGACCGTCGACCGCGCTGCCGTGAAGTACGACCGCGACGGCGACCAGCACTACGACGTCGCGAGCGCCCTGATCAAGTCCATCCGCGGGTCCGACGTGGACGCCGCCCTGCACTATCTGGCGCGCATGATCGAGGCGGGGGAGGACCCGCGCTTCATCGCCCGGCGACTGATGATCTCCGCCAGTGAGGACATCGGGCTCGCCGATCCGACGGCGCTGCCCACAGCGGTGGCGGCGGCCCAGGCGGTCGCCATGATCGGATTCCCCGAGGCGGCGCTGACCCTCAGCCACGCCACGATCGCGCTGGCGCTCGCCCCCAAGTCGAACGCGGCGACGCTGGCGATCTCCGCCGCGCAGGAAGACGTGCGCCGGGGCCTCGCGGGACCGGTCCCGGCCCATCTGCGCGACGGCCACTACAAGGGCGCCGCCAAGCTGGGCCACGCCCAGGGCTATGTCTACCCGCACGACGTGCCCGGCGGCATCGCCGCCCAGGAGTACGCCCCGGACGCCGTCCGCGGCCGGCGCTACTACGAACCCACGCGGTACGGGGCGGAGGCGCGCTACGCCGATGTGGCCGACAGGGTCCGCGAGCGGCTCGGCCGCGACCAGGGCGGCCCGGCGTCCTCGTGAGCGCCGCTCAGCACGACGCCGCCGCGAAGAGGGTGTGCATCGCGTGGTGCAGCTCGCCGATGTCACGCACGGGCTCGGGAAATTCGAACCGGGCGTCGAAACAGGCGTCGCGGCCGTCGACGAACCGCACCCGGAGCCCGAAGCGGTCGAGTGCGACCGGGACGGCGCCGAGCCGGTGCTCCGCACAGCCGCACCGGGCCCGGTCACCGAGCAGCGCGGACAGCGTGGCCATCTGCTCGCCGTGAGCGGAGTGCAGATGCTGGAGCAGCTCGGCCTCATGGGTGACCAGCGGGTCGGCGACGGCATCCCGGAAGGCCTCCGGCTCCACCTCCTCGAACCCCCACAGATCATCGACCGACGCTTCCCCCGTCTCCAGCCGGAGCATCACCCGGCCGGGCTGCGCGAGCCCCGGTACGGCGGTGAGCCAGCCGGAGATCCTGGCGCGGCCGCGGATCCGGTGCGGCACCGAGACCGGTGCGACATCGGTGATCTCCAGCACAGCGGTCAGTTCGTCGCCCTGGGCGCGCGTCGCGGCCCGTACGACCGGGGAATCGGCGGGGAGGCCGAGGAAGAGATCCCCCTCCGGGCCGATGCTCCTGCTGTCCGGCATCAGCTGGTCCGGGTGGATCACCGACAGGCCCGGTACGAGCAGCACGGCGGAGCAGGTACTCTGTACGAGAGTTCGTGTGCGCTCGGCTGCTGACGGCATCCGAGTGTTTTCAAGCCCGCTGGGACGCGGCTGACCACGATCAGATCGGCCTTCCGTCGTAGCAGCACCTTCTGGTGTGCTGCCGCTGTCTGTGCTGTCCGTGACGTGTGTGGTGTTCCCAGGGCGAGACATGCGATCTCCTTGAGTAAGGTAAGCCTAACCTAACCTACAACGGAGGTCTGGAGAACGTGCCTAACCAGTCGCGTCCCAAGGTCAAGAAGTCGCGTGCCCTCGGCATCGCCCTGACGCCGAAGGCTGTCAAGTACTTCGAAGCCCGCCCCTACCCGCCGGGCGAGCACGGCCGTGGCCGCAAGCAGAACTCGGACTACAAGGTCCGTCTGCTCGAGAAGCAGCGTCTGCGCGCGCAGTACGACATCAGCGAGCGCCAGATGGCGCGCGCCTACGACCGCGCCCGTAAGGCCGAGGGCAAGACGGGCGAGGCGCTGGTCGTCGAGCTCGAGCGCCGCCTCGACGCCCTGGTCCTGCGTTCGGGCATCGCCCGCACCATCTACCAGGCCCGCCAGATGGTCGTCCACGGCCACATCGAGGTCAACGGCGGCAAGGTCGACAAGCCGTCCTTCCGCGTGCGCCCCGACGACGTCGTGCAGGTCCGCGAGCGCAGCCGCTCCAAGGTCCCCTTCCAGGTGGCCCGTGAGGGTGGTTACGACACCGACGGCGAGACCCCGCGCTACCTCCAGGTGAACCTGAAGGCTCTGGCCTTCCGCCTGGACCGGGACCCGAACCGCAAGGAAATCCCGGTCATCTGCGACGAGCAGCTCGTCGTCGAGTACTACGCCCGCTGATGACGCAGGCGTAGCTCCCGACCGAGCTCGGGCCCGCCCCTCCCTGTCGTACGGGAGGCGGCGGGCCTTCGCTTTTCCTCTGTCCGGCTTCGTCCGGGGCGGACCTTGGCCGGGCTCTGCACTAGGAGACCGTGCCCGCGTCCGCCCCGGCCCGGAGCGCCCGCGCCACCGCGGCCCGCACGTCCAGCCGGCGGCCCGAGCTGCGCTCCGCGTCGTACCGCGCATCGCCGAGCTCCGCCCTGGCCCGCTCCTCGCACTCGGTCCGGGGCCTGCCGTAATGCACGGAGCCGAACAGCGGCAGGCCCACCGAGGGCCAGATCCGGTCCGCCGCGCCCTGGAGCACCGCCGCCTCCACCGCGTCGCCCTCGACGACGGTGACGAGGGCCAGCAGCTCCAGCGAGAGGACCGTGCCGAGCAGGTCGTGGAAGGTGTGCGCGATCGACAGGGACTGTCCGAGCATCCGGCGCGCCCGCCCGCCCGGGCCGGAGCGCAGCGCGGCGTAGCCCAGCACGTACAGCGCGTAGGCCAGTGCCCATCGCTCGCCGTGGTCCTCACAGATCTCCCGGACCTCGTCACAGAGCGCCGCGGCAGCGTCCAGGTCTCCGCGGAACGCCACGGCCATACCCAGTTCTACCTGGGCCATCAGCACGTTGCTGTTCAGCTCGCCGATCTCCCGATAGCGCCCGAGGGCCTCGCGCAGCAGCTCTTCGGCCCGGACCGGGTCGTCCGTGACGATCGAGAGGCAGCCCGTGCGGTGCACCGCGTAGGCGACGGCGGTGGCGTCCCCCGAGCGCTCGCCCTCCTCACGGCACTCCTGCAGGGCGGACACGGCGCCGGCCGGGTCCCCCTGCAGCACCGCGACGTACCCGAGCACCCACAGGGCCTTCAGCCGCGAGTGGTCGTGGGGGGACTCCTCCTCCAGGACGTGGTCCAGCCAGTGGCGGCCCTCGGAGAGATGCCCGCAGCCCGCCCAGTAGAACCAGAGCGTGCCCGCCAGGTACTGCGCGAGATGGACCTCCTCCGGGCTCTCCATCGAGCACTCCATGGCACGGCGCAGATTGGGCAGATCGCTGTCGACCCGTGCCGCGGCCTCCGCCTGCCTGGGGCTGAACCAGTCGAGTTCGCACCAGGTGGCGAGCCCCAGGTACCAGTCCCGGTGCCTGCGGCGCAGCCGCTCGGTGTCCCCGGCCGCCCGCAGCCACTCGGCGCCGTACTCCCGGACGGTGTCCAGCAGCCGGTAGCGGCTGCCCACGGCCGAGTCCTCGCGCAGCACCACGGACTGCGCGAGCAGCTCGTCCAGCACGTCCAGCACGGAGTCGGCCGGCAGACCGGGGCCGCTGCAGACGTACTCGACGGCCTCCAGGTCGAACTGTCCGGCGAACACCGAGAGCCGCGCCCACAGCAGCCGTTGCTCGGGAGTGCACAGCTCATGACTCCAGCCGATGGCCGTACGCAGTGTCCGGTGGCGGGGGAGCGCACTCGGGCTGCCGCCGGTCAGCAGCCGGAACCGGTCGTCCAGGCGGTGCAGCACCTGTTCCGTCGTCAGGGCCCGCAGCCGCCCCGCGGCGAGTTCGATGGCCAGCGGGAGGCCGTCGAGGCGCCGGCAGAGCTCCCGTGCGGTCTCCCGGCCGCCGTCCGCCGGCCGGAACCCCGGGCGCACCGCGGCGGCGCGCCGCACGAACAGCTCCAGGGCGTCGTCGTCCGTCATCGGCGGCAGCTGAAGGACGAGTTCGCCGTCCACCCGGAGCGGACGGCGGCCCGCCGCGAGCACCTGGAGGCCGGGCGCACGGCGGAGCAGTTCCCGTACGAGCACGGCACAGGCGTCGGCGAGGTGCTCGAAGCCGTCGATCACGAGCAGGAGCCGGCGCCGCGCACAGTGCTCGACCAGTACGGCGCGCGGCGGCCTGCTGGTGTGGTCGGTCAGCCCCAGGGCGTCGACGAGTGCGTGTTCGAGCAGCTCGGGACCACGGACGGCCGACAGCTCGGCGATCCAGACGCCATCGCAGTACCGTTTCTCCATCAGCGCCGCGGCCCGGGCCACGAAACGGGACTTCCCGACCCCGGCGGCCCCCGCCACGGTGACGAGCCTGGACTCCCGCAGGAGTGGCTGGAGTTCCGCCAGTTCGCCCTCGCGTCCCACGAAGGCGCTCAGCTCCGCCGGGAGATTCCCGCGTGCGGGGGCGGGCTCCGCGTCGTCGGGCGTGGGGGAGGGGTGGTGAGGGCGTCGCATGAAACACGCAGAGTACTGGCACATAAGCTCTCCGTACAATCTCCCCGGGTCCGGGGCGCACGCCGCCGTCCGTAATGCGGTACGGCGCGCGACGTCCGGCGCGATAGGCTCGGGGGGACGACGGTCGGCAGTGGTGGCAGGACGCGCCCGCCGGGACGTGACAGGCAGATACCGGCCGGGAGAGGTCCCGGCCGATGCGGGCGACGAGCAGAGAGCGGTGCACTGTGTCCGGTGGAGAGGTGGCCGGCATCCTGGTGGCTGTCTTCTGGGCGATCCTGGTGTCCTTCCTCGCCGTGGTACTGGTGAGGCTGGCCCAGACGCTCAAGGCGACCACCGCGCTGGTGGCGGACGTGACGGAGCAGGCGGTTCCGCTGCTCGCCGACGCCTCCGCGACGCTGCGCTCCGCGCAGACCCAGCTCGACAAGGTCGACGCCATCGCGAGCGACGTCCAGGAGGTCACCTCCAACGCCTCCGCCCTGTCCACCACCGTCGCGTCGACGTTCGGCGGCCCGCTCGTGAAGGTCGCCGCATTCGGTTACGGGGTGCGGCAGGCGATCGGCCGCCGTACCGCCGCGGAGCCGGAACCGGCCCGCCGGGCCTCCCGCCGCACCGTGATCGTCGGCCGAACCGTTCCGTCCGCCCGCGACAGGAAGCGGAACGGCCGGAGTTCCCGTGGACAGAAGGACTGAACCAGCGATGTTCCGCCGTACGTTCTGGTTCACCGCCGGCGCAGCCGCCGGCGTCTGGGCCACCACCAAGGTCAACCGCAAGATCCGCCGACTGGCCCCCGAGAGCCTCGCGGCGCAGGCCGCGGACAAGGCGGTCGAGGCAGGCCACAAGCTGAAGGACTTCGCCCTCGACGTGCGCGAGGGCATGGTCAGGCGCGAGGCCGAACTGGGCGGGGCACTCGGCATCGAGGCGCCGGCTGACCCCGGACCCGCCGTCCACCGGACGCTCCCCTACCACTCGAACAACCGGAATGAGGACTACTGATGGAGTCGGCTGAAATCCGCCGCCGCTGGCTGAGCTTCTTCGAGGAGCGCGGCCACACCGTCGTGCCTTCGGCGTCGCTCATCGCGGACGACCCGACTCTGCTGCTGGTCCCCGCGGGCATGGTTCCCTTCAAGCCCTACTTCCTCGGCGAGGTCAAGCCGCCCGCCCCGCGCGTCACCAGTGTGCAGAAGTGCGTGCGCACGCCGGACATCGAAGAGGTCGGCAAGACCACCCGGCACGGCACGTTCTTCCAGATGTGCGGCAACTTCTCCTTCGGCGACTACTTCAAGGAAGGCGCCATCGAGTTCGCCTGGGCGGCGCTCACGAACTCCGTGGAGGACGGCGGCTTCGGCCTCGACCCCGAGCGGCTGTGGATCACGGTCTACCTCGACGACGACGAGGCCGAGCAGATCTGGCGCGAGAAGATCGGCGTGCCGGCCGAGCGCATCCAGCGCCTGGGCAAGAAGGACAACTTCTGGTCCATGGGCGTCCCCGGCCCCTGCGGTCCGTGCTCCGAGATCAACTACGACCGCGGTCCGGAGTTCGGCGTCGAGGGCGGCCCTGCCGTCAACGACGAGCGCTACGTGGAGATCTGGAACCTGGTCTTCATGCAGTACGAGCGCGGTGCGGGCGACGGCAAGGAGGACTTCCCGATCCTCGGTGACCTGCCGTCGCAGAACATCGACACCGGTCTCGGCCTCGAACGCCTCGCGATGATCCTGCAGGGCGTGCGGAACATGTACGAGACCGACACCCTGCGCGTCGTCATGGACAAGGCCACCGAGCTCACCGGCGTGCGCTACGGCGCCGACCAGGGCTCGGACGTCTCCCTCCGCGTCGTCGCCGACCACATCCGTACGTCGGTCATGCTCATCGGCGACGGTGTCACCCCGGGCAACGAGGGCCGCGGCTACGTCCTGCGCCGCATCATGCGCCGTGCCATCCGCAACATGCGGCTCATGGGCGCCACCGGCCCGGTCGTCCGTGAGCTCGTCGACGTCGTCGTCGACACCATGGGGCAGCAGTACCCGGAGCTGATCACCGACCGCAAGCGCATCGAGACCGTCGCACTCGCCGAGGAGGCCGCCTTCCTCAAGGCCCTCAAGGGCGGCACGAACATCCTCGACACCGCCGTCACCGAGACCAAGGCCGCCGGCGGCAAGGTCCTGGCCGGCGACAAGGCGTTCCTGCTCCACGACACCTGGGGCTTCCCGATCGACCTCACGCTGGAGATGGCCGCCGAACAGGGCCTCTCGGTCGACGAGGACGGCTTCCGCCGTCTGATGAAGGAGCAGCGGGAGCGCGCCAAGGCCGACGCCAAGGCCAAGAAGACCGGTCACGCCGACCTGTCCGCCTACCGCGAGGTCGCCGACAGCTCCGGTGTCACCGAGTTCACCGGCTACACCTCCACCGAGGGCGAGTCGAAGATCGTCGGCCTGCTCGTCGACGGCGTGCCCTCGCCCGCCGCGACCGAGGGCGACGAGGTCGAGGTCGTCCTCGACCGCACCCCCTTCTACGCCGAGGGCGGCGGCCAGCTCGCCGACCAGGGCCGGATCCGGCTCGACACCGGCGCCGTCATCCAGGTCCGCGACGTCCAGCAGCCGGTCCCGGGCGTCTCGGTCCACAAGGGCTCGGTGCAGGTCGGCGAGGTGACGGTCGGCGCTTCCGCCTTCGCCGCCATCGACAACACACGCCGCCGCGCCATCGCCCGCGCCCACAGCGCCACGCACCTCACGCACCAGGCGCTGCGCGACGCCCTGGGCCCGACGGCCGCCCAGGCCGGTTCGGAGAACTCGCCCGGCCGCTTCCGCTTCGACTTCGGCTCGCCCGCCGCCGTACCCGGCACGGTCCTCACCGACGTCGAGCAGAAGATCAACGAGGTCCTCGCCCGGGAACTCGACGTCCAGGCCGAGGTCATGTCCATCGACGACGCCAAGAAGCAGGGCGCCATCGCCGAGTTCGGCGAGAAGTACGGCGAGCGGGTCCGCGTCGTCACCATCGGCGACTTCTCCAAGGAGCTGTGCGGCGGGACCCACGTCCGCAACACCGCCCAGCTGGGTCTGGTGAAGCTGCTCGGCGAGTCGTCGATCGGTTCGGGCGTACGCCGCATCGAGGCCCTGGTCGGCGTCGACGCGTACAACTTCCTCGCCAAGGAGCACACGGTCGTCGCCCAGCTCCAGGAGCTGCTCAAGGGCCGCCCCGAGGAGCTCCCCGAGAAGATCTCCGGCATGCTCGGCAAGCTGAAGGAGGCCGAGAAGGAGATCGAGAAGTTCCGTGCGGAGAAGGTCCTGGCGGCCGCCGCCGGACTCGTGGATTCGGCCAAGGACGTGCGCGGTGTCGCCCTGGTCACCGGACAGGTGCCGGACGGCACCTCGGCCGACGACCTGCGCAAGCTCGTCCTCGACGTGCGCGGGCGCATCCAGGGCGGGCGCCCTGCCGTCGTGGCCCTGTTCACGACGGCCAACGGCCGCCCGCTGACGGTCATCGCCACCAACGAGTCGGCCCGCGAGCGCGGCCTCAAGGCCGGTGACCTGGTGCGCACCGCCGCCAAGACCCTCGGTGGCGGTGGCGGCGGCAAGCCGGACGTCGCCCAGGGCGGCGGCCAGAACCCGGACGCCATCGGCGACGCCGTCGCCGCTGTGGAACGCCTCGTCACCGAGACGGCGTGACGCCGGACATGTCGCAGATGCGCCGTGGACGCCGACTCGCCATCGACGTCGGGGACGCCCGTATCGGGGTCGCCTCGTGCGACCCCGACGGGATCCTCGCCACGCCGGTGGAGACCGTGCCGGGGCGCGACGTCCCGGCCGCCCACCGGCGGCTCGGCCGGATCGTCGAGGAGTACGAGCCGATCGAGGTCATCGTCGGGCTGCCCCGCTCGCTGGGCGGCGGCGAAGGGCCGGCGGCCGCGAAGGTCCGCGCCTTCGCCCAGGTGTTCGCCCGTGCGATCGCGCCGGTCCCGGTGCGCCTCGTGGACGAGAGGATGACCACAGTGACAGCCACTCAGGGGCTGCGCGCTTCGGGCGTGAAGTCCAAGAAGGGCCGGTCTGTCATCGACCAAGCTGCCGCTGTGGTGATCCTTCAGAACGCTCTGGAGTCCGAACGGGCGTCAGGCGCTGCTCCGGGCGAGGGCGTCGAAGTGGTTGTCTGATCGCGATACGGTAACGTTCCGCGCGATGCGCCGGTGTTCGAACAGACACCGCACAGCAAAGCGAAGAGACGGAGCGTCGTCTCGCGGCTCAAGGGGATCGATGACTGAGTATGGCCGGGGCTCCGGCTCCGAACCGTGGCATCCCGAGGACCCCTTGTACGGGGACCAGGGGTGGGGAGGCCAGCAGGCCGCCTACGGCCAGGGCCAGTACGAAGGCCAGCAGCAGCCCTACGCGCAGGACCCGTACGCCCAGCAGGGCTACCAGCAGGACCCGTACCAGCAGGATTCGCAGCAGCACCAGCAGAATCAGCAGCAGCACCAGCAGGATCCGCAGCAGCAGCCCTACGGCGCGCCGCAGGACCCGTATGCCCAGCAGCAGCCCCAGCCGCCGCAGTACGACGGCGGCTGGGACACCGGCCAGCAGGCGGCGATGCCGTACGCGGCCCAGCAGCCCCAGCACGGCAGCACCCCCGGTGGCTACGGCGACCAGGCCGACTACTACGGGACCCCCGAGGCATACCCCCCGCCGCAGCCCCCGGGCCGCCGTGAGCCGGAGCCCCGGCAGCAGGGCCAGGACTGGGACCCGGAGACGCCGCAGGAGGAGGCGCATCCCTTCTTCACGGGTACGGACGACCCGGCGGACGAGCGCGCCCCCCGTCCCGGCTCCCGCGAGGACGACGAGGACCCGCGTGAGCCCCGCCGCGGCGGCGGAGAGCGTCGCGGCAAGGGCAAGAAGAAGAGCCGTAACGGCTGCGCCTGCCTGGGTGTCGCGGCGGTCCTCGTCGGCGGCCTCGGCGGGGTGGGGTACTTCGGCTACTCGTACTACCAGAGCCAGTTCGGCTCGGCGCCCGACTACGCGGGCGGCGGCACGGGCTCGGTCGAGGTGGAGATCCCGCCGGGCGCACTGGGCAACGAGATCGCGAACATCCTGAAGAAGGCGGGTGTCGTGAAATCCGTCGATGCCTTCATCTCGGCACAGAACGGGAATCCCAAAGGGGGATCCCTGCAGGCCGGTGTCTATCTCCTGAAGAAGGAGATGTCCGCCGACAGTGCCGTCGAGATGATGCTGGACCCGAAGAGCCAGAACGCACTCGTCATTCCTGAGGGAACGAGCACCACCGGTATCTATGCCGCGATCGACAAGAGGCTGGGCTTGAAGGCCGGCACCACCGCCGGCGTCGCGAAGACGAAAGCGGAGAGCCTCGGGCTGCCTGAATGGGCGGATGACGATCCTGGGATCAAGGACCCGCTGGAGGGTTTCCTCTTCCCGGCGGCGTATGCGGTCTCCAAGGGCTCGAAACCCGAGGATGCGCTGAAGAAAATGGTCACCCGGGCCAACAAGGAATACGGGAAGCTCGATCTCGAGAAAAATGCGAAAAAGCTGAATCTGGACTCGCCGCTCGACCTCATCACCGTAGCGAGCCTCGTCCAGAAAGAGGGCAAGTACAAGCACGACTTCGACAAGGTCGCAAGGGTCGTCTACAACCGGCTCGAGCCGGACAATCTGGAGACGGTCGGGCGGCTCGAATTCGACTCGACGATCAACTACATCCGAGCCGAGAGCACGCTGGACGTGGGAGCCGTCGACGACCTGCGAAAGATCGACGACCCGTACAACACATACAGCATCAAGGGCCTGCCGCTCGGACCGATCTCCAATCCGGGTGCGGAGGCACTGCACTCGGCGATCAGTCCGGCGTCCGGCCCCTGGTACTACTTCGTCTCCGTGACCGAGGACCAGACGCTGTTCGCGGTGACGAACGAAGAGCACGAGCGCAACCGCCAGAAATACCAAGAGAACCAGGCAGAGCAGTGAGTGTCATCCGCCGGGCCGCGGTCCTCGGCTCGCCCATCGCCCACTCCCTCTCCCCGGCCCTGCACCGCGCCGCGTACGCGGAGCTGGGGCTGGAGAACTGGTCGTACGAGCGCTTCGACGTGGACGAGGCGGGACTCCCCGCCTTCGTCGAAGGACTGGACTCCTCCTGGGCGGGGCTGTCCCTGACCATGCCGCTCAAGCGGGCGGTCATCCCGCTCCTGGACGAGGTCAGCGGCGCGGCAGCCGCGGTCGAGGCCGTCAACACCGTGGTCCTCACCGAGGACGGCCGGCGCGTCGGCGACAACACCGACATCCCCGGAATGGTCGCGGCCCTGCGCGAACGCGGCATCGAGAAGGCCGAGTCCGCCGCCGTCCTCGGAGCCGGAGCCACCGCGTCCTCCGCGCTGGCCGCCCTCGCCGGGATCTGCACCGGGCCGGTCACGGCCTATGTGCGCAGTGCGGCACGGGCCGAGGAGATGCGCGGCTGGGGCGAACGCCTCGGTGCCGACGTCAGGATCGCGGACTGGGCGCAGGCCGACGAGGCCCTCCGTGCCCCGCTGGTGATCGCCACCACCCCGGCCGGCACCACGGACGCCCTGGCGGAGGCCGTCCCCGCAGCCCCCGGCACCCTGTTCGACGTGCTGTACGAGCCCTGGCCGACCCGGCTGGCCTCCCGCTGGGCAGCGGCCGGCGGTCCGGTGGTCGGCGGGCTCGACCTCCTCGTGCACCAGGCTGTTCTCCAGGTGGAACAGATGACGGGCCGCCCGGAGGCACCGCTCGCCGTGATGAGGGCGGCGGGCCGGACGGCGCTCCGCGGGCGGGAGCCGCACGCTTCCGGATGACGGGGGCGGGGACACGTGCGCCGGAACGGCAGCAGCCGGCGGACGAGGCCCGTGCGAAGACGCCGCGGCGGACGGGACGGCTCCACGTCCCGCCCGCCGGACGGATTCCGTGGCCCTCAGGGCTCAGGCGGCCTCGGACACCCAGCAGGTCCTGTACGTCACGATGTCGTACGCGGTGACCGACAGGTCGATCGACGTGACGGCGCCCTTGCTCCACCAGCGGTATCCCAGCTCGCCCTGGGCGCCGCCCGACGTGCAGTCGATGTAGCGCCAGTCCGAGTTCCCCTCTCCGGCGTATGCGGTGCCGCCGAGGGTGACCGGCAGGGCCAACGCGGCGCCCAGGCCCAGCGGTATCAGGGATTTACGCATCTTGCGCGTCCTGATTAATTACATTTCTGAAATTCTTGCGCCGAGATTATTATTTCTCCCTGATGGGGCGCCAAGCATATTGATTTACTGAGTGTAATTGCCATGCATGGTGTGCGAATGTACATGGGTGCGGCTTTCCTGCCCCGTCCGTGCCGCCCGGCGCGGGCGCCGCATGCCGGGCCCGGGGCCCGCCGTTCCGCGGGGCCGTCCGTCTGCTGGACCGGCGGCCGGCCCCCGCCCCCGGACGTGGGAGGATCGGAGGCGGCGGGCCAGGGCCGCGCACCCGGTCGCGCCGTCGCAGTTACAGGCGCGAGCATGAGGAGCACCGTTGAGCAGGTTGCGCTGGCTGACCGCCGGAGAGTCGCACGGCCCCGCACTGGTGGCGACGCTGGAGGGTCTTCCCGCCGGTATCCCCGTCACCACGGAGATGGTGGCGGACGCGCTCGCCCGGCGGCGGCTCGGTTACGGGCGCGGCGCCCGGATGAAGTTCGAGAAGGACGAGGTCACCTTCCTCGGCGGTGTCCGGCACGGCCTGACCATGGGCTCTCCCGTCGCTGTCATGGTGGGCAACACCGAGTGGCCCAAGTGGGAGCAGGTCATGTCGGCCGACCCGGTCGACCCCGAGGTGCTGGCCGCGCAGGCCCGTAACGCCCCGCTGACCCGCCCCCGGCCCGGCCACGCCGACCTGGCCGGTATGCAGAAGTACGGCTTCGACGAGGCCCGGCCGGTCCTGGAACGCGCCAGTGCCCGGGAGACCGCGGCCCGTGTCGCCCTCGGCGCGGTCGCCCGCTCCTACCTCAAGGAGACCGCGGGCATCGAGATCGTCTCCCACGTCGTCGAGCTGGCGGCGGCCAAGGCGCCCTACGGCGTCCACCCCGAGCCCTCCGACGTCGAGCGGCTCGACGCCGACCCCGTGCGCTGCCTGGACGCCGACGCGTCGAAGGCGATGGTCGCGGAGATCGACCAGGCCCACAAGGACGGCGACACCCTCGGGGGAGTCGTCGAGGTGCTCGGGTACGGGGTCCCCGTCGGGCTCGGCTCGCACGTGCACTGGGACCGCAGGCTCGACGCCCGGCTCGCCGCCGCACTGATGGGCATTCAGGCCATCAAGGGCGTCGAGGTCGGCGACGGCTTCGACCTGGCCCGGGTGCCCGGCTCGAAGGCGCACGACGAGATCGTGGCCACCGAGGACGGGATCAGGCGCACCTCCGGCCGCGCGGGCGGGACCGAGGGGGGACTCACGACCGGTGAGCTGCTGCGGGTCCGCGCCGCGATGAAGCCCATCGCCACCGTGCCCCGGGCGCTCGCCACGGTCGACGTGGTGACCGGTGAGGCGGCCAAGGCCCACCACCAGCGTTCCGACGTGTGCGCCGTCCCCGCCGCGGGCATCGTCGCCGAGGCGATGGTCGCTCTGGTGCTGGCCGACGCGGTGGCGGAGAAGTTCGGCGGCGACAGTGTCGCCGAGACCCGCCGCAACGTGCAGTCGTACCTCTCCCACCTCCAGATCCGGTGAGCGGCCCGCTGATCGTCCTGGTCGGCCCGATGGGGGTGGGCAAGTCCACGGTGGGCGAGCTGCTCGCCGCCCGCCTGGGCACCTCCTGCCGGGACACCGACGCGGACATCGTGGCCACGGCGGGCAAGGCGATCCCGGAGATCTTCTTCGACGACGGCGAGGAGCACTTCCGCGCTCTGGAGCGTCAGGCGGTGCGGGACGGGATCGACCGGCACACCGGCGTCCTCGCCCTCGGTGGCGGCGCCGTGCTCGACGCGGAGATCCGCGCCCTGCTCGCCGCCCGTCCGGTCGCCTACCTCTCCATGGACGTGGACGAGGCCGTCCGGAGGGTCGGGCTCAACACGGCCCGCCCCCTCCTCGCCGTCAACCCGCGACGGCAGTGGCGTGAGCTCATGGACACCAGGCGCCCTCTCTACGAAGAGGTGGCCACCGTCACCGTCGCCACCGACGCACGCACTCCCGAAGAGGTCGCCCAGGCGATCATCGAGGCACTGGAACTGCCGGAGCACGACGGCCCGCCCGTACCCTCCGGCCAGGAGGAGACACGCATGACCGAGCAGGGCACCACGCGCATCCAGATCGCCGGCACGGCAGGCACCGACCCGTACGAGGTGCTCGTCGGCCGCCAGCTCCTCGGCGAGCTGCCGAAGCTCATCGGTGACCGCGCCAAGCGGGTCGCCGTCCTGCACCCCGAGGCGCTCGCCGAGACCGGTGAGGCGGTCCGTGAGGACCTCGCCGCCCAGGGCTACGAGGCGATCGCGATCCAGCTGCCGAACGCCGAGGAGGCCAAGACCGTCGAGGTCGCCGCCTACTGCTGGAAGGCGCTCGGCCAGACCGGCTTCACCCGCACCGACGTCATCGTCGGCGTGGGGGGCGGCGCCACCACCGACGTCGCAGGCTTCGTCGCCGCGTCCTGGCTGCGCGGGGTGCGCTGGATCGCCGTACCGACGACCGTGCTCGCCATGGTCGACGCCGCGGTCGGTGGCAAGACCGGCATCAACACCGCCGAGGGCAAGAACCTGGTGGGCGCCTTCCACCCGCCGGCCGGGGTGCTCTGCGACCTCGCCGCGCTGGACTCGCTGCCGGTCCACGACTACGTCTCCGGCATGGCCGAGATCATCAAGGCCGGCTTCATCGCGGACCCGGTGATCCTCGACCTCGTCGAGGCCGACCCCCAGGGCGCCCGCACGCCCGCCGGACCGCACACCGCCGAGCTGATCGAGCGCTCCATCCGGGTCAAGGCCGAGGTCGTCTCCAGCGACCTCAAGGAGTCCGGCCTGAGGGAGATCCTCAACTACGGCCACACCCTGGCCCACGCCATCGAGAAGAACGAGCGCTACAAGTGGCGCCACGGCGCGGCCGTCTCGGTCGGCATGGTCTTCGCCGCCGAGCTGGGCAGGCTCGCCGGACGCCTCGACGACGCCACCGCCGACCGCCACCGCGCCGTCCTGGAGTCCGTCGGGCTGCCGCTCACCTACCGCGGTGACCAGTGGCCCAAGCTCCTGGAGAACATGAAGGTCGACAAGAAGTCCCGCGGCGACCTGCTGCGCTTCATCGTCCTGGACGGCATCGGCAAGCCCACCGTGCTGGAGGGTCCCGACCCGGCCGTCCTGCTCGCCGCCTACGGGGAGGTCTCCGCGTGACGGCCCGCAGGGTCTTCGTGCTCAACGGCCCGAACCTCGGACGTCTCGGCTCCCGCGAGCCCGACGTCTACGGCGCGACGTCCTACGCCGGTCTGGTCGACGCCTGCCGGGCCCTCGGCGAGGAACTCGGCTTCGACGTCGAGGTCCGCGAGACCAACGACGAGGGCGAGTTGATCCGCTGGCTCCACGAGGCGGCGGACGGTTCGATTCCGGTCGTTCTCAACCCGGGCGCCTTCACGCACTATTCGTACGGGATGCGCGATGCGGCAGCCCAGCGCACCGCTCCGCTGATCGAGGTGCACATCTCGAATCCGTACGCACGGGAGGAATTCCGCCACACCTCGGTGGTCGCCCCGGTGGCCACCGGCACCGTGGCAGGCTTCGGAATCGGTTCCTACCGGCTCGCCCTGCGGGCCCTGGCCGGGGAACTGACGGGCTGACACCGGGCACTTCGTACCCTCCCCGCCCGTTCACCGCACGGCGGCCGGGGAAGGTACGGTTGCCGTCGACCAGCGCCAGTTGCCTGTACGAGACGGAGTGGCACCGGATGCAGCACGCAGTGGGGGCCCCGCTGCCGCCGCCCCAGGGTCCCGGAAACGGACCGTGGACGCACCAGGCCCAGCACTCAGGCCACCCCGGCCCCTCGGGGCCGCCTCTCCCTCCCCTGGCTCCCGGGGCCCAGCCGCCCGCGCCCCAGCACCCTCCGGTCCCTCCGGCCCGGGAGACCACCGGGCACGTCCAGCTGCCGCCCGGCGGACCGGTTCCGCTGCCCGCTCCGCCCGCCGAGGCGGGTACGGGCTCCGCGACCCTGGCCGTGCTCCTGATCGGGCCGGCCGGAGCGGGGAAGACCACGGTCGCCAAGCTCTGGGCGGGCCGCCGCAGGGTTCCCACCGCGCACGTCTCCCTCGACGACGTCCGCGAATGGGTCTGTTCCGGCTTCGCCGACCCGCAGGCCGGATGGAACGACCACTCCGAGGCCCAGTACCGCCTGGCCCGGCGCACCTGCGGCTTCGCCGCCCGTAATTTCCTGGCCAACGGCATCTCCTGCATCCTCGACGACGCCGTCTTCCCCGACCGGCCCGTCGTCGGCCTCGGCGGCTGGAAGCGCCATGTGGGCCCCGGGCTGCTGCCCGTGGTCCTCCTGCCCGGTCTGGAGGTCGTCCTGGAGCGCAACGCGGCCCGCAGCGGGAACCGCAGGCTCTCCGACGAGGAAGTCGCCCGGATCCACGGCCGCATGGCCGGCTGGTACGGCTCCGGCCTGCCGATCATCGACAACTCCACCTACGACGTGGAGACGACGGCGCGCGTCCTCGACGACGTCCTGGCCCGCTCCATAGCCAGCCCGCCGGCCTGGTAGCGGCCGGGCGGTGCCCGGTCGGGTGCGCTGACCGGGCGGGGCCCCGCCGGCGCTCGTAGGCTCAGGAACATGTCAGAGGTGTACGCCGTCCGACGCGGGCTGCTACGTGACCGGTACGCCGCCGCCGGAGCCGCGGCCGCCCTGGTCTCCCGCCCCGCCAACGTCCGCTATCTCGCGGGCGGGGCCCCGCCCGGCGCCGTGCTGCTGCTCGGTCCCGGTGAGGACGTCCTGCTCTGCCCCCGCGCACCGGCCGGGGACCCCGCCCACGGGCGCCTCGACGAGCACCTGCGGCTGACCGTCCTTCCCGAGGCCGGCGGTGACCCGGTGGTCACGGCCGCCGGTCTCGCCGACGGCCTGCACGCGGACTCCCTGGCCGTCGAGGAACACGATCTGACCGTCTCCCGCCACCGCGCCATGAGCTCCGTCGCCCCGCGCGTGCGCCTGTGCGACCTCGGCAGCACCGTGGAGCAACTGCGCCTGGTGAAGGACGAGGAGGAGATCGCCTGCCTGCGGATCGCCGCGGAGATCACCGACCAGGCGCTCGGCGAACTCCTCGAATCCATTCTGGTGGGGCGCACCGAGCGCCATCTCGCCCTGGAGCTGGAGCGCCGGCTGGTGGACCACGGGGCCGACGGCCCGGCCTTCGCCACCTCCGTGGGTACGGGACCGCACTCGGGCCGGGGCCGTCACCGGCCCACCGACCGCAGGGTCGAGGAGGGCGATTTCCTTTCCGTCTGCCTGGGGGCGAACTACCGGGGATACCGTTGCGAGATCGGCCGGACGTTCGTCATCGGGACGAGTCCCGCCGACTGGCAGATCGAGCTCTACGACCTCGTTTTCGCCGCTCAGCGCGCCGGACGGGAGGCCCTGGTCCCCGGCGCCGCCTGCCGGGACGTGGACCGCGCGGCCCGTCATCTCCTGGACTCGGCGGGCCACTCCGACGGCCTCCAGTCCAGCACCGGGCACGGGGTCGGACTCGAAATCGACGAGGACCCGCAGTTGGCACCGACAGCCATGGGTAAACTGGACGCTTGTGTGCCGGTCACCGTCGAACCGGGGGTCCACCTCCCGGGCCGGGGCGGTGTCCGGATCGATGACACTCTCGTCGTGCGCCCCGAGGCGGACGGCGGACCCGAGCTACTCACCATTACGACCAAGGAACTGCTCGCGCTCTAGGGGAACTCCTCACGGGGACCCCGGCGCGGATCCTTGGCCGTCCACCAGCTTCAGTCCAGGAGATTCCGCAACCGTGGCTTCCACGAACGACCTCAAGAACGGCCTGGTGCTCAAGCTCGACGGAGGCCAGCTCTGGTCCGTCGTCGAGTTCCAGCACGTCAAGCCCGGCAAGGGCCCCGCCTTCGTGCGCACCAAGCTCAAGAACGTGCTCTCCGGCAAGGTCGTCGACAAGACGTTCAACGCCGGCGTGAAGGTCGAAACGGCCACCATCGACCGCCGTGACATGCAGTTCTCGTACATGGACGGCGAGTACTTCGTCTTCATGGACATGGACACGTACGACCAGCTCATGGTCGACCGCAAGGCCGTCGGCGACGCCGCCAACTTCCTGATCGAGGGTTTCACCGCCTCCGTCGCGCAGCACGAGGGCGAGGTGCTCTACGTCGAGCTGCCCGCCGCGGTCGAGCTGACCATCCAGCACACCGACCCGGGCGTCCAGGGCGACCGCTCCACCGGTGGCACCAAGCCCGCCACCCTGGAGACCGGTTACGAGATCGGCGTCCCGCTGTTCATCACGACCGGTGAGAAGATCAAGGTCGACACCCGTTCGGGCGACTACCTCGGCCGGGTGAACAGCTAACCGTGGCTGCCCGGAACAAGGCCCGCAAGCGCGCCTTCCAGATCCTTTTCGAGGCCGACCAGCGCGGTGAGTCCGTGCAGACGGTCCTCGCGGACTGGGTGCGGCTCTCGCGGACCGACGACCGTCAGCCGCCGGTCGGTGAATTCACGATGGAGCTGGTCGAGGGGTACGCGCAGTACGCGGACCGGATCGACGACCTCATCGTCACCTATGCCGTGGACTGGGAGATCGACCGCATGCCGGTCGTCGACCGGAGCATCCTGCGGCTCGGTGCGTACGAGCTGATCTGGATGGACTCGACCCCGGACGCCGTGGTCATCGACGAGGCGGTCCAGCTCGCCAAGGAGTTCTCCACGGACGATTCCCCGGCCTTCGTGAACGGCCTGCTGGCCCGGTTCAAGGACCTCAAGCCGAATCTACGCCGGGAGCAGTAGCCCCTGGCGGCGCAGAGCCGGACGAAGGGCCCGCGGTCGACGTGACCGCGGGCCCTTCGGCGTACCGGACCGGCCGGCCGAAACGGCCGGGACACGAGAGAACCGGGCCGGCGGGACCCTGAGGTCCCGCCGGCCCGGTTCTCTCGTGGGGTTCGTCAGCTCTCGTCGTGGGCCACCGCGCGGCGCGCGTCGGCGTCCAGCACGCCCCAGCTGATCAGCTGCTCCGTGAGCACGGACGGCGACTGGTCGTAGATCACGGCGAGGGTGCGCAGATCGTCCTGCCGGATGGAGAGCACCTTGCCGTTGTAGTCACCGCGCTGGCTCTGGATCGTCGCCGCGTAACGCTGCAGCGGTCCGGCCTTCTCCGGCGGCACGTGGGCGAGGCGCTCCAGGTCGAGGACCAGCTTCGGCGGCGGCTCGGCGGCACCGCCGGGGGTCGTGCCGGGCAGGAGCTCCTGCACCGGAACGCCGTAGAAGTCGGCCAGCTCGGCAAGGCGCTGCACGGTCACGGCACGGTCGCCGCGCTCGTAGGAACCGACCACGACGGCCTTCCAGCGGCCCTGCGACTTCTCCTCCACGCCGTGGAGGGAGAGGCCCTGCTGGGTGCGGATGGCGCGGAGCTTGGCCCCGAGCTGCTTTGCGTATTCGCTGGACATAAGGCTCCCCGGACGCTGGAACATTCTGCGGCTGGGCCGCGTGGCTGGTAACTCACTGTGAGGTTACGCAGCGTTACTTGGCTGCGTCAAGCCGAAAGGTCCGGACTGCCACCTCCCGGGGCCGGGACCGGGGCTTCGCGCAAGCCCTGGTAACGTGGATGACGCAATTTCGACGTCCTTTAACATCCGTCCAGTGAGGCGGAGAAGGAGGTCCGTTTCTTATGGACGCACAGCATGACCACACCGGCAATGCGGCACGCCCCGTTCTCGAGGCTTCCGACATCGCCCGGGTGCTGACCCGGATCGCCCACGAGATCGTCGAACGCGCCAAGGGCGCCGACGACGTGGTGCTGCTGGGCATCCCGACACGAGGGGTCTACCTCGCCCGCCGGCTCGCCGGGAAGCTCGAAGAGATCACCGGCCGGAAGACGCCGGTCGGGTCACTCGACATCACCATGTACCGCGACGATCTGCGGATGCGCCCGGCGCGTGCCCTCGCACGCACCGAGATCCCCGGCGAGGGCATCGAGAGCCGCCTCGTCGTGCTGGTCGACGACGTGCTCTTCTCCGGCCGCACGATCCGCGCCGCACTCGACGCCCTCGGCGACATCGGACGGCCCCGTGCCGTGCAGCTCGCGGTCCTCGTCGACCGCGGCCACCGCGAACTCCCGATCCGTGCCGACTACGTCGGCAAGAACCTCCCCACGTCGCTGCGGGAGACGGTCAGGGTCCAGCTCGCCGAGGAGGACGGCCGCGACGCCGTGCTGCTCGGCGTCAAGCAGACCGTCCCGGCAGGCGAGCAGTAGCAGAGTCCCGTCCCGTGCGCCCCGGCGGCCGCACGGCTGCCTCCGCACGCCCGCCCGCCTGATCCCTCCACCCCTCACGGAGACTCCCAGATGCTGCGCCCTCCCGGGGACCACCCCCGGACCCCCCGTCACCTCATCTCGGCCGCAGACCTCACCCGCGACGACGCCGTCCTGATCCTCGACACCGCCGAGGAGATGGCCCGGGTCGCGGACCGGCCGATCAAGAAACTTCCCACCCTGCGTGGACGAACGGTCGTGAACCTTTTCTTCGAGGACTCGACCCGCACCCGGATCTCGTTCGAGGCCGCCGCCAAGCGCCTCTCCGCCGACGTCATCAACTTCTCCGCGAAGGGCTCGTCGGTCTCCAAGGGCGAGTCGCTCAAGGACACCGCCCTGACCCTGGAGGCCATGGGCGCCGACGCGGTCGTCATCCGGCACGGCGCCTCCGGCGCCCCGTACCGCCTCGCGACCTCGGGCTGGATCGACAGCGCGGTCGTCAACGCCGGCGACGGCACGCACGAGCACCCGACCCAGGCACTGCTGGACGCGTTCACCATGCGCCGCAGGCTGGTCGGACCCGACGCGGGAATCGGCCGTGACCTCGAAGGCCGCCGGATCACGATCGTCGGTGACATCCTGCACAGCCGTGTGGCCCGTTCCAACGTCCACCTGCTGCACACGCTCGGTGCCCACGTCACCCTGGTGGCCCCGCCCACCCTCGTGCCGGTCGGCGTCGAGCAGTGGCCCTGCGACGTCAGCTACCGCCTCGACGACGTGCTGCCGAAGTCGGACGCGGTCATGATGCTCCGTGTGCAGCGCGAGCGGATGAACGCCGCCTACTTCCCGACCGAGCGTGAGTACTCCCGCCGCTACGGCCTGGACGGCGAACGCATGGGGAAGATGCCGGAGCACGCCGTCGTGATGCACCCCGGCCCGATGGTCCGCGGCATGGAGATCACGGCCGAGGTGGCGGACTCCGACCGCTGCACCGCCGTCGAGCAGGTCGCCAACGGCGTCTCCACCCGCATGGCCGTCCTGTACCTGCTGCTCGGCGGCTCCGAGACCGCCCTGCCCTCCGCCTCCGCCCGTACCGAGGAGAACAAGTAACCATGAGCAAGATCCTGATCCGCGGTGCGAAGGTCCTCGGCGGCGAGCCGCAGGACGTCCTCATCGACGGCGAGACGATCGCGCAGACCGGCACCGGCATCGAGGCGGGTGACGCCACCGTGATCGAGGCGGCCGGCCAGATCCTGCTGCCCGGCCTCGTCGACCTCCACACCCACCTGCGCGAGCCCGGCCGTGAGGACTCCGAGACCGTTCTCACCGGAACCAGGGCGGCAGCGGCCGGCGGCTTCACCGCCGTCCACGCCATGGCCAACACCTTCCCCGTCGCCGACACCGCCGGAGTCGTCGAGCAGGTCTGGCGGCTCGGCAGGGAGTCCGGCTACTGCGACGTGCAGCCCGTGGGCGCCGTCACCGTCGGCCTGGAGGGCAAGCAGCTCGCCGAGCTCGGCGCCATGCACGACTCCGCCGCCGGAGTGAAGGTCTTCTCCGACGACGGCAAGTGCGTCGACGACGCGGTGATCATGCGCCGCGCGCTGGAGTACGTGAAGGCGTTCGACGGCGTCGTCGCCCAGCACGCCCAGGAGCCCCGCCTCACCGAAGGCGCCCAGATGAACGAGGGCGTCGTCTCGGCCGAGCTCGGCCTCGGCGGCTGGCCCGCCGTCGCCGAGGAGTCGGTCATCGCCCGCGATGTCCTCCTCGCCGCCCACGTCGGGTCCCGGGTGCACATCTGCCACCTCTCGACCGCAGGCTCCGTGGAGATCGTCCGCTGGGCCAAGTCCAAGGGCTGGAACGTCACCGCCGAGGTCACCCCGCACCACCTGCTGCTCACCGACGAGCTCGTACGGACCTACAACCCCGTCTACAAGGTGAACCCGCCGCTGCGCACCGAGGCCGACGTCATGGCCCTGCGCGAGGCCCTGGCCGACGGCACCATCGACTGCGTGGCCACCGACCACGCACCGCACCCGCACGAGGACAAGGACTGCGAGTGGGCCGCCGCCGCCATGGGCATGGTGGGCCTGGAGACCGCGCTCTCCGTGGTCCAGCAGACGATGGTGGACACCGGGCTCCTCGACTGGGCGGGCGTCGCCGACCGCATGTCGTTCCGCCCCGCGGCCATCGGCAGGCTCGAAGGACACGGCCGGCCCGTCTCGGCGGGTGAGCCCGCCAACCTCACCCTGGTCGATCCGGCATACCGTGGAGCCGTGGACCCCGCGGGCTTCGCCTCCCGCAGCCGCAACACTCCGTACGAGGGTCGCGAGCTGCCCGGCCGAGTGACCCACACCTTCCTGCGGGGCCGTGCCACGGTCGTCGACGGGAAGCTCGCGTGACAACACTCAACCCCCTCCTCCAACTGGCCGCCGAGCAGAAGTCGGCCGAAGTGACCGACTGGTCCGCCCGCATCAGCTGGGTCCTCGGACTGCTCGTCCTCATCGCCTTCGTCTACTGGCTGATGCGCCAGGGATGGAAGTGGCGGGGGAGCCTGCAGTCCGGGCTGCCCGAGCTCGCGACCACCCCCGAAGGGTTCGCGGACGGCGAGACGCTGCTCACACTGACCGGCCGCTACCACGCCTCGACGACCGCCGGGCAGTGGCTCGACCGGATCGTGGCGCACGGTCTCGGCACCCGCAGCCGGGTCGAGCTGACCCTCACCGCGCAGGGCCTGGACGTCGTACGCCCCGGGGCGGCCGACTTCTTCGTACCGGCCTGTGCGCTGCGCGAGGCCAGGCTCGACAGGGCGCTCGCCGGCAAGGTCCTGCCCGAGGGCGGCCTGCTGGTCATCACCTGGGCGCACGGCGACCAGCTGATCGACTCCGGCTTCCGCTCCGACCACGCGGCCGAGCACCAGGCATGGGTCGACGCCGTCGGCCGCCTCACCGGCGCAGCCGGCAACCACCTCACCACCACCAGCACGACGGAAGGCACCGCACGATGACGATCTCCACCCGGGGAGCCGGAAAGGCTCCCGCCGTACTCGTCCTGGAGGACGGCCGCTCCTTCCGCGGCCGTGCCTACGGGGCCGTGGGGGAGACCTTCGGCGAGGCGGTGTTCTCCACCGGCATGACCGGCTACCAGGAAACGCTGACCGACCCCTCCTACCACCGCCAGGTCGTCGTGATGACCGCCCCGCACGTCGGCAACACCGGCGTGAACGACGAGGACGCCGAGTCGAAGCGCATCTGGGTCTCCGGATACGTCGTACGCGACCCCGCCCGCCTCCCCTCGAACTGGCGCTCGCGCCGCACGCTGGACGAGGAGCTCGCCGCCCAGGGCGTCGTCGGCATCAGCGGCATCGACACCCGCGCGCTCACCCGCCACCTGCGCGAGCGCGGCGCGATGCGCGTCGGCATCTTCTCCGGCGACGCGCTCACCGACGAGACCGCCCTGCTCGCCAAGGTGCGCCAGGCCCCCGAGATGAGCGGCGCCGACCTCTCCGCCGAGGTCGCCACCAAGGAGGCCTACGTCGTCCCCGCGCACGGCACCCGGAAGTTCACCGTCGCCGCGATCGACCTCGGCATCAAGGGCATGACCCCGCACCGCATGGCCGAGCGCGGCATCGAGGTGCACGTCCTGCCCGCCACCGCCACCCTCGACGAGGTGTACGCGGTGGAGCCCGACGGAGTCTTCTTCTCCAACGGCCCCGGCGACCCGTCCACCGCCGACCACCCCGTCGCCCTCATGCAGGGTGTCCTGGAGCGGAAGACCCCGCTCTTCGGCATCTGCTTCGGCAACCAGATCCTGGGCCGTGCCCTCGGCTTCGGCACCTACAAGCTGAAGTACGGCCACCGCGGCATCAACCAGCCCGTGCAGGACCGTACGACCGGCAAGGTCGAGGTCACCGCGCACAACCACGGCTTCGCCGTCGACGCCCCCCTCGACAAGCCGTCCGACACGGAGTTCGGCCGCGCCGAGGTCTCCCACGTCTGCCTGAACGACCAGGTCGTCGAGGGCCTCCAGCTCCTGGACCGACCCGCCTTCAGCGTCCAGTACCACCCCGAAGCAGCCGCCGGCCCGCACGACGCCGCGTACCTCTTCGACCGTTTCGTCACCCTGATGGAGGACCAGCGTGCCTAAGCGCTCCGATATCCAGTCCGTCCTGGTCATCGGCTCCGGTCCGATCGTCATCGGGCAGGCCGCCGAGTTCGACTACTCCGGCACCCAGGCCTGCCGCGTGCTCAAGGCCGAGGGCCTGCGCGTCATCCTGGTGAACAGCAACCCGGCGACGATCATGACCGACCCGGAGATCGCCGACGCCACGTACGTCGAGCCGATCACCCCCGAGTTCGTCGAGAAGATCATCGCCAAGGAGCGCCCCGACGCGCTGCTCCCCACCCTGGGCGGCCAGACCGCACTCAACACCGCGATCTCCATGCACGAGCAGGGTGTGCTGGAGAAGTACGGCGTCGAGCTCATCGGCGCCAACGTCGAGGCCATCAACAAGGGCGAGGACCGCGACCTCTTCAAGGGAGTCGTCGAGGCCGTCAAGGCGAAGATCGGGTACGGCGAGTCCGCCCGCTCCGTCATCTGCCACACCATGGACGACGTCATCGCGGGCGTCGACACGCTCGGCGGCTACCCCGTCGTCGTCCGCCCCTCCTTCACCATGGGCGGCGCCGGCTCCGGCTTCGCGCACGACGAGGAGGAGCTGCGCCGCATCGCCGGACAGGGCCTCACGCTCTCGCCGACCACCGAGGTGCTCCTGGAGGAGTCCATCCTCGGCTGGAAGGAGTACGAGCTGGAGCTGATGCGCGACAGGCACGACAACGTCGTGGTCGTCTGCTCCATCGAGAACTTCGACCCGATGGGCGTCCACACCGGCGACTCCATCACGGTCGCCCCGGCGATGACGCTCACCGACCGTGAGTACCAGCGGCTGCGTGACATCGGCATCGCGATCATCCGCGAGGTCGGCGTGGACACCGGCGGCTGCAACATCCAGTTCGCGATCGACCCGGCCGACGGCCGGATCATCGTGATCGAGATGAATCCGCGCGTCTCCCGCTCCTCGGCGCTCGCCTCGAAGGCCACCGGCTTCCCGATCGCCAAGATCGCCGCCAAGCTGGCCGTCGGCTACACGCTCGACGAGATCCCCAACGACATCACCGAGAAGACCCCGGCCTCCTTCGAGCCGACCCTCGACTACGTCGTGGTCAAGGCCCCGCGCTTCGCCTTCGAGAAGTTCCCCTCCGCCGACTCCACCCTCACCACCACCATGAAGTCGGTGGGCGAGGCCATGGCGATCGGCCGGAACTTCACCGAGGCCCTGCAGAAGGCCCTGCGCTCCCTGGAGAAGAAGGGCTCGCAGTTCGCCTTCACCGGCGAGACCGGTGACAAGGCCGAGCTGCTCGCCGAGGCGGTGCGCCCCACGGACGGGCGCATCAACACCGTGATGCAGGCGATCCGCGCCGGCGCCACCCAGGAGGAGGTCTTCGACGCCACGAAGATCGACCCCTGGTTCGTCGACCAGCTCTTCCTGCTCAAGGAGATCGCCGATGAGCTGGCCGCCGCTGAGCGACTGGACGCCGGCCTGCTCGCCGAGGCCAAGCGGCACGGCTTCTCCGACGCCCAGATCGCCGAGATCCGCGGTCTGCGCGAGGACGTCGTACGCGAGGTCAGGCACGCGCTGGGCATCCGCCCGGTCTACAAGACGGTCGACACCTGCGCGGCGGAGTTCGCCGCGAAGACGCCGTACTTCTACTCCAGCTACGACGAGGAGAGCGAGGTCGCGCCCCGCACCAAGCCGGCGGTGATCATCCTCGGCTCCGGCCCGAACCGCATCGGCCAGGGCATCGAGTTCGACTACTCCTGCGTCCACGCCTCCTTCGCCCTGAGCGACGCGGGCTACGAGACCGTGATGGTCAACTGCAACCCGGAGACCGTCTCCACGGACTACGACACCTCCGACCGGCTGTACTTCGAGCCGCTCACGCTCGAGGACGTCCTGGAGATCGTGCACGCCGAGTCGCTCGCCGGGCCCGTCGCCGGTGTCGTCGTCCAGCTCGGCGGCCAGACCCCGCTCGGCCTCTCGCAGGCCCTCAAGGACAACGGCGTGCCGGTCGTGGGGACGTCCCCCGAGGCGATCCACGCCGCCGAGGACCGCGGCGCCTTCGGCCGGGTGCTCGCCGAGGCCGGCCTGCCGGCGCCGAAGCACGGCACCGCCACCACCTTCGCCGAGGCCAAGGCCATCGCCGACGAGATCGGCTACCCCGTCCTCGTACGCCCGTCGTACGTGCTCGGCGGCCGCGGCATGGAGATCGTCTACGACGAGACCCGCCTCTCCGCCTACATCGCCGAGTCCACCGAGATCAGCCCCACCCGGCCGGTCCTGGTCGACCGCTTCCTCGACGACGCGATCGAGATCGACGTCGACGCGCTCTACGACGGCACCGAGCTCTACCTCGGCGGCGTCATGGAGCACATCGAGGAGGCCGGCATCCACTCCGGCGACTCCGCCTGCGCGCTGCCCCCGATCACCCTGGGCGGCTTCGACATCAAGCGGCTGCGGACCTCGACCGAGGCCATCGCCAAGGGCGTCGGCGTACGCGGACTGATCAACATCCAGTTCGCCCTCTCCGGTGACATCCTCTACGTCCTGGAGGCCAACCCGCGCGCCTCGCGGACCGTCCCCTTCACCTCGAAGGCGACCGCGGTGCCGCTCGCGAAGGCCGCCGCCCGCATCTCGCTGGGCGCGACCGTCGCGGAACTCCGCGCCGAGGGCCTGCTGCCGAAGCAGGGCGACGGCGGCACCCTGCCGCTGGACGCGCCGATCTCCGTCAAGGAGGCCGTCATGCCGTGGTCGCGCTTCCGCGACATCCACGGCCGCGGCGTCGACACGGTCCTCGGCCCGGAGATGCGCTCCACCGGCGAAGTCATGGGCATCGACTCGGTGTTCGGCACGGCCTACGCCAAGTCGCAGGCCGGCGCCTACGGCCCGCTGCCCACCAGGGGACGCGCCTTCATCTCCGTCGCCAACCGCGACAAGCGTTCGATGATCTTCCCGGCGCGCGAACTCGTGGCCCAAGGCTTCGAGCTGCTCGCCACCTCCGGCACCGCCGAGGTGCTCAAGCGCAACGGGATCAACGCCACCGTGGTGCGCAAGCAGTCCGAGGGCGAGGGGCCCGACGGCGAGAAGACCATCGTCCAGCTGATCCACGACGGCGGGGTCGACCTCATCGTCAACACCCCGTACGGAACGGGCGGCCGGCTCGACGGCTACGAGATCCGCACCGCGGCCGTGGCGCGGTCCGTGCCGTGCCTGACGACGGTCCAGGCGCTCGCCGCCGCCGTCCAGGGCATCGACGCGCTCAACCGCGGTGACGTCGGCGTACGTTCCCTCCAGGAACACGCGGAACATCTGACCGCGGCCCGCGACTGAGGGACTCCCGTCCGGATCGGGCCGGGCCCGCGGGGTCCGGCCCGATCCGGACGAAAGACCCGGCCCGGCCCAGCAGGGGACACCGGAAACGGTGTCCCCCTCTTCATGAGGACACCGTGATGTACAAACTCTTCTTCCAGCTGGTCTTCAAGCGGATGGACCCGGAGCAGGCCCACCACCTGGCCTTCCGCTGGATCCGCCGCGCCGCCCGCACACCCGTGCTGCGCACCTTCGTGGCCGCCGCGCTCGCACCCCGCTTCGAGGAGCTGCGCACCGAGGCGCTCGGCCTGCGGATGCACGGCCCGTTCGGGCTCGCCGCCGGCTTCGACAAGAACGCCGTCGCGATCGACGGCATGTCGATGCTCGGCTTCGACCACATCGAGATCGGCACGGTCACCGGCGAGCCGCAGCCCGGCAACCCGAAGAAGCGGCTGTTCCGCCTCGTCGCCGACCGGGCCCTGATCAACCGCATGGGCTTCAACAACGAGGGCTCCGCGGCCGTGGCCGCGCGCCTCGCCGCCCGTACCCCCGTCTTCCGCACCACCGTCGGCGTCAACATCGGCAAGACCAAGGCCGTCCCCGAGGACGAAGCCGTGGGCGACTACGTGAAGTCCACCGAGCGGCTCGCCGCACACGCCGACTACCTCGTCGTGAACGTCTCCTCGCCCAACACGCCCGGCCTGCGCAACCTCCAGGCCACCGAGGCGCTCCGCCCGCTCCTCACCGCGGTGCGCGAAGCCGCCGACCGCACCGTCACCGGCCGCCGGGTCCCGCTGCTCGTCAAGATCGCCCCGGACCTCGCGGACGAGGACGTCGACGCGGTCGCCGACCTCGCCGTCGAGCTCGGGCTGGACGGCATCATCGCCACCAACACCACCATCGCCCGCGACGGCCTCGGCCTGAAGTCCGACGCGTCCCTGGCCGAGGAGACCGGCGGTCTCTCCGGCGCGCCCCTCAAGGAGCGCTCCCTGGAGGTCCTGAGCCGTCTGTACGCCCGCGTGGGGACCCGGCTCACCCTGGTGGGCGTCGGGGGCATCGAGACCGCCGAGGACGCCTGGCAGCGCATCCTGGCGGGCGCCACGCTCGTCCAGGGTTACAGCGCCTTCATCTACGAGGGCCCGTTCTACGCCCGCGCCATCCACAAGGGTCTGGCCGCCCGGCTGGCCGCGTCCCCGTACGCCACCCTCGCCGAGGCAGTCGGCGCCGAGACACGGAAGGCCGTGCAGTGACCCCCGAACCCTTCGGCGCGCGCCTGCGCCACGCCATGGACACCCGCGGCCCGCTCTGCGTCGGCATCGACCCGCACGCCTCCCTGCTCGCCTCCTGGGGCCTGGACGACGACATCGCGGGCCTCGAACGCTTCACACGCACGGTCGTCGAGGCACTGGCCGACCGGGTCGCCGTGCTCAAACCGCAGTCCGCGTTCTTCGAGCGCTTCGGCTCGCGTGGCGTCGCCGTCCTGGAGAAGGCCGTCGAGGAGGCCCGCGCGGCGGGGGCCCTCGTGCTCATGGACGCCAAGCGCGGCGACATCGGCTCCACGATGGGCGCCTACGCGGCCACCTACCTCGACCAGGACTCGCCGCTGTTCTGCGACGCGGTCACCGTCTCGCCCTATCTCGGCTTCGGCTCGCTGCGCCCGGCGCTCGACGCCGCCGAGGCCTCCGGCGCGGGGGTCTTCGTGCTGGCCCTCACCTCCAACCCGGAGGGCGCGGAGGTCCAGCGCGCCACCGCGGCGGACGGGCGGTCACTGGCCCAGCTGATGCTCGACCACATGGCCGCCGAGAACGCGGGCGCGACACCGCTCGGCTCCGTCGGCGCGGTCGTCGGTGCCACGCTCGGGGACGCCGGCGTCGATCTGTCGGTCAACGGCCCGCTGCTCGCTCCCGGCATCGGCGCCCAGGGCGCCACCCCTGCGGATCTGCCCCGCGTCTTCGGCGCCGCGGTGGGCAACGTCGTGCCGAGCGTGAGCCGGGGTGTGCTTCGTCACGGACCGGACGTATCAGGGCTGCGCGAAGCCGCCGGACGGTTCGCGGACGAGGTCCGTACGGCCGTCCCGGAAAGGTGACCATGCCACGTAACAGCCTGTTGACGGAATCCTGAACAGAATTCCGGGTTGTTATAACCGAAATGTCCGGGTCGTCTGAGGCTGACCAGGACTTTTCCGCTGTTCTCGCTGACTCAGGCGCCCTTGGCCGCTAGTCTCCGACGAGAGCCAACGAGTACAGGTTGTTCGTTGCTCACCAGGTGTGGAGCCGTCAGGTTCCGCGCCGGTCCGTATCCGACAGATCGACATCCGAGGTGACGTAGGCGTGGCTCTTCCGCCCCTTACCCCTGAACAGCGCGCAGCCGCGCTCGAAAAGGCCGCCGCGGCTCGCCGGGAGCGGGCCGAGGTCAAGAATCGACTCAAGCACTCCGGCGCCTCGCTCCATGAGGTCATCAAGCAGGGCCAGGAGAACGACGTCATCGGCAAGATGAAGGTCTCCGCTCTTCTCGAGTCCCTGCCGGGCGTGGGCAAGGTCCGCGCCAAGCAGATCATGGAGCGGCTCGGCATCTCCGAGAGCCGCCGGGTCAGGGGTCTTGGCTCCAACCAGATCGCATCCCTGGAGCGTGAGTTCGGCGGCAGCGCCGCCTGACGTTCTCAGGCACTCCTGAGAACGGGGATAATCGCCCCATGGCTGCAACATCCCGGGGGACGTCCCCCGTACCCCCGGACGCACGTCCGCGGCTGACCGTGCTCTCCGGCCCCTCCGGGGTCGGCAAGAGCACGGTCGTCGCTCATATGCGCAAGGTTCATCCCGAGGTCTGGCTCTCGGTGTCCGCCACGACCCGTAAGCCCCGCCCCGGCGAGCGCAACGGCGTCCACTACTTCTTCGTGGACGACGAGGAGTTCGACAAGCTGATCGCCAACGGCGAGCTGCTGGAGTGGGCCGAGTTCGCCGGCAACCGGTACGGCACGCCGCGCCGGGCCGTGCTCGACCGTCTGGAGGCGGGCGAGCCGGTCCTGCTGGAGATCGACCTCCAGGGCGCGCGGCTGGTCCGCCAGTCGATGCCCGAGGCGCAGCTGGTCTTCCTCGCGCCGCCCGGCTGGGACGAGCTGGTCCGCCGGCTCACCGGCCGGGGGACGGAGGCGCCCGACGTGATCGAGCGACGGCTCGCCGCGGCGAAGGTCGAGCTGGCCGCCGAGGCGGAGTTCGACACGACGCTCGTCAACACCTCCGTCGAGGACGTGGCACGCGAGCTGCTAACGTTGATGCTGCAGGCTTCCGGCCTCCGCGGCACCGACGGCTGACCTCACCGGTCCTCACCGGTCCACGGACGCAGAGCATCACCACTGCGGAACCAGCATGATCAAAGATCTCTTTGATCTCTATCCCCTTCGGAAGGCAGAGAGTGTCCTCTTCCATCACCACGCCCGAGGGCATCATCAACCCGCCGATTGATGAGCTCCTCGAGGCCACCGACTCGAAGTACAGCCTTGTGATCTACGCCGCCAAGCGCGCGCGTCAGATCAACGCGTACTACTCGCAGCTCGGCGAAGGCCTCCTCGAGTACGTCGGTCCGCTCGTCGACACCCACGTCCACGAGAAGCCGCTCTCGATCGCGCTCCGCGAGATCAACGCGGGCCTGCTGACCTCCGAGGCCATCGAGGGCCCCGCGCAGTAAGCAGGCGGTACGCAGGAAACGCACCTTCACCACAGGCCCGGCGGCCGGTACCCGCCGGGCCTGTGGTGTGTCCCCGGCCGGACCCGCCGGAGCCCGGCCGGGGCGGTGAGGCAGCATGGGGGGCGTACGCCATGAGGCCGCACGTGAGTGCGCGGAGACACGAGTGCGGGGAGACGCAGTGGAGAAGCCGAGGGTCGTCCTGGGGGTCAGCGGGGGCATCGCCGCGTACAAGGCGTGCGAACTGCTGCGCAGACTGACCGAGTCCGGCCACGACGTACGGGTCGTGCCGACCGGATCGTCCCTGAACTTCGTCGGGGCGGCCACCTGGTCGGCCCTCTCCGGGAACCCCGTGTCCACCGAGGTCTGGGACACCGTGCACGAGGTGCCGCACGTCCGGATCGGCCAGGGAGCCGATCTCGTCGTGGTCGCCCCCGCCACCGCCGACATGCTCGCCAAGGCCGCTCACGGCCTCGCCGACGACCTCCTCACCAACACCCTGCTCACCGCGCGCTGTCCGGTCGTCTTCGCGCCCGCGATGCACACCGAGATGTGGGAGCACCCCGCCACCCAGGAGAACGTCGCCACCCTGCGCCGCCGCGGAGCCGTCGTCATCGAGCCCGCCGTCGGCAGGCTCACCGGTGCGGACACGGGCAAGGGACGGCTGCCGGACCCGGGAGAGATCTTCGAGGTCTGCCGCCGCGTCCTGGCCCGTGGTCCCGGCGCCCCCGATCTCGCGGGCCGTCACGTGGTGATCAGCGCGGGCGGCACCCGTGAGCCGCTCGATCCGGTGCGCTACCTGGGCAACCGGTCCTCGGGCAAGCAGGGCTACGCCCTCGCCCGCACCGCGGTCGCGCGGGGCGCCAGGGTGACACTCATCGAGGCCGGCACGGGGCTCCCCGACCCCGCGGGCGCCGACGTCCTGCGTGTCGGAACGGCCGTACAGCTGCGCGAGGCGGTACTGGAGGCGGCGGCCGACGCCGATGTGGTGGTGATGGCCGCGGCGGTCGCGGACTTCCGGCCGGCCGCCTACGCGACAGGGAAGATCAAGAAGAAGGAAGGCCAGGAACCGGCCCCCGTCGTGCTCGTCCGCAACCCCGACATCCTCGCCGAGGTCGCCGCGGACCGGGCCCGGCCGGGGCAGCTCGTCGTCGGGTTCGCCGCCGAGACCGACGACGTCCTCGCCAACGGCCGCGAGAAGCTCCGCCGCAAGGGCTGCGACCTGCTCGTCGTGAACGAGGTGGGGGAGCGCAGGACCTTCGGGTCCGAGGAGAACGAGGCGGTCGTGCTCGGGGCCGACGGCAGCGAGACCGCTGTGCCGTACGGACCGAAGGAAGCTCTTGCCGACACGGTGTGGGATCTGGTGGCGGCGCGTTTCGGCTAAGTTGCGTAAGCGCCGATCCGACGGGAAGGAAGGCGCGATAATCAGTCGCATCTCGCATCCGGAAGGAGTGATCGTCGTACTGCTGTCAACAGTGCCGCAGCTCACAGACCCTCCAAAGGGCGAGACGCGTGACCCAATCACCGGAAGCGACCGATAAACTGGTCGACGGAATGTGCCGGGCGCAGCTCCCGGAGTTCCATCAATGATCAGCCAGCAGCCGCTGCAACCCCAGGGAGCGATGTGTCCCGCCGTCTCTTCACCTCGGAGTCCGTTACCGAGGGCCACCCCGACAAGATCGCCGACCAGATCAGCGACACGATTCTCGACGCGCTCCTGCGCGAGGACCCCTCCTCGCGCGTCGCCGTCGAAACCTTGATCACCACTGGTCTGGTGCATGTCGCGGGTGAGGTCACGACCAAGGCCTACGCCGACATCCCCAACCTCGTGCGCAACAAGGTGCTGGAGATCGGCTACGACTCCTCCAAGAAGGGCTTCGACGGAGCCTCCTGCGGCGTCTCGGTGTCGATCGGGGCGCAGTCCCCGGACATCGCCCAGGGGGTCGACACCGCGTACGAGAAGCGGGTCGAGGGCGACGAGGACGAGCTCGACAAGCAGGGCGCGGGCGACCAGGGGCTGATGTTCGGCTACGCCTGCGACGAGACGCCCGAGCTGATGCCCCTGCCGATCCATCTCGCGCACCGGCTCTCACGCCGGCTCTCCGAGGTCCGCAAGAACGGGACCATCCCGTACCTGCGCCCCGACGGCAAGACCCAGGTCACCATCGAGTACGACGGTGACAAGGCCGTCCGCCTCGACACGGTCGTGGTCTCCTCGCAGCATGCCTCGGACATCGATCTGGACTCGCTGCTCGCACCCGACATCCGCGAGTTCGTCGTCGAGCACGTCCTGGGCCAGCTCATCGAGGACGGCATCAAGCTGGACACCGAGGGTTACCGCCTGCTGGTGAACCCGACGGGCCGCTTCGAGATCGGCGGCCCGATGGGCGACGCCGGCCTGACCGGCCGCAAGATCATCATCGACACCTACGGCGGCATGGCCCGCCACGGCGGCGGTGCCTTCTCCGGCAAGGACCCGTCCAAGGTCGACCGCTCGGCCGCCTACGCCATGCGCTGGGTCGCCAAGAACGTCGTGGCTGCCGGGCTCGCCGCCCGCTGCGAGGTCCAGGTCGCCTACGCGATCGGCAAGGCCGAGCCGGTCGGCCTGTTCGTGGAGACCTTCGGCACCGCCGCGGTCGACACGGAGAAGATCGAGCACGCCATCGGCGAGGTCTTCGACCTCCGCCCGGCCGCGATCATCCGCGACCTCGACCTGCTGCGCCCGATCTACGCGCAGACCGCGGCGTACGGTCACTTCGGCCGTGAGCTTCCCGACTTCACCTGGGAGCGCACCGACCGCGTGGACGCGCTGCGCGAGGCCGCGGGGCTCTAGCACCGCTCGTCCTTCTTCATACCGGGGCCCGGACACCGCACGAGGTGTCCGGGCCCCGGTGTCGTGGGGGCCGTCCCGTACGGCCGGGGCGTGTCAGTGGTCTCTGGTAGGAATGTGGCTGTGAGCAGCGACGACGAGCGGTCCGACGAGCCCGGTGCCGGGGCGCCGGAGCAGCTTGCGCTCATCCGGGAGACGGTGCGCCGGGCCGAGGTGCCGCGCGCCAAGCCGCGGACCTGGCGGGGCGCCCCGCTCGCCCGGGAGCTGCCGGTCGCCCGAGTCCTGGTGAACAAGGGCGCACTCCACCTCGACCAGTACTTCGACTACGCCGTCCCCGAGGAACTCGACGCGGACGCGCAGCCCGGCGTCCGCGTCCGGGTGCGCTTCGGGGCCGGCGGACGTCGGGTCCGGGGCGGGAGACGCGAGGGCGGCGGGCTGATCGACGGCTTCCTCATCGAGCGGCGGGCCTCGTCGGACTACCAGGGGGCCCTGGCCGCCCTCGCGTACGTCGTCTCACCCGAGCCCGTGCTGGGGCCGGAGCTGCTGGAGCTCTCGCGGGCCGTCGCCGACCGTTACGCCGGCAGCCTCGCGGACGTGCTGCAGCTCGCCGTGCCGCCCAGGAACGGCCGCGCCGAGGGCAAGCCGTCGCCCGCGCCCCTGCCTCCGCCCCCCGTCCCGGCACCCGGGACCTGGGAGCGGTACGCCCAGGGCCCCGGTTTCCTGCGGGCGCTGGCCGAGGGCGGAGCCCCCCGGGCCGTGTGGGCGGCACTGCCCGGACCGCACTGGCCCGAGGAGATCGCCCGCGCCATGGCCGCGACCCTGGCTTCGGGCCGGGGCGCGCTCGTCGTCGTACCGGACGGACGGAGCGCGGGGCGGGTCGACGCCGCGCTCACCGCGGTGCTGGGGGAGGGGCGCCACGCGCTGCTGACCGCGGACTCCGGGCCGGAGAAACGCTACCGGCAGTGGCTGGCGGTGGCGCGCGGCTCGGTGCGCGCGGTGGTCGGCACCAGGGCCGCGATGTTCGCCCCGGTCGCCGGCCTCGGCCTGGTGGCCCTCTGGGACGACGGAGACTCCAGCCACAGCGATGACAACGCCCCCTTCCCGCATGTCAGGGAGGTTCTGGAGCTGCGGGCCGCGCACGGCCGCTGCGCCTTCCTGCTGGGCGGGACGAGCTGCACGGTGGAAGCCGCCCAGCTGGTCGAGAGCGGTTGGGCCCTGCCCCTGCGGGCGGACCGCGAGCAGCTCCGGATCGCGGCCCCCCTCGTGCGCACCGTCGACGACGGGGAGCTCGCGCGGGACGGCGCGGCCCGTTCGGCGCGCCTGCCCAGCCTGGCCTGGCAGACGGTGCGGGACGGCCTGCGCAGCGGCCCCGTGCTCGTCCAGGTGCCCCGCCGGGGTTACGCCCCCAGGCTGGCCTGCGAGCGCTGCCGCGAACCCGCGCGGTGCAGGCACTGCGCGGGGCCGCTGCAGGCACCGGACCAGCGGGACCTCGACTGCGCCTGGTGCGGGCGGACCGAGACGGCCTGGAGCTGCGCCGCCTGCGGTGGTGTGCGGCTGCGGGCGCAGATCGTGGGGGCCCGCAGGACCGCCGAGGAGCTCGGACGCGCCTTTCCCGCCGTCCCGGTCCGGACGTCCGGACGGGACCACGTGCTGGAGTCCGTGCCCGGGAGCCCCGCCCTCGTCGTCAGCACCCCGGGGGCGGAGCCGGTCGCCGAGGGCGGCTACGCGGCGGCGCTGCTGCTGGACGGCTGGGCGATGGTCGGCCGGCCCGACCTCCGGGCGGGCGAGGAGGCGCTGCGGCGCTGGACGGCCGCCGCCGCGCTCGTGAGGGGTCAGCCGGAGGGGGGCACGGTGGTGATCGTGGCCGAGCCGGCCCTGCGGCCCGTGCAGGCCCTGGTCCGGTGGGACCCGGTCGGACACGCCCGCCGTGAGCTCGCGGAACGCGCCGAGCTCGGTTTCCCGCCGGTGTCCCGGATGGCTTCGGTGACCGGCCCGCCGGAAGCGGTGGCGGCCTGTCTGGCCGGGGCGGCACTGCCGCCGGAGGCGGAGGTGCTCGGCCCGGTGCCGGTGCCGGGAACCGCACCCGGCAGGCCGCGCAGGCCGGGTGACGCCCCGTCCGGCGAGACCTGGGAGCGCGCGCTGGTCAGGGTCCCCCCGGGCCGGGGCGC
>Ga0196960_10000014_pt1 | contig 66216 bp, 63 predicted proteins | sample S3v_5metaG_FD_183187 | JGI IMG/M metagenome (GOLD analysis project Ga0196960, IMG submission 183187) | Soil microbial communities from Anza Borrego desert, Southern California, United States - S3+v_5 | ecosystem: Environmental > Terrestrial > Soil > Desert | place: USA: California | collected...
CAAGGTGACGCCCGCGCCCGCCGCGGCAACGGTTGTTCCCGCGCAGTCCTCCGCAGCCGCTCCCCCGCCGGCCGCCGCACCGCGCCCGGCACGCGGTTCACGCCCTCCCGGTGCACCGAAGGCCGCCGCTGGCAAGGCCCCCGCGCCCGCACGGTCCGGCCCGTTCGAACACGGTCCGCTGCTCGTCCTGGACGCCGATGACGAGCGGCAGGTGACCGGCTACGGCACCGGCGGTCTGCTCCTGGACGTGCCCGCCAAGTCCCTCCCCGCCCTGGTGGAATGGGCACTGGCCGAGGCGCGGGTAGGGGCGGAGAAGCTGCACCCGTCGGGCAAGGACGCCGACCCGCTGCTGGTCCTCACCGCAGCGGTGTGCGAGCGCTACGGCCTGCCCGCCACCCTGTCGGACGCGGAGCGATCGGCCGGGCGGCTTCCCGAGGACCACAAGGCCGTCAAGCTGCTGGAACGGGCGGGGTGGAAGCTGACCAGGCGCGGGCTGGGGCCTTGGGCGCGGATCTACCGCCCCGTCTCCGGCGGGCGACGCCAGTGTGTTCAGTTGTGTATCCCGTCCTGGAACGCCCTGGATGACCGCGCGTGGGGTCACGCCGCCGAGTTGGGTCCGGCGGAGCTGGCCCGGGTGCTGGGAGTGTACGCGCACCGGGTGATGACGCCGGTCGGGTCGAGCGCGGTGACCGGGCTGGAGCTGATGACCGCCCTCAACCCGCCCACCCGCGCGAGCGAGCCGGACCAGGACGGCAAGCGGCACTCCGAGCACCGGCCCGGCTCCCTGGGCGCCCAGGGGCTCGATCCCGCACCATGCGAGGCGATCGACGGGCACCCCGTCCTGGCCCACCTGCCCCGCTTCCACATCCGCGGCCCCGAGGAGCGTTTGTTCGAGGAGGCGTACGACTGGGCGCGGGACCTGACCGATATGGAGTGCATGCAGCCTTATCTGGTCGGCGTCGATGTGAACCTGGCGTTCGGCGCGGCCGCCAACGGCGCCGTCGTCGGCCTGGACTCACCGCCCGAGCACGTCACCGGCCCGGTCTTCGACCCGGCGGTGCCCGGCTCGTGGCTGGTGGACCTCTCCCACGTCGACCTGGACCGGGTGAAGGTGGCCAAGCAGTGGCGTGAGCTCAACGGTGATCTGCTGCCCAGCCCGTTCACCCCGACCGGACAGCGACCCGAGGGCCCGGCCTGGTACGCGACGCCGACCGTGGCGTACGCCGTCGAGCTCGGCTACGACGTCACCCCCCTCGAGGCGTGGCTGCGGCCTAGGAGCGGGCGGTTCCTGGACGGCTGGTACAAGCGGCTGCGCGACGCCTACGTCGCGACGATGGCCGACCTCAAGGTGGCGGAGAAGCTGGCCCCGGGCGAGTTCCTGAAGGCGATGGACGGCCACAAGAGGCGGGATCCTGAGCTGGGGATCGTGCTGGACGCGGTGAAGATGACCGTCAAGGGCGGCATCGGCAAGCTGCAGGAGAAGGCCCGCGGCGGAAACTGGGTGCCGGGGCAGGCGTGGCCGGCGCTGGCCCGGCCGACGTGGCGCCCCGATATCCGGGCCACCGTCATCTCCCGGGCCCGGATCAACATGCACCGCAAGATGATCGCCCTGGCCGCCGCCACCGGCCGCTACCCCGTCGCGGTCCTCTCCGACTGCGCCGTCTACACCGCCGACGGCCCCACCCCCCTGGATGTCCTGCCCTACGACAAGGACGGCAAGACCGTGCCCGGGTCGTTCCGCCTCGGCGTCTCCCCCGGCATGGTCAAGCACGAAGGCACCCAGGACGTGCTGTGGGGTGTGGGCGTTCTGGAGCAGCTCGGCGCACAAGGCAAGGTCGCCAACCTCGCCCGGTACATCAAGACCGGCGAGGTCACCGCCCGGGACACCGGAGAATAGGGAGCGTACGGCGGATGGTCACCGTGGAAGAAGAGCTCGGCCGGGCGGTACAGGGGGCGTTCACGCGCCCGGTGCCCAAGTCCGCCGGGGCGCAGATGCGTTACCTGGTGCGCCAGCACCAGGGCAGCACCCAGCAGGTCGCCGGTCTGCTCGGCATCAGCCAGCGCACCGTGGAGCGGTATGTGAAGGGCCAGATCAAACAGCCCCGCCCGCAGTTGGCCACCCGGCTGGAGGGGGAGGTCCGCGGCCGGTGGCAGCCGCAGGTCAGGGCCCGGGCCCGGCGACAAGCGGCCACGACCGACGGCATCATGATCGACGTCCAGGCCCGGTTCGGCTACACCGCCGCCGCCGGATCCACCGACCAGTCCCGCATCCGCCACCTCACCCTCGCCCTCCCACCCCACCACGCCGCCCGCCTCCTCGACGCCCAAGCCTCCGGCCTGGACGAGGACCAGCTGCTCCAGCTCACCGCCGAAGCACTCGGCGAGACCTACTTCCGCGACAACGGACGCCGCGCCCACGGCCTCGAAGTCGAACTCACCGACCTCCTCGACCTCCAGTTCCGGCTGTAGGCGAGAAGGAGCTGTCGAGGCGGTATGCGGGAGCGCCCGCGCGCCTTGTTGACGGCAGCTCTGCCGGGCGGCTTCCATGGTGTGCGGGCCTGTGAACGCCCGGCCGCGCGACGGACAACGCCCCCGCTGCTTCCGTCGCCGAGGACCGGCCAGAAGCGTCACCGCATCACCTGCCGCACCGTCTGTTCCCTTCACAGCGCGTACCGCCCGGGGGCCGGTTCCGCGCGGAAGAAAGCCCATGAACCCTGCGGCCGCTCTCCACCTCACCGCCGACCGGCGGCGCAGCACCGGTGAATCCCACCAGGCTCTGCACCCCTTGCTCTCCGGCCCGGGCCAAGGGCTGTCCATCCCGGCTGCGCGCAACGCCGAGCAGGCCCGGCTGGAGGCCGAGGTCTTCCAGCGGGCCTGCGCGATGGGCGGTCTGAGCAGTCATCCGCTGGGCATCGTCCGCGTGCGGCCCCAAGAGGACGTGCTCACCCTCCAGCTCGTGGACGAGCCGGTGGTCCTCGGTCACTGGGTCGAGTTCCTGTATCCCCGGGTCAGCGACATCAGGGACGCTGGCGAGGACCCGCGCGACCGGGTGAGCGGTGTGCCCGGACTGCGCAGCGCCCGTGTCCCCGGCGGGGTACGCCTCTACCGGCCGGGCCTGACTGCGGCGATCCTCCTGCGCGGATTCAGCCCGGACAGGTGGGAGCGGATCGCCACGAAGCGCGAGGGCGTCTACGGGTCTCTGCTGCGGCAACCGGACTGGACAACCGTCGAAGAGGCGGCCTACGACGCCCAGAGGGTCCAGCCGTTCGACACCCTGTCGTCTCTGCTGCGCCGGATCCGGGCGACCGCCGGCGCCGGACCGGTCAACAGCACCGACACCTGGACCAGCGGCAGGGGCATCCGACTGGAGACGACGGACGGACCGCCCTGCTCCGACCTCGTCCGCCTCCTGACGCAGGGGCCCTGCGGACTGGGATGGGAGGTCACGGCCAAGACGTGCACCTGCCGCTGCGATCACCCCCATACCTCGACCGGATGCTCCGTCGACTTCCTGGACCCGGCCACCGGACAGCCGGTGTGGTACTCCAACCTGAAATGGAATCGCACCCTCGACGACAACCGCGTCGAGACCCTCGCCCGCCTCCGGTCCGCCTTGACCTGAACCACACCGGCACCAGTCCGCGCCTGGAATCCGGCTCCGGCGGGGAACGGCGCCCGGACAGGAGCGCCGGCCGGGTCCCGGTCTGTTCGCGGCCAGTGATCAACGAGGGCCGGCCGCTCGCACACCGCTGGCGTGGCTGTTGTTCCATGACGTCGCCTCCTTGATGGAGGACTCACGCGTCGATCACCTTGCCAGCCCCGTGGCCGACCAGAGCAGCCTGAGCTCCTGCAGGCAGGTTTCTGCGTCCTGCCTTGGCACAGTTCGGGGAGGCGGACATGGGGTGGGAACCTGCCCAGTGGTTCGGGCTCGCCGCCGGGGCTGCCTCCGCAGTGCGGCACCCTGCAAAAGCAGGGGCCGGATATGCGCTGGTGCACCTGTGGTGCACAAACCTCGGTGCCCGCCGAGTTAGAGGTCATCTCATTTGGCGAGTCGGCGGTAGCAGATGAGGGTGCAGGCGATGCTGGTGAAGGCGAGAAAGTGCTCGGCCTTGCGTTCGTAGCGGCGGTGGAGTCGTCGGCAGCCGGCGAGCCAGGACGTTGGGTCGGCCGCGCGGTGAGGTGCTCGCTGTGGGGCGAGTCCTGTTCCGCGCGGCCTCCCGCCGAACCGGACATGACGGTTTCCCTGTCATCCGGCTCTCCAGTGACTACTGCGTGAGTGTTCTGGCCGGCTGTTCCGTATGGATGCGGTCGTGGCAGATGTCGCAGGCCACGACCGTTTTGCGGCGTCGTTGGAGCATGACGCGCGCCCAGTCGGAAGGCTGCCATCCGGCGTGTGCGAGGTCGGCGAGAGCCCGGACGTGATGCACTTGCACGTTGCCTTTGCTTCCGCAGATCTCGCAGGTATCCGCCAGGAGCCTCGCGATGAGTTCCTTCTGCGGATAGTCCACCCGGACCGGCTCGCGGTCGGCGAGTTCCGCCGCTCGCTGCCGTTGGAGGGGAATTCCACCGAACCGTGCCACCAGTGGTTTCCTGTTCTTCCGCTCGATCCGGGCCTCGAAGCAGACTCGGGGCCCGTTGGGTGTGTCGATTCTGGCCTTGTGCTTGGCGGCCATCTTCGACACCGACGAGCGGTGCTTGGCAGCAAGAGTCTTGAGCATGGATGTCTCCATGACCCATTGCAGCCGGTGCAGCCGGAAGACATCTCCGGCGAGCAGGTAGTACTGGACAATGCCCCGGTAAACGGTCCCGAACGTCGCCACGATCGCATGATCGCTGCTGTTGATCAGGGCCGTCTTCTTCGCGGGTTCTCCGCGGGCGAGATAGGGGGCGCACTTGGCTTTGATCACGTCCCGTGGGACACGGAGAGCGATCTGGCCGTTGATCCGACGGTAACGGCCGGTCTTCTTCGTGTCGTTGTGCTGGGTCGTGATCTCGTAGCCGAGAAACCTTGCTGCCCGGGTGCGGGCATGGGTGATCAGTGTCTTTTCCTGGGACAGTTCCAGCCTGAGTTCGTCACGCAGGAACTGGGCCAGACGTTGTTTGATCTGCTCGGCCTCGGTCTTCGGTCCGGTGAAACCAAGGAGATGGTCATCCGCATAGCGTATGTAGCGCAGCCTGCGATATGCCGGATCGTTCGGATCCGAGCTCGGCAGGCTGACCATCCGCTGACGCAACGCTCGGGCCTGGGCCCGGTCACCGCGCCGACGGGCCTTCGCCAGCAGATTCTGTAACTCCAGATAGGCCGGGTTCCTGGCCCGGCGTTTTCCTTGGGTGTACTCCGGAATCAGAACTGTCTCGACGAACTCGTCCAGCTTGTGCAGGTAGATGTTGGACAGGACCGGGGAGGCCACTCCGCCCTGCGGTGCTCCGGAGAGCGTGGCACCCCACTTCCAGTCCTCCAGGTATCCGGCCTTGAGCATGTTGCGCACCAGCCGAAGAAACCGCTGGTCATGGATCTTCTCGCCGAGGATCGCCAGCAGAACCTGGTGGTCCAGGCTGCCGAAGCAGTCGGCGATGTCCCCTTCGATGAACCAGGACGTGCCGGTCCAGGTGTGGTCCACCTCCCGCAAAGCGGTATGGCAGCCACGGCGGGGACGGAATCCATGTGAGTGGTCGGAGAAGGTCGGCTCGTAATACGCCTCCAATAACAGGCGGATCACTTCACCGACGAGCTTGTCCGACCAGGTCGGCAGCCCCAGTGGACGCGTCTTCCCGTTCTTCTTCGGGATATGGACGCGCCGGACCGGACGGAAACGGTAGCGCTCGTGGCGCATCGCCTCGGTGATCCGGCCGATCTTCCGCTGTGACATGCCGTCCACGGTTTCCGGTGTGACCCCGGGCGTCATCGCACCATGGTTGGCGTAGATCCGCCCGTAGGCCAGCAGATACAACTGCGGGTTGAACAATTGCCGATACAGTTCCTCGCACGGCAGGCCACGCCTGCCGCGTTCACGCAGGACACCCAGCACCGTTTTGGCGCTCTGCATTTCGCATACCTCCCGAGTCTGTGGTGTCCGAGTCACCTGGCCCCCTTCGCCCGATGTGGACGGCTTTCCCGTCCTCCCTGGCCGGTCGTGACTCCGGCGACTACTACGGGGCCTCCGTCGCCATAGGACTCGCGTCCCGTAGGCGATCCCACGTTCGTCCCTGTCTGTACGTTCTAGCGCGGCTTAGGCGTCCCACTCATCTCCTTGAATGTCCTCGTTGGACATCGCTCCGCACCCCGGAAGTGCACCGGGTCACAATGAAACCCAGTGCAGAGCGCGGCGCCGGTTTCAGCTGCCATTTCCGGCGGATGGGAACTTGCATCTTCTGGAGATTGGGCTTCAAACAATCCAGTCTTCGCCATATCGCGCGGGCCGCCCAGCACACCGTCTCTGACAACTGAGCCCGGTCACTGATTTTCTGACATGCTGTTGTCCCCTTCACCTTTCGGATCCAGGTAAGTCATCCGGCCCAGGAACCTCCTTCCGAGTTCCTCCCGGCTGAGCCGGGGATACAAACAGAGCGCCTCGTGGCGCACATGGTGCGTTCGATGGTCCAACGGTGCCGGCCGAGTCGCTGTGAATTTTCGATGCCCTTGCGGGCGATGCGGTGTCGGATCCCGCGTCGGGAAAGCCATTGCCGCAGGTAGCGGTAGTCGTAACCTTTGTCGGCGTGGAGCTTGCCGGGCTTGCGCCGACGGGGGCCTCGGCGGGACCGGATGGGCGGGATGCCCTTCACGAGCGGGACCAGGGCTTGGCTGTCGTGGACGTTGGCGCCGGAGATTGCGACGGATATGGGCAGACCGGTCCGATCGGTGATCAGGTGGATCTTCGACCCGTACTTGCCCCGGTCGACAGGATTCGGACCTGTCAGGTCCCCCTTTTCAGGGCCCGCATGTTCACCGAGTCGATCGCGCACCGCGACCAGTCCAACTCTCCGCGGGATCCGAGTTCGTCCAGGACCAGACGGTGCAGCTTGGCCCAGACCCGGGCCTTCGTCCACTCGGTGAACCTGCGGTGGGCCGTCGCGCCGGACGGACCGAACGACGCCGTGGGCAGCTGCTGCCACGTGCAGCCCGACGTGGCCACGAACACGATCGCCGCCAACACCTCCCGGTCATCGTGACGCCGTCGACCACCACCCTGCGGCCGCGACGGCGCCTCCGGCACCACCCGCTGGAACAGCTCCCACAACTCGTTCGGCACCAGCCGTTCAACAATCCCCGCCATGGCCAGCAGCCTACTGAACCAATTGAGATGACGTCTTAGTGAGCAGGTCGCGCGGCATCCGGGGGCGCTGGGACGATCGGTGGCAACGCGCCGGAGTGCCTCTCGCTCCGCACTGCGCATGCCCCCTGGCGATTTCGAGGTGCCTGCATGTCTTGTTCCTGTCCCCCGCCGTCCGGGCCGCCCCCCATTGCCGAGACGGTGTGCGGGCGCGTCGGCGCGGGTGAGGCGCTGGTCGTGGTCTCGGTGGTGGCCGCCGTGACGGTGCTCGCCGTGCTCCAGCGGCCTGTGCCCGCCGTCCTGTTCGCGCTCGCCGCGGCGGCCGGGGCGCTGCTGGTGCCCGGCCGGCTCGGCGGCCTGCTCGGCTCATGTAGCGGCGGCAGCCGGTGAGCCGCTCGGCCCGTCCGGGCACGTGGGCCGAACTGGACGCATTGCGCGCAGAGAGCGGGGGCACGTCCCTGATGCCGACGTCACCGGCTGAGGCCGCACGGGCCGAACCGCGTAGGTACCCGGGCAGCAGTACGGCACCCACCACGGCCTGGACGGCCGCCATCGTGCAGCTGAGCGGATCGTGCTGCCCCAGCCCCCAGGCCAAGGCTGCGCCAACTGCTGCGGCGCCCAGCCAGGCGATGGCCGCGACCGGCAGCCCGACTCGCACCCGGGCCGTCCCGAAGGAGGCGACGGCCGCTGTGCCCAGCGCGGCAGCCCCAAGGCTCAGCGGGAAGCGCGGACCGGCGGTCGCGGCGAGCAGAAGAAGGACGAAGGCGCCCGCGATCAGGCCGGCCCCTGGTTACACGGCGTTGGGTCTGCGGGTCACTGTCTCTCCGGCTGCGAAAGGCGGGCCACGACCCAACCCCTACTGTGAGGCCCGTAGTTGCCGATACGCTCCCCCACGCCGATGGGACCCCCGGTAGGGCGAGTGCGCGACCCCGCAGCCCGCAGTCGTTTGCGGCCCCTTGCAGTGTGCCGTCGTCGAAAGGGCTGCCCACGTTCAATGAAGCGGGCCACCCAGATGGCTCTCACCGGCAAACGCTTCCCGGCAGGTGGTCGGCAGTGGTTCGAGAGCGAATTTCCCCATGTACGGCGGGCGACGGTGCTGTCCTTCGGTTTCGGCACCGTTGTCGTAGGCCTGGCGTAGCCGCGCGGCGGCTTCGTGGTAGGTCTCGGTCCGGGTGTCAAAGGTGATCTTCATAGCTCCTACTCAGTCAGGGTCTCCAGGGCTGTGGAAAGCTGGTCGAATTCGGATTCCGTGCTCGGGGCGACGAGGCGCAGTCCGGGGACGCAACCGGGTGAGGTGCGGGTGAACAGCCGGGCGGAGATGCCGTGGGTGTGGAGGTGGTCCAGGACCGGATAGGGATGCTCCAGGTGTACGAACCGGTAGTGGATGTTCGACGCGGTAACGGCGGGACCGAACCGGGTGGTCAGCAGCGTTTGCAGTCGGCGGCCGTCTGCGGTGATCCGCGCGAGGGCTGCGGGCAGCCAGGTAGCGTCCCGCAGGGCAGCATGGGCCAGGGTGATGTCGAGGAGCGACAGCGGCCAGCTTGGCAGTTCCGCCTGTACGGACTGGCGGAGGCGGGTGTGCCGGGTCCACAGCATGCCGGCCCGCGTGGCGGTAATTCCGTACGTCTTGCCGGTTGACTGCAGGACGACCAAGTTGGCAACGTCGGCGCCGGCCAGGCTCAGGCCGTTGCCCTGGAACTCGATGTATTCCTCGTCGACGATCAGGACGGTGTGAGGGTTGTCCTGGCAGGCCCGAATCAGCTGGGCGCGCGGCAGGTAGTGGCCCAGCGGATTGCTGGGGTTGGAGAGCACCACATAGTCGTGGGTACGCATGGCGGCGCGCAGGCGTCGCAGGCGTAGCTCTGCGGTGTCCCGTACCCCGTCGGCCGGTCCCTTGAAGTCGGCGTAGGCGAGAAGCCGCATCGTTTCGGTGTACTCGGGAGTGATGACGGCGACATTCGACAGGCGCAGCAGGCGCGCGAGGATCACGAGGAACTCGGTCACCCCACGGCCTGGGAGCATGTCCTGCTCGTTGACGCCGAGCCGGTCGGCGAAAGCCTCCAAGTAGAGGCGCTCCGCGTGGTATGGGGGGGCCGGCGCTTCGTACGGCGGAGGCATCAGCCGGTGGGTGTGGTGGTCGAGGAACTCGTGCAGGTGGGCTACGGCAGTGGGGGGTGGGCCGAGACGGTTGGTGCACAGGCTTAGGTTGAGGGTGATCAGCCCGTCGGGGAGGTGGGTGAGGTCGCCGCCCTGTACCCGGCTGGGATCACACTGAATCTGCTCAGCGCTCACAACTGTTTCCTTTGCTAGGGGCGGATGATAATGGTGGTTGCTGTTCAAGGGCGCGCGGGATGGGCACCCTTGAGCACGGGGTCACTGACTGTCGGTTTGGTGCGGGGTCGACTTCGAGCTGCGGTGGTAGGAGCCGGTGTGGGCGGACTCGACATTGAGTGCTGCCGGTTATGGTGCGGCGAGAGGCGGGGTGCTCGGGGCGGCCAGAGCCTTGACGTCAGTGAGGGCAACTGTGGCCTGGGTGGCCGCGCGGGTTGAAGAGGCAATGTGCAACTCCACACCCCCCTCGACCTGGCTCAGGCGTGACGCGCACTGCGCGGGTCCGGTGCCGCGGACGATCCAGTGCGCGAGGCGGTCTCCGTAGGTGGCTGCTGGCGGCGCAGCTACATGAGCTCCCGGCTCCGCGGTAGTCTCTAGCCGTTCCACCCAGGGCTGTTCGGTGAGCTGGCTGGGAAGGGTCAGGCGCTGTACGACGCCAGCTTGGTCCGGGTACAAGAACTGGATTGCTGCGCTGAGTTCGCGAGTGTGTGCCAGTTGCGGGCGGGCGCCGGTGGCGATGTCGGCCGCGATCCGTGCCAGGTCCAGGCCGAGGGCCTCGTTGATCAGTACGTGTAGCAGGTCGCCTCCGATCCTGCCGTTGATCTCAACGATGCGTGGTCCGCGGGCGGTGAGCATGACCTCGATGCACAAGGTCCCGCGGGTCACACCGACGGCGTTGACTGCGGTCGTGATCAGGTGGGCCAGCTCAGGGTCGGTGAGCAGGGGGTCGCGGGCGTCGACGCAGTGGCCGTATTCCTGAGCAGTGGGCGGGGGGCCGACGGTTTTGCGGGTGACGGCAATGATGCGGCTCTCCCCCGGGCCGAGGACTGCCGCTTCCACGCTGATCTCCGGGCCGTCCAGGAATTCCTCGACCAGGACGCCGTGAGGGCCGTAGGCGTCAAGACCGAGGACGGTCTCGTGGCTGGCTCGCTCAAAGGCGTCCCGCACCTCGGAGGGGGTGTTGGCGCGCATCACTCCGGCGCTGCCCGCCTGGGCGCGCGGTTTGACCATGACGGGGAAGCCGTGTGCCACGGCCCAGGCGACGGCGGCTTCGGCGTTGTCGGCCAGGACCGCGCGGGCGGAAGGAACACCGTGCACGTCCAGGAGGTAGCGAGTGGTGGATTTGTCCCGGCATGCCTCCATGGACTGAGGGCTGGTGCCTGGTAGGCCCAGCTGTTGCGCGAGAAGTGCTGCAGTGACGACGTGGTTTTCCATATAGGTCAGCACGCCGCTCAGGTCGTGGTGCGCGGCGTAAGCCTTGACCGCAGTTGCAGTGGCTTCGGTGTCGGCGAGGTCGACGGTGATGTGATCGGTTAGGTAGGGGCGGGCCCAGTCGGGTGCTTCCGCGTCCGCGAGGACGACCGGGTAAGCGGCGGCGATACTCGCCAGAGGGTCGCGGCGGTAGGCGGCCGAGGCAGCGGTGGTTCCACCGGCTCCGAGGAGCAGCAGGGACGTGGGTGCTTCGGGCATGGAAGAGCTCCGTGTGATCGGGGGATCTAGGTGGGTGAAGTGCGCTGGGTCATAGCTTTCAGAGGGAGGCAGGCGGCTGCTCCGGCTAGGCCGCAACCGGTCAGGGCCAAAGCGACCAGGAGATGGCCGCCTGAGACCAGGCACCATCCCGCGAGCAGGGGGGCCAGCAATACGGCGGCGGCCAGGGTGGTCCCCCAGATTCCGGCGTACAGGCCGCGTGAGTAGGCGGGGGAAATCCGGTTGAGAATGTCGGCCGCGGCAACGAAAGCGATGATCTCGCCGGGAACGGCCAGGACCACGGCGGCGGCGTAGCCTGCGGAGGTGGAGGCGAAGCCAGCCGACCCCATTCCCACACCCAGCACCACGGATCCCGCCGCGAGCAGGCCGACCATGGGGGAGGGGCTGCAGGCGCGGCGTGCCAGCCAGCCGTTCATCAAGGGCGAGAGGATCAGCACTGCTGCGGCGCCAGCGGCCTGGGACCATCCGTAGGCCGAGGGGGGCAGGCCGTCCTCGGCCATCATCAGGGGTAGGACCGCGTACAGGGCGGTGACCGGTATGAAGGCGAAGACGCTCGCGAGCCACAGCAGGACGAGCTGCGTATCGCGGAAGGCGGCCCGGCAACTGCCTTGCAGAGGGGCGGCGGTGTCGCGGCGTACGCCTGTGGGGACGGTCTTCAACACGATGACCGCGAACAGGGCGCAGACGACGGCGTTGACGAGGAAGAGTGCGGGGAAACCGAGTGGGGCCGCGAGCATGCCTCCGATAGCGCCCGTGGCGGCGGCGCCAAGGTTGGTGGCGAAGTGCCGCCATCCGGCGATGCGGGCGCGGGTGGGCTCGTCCGGCACGGTGTCGGCGATGACAGCGGACACGATCGGTCGCGGAGCGTCGTAGACGAGGCCGGCGACGAAGGAAGCCGCCGCCAGTGCGGGGACGGTGGGGCTCTGCGCCAGCACGGGGAAGACGACCGCGGCCGTGGCCATGGCACCGGTCAGGGTGGCCCGGCGCCCTATGCGGTCGGCGAGAGCGCCGCACGCGAGCTGGCCCGCGAGCCATCCGGCGCCGAACAGCGCCAGGATCAGGGGGATGGTCTGGGCCGCAACCCCGCGCGCGGCAAGGTGGTAGGCGAGGTAGGGATAGACAAAGCCGGCGGCCCGGACGAGGAAGGTCCCCACCAGCAGCGCCCAGACGGCAGCAGGCCAGGGTTGCCCGTGGGAGGTGCTTGAGTCCGCTGAGGGTGGGCTCGTCGGGCGCGGTCGAGCAAGTAGCAATTTTTGAGGCATTGCCCTCTTCCGGGTCGCGGTGTGGCGTGCGGATCGATAGCAACAGCGAAAGCCCAGGACGGCTAGGGGCAGACGAACGCATAATCAACTTCTCCCGTCCTGCGGGAGATGAATGCTTCACTGACCCGCCTGACGGTTTGAACAGGCTCGTCACCAGCGGATCTGCCCACACGGCGGCACGCGGACGCAGGGATGGACGAACTATCCCTCAAAGTTGGGTCCCGGGCATCGGTCCAAGCCAGTGGTCACGGCTGATGCCGCACGGCCAGTGCCCTGCGCTGGGGTTGGCGGATAGCGGATGATGTTGACTAGCAGTTCCGGGGCTTCCGTGGAGCGGAGAGGAGCGGTTGATGACTCAGGCCCATGTGGCGAGCGAGCGGGTGACGGGACGGGTGTGGACCGTACGTCTGGACGCTGCGGGGCGCGGCGCGGCAGCCGTGAAGGTCACCTGCAGTCGCGCTGCCTGCAAACCGCAACGCTTGGACTCCGCCGCTCAGGGTCGAGCCTTCGCCACTAACCATCTGAAGGCCCACCTGCGGGCCGCTGGAGAACCGCGACGCGATGCGTCGTGTGCATGCCGCGCGGAAGGTTGCCAGGCGCATTCCCAGAAGGGCGGGCAGGGGCCTGCGGGCGGGTCTCTACGCTGCGGAGGGGCGGTGGTGCTGGCCGTCGTCACCGATCCGACCGGGCGCTGGTGGCGGGCATGGGAGTGTTGTTCACGCTGCGCGGCGGCCCATCCCGTCGCCCGCGTGGTGGCCACCGCCCCCGCCGTGGAGGCAACCCCTGGCTCCGACGCGGGTGATGGTCCCGTGCGTGCTGCCGGGGCCGGGGTGGGGGCGCCGGTCTTCTCTGTCGCTGCACCGGGGAAGGAGGAAGGCGGCGGGAAGCGGCTGCCCACGCCCCGAGCGGCCGCGTCAAGGTCTCGCCGGGCCAAGCGGTGGGGGAAGATCGCGCAACGCGTGGTGCCGCATGATCTACAACCGGTACTGCGCGACGAGCTCATCGAACTCGGAGACGCATATCGGTCCTACCAGCAGTTCAACAAGCCCGACTTGGAGTTGCTGGCCAGCCTGCATGATCGCAAGGCGCGCGCCTTTCTCACCTGGGCGGATGTGACAGGCGACGGAAGTCTGCGGGCCGAAGCCAGGCGTGCCGGGCAGGCGGCAGCCAACGCTCGTCTTCAGCAGGAGCAACGCACCGGCCAGGGAGCCGTTGCGCGGGTACTGACCGGGCCGAACCAGTGGGCGCACGCCCGTACGGTGCTCGCCTACGTCCGTGATCACGCGCCGGTTCCGGGGCCGGAGGGGCGCCTGCTGACGCTGCTCCTGACATTGCGTACCGCGTCCAGGGGCGGTGGCAACGTCACCGGCCTGGATGTGCACGGTCTTCCTCTGGGCGATGCCGAACAGCTCCTCCAGGGCTTCGTCGACGCCGGCTGGCTGCGGCTGCCCGGGACAGCGGCCGATCTCCTGGCCTCCACCTCCGAGAACCCCACTCATGTCATCGTGCCCTCGCTCCTCCCTCACGGCGGCGGTCGCGGCCCGTTCGATTTCGGCAAGGCGGCCCGGGCCAAGCTGTCCGGGTGGACGCAGAAGGCTGTCGGCGAGCGCACGCTCCGGAAGAAGAAGGCACCCGCCGCGGTGCGGCTGCTCGCGCTCGCTTGTGCCGCGCACAGCAGCGCGGACGGGCGTTTGGGCCCGTTCGGGCGGGGGCTTGAGATCGAGACGCTGGCCGGGTTGTGCGCAGTCGACTCCAGCCAGCTCGGGGACCTGGTGGAACAGTTGACCGTCGTCGAGTGGCTTACGAACGTGTCGGTGTCCGACACGCACGTCAGCGGCCGGCTGTGCGACCGAGTCCTCGCCCTCAGCTGCCCGATGCCGTCCGCGTGAGGGCGGGGATAGTGGAGGCTCCCGTCCGGAGGCTGGGCCGCACAGGAGGCGATGGGCCACTTTCGGGCATGAACACCAGGCGGTGACCGAGCTGGAGGTGTCCTGGCGCGGCGCGCAGGACCATGCACGCCACCTCGGCACCTCGCACCTGGAGCCGATGGTTGCCCGGCAGCTGGCGACGGCGGTTGGTCTGGTTGCTGTCGTGCAGGGCGCCGCGAGCGAGACAGAGAAGGCGCTGGCATACGAGCGGATCCGGAAGATCCGCCGTCAGATCGGCTCTGGCGTTCGGATTCCTCAGCAGGCCGAATTGGCGATCACGCGCATGGCCCGTCCCTCCCTGACCGCTGCAGCTGACGCCGCACGGCCGTAACGGCCACCTGCCAAGGGAGTTGCCCTTCTGACGCCGGAACCCTCTTGAATGGTCCTTGCTTGCTGATCGACTGTGGGCGGGTTGTGCGTGGAGCACCTGGTGCTGCCGGGCCGGTCTCCGCACATCGGAACAGGAGGAGTGAAGACGGTGTCGGCACAATTCAGGGTCCGGGCAGGCCAGGAGTACCTGTCGTGCGCCCTGCCGAGGAGCTCAAGCGAAGCAGTGTCCCCACAGGTCCGGATCCGGGTCGTGGAGGACCCGCAGTCTGGGTGGCACAAGGCAGACATCGTCACTGTCCGCAGTGACGGCCGTGCAGTCAACGCACGGCGCATCGAGATCAGCCAGCTGCACGCCTCTGCCACAACCCGGCGCGGTACAGAGCGCAGGACCGGCTACTACCTCACCGCCAGCGCCCCCGTGCAGGCGGCCGCCAGTGCTGCGGTCCACCCACATCGAGTACGTCTCTTCGGCGGCCGCAACGTCCATGCAGCTCGCACTGCACCTGCCGTCGTCTCTCCTGAGCCGAGCGCTTCGGCTCCTACAGCAGAGTATTCAGCCGGCGAGGCGCTCTTCGCGTTGTCCCCTCCCGCAGAACACCAGCCGCCCACAGCATCCGTCACTGCATGCGGCTACTACCTGGACGCCGGTGCCCAGAACCACTGGCTCGCCGGTACAGCCCCAGTAACCTGTCCGGCCTGTGCCCAGGCTCTGGATCCGGAGGCCCCGCGGTGAACGACCACGCCACGAGCCTGGCCAAGCCGGGCCAGGCTGTCGAAGCGGTGCCTCCGGATGCATCCGGTGTGCCGTGGGCCATCGCTGGAGCAGCCCTCGTCGATGAGTGGATGGCTGACTTCACCTGGGGCACCGTGCCCTTGAACCAGTACATCTCCCACGTGGACGTCGCCGTCAACGGGGACTCGGCCCGTACGCTCTGGCGCAGCGCGCACCCCGCGTGGTCGCTGCCCGCGCATCCGCCGTTGGCGGGGCTGCCACCGCTTGACGACGCCTTGTTCAACATGGGGCATCCGGTGTGGCTGGAGCTGGCCGACGCATGGCGGCTGGAAGGCCGGTGGCTGCACCCCGAGACCCGGTTCTCCATCGACCAGCTCACTCTTGCCGAAATTCGGGCCGGTCTCCTCATCGGCTGCCGAGACCGCTCCATCCCGACCGCTGCCCGCCGCTACGACCCGCAGCGGGATCCCGTGCTGACTGATCAGGGCCTGATCGCCTTTCCCCTGCGGGGGTGGCGCGCCGCCGAACTACTCTACGACGGGCACGGAGCGGAGGCGGCGATGCTGCTGTGCGCGGGAACCGCGTTGGCGGAGGCGGCCGTGCACGAGGCGTTCGAGATGCACCAGTCAGCTCCCGGCCAGCCGGTGCTTGACCCGCACACTCCCGGGGTCCGCGTGGACGTCCTTGTTCGCTGGCGTTGGCCGTGGGGCGCCCGTGACCGGCTTCGCGCACGCGGGCTCATAGCCCCGGCGGTGCTAGCCCGCGTTGGCGCTCTGGAGCAGGCTCTCCGTCCGTTGCTGGGTGTCTGCGCTTCAGCGTCTCGGGTGGGCGCGGGCCTGCTCAGAGCCGGGCAGTTGCTCGTGGGGGCGCACGGCGGCGGTAGTCGGTCGCGGGGGGCAGCGTCGCGGATATGGCCTGTGCTTCGAGTCGGTCCCGGAGGTCGGTGAAGATGTCAGCCATGCGCCGCGCATGGGGCAGTGGATCCAGTCTGGGGTGGGCCCATTCGCTTCCGGGGAAGAGGTGGGCCCGGCCGGGGAAGGCGGCCAGCAGTTCCGTGAACTGGTCGTCGCACCAGGAGGGCACCCACGACCCTGACCGGCACAGGAATACGGCATCGAACGGCAGCGCTGCCTCACCGCCGTCGTCGACGGTCGTGTGCAGGGGGATCATGGGCGGGTGGGAGTCGCCGTTCGGGCGCCAGGCCGGGTAGGTGAGGGCAAGACGGCTGCCTTTGGCGTGGTGGACGAGCATCCAGTCCTCGCACGAGAACTCTCCCGACTCGGCCCATTCCTCGAAGGACGCCGGACCGTACTGGTGGGGGTAGCCGCTGTCGTGGTGGGCGTCGAAGAGGTGCACGTCCTGCCACGCGGTGATCTCCAGATCGAACAGCGCGTAGTGGCGCGGGCTGAGCCGGCCTGCGTAAAGGTTGGAGTCCGCGTAGAACAACGGCGGGTTGTCACTGGTGAAGGTGAACCGTTCCCAGAAGTTCTCGTATCCCTCGCAGCGAGGCGGCTCGATGCCGGCCCGCAGAAACCCCTCCGCACGGATCGGCCAGATGATCTCGCGCAGCAGTTGGTTCTCCGCGTGGGCCCAGTCGTACAGAACTGCATCCCCGCGGTGCGGAGCGGCAAGCCCCTCGTAGGGGTTGTGGAAGAAGAAGTCGAAGTCGACTACGAGCAATCGGCCTCGCGGCTCTCCGGACGCCACGCTCTCTCCTCCCTCCCACCGAACAAGTCCAGAGGCATCTTCGCAGGCTGCGGAGAGGGACCGGGATGAGGCGTGCGCTGGGTCCCGTCGTACGGGCAGGGTGCTCCTACGCGTCCCGCGTCCCAGGCGGTATCTGATGCATGGCCTGGTTTCCTCAGACTTAGAACCGCCTCCGGCCAGAATCCGAAAGCCCTACTCTGAGGGCATGAACGCTGAACCGACCAACGCCTGCCCACGCTGCGCTGGGCCTCTTCGCGCCTTCCCTAAGGACGCCGGGAGCAGGTCCCGGATCGTAGTGGAGCGCGACATCAGCGTCTGCGGGCCATGCGGGCAGGACGAGGCCGTGCGCGAGCGTCTCGGGCTGGCGCCGGTTCCGCCCGGGGAGTGGCCGTGGCGCGAGCCTCTGCTGACGTGGAGTGACCTGGCTCGCCCTGGAAAGCGGTGAGTGCCCGGCAGCCGGGGTGCCAAGCGGAAGCCGTGGAACGAGATATCCTCCTTCCAGGCGTATCCGTCATACGTGCCTCGGCAGGGCCCATCACCTGCTGGAGGGTGAACCGAGCCGCCGCTCGGGGGCGGGGTGATCATCGGCGCAGTCTGTAGGTTCCGTACGCCCTGGCGTCGGTCGAGATGGGCGGCCTCGCCGGGATGTACAGGAGCTGATCATGACCTCCCCCAAGTCCCGCCGGCCCAACCCGACTCATCAGCGGCGCATCGCGCGCGAGTTGAGGAAGATCACCCCTCAGATCGGCCACCAGGAAGCCCTGCGTCGAGTTACGCAGGCCCATGAGCTGGGGCTGCTGCTGGCCGTCCTGGACCAGGCCGGCATCCGGCAGGCAGCTCAGGCTCTCGCCTCCGGCCTCCCCTGCGCCCGCCCTGCGAGCGCTGCAGAAGATCAGTTCGGCCTTGCGGTCCAACCCTTCACACCGCTCGGCACTGCGCGTTTGTTCGCGGAGCGCTACCGCACTCGGTTCCGTCATGCGACGGGACTGGGATGGCTGTCCTTCGATGGGCACCGGTGGGAGATCCTGGCTGATGACAGGCTGCCCCGGCTCGCAGCCGCCGAGTTCCTCGAGGAGTTGGCCCGACAGGTTGTGCCTGATTCGTCTGCCGAACCGTGGTGGGACAATTCAGCGACCGCGTGGCGAGACCTGCTGACCCTGACTGCGGCGACGGAGGAGATCACGGTCGATCCGCTGATGCTCGACTCGGACCCCTTCATGCTGTGCACCCCGGAGGGCCTGGTAGATCTGGCATCCGGCAGCCGACGCGCGGCAGATTCACGCCGGGATTTCGCCACCCGCTGTACGAGCGTGGTCCCCGACAGTCGGCCGACTCCGCTCTGGGACCGATTCCTCCTCGACGCCTTCGGTGACGGTATGGAGGGTCAGCGGATCCGTGATTACCTGCAGCTTCTGCTGGGCTACTCCCTCACGGGCGACGTCAGCGGCCGGGTGATTCCTCTCCTGAACGGGGCAGGCCTGGGTAAGTCGACCTTGCTGGCCATCGTGGCCGAGGTCATGGGGTCCTACGCCAAGGTCGCTCCCGGGAGGGCCCTCGGCGGTGTCGGAGCAACCGATCTGGTCGGCCTGCGTGGTGCTCGCCTGATCGTTGTCGAGGAGCCGCCGTCCCGGTTGCCCGTTGCGCCGGAGGGCGTTCATACGGTGCAGCAGCAGTGGGCTGCTCCGTTTCAGATGCGGCTCGCCACCCATGTTTGGTTCGTCGCACATCACGTCGGCTTGCAACCAGAGAGCATGCAGGAACTGATCAGGTCCATCCCCTTCACCCAGTCCCCTTCCCAGCTCGACCCGGGGCTGGGACGCCGTGTCGTCCAGCAAGAAGGGCCGGGTGTTCTTCAGTGGATGCTGACCGGAGCCCGGCGCTACATCGAGCGCCACCAGGCCGGCGGCTCCGCTCCTCTCGCGGCGCTGCCCGCTCCCGCGCCCTCGTATCTCCCCGACCCGATCGGCCAGTTCCTGGAGGAGCGCTGCGTGAAGGACACCGCCGGCCGGACAGGCCTGGCCCAGCTCCGCGCCGCGTATGCCCACTGGTGTGAGCAGAACGGCCTGTGGCCCGTGCCTTCCCGCGTGATGATTGAGCAGATCCTGTACGTGCTGGACGTAGGCACCTTGGTCAAGAGCAACGGGCGCCGATACTTGCGGGGTCTGACGCTGCGCGAGTAGAACGGTCGTGATCGAATGCGCTGCCGCCCACGCCCGCCGCGGTTCGGTTCTCAGCGGGCGGGAGTCAGCCGATCTGCTGGCGCGACGCCGTCCCAGAATCCCGCGCGCAAGTGGACTCGGTGTTCTTCGCTGATCTCCTCGTTGCCGATCATGCCGAAGCGGGCGGCATAGCGCAGGAGCTCGCCGTCAAGAGAGCGAGGGATGCGGGGGTTGGCCTCGGCGAGCCGGTCGATGAGCTCTGCGGCCTGGTCGTGTGGCAGTCGCTGGGTCCAGCGAGTGGCGAAAGTGCGGCCGACCTCTCTGGGCTCGCCGGTGACCTGGGTCATGTCGTACTCGCGGTCCGCCCATTCCTGTTCGGAGGTGGTGAGATCGCTCAGGAGCGGAAGCCCGACGTCGGAGTCGACCCAGCCGGTGTCCGAGGACCAGCGCAAGGCGGCCGGGGGCGGTGCTGGGCGGTGGGCCAGCGCCCTCGGGGTGGGGATCCGGGGCGCAGCCGGGAGAGACTCGGGCTCGCCGTCCGGTTCGGCGCACTCGCGCGAGGGCTGGGCTGGGCTGTCGGTCTCCTGCTGGGCCGCGGGTGAACCGGCGGCCTTGATGGCCTGTGTCAGCCAGGCGCGGTCCAGCAGGTGCCGCTCGTCGGCCTCCGCCACCAGGTCTTCGGACTGGTTGTACTCGCCGTCGGCGGCCTGGACGGCCCACAGGTGGATGGCCACACCATGATCCTTGGCTGCCATCACCCCGGGCAGGAGGTCTCCGTCGCCGGTGATCAGGACGATGTCGCTGCAGGCGTGGTTGCGGGCGAGCTCGGTCAGCTGGGCGTGCATGGCCGCGTCCACGCCTTTCTGCTGGAACCGTCCTTCGACCCGGGTGAGCAGGCCCAGGCGCACCGTGACCCGGGGCATCACCCGCAGACGACGGTGCTCAGGCTGGGGCACTCGTTCGGGGGCCCCGTCGAACCAGTAGATACGCAGGAGCGGCTGCCCGGTATCGGCCTCGGCGCGCTGGCGTATCTGTTCGATCAGCTGCCCATGGTCGACGGAGAGCCGCGACCGTGCCGCGTCACCCGTCAACAGGGTCGCGGCCGCGCCCAGGAGATATCCGGCGTCCACTAGGACGATGCAGCGGTCCACGTTCCCCCCTCGACCGTGAGCAGTCCCTACTCAGCCGGTAGTCCATCACATGCCGCTCTCGCGGACTCGCCGTTTACGGGGCTTCGGGCGGCACTCCTAGACCGCTGGGCTGCCCGCTTCGGGTTCTGCGGGCAGGCGGATCCCCCAAGCCGCCCGTGTCGCAGCGGTGAGGGCCGGCGGCAGGGGGTCGGGCTGGGGCGGATCCGGAATCTCCTCCAGGCGGCAGACGTGCCATCGCCATCCGTCGCTCGCGCTGTGCCGGGCGGTCACGACCCGGTCGTATCCGTCGCCGCTTGCACGGCGGGCCGTCTGCACTGCCTTGGCCAGGGCGATCAGGAACTGCGGCGGGAGGTCCTCGGGCCGTGACGGGGGCGTGCGCGGGTTCCAGACGGTATCGGTCCCGTTGACGAGCACGGCTGCGGCGTCCAGCTGGAAGATCTCATTGGCCTTGTCCGCGCGGAGCAGGCGCGCGGCGCTGTTCCCTTCCCGGTAGCCCTCGGTGTAGATCCAGACAGTGCCGTGTGTCACGGGCTCTCCTCTGAACAGGTGCTGGGACTGTGTGGGTGGGATGGCCGACATGTCCCTGCTCCACCATCACTCCCCTACGGCTGCTGACGCGTCCTTGTGCGCCTGGCATAGGGATCTCACGATCGCGAAGGAACAGAAGGCGAAGGCCACGCGGCCCATGGGGCGGGCAGGTACCTTCGTCTCTCCCGTCTGGTGGGCGGGTCAGGGAGGCGCGATGCCCGCCCGGTGGTCGACTTGGTTCGTGTTGCCAGCAGATGTGTCCCTCTGTGTCCCTGCCTGCCCTCTACAGGGCGTCCAGAGGCCTTGGATGGGTGAACGCGGCGCGTCGGCGGTGGGCATATTGCCGTCAGCTGTGTCCCTGTGTGCCCCTGCGCCTGGTCACCGACGCTCAGGTGTCCCCCACGTCGTCGCCGCGCCCGTGATCACGCGTACTTGCCCGTACCGGGCTGGGCGTACTGCTGGGCACCGAGGTGCTGCTGGTGCCGTAGAGCCTCGGCCGGCGAGGCCTGGGACTGGTGGGGCACCGGGCCCGGGGTCGGAGGCGGAGGCGGAGGCGAACTGAGACGGCCGAGGATGCCGAGTGGACCGAGGCGCCCGGGGTCACCGCCAGCCATCCGTTCGGCTTCCTCCGCTCTGCGTACGGCATCCTCCGCAACCCGTTCGTGCGGAATGATTTGGGCGCGGCGCTCCAGTTCACTGGAGATCGGGTGCAACTGCTGCTGGGCGGGCTGGGTACTCCGTCGGGCCGCCATGGCCTGCAGGAGGCTGGAGGTGACTTCGGCCCGCCAGAAGCTGAGCTGCTGGTCGGAGAGCCTCGTCATCGAAGGGCTGCAGGCCATGCGGTTCAGCGCGGCCTGCGCATCCTGGTAAGTGATCGGCAGGTGTCCGGAGGCGATCGCCGTGTCGCGGCGCATCGGATTGGACTCGGGTGCCAGCCGGTCTGCCCAGGTCAGGATGGCCGTGCGCAGCTCGACCGCCTGGGCCGAGGTGTACCCGTAAGCCGCGAAGCCCTCGTCGGGAACCTGAGCCACCTGTGCGAACGCCTGGTAGAGGTCCTGCTGGAGTTCGCTCTCTGGGCGGCCCTGGTGCTGGGCGAGCCCGGTGATGTACAGGCTGATGTAGCGGTCGGCGTTGGCCTGACCCATGTGCTCCTGGAGCAGCCCCAGGTCGATGAAGTCCTTCGTGCTCAGGCGGTTCTGCAGCGCTTCGAGCTTGCGGTAGAGGCACTCGCTGATCGCGGTCACCGGCATCCCGTCGCGGGTGACCGGCTTGAGGTAGCGGGTGACGCAGACCATCTGCACGTTGACCGTGCCGTGGTCAGGGTGGCTGACGACCATCTCGCCGTTCTGCGCGGTCGCCATCTCGTCGGTAACCCCCCACGTCGTGGCCTGCTCGACGTGGTAGCCGGCCGCCTCCAGCGCCTGGGCGACTTCGTGGCGGACGGTCTCGGCGTCGTCCAGGAGCTGGTTGACGAAGAGGTCCACGTCGTCGGAGTCGCGGGCGCCCCTGACACCGTGGATTTGCATGGCCAGGCTGCCTGCCAGGCTGTAGCCCCGTTTGCCGCAGGCTGCAAGTGCCAGGCTGGCGACCTCCATCTGCTGTTCGTTTCTCACGCGCGGGGGCTCTGGAGCAGCTCGGGGAAGCGGTCCTCCCAGACCCTCAAGAGGGAGGGCGGCCCGATCCTCTGGGGCCACATCTGCTGCAAGAGTTCCCGGTTGAGGAGCTGACGCTGCTGACCGGCGGTACCGGTGAGCAGCAGCCTGCGATAGAGCTGGAGGCGGTGCCAGGCGTGGCCGAGATCGATGCGGCCGGAGAGCTCGCGATCCGCGAGACGGGCAGGAACCTCCACTGAGCCGCTGGAAGGGCCTTCAAGGTCATCGAGGGAGGCCACCGCCTCGAAGCCCTGTGAGGCGAGCCAGTCCCCGGCCTCCGCCGAGATCATCGCTGCCCCGATGTCAGGGGCCAGGTGTCCCTGGCTCACCGCCCGGCGTACACCTTGGTTCTGCGCGGCCCGAGTCTGGGCGGCCCCGTCGAAGTCCGGGACGGGGAAATCCATGTCCATCGACATCGCCGCGTTCTCCTTCTGCCTGCTCGATCTATGTACCTGGGGACGGATGCCGTCCATCCTGCCGGTCGCGGCGAGCCGAGCGGGAACCCGCGAGCGCTCCGCTATGGGCGGGTACCGGTGGGCGGTACGCCGGTGCGGGGGCTTCCCGCGGGGCGGGAAGCAGCAGCGCGGGTGAACCGACACTGACGGTGCTGCTCCTTGTGCCCCGCTCGGCGTCCGCTGGCTATCGGGCCTGAGTTACGCACCATGCTGTGGGCCACGTCACCCCTGGTGTGGGCCTGCGGAGCGGAACCCCCGCGGGCTTGCCACGACACTGCACCGCATGAACTTACGACAGGTCACTGCTTGCCCCCAGCCGGCCGAGTACACGACTCTTCGCCGCCGCAAGCGCGCTCTCGCCTGGCAGATCTACACCTGCCGCCCCCACCGCCCCCTGCCCGACTGGTCCGGCAACCTTCGTCACCTCGGCGCTGACGAAGAGCATCCCGAATGCGGCACTGTGTACGACCATCGGCCACACGCCGAGATGATCGTGTCGCATCTGCACGGTTGGATGGGCGCGGCCGGCTACCCGAGTGGCAGTCCGGAGCCAGATCCCGACGACTGGCAGACTCACCTGAACAACGCTCGGTCGTTCTATACCCATGTACGTAGTACAGACCTTCTTGTAGTCATCGACCGTGCCTTCGCTTCGGATGGATCGATGACCGACACCCTCGCGGTACTGGCCGATGCCGAGACTGCGGCCGCGCGGCAGGGTCGAAGGTGACGGATTGGTCCTCGGGCAGGGAACCTTGGTGAGCAGGTCTATGCCATCCCGTCAGCCCGGGTGAGGAGAACTCGAACCCCGTCAACGGGGGCCGATGCTCTTGGCCCGGTCACTGGCTGGGGTCGTCATCGGGGGCCACCCCCTCGTGAGGGATGGCCCCCGACGAGGAAGTGCAGGGGCCCGCCACCCCGAGGGCCCGGACGAGGGTTGGGACCGGGCGTCAGCTCCCCTTCGTCTGCCAGTCCCGCAAGTACCCTGATGCCTCCTACAGTTGACTCACCAGCCCGGTTGAGGTGAGGGGGATCCGATGCCTGGTTCCAGCGCTGAGGTCTGGCGGGGGCGAACAACTTACGGACCGTGTCTGGTCCGTGTGGTGGACACCCGGATCTGGTGGACGGACGGCTTCCTGCAGGCAGCCCCACTCCTGCGTCCCGGCGGGCGAGCGGGGCGCAGCTACCGCCTGTAGTTGTCCTACCCGCGCGTGCTGGTCACCGAGGTGCGCGGGCTCTTGTCCTTGTACGCCCGCGGCGAGCAGCACGTGGAGTTGCTGCGGCAGGCCGAGGTGCCCGCGCTGCCGGCCGGCCGCGAGAAGGCCGAGGCGGTGGTGCTGGATTGGCAGCGTCGCCTTCATGGTCCGGGCGGTGAGCCAGTGAGGGTCGCGGACCCGGTTGGTCCATCAACTGGCCTGGTCCTGCAGCCGGTGGGGAACGCCTTGGCGCGGGGCGTGGTGAGTCCGCGGCGGCTGCGACCGGTCGTCTCTGAGCCCAAGACACCTGCAGGTCTGGGCGGTTGACGGTACGGGCGGCTCGCGTCAGCAGTCTTGCTGTGAATGTGCCCCTGGGTGTCCCTGTGTCCCTGAACGGCGGGTCTGGTGTTCAGCTCGCCCTTGGACTGCGTGCGGCCGGTGGCCGTGCCGACTTCGACTGAGGCCTGGGCGTTCTCCAGCAGATGACGTCACGATGTGACGCTGGGGCGGCGGCGCAGCAGGGCTCGGCGTTCCCTTTCCGTCATGCCACCCCACACGCCGAACCACTCGCGTTGGTCGAGGGCGTAGACCAGGCATTGCAGCCTGACCGGGCAGGCCGTGCACACTGCCTTGGCTCGGTTCTGTGCGGCCCCGTCTCGAACAGGGTCTCCGGATCTGTGACCCTGCACGCGGCCTCGCCTCGCAAACTCAGCGATGTACTCATCCCCGTCCCCCTTGCTCCAGCCGCCGTCTCAGCGCGGCCCTGCTTCTTGCCCTGCGCCGGTGAGAGCGAGCTGGTCGGTCAGGGGAAGGGCATCGAGGAAGCGTGCTTCGCCGAAGCGCGTGGTTTTGGCAGCCAGGGCCCCCTCGCTGCTCTCACCCGTCAGCCACGCCCAGGTGGCTGTGCACCAAGGCGTCGAGGAGGCCGGGAAGTGGTGGAGAACGCCGTGGGAGAAGCATTAGGCGTAGGGGCCCTTCGCGTCCTGCACTCGTGTCTCCGTTCTCGCCCTGCTTCCGGCACTGCGCCGGCTGCCGTGGCGCCCACTGTAGAGAGCTCCAAGGACAACGTGCCCGGTCACAAGTGTCCATGACCCACGCGTGCCCGCAGAGGACGGGGCCAGTTGTGGGGTTGCGCACTGGTGCGTGCTTCGGAAGTGGGAGAGTGTTCCCACCCGGGGCGGCCGGTCGGGCCCATGCCCATCGTGACGGAAGCCGGCCGCCTTCGCCTCTCTGATACAGGTGGGATATTTCAGTCCCTTCAGTCCCTCATGTGCCGTAGCCCGAGTCGCCAACGAGTGCCGCCGACGCCGCTGCGATTCGTGGGGAAGGCCGCGGAAGTAGCGTGCAGCCGAGTGCGTGGGCGTGGGATGACGTTGAGGGCATCGGCGGACTGCTCGACCCCCGTCGACGACAGGGACGGGACTCGAGAAGGCACTGGGCAAGCAGGGGTCGCGGCGAAGTGACCTGCAGGTGCGGGGGGCGTGGCTGCACACCTGGCGGCGGCCCCGCGCCGTCTTCGGTCATCGAACGACGAAGAGCCCGGCTGCACGCCGGGCCCTTCGAGGGTGCCGGCGGGCCGGGGCTAAGGGGGCCATCCCGTCGCCGCCGGACCAGTTCCAGCGTGTCACGCCGTACTGGTCGCGCGTGTACGGCTGGGTGCGGTCGGGCCCGGTCCATCGCTGTTCACGGGGTAGTGGATTTGGCTGTAGGGGTACTCGGTGGCGTCGCCGAGAAGGGCTGCGACCTGCTCGTAGGTGCCATCTTCGATGGGCCTGTCGACGAACAGCTCGCAGGCGATGATCTCGGCGCCGATCGTTCCGTCGTCCAGCGGGTCCATGTCCACGATGACGTCGAGGGCGGGTTTGGCACTCCGCGTCGCGCAGGATCTCAAACGCGGTCCGGATGGTCGCCCACGGCATCGTTGCTCGAACGGAGGCTGTGGGCTGCGGCGCGGCGAAGGGCCTGGGCCGTGCGGCGCAGGACGCCGATGGTCCGGCGGAGCCGGCCGGGGCGGTTGGCCCGCTCGGCACGGCGTATGCGGCGGTGCTCCGCGGCGGCGGCGATCTCGCGCTGTCTGCGGGCCACCCGCAGCCGTTCCTGCATCTCGGACCGCACGGCTTCGGGAGTGTGATGGATCACGAGGGCTTTCCTTCAGGTCCGGCGGAGTGCTGCCGGACAACGCTGGTGGTGGCTGCCTTCGGTCACGCGACGTCGCGGGCGGCAGTCGGCCGATCTGCCGGCGGTGGAGCGCCGGAGGGGGCCTCCGCGCTCCACCGGCCGGAGCGTCAGAGTGCGGGGGTCTGGCCGTCGGGCGCGGGGGCGTCGGTGAATCCCTGGACCAGTTCGGCCATCGGCACCTCGACGGCTCCGGCCGGGGCGGTGGTGGGTTCGGCCTTGGCTACCCGCAGTACGAGGGCGAGCTTGGTGACCTTCGCGTTCTGCGTGAGCTTGGCGAGATCCAGAGATATTTCGCTCAGCTTGCCGTTCTTCAGGGCGAAGTCGGCGGTCACCTTCTGGTCCGGCACCTTCTTGAGGTCGTTGTCGCTGGGCAGTGTGGCGCCCGGCGGGAGGTCCTTGGTGAACGGGCGGACTTCCTTCAGGAGTTCGCTGAGCAGCGTCCGCACGGAGGCCGTGGCGGTGATGTGGTCGGCACCGTCCTTCTCGCCCGCGTTCTTCAGTTCGACCTGGCGGGTGATGACGCCTCGCAGCGCCTTGCTGAGCTTGCTCTGGGTGTCGGCGTCCGGCGTGGCCTGCGGCGTCTGAGGGCCGGTGACGCCGCTGTTGAGGTCCTTCGCGGGGACCTTGATCCATTTGCCGTTGAGGAGGTGCTTGAACGCGGTCGCGCTCTGGGGCAGGTCCTCGGCGGCGGGAAGGGGGTTGTCGGTCTGCGCGGCCAGCGCGCTCGCGTTGGCGTGCAGGTAGGCGTAGTCGCCGACGATCCGGTACTCGATCAGGTCGGCGTCCGTACTGCTGACCTTCACCGTCATCCCGGTGATGTCCTTCTCACCGGACTCGTCCAGGGGCTTCTTGGACTGCACGGAGAGAGAGATCCTGGCGTCGGCGAGCAGCTTGGCAACCTGGTCGGGCATCTCGTCGCCGCGCGCGGCTCCCTTGTCCAGGGCCTTGAGCGTCGTGGCGTCGGCGTCCAGGTCCAGCTCGAAGGAAGCCGAGTGCTCCTGGCCGAGCTTGTCGAAGGCCCGGTCGAGTTTCTGGCCGGCGGACAGGTTCTCCGCCGTGCCGCATGCGACGGCACCCGTCAGGACCGCGGTGGCGACGGCGGTGGCGGTCAGGGTCTTGCGTATGGCGGAAATGACGGTCTCCTCGTGGCTGGGCCCGGCGCCGGTCATGGACAGGGGCCTTCCGGCCAGGTCCACGTTGCACGGTGCCGCGCGGCCGCAGCCAGCGAGTTCGAGCGTCGAGGCGTGATCTTCCCACCAGGCGGGCAGCCAGATGAGCGGCTTCCCGCCTGACAGGCGCATCCGGTCCGCCCGTCCCGATCCTGCTGAGGGGACGGACGGTTCGAGGTGGCGGCTTCTTCAGTCGCTTCCGTCGCTGCCAGCCCTGTCGGGCGGGCAGCCGGATCGGGTCAGGCCGAGCGCAGCGGGATGACGGTGCGTTCGCCGGTGGCCTTCTCCCCCAGGCGGAAGATGGGGCTGTTGGAGATCCGGTCGACTTCTTCGAGCCAGCCTTCCTTGGCAAGTTGGCCTCGCACCCGGCTGAACAGGGTCGGTGTCATCCCGAGCTCACCGGCCAAGCTGGTGGCGGTCTGTTTGACGGCGCCGGTGAACTCCTTGGGCATGACGGCGTAGAGCTGCATGATCAGCCGCTGATTGGGCTTGAGCCCCTTGGTGCGCCGCAGGACTTCGCGCGCTACCGGGTCACCGTTGGTCGTCACTGGTCCCCCTTTACGAACCTGGGCCGCTGCAGTTCCCGAAGCCCGGGAATGTCCGGCGGGTTGTAGGCCCGGATCGCCTCGCGCTGCTCCACTGAGGTCAGCTGGCTCGCGAAATACGGGCTGACCTTGTAGAACCGCTGGCGGCCGAACTTATCCGCGAAGAAGAGGAGCCGCCGGCTGACCAGCTTGCGGACGATGCGGCCCAGGGCGTCCGGCGATGTCCCCGTCCGTTGGCCGATGTGCGCGGTGGTCTTCATGACCGGCTCCCCCGGGCAGGGCGTGGCGCCGACGAACCACATGAAGATGCGGAACTCGCGGTCGGTCAACCCTCCCTCCTCTTTGGGGACGGCTGCCAGCGCTTCCAGGCGTTCGTTGTCGATCGTGCTGTAGCCGCCGATGTAGCCGAAGCGCGTATGCGGTTCCCGGCCGTGGGCACCGCTCTCCCCCGGTTGCTGCGCAGAGCGCGCCATACCGTCTCTCCGGTCTTCGGGCTACATGAACTATGAGTACATGCACACCCTAGCCCGAGCCAGGATCCCTGAACTCCCGCGACATGTACTCATGGTTCATTCCTACCGTTCTGGGGAGCCGGATATCCAGACTCCAGGAGCGGCATAACGCGGTTCCGAAAGCGGCATATCCGATCTTGGGAGCGGCATCGTCCAGCGAAAACTGCAGGTCAAGCCAGGTGAGGGCGTGTCCCTCTCTCCTTGCTGTACAGGAGCTGCAGAGCCAGGGGCGCTGATCCGTCAATCCGTTCAGCATTTCCATCGCGCGCCCGGTGCGTCGTGCGTGTCGGACCCAACCCCGCTGTCCCCGGCCTGTGATGCTCAGCCGACGAACGCCAGCCCCTGCGGCGCCACAGGGGCGTGGCGGCGTACGGAGGTACGGAGCCGGGCGGCCGGCCACGGCCGAACGGCGGCCCTCGCCCCGGTATCAGCCACGCCTCCATGTCTTTGTCCGTCACGGTCCGCGCCACCCGGGACGCAGCTCCGCTGGTGCTGTCCACGGCCCGCACGTGAGCACGGCGCCGCACGCGAAGCCTGCTCAGCCACCCCGCCCCGGCTCACGAGCGCCAGCCCCGGCAAGACGCGCGGGGACGAGCGTCAGCACAGGCTGTCCGACCGGCATGGAGGGACAGCCGCACGCCGGACAGACTGGTCCGCGAACGCAGTCACAGCGGGGGGTGGACCTTTCCCTTCAAGCAGCTAAGGCCCCCCTGCGGCCGTAGCGTGGCGCTCCCGGCTCCAACTGCGCCGGGTCCGCGCTGACGCGGCCGCAGCTGGGCTTGAGCTACGCCTCATCCGCCCTATTGTCGACGGCGCTCGGCATGCCCAGCTCGGCGAGGAGTCTGGCGCGCTCTTCGGCAGTCCGCATCGGGCCCGTGTGCGGCTGTTCCCTCCACGACGGCGGAGAGCCAGCACCCTCGGGCTGCGCGTATACCTCGGCGAGCTTCGCCTCAAGTTCGGCCTGCGGGTGGGGGGCGCCGGCCATCGGGTCGTCGGTGTTGTAGTCGGCCGGGATCTGCTTGACGATGACGGTCGTCTCGTAAGGCTCGTCAACCCAGTCGCCATGCGAATACCAGCCACCCGCGAGGAGTGCGGCGAGGGCCTCGGCCTTCGCCTCGTCGCGGTCGCCTCCGGACGGAACGTCGAGGGTTTCCTCCAACTCGAGGTCCGCGGTGACGTCGACTTCCCAGTAGCCCTCGCAGGCCGGGGCCGGGTCACTCTCGCCGACTCGTTCGTCGGCCTGAACAGTGAGATACATCTGGGGGCCCTCGACCCAGGTCAGATGGGCGCGGTGCTGGACGTCGGCCATGGTGATGGTTCCCTTTCGCGGCGGTACGGGGCGTAGTACGCACCCGCGCACGCGGGAGAATTCAGCTCCCGGACCGTGAGGTGAGGGGGCCGAAGGGCTACAGCAGCCGAAATACCGTGCAGGCGAGGCTGTTTCGCTGCTCGCCCCGGGCCGCGAGGCCGTCCCGAGGCGCATCCCCTGAATCAGGGGTGTCAGCGGAAGGCGGCGCCTCGGCCTTCCACGACACAAACGCTAGCAGCCCCAGGAGCGGACGTTCAGGCAACTTCGAAGGCTCCCCGGGGCCGGAGCTTGGGGCGCACCCTAGAAGGGTTCAGCCGCCCGCAGGAGGTACTGCGGCAGGTAAGGGGACTCCACGCGGACAGCCCAGCCGCGGCGGCGGGCGTGGCAGACCAGCGCGAGGACGTCGAGGTTGACGGAGACCCCGGGATCGTCGGAGCGGTCAGCGACCTCGTAGTACGCGCGGTGGGCTTCGAGCGCGTCGGCCAAGGCCAGGTTGAAGCTCTCCTCGTCGCCCTCCACCAGCTGCGAGAGCAGCACGGTCGGCGGCATCGCGAAGCCCCAGTCCTTGGCCTGCTCGTGCTTCTGCAGCGCCCGCTCCGCGGCGGCCTCGGGATCGGTGCCCTTCAGGTAGGCGTGGATGGCCTCGCGGTACTCGGAGAACGCGGAGCCATCCGGGCGGGCGAAGGTGGGGCCCGTGAGGACCAGAGGGGCGAGGTCCTCCCGTGCGCCGGTGATCAGGGCGAAGGCGGTGGCCGTCTGCCAGCGCCCGGCAGCGGCATCCTCGCCGCGCTTCGCCTGGTAGCGCAGCGTGCGGCCGTCGACGTTCACCTCGACCTCGGTGCCCGGCTCCGCCATGGCGATACGGAACAGCGCCGCCCCCGCGCGCGAGGCCAGCCGAAGGGTGGCGATCTGGGCGGCCTCGGTGTCGCCGGGATTCCCCGCCCGCCACTGGAAGAGACGCTCCTGATCATCCATCACGCTGCCGAGGCGCCAGACGGCGAGGGGCTCCCCGTCCGCGGGGGCGAACGCCTCCCGCAGGTCCTCCTCGTACATGGCCTCGACCCGCGGGATCCCCTCGCGCTCACAGACCGGCCGCTCCACCACCAGCGGACCGGCGGCGAGCGCGGCGACCGCGTCCGGCCGCCGGTTACACCCAAGCCCTCCGACCCGGGGACCCTGGGTCTCGAAGCCGGTGACCAGCGCGTGCGGGAGGTAGTCGGTTTGAACGGCGGGTGCCCAGCCCAGCGTCCGGTACGCGATCGCGGCCAGGGCGAGGGGCACGAGCGGGAGCAGGCTGCTCGGGGAGGCCGCCTGCCCGTGCAAGGCGCTGTGGCGGACCAAGACCTCGGCCAGCGCGGCGTCAAAGCCCTCCCGGTCCTCGGCGGCCAGCGCCCGCAGCGCCCTCAGCGCCAGGCCGTCCGGCCGGTCCAGGAGGGGCTCGCCCGTCTCCGCCGCACGGGTACGGACCCGGTCCAGAGCCGCGTCGACGGCAGCCAGCTTGGCCTGCGCACTCGGCGGGTACTCCCCGTCGCCGGCGTCGTCCAGGGCCACGGCCGTCAACCCCGTGGCGAGCTCGCAGACGGGCGTGCCCTCTACTTTCTCGGCGAACTTCTGCCGGGCGAAGGTGAACTCCTCGCCGTGCCACTTGGCCGTGTCCCTGAGGACCGACAGGCAGAGCGCGTCGATCCACTCCCAGGGCGTCACGCTCTCCTCGGGTGCGTCATCACCCGGGTCGTAGCTCATGCCGAAGTTCACGTACTCCAGGAAGACGTTGAAGCTGCAGTGCGGGTGGTACGCCGCGTAAGCGACGGCGCCGGCCGCGGCCTCGGAGGCGTCCTTGAGGGCGGCCCTGGCCTCCAAGGTGTCGAGATCGGGCGTCTCGACGGACAAGGCGCCCAGGTACTCGAGGAACTCGTCGGCGATCGACTGCCACTCGTAGGGGGCCATCCGGCCGCCCCGCGACATGGACCGCACCTGGCCCCCGATGCGGTTGGTGAAGTCCTCGCGCGCTGCCGACACGGCAGCCTCGCCCACCTGGTGACGCTCTATTCGCACTTCCCCGCTCCTTGATCGATCTCTGCCACAGCCTAGGTGTGGGATCTGACAGGCCGGCGAAGCGCTGTGTCTGGGCCCGGGCCGCCCCGCGCCGCCCCCTGGGAGCCCTCGGGCCAGGGGCGGGGTGTCAGCACAGAAGGTGGCGGCCGTAGGGGACGAGGTTGGGGTGGAGAGGCTTGTCGCAGACCTCGCAGTGCGGCTTGGGTGGCTTGAGTGTCGGAGCTGTGGTTGCTGGGGGCCGAGGACGGCGCTGCACGGACCGGCCGGGAAGGCGTGGTGCCTGACGGTCGGACCGGCCTTGGCGAGCGAAGCGCTCCAGCGCAGCGCGGCCTGCTTCGTTGGCACGCTGGCGAGCGAGTTCCCCGATCTTGCGGTGAGCCTCGCGCAGCTGCTCCTGGACCGCCTGGGGCAGCGAGGCGCCGCGCCGATCAAGACCAAGGTCTTGCAGTGAGAAGCTCGTCTTCTCCGTGGCGTCCAGCGCGCAGGGCGGATGGTGCGGGGCGAAGACCGCGAAGCCGGGGAGGCGCCACCACTGGTAGGGGCGTACGTGGGGCCGGGCGACCAGCGTGGTGACCTGAGGGGCGGAGGGGTCGAGGAACCACACGGGCAGCCCTTCGGCGAGAACCGCATGCGGCACCTGGAGGCCGGGCCGCCAGAACCAGACGTCGTGGATGTTCTGGGCTGCGTAGTCGCGATGCCGGGCCTGGAACTGACCGTCCGTGAGCAATTCCTTCTGTACTTCCAGGGCTACGCGGCTGCCGTCGGTGAGAGTGACCAGCACGTCGGCGCGACGTTCACGCCGGGGCGTCCACTGCTCGATCTGGACAGCCTCAACGCCGGGCACGTCGTGGGCCCACCGTGCCAGGACGTGCTTGGAGTTCAGGTGCCACACGCTCTCGGGGTGGTGTCCCGCGAGAGGGGCCTGACCGGGCGGGTGAGCGAAGTGCATGCGGACCTGTCCACCGAGGCGGCCCCGGACCACGAGCGGGATCCGGGTGCCCTGAGGAGCGTCGATGCCGCGGAAGCAGTAGCAGCAGATGAGGGTGGAGTCGCCGTACGGATAGCCGCGGGTGCGCCAGTAGTGCGCCGGCTGCTCTGAGACGTGGACCTCGCGGCCGGTGTGCAGGTCGAAGCCGACCACCAGCAGATCCGTGTTGCCGTCCACCCGCCCTCCCCCATGGGATGCACCTGACATCCCTGCCGAGCATGAAAGGCGCGTGCACGCCGCCGCCGTGGCCTCCCGTCCCACGGTCGGATATCTGCCGGCCTTCCTGCCCGGCGGGCCGTCCCGGCCTGCCACGCCCGGGCGGCGGGCAGCGCGCGGGCGGCCGCGCTCTCCCGTGGCAGCGTGCCCGCATGTCCGAAGATCTCCAGGCCCGCGAAGAGGAGCTTGTCCGGCTCTTAGCGGCCACCCGCCGTGCGGTGGCCGACGGAGCTGGGCAAAAAGAAGTCCAGGCGTTGCGCAACGAGTCCGAGCGAGCCTTCAACCAGTGGAGGATCGAGACGTCCCTCGCACTGCACCGGACTGTCGAGCAACCCGCCCCCCGCACCGAGCGAGCCATCGAGTCCGGCGGTCAGGCACCGCGCACCGTGCGGGAGAAGGTATATGCCGCGCTGCTCATTCTCGGTACACCGGCCAGCTCCACCCTTCTCTCCCAGGCCTACGGGGCGTTCCATGATGACGATCTGGCCGTGGGCAGCATGCGGTCGCTGCGCGAGGGCGAGCGCAATTCGCACCAGGTCTCGCAGCGGCCCTACTTCGTGTGTCCCGTGCTGACCAGCGACCTGCAGGCGGCGAAGGGGTACTACGCCTTGAGTACCTGGCCGTTGGAGCAGCGGATCATGACCCCCCACAGCGCACAGCTGTGGCAGCTGCAGGCAGTGGCGAACGTCGCGGCCACGGTGCAGTCGGACCTCGATTCAGGTCAGGGTGTCTCGCAGCCCGCGCTGCAGTTTCTCCACACGATGGCGGCCGCGGCCGGGCTGTACAGCGGCAGACCGGAGACGCTTGAGGCCCAGGCACACCGGCGCATGGCCCCCCTGCGTGCCGACCACCGGGCCTACAGCACCGAGGTGGCGGGGCGCGCGCAGGCGCTGCCCGAAGCGGGTCAGCTCTTCGGGAAGGGGGCGGTGCGTCTGAACCATGCCCAGACCGCAGCACTGTGGGGGCTGACCCGCGAATCGGCTGAGCGTGTGAAGGCGATGGACGCCGACCGGCCGGCCCCGGCCGCCGCAGCGTCTCCGGTGGCCGGACCGCTTATCCCGGAACAGGCATCCGTGCGGCACAACGCTGCTCCTTCCCCTCAGCAGGGACGAGCGGGCGCTGTCACGCGGTGACCGACGGCCTGCGGGGACGGCGGCCGCGCGTAGGGGCGCCGGTCAGGCCGCGGCCACGGCCGGAAGGCGCAGAGCCTGTCGGAGTTCACCCGCCAGTTGGGCGGCTGCGGCAATGCCCGCACGTCCCGGGTTGTCCCGTACGGCCCGGATGAACGCGGAGCCCACGATGGCCGCGTCCGCGAACTGTCGGAGACGGGCGGCTTGCTCAGGCCGTGAGACACCGATTCCGGCACCAACCGGCAGGCTGGTCAGTGTCCGTAGCCGATGGACGAAGGACGGCAGTGACGCGCTCAGGGAGCCAGTTGTGCCGGTGACTCCGGAAGTGGCCGGGGCGTAGAGCATGCCGCCTGCGGCCGCCGCGATGCGACGTAGCCGCTCGTCACTGGCCGTTGGCGCGACGACGAAGACCGTGTGCAGTCCGACCCGGCGTGCTTCGGCGAGCCAGGGGGCGGCCTCGTCGATGTTCAGATCGGGCAGGATCACTCCCGCCGCGCCGGCCGCGGCGAGTTCCTCCGCCGCACGCCGCAGCCCATAGCGATACAGGGGCTGGTAGTAGCCCATCACCAACACGTGCGTGATGGGCGCGAGGGAGCGGACGGTCTCCATGAGGTGGCGGACGGTGAACCCGGCGGCCAGCGCCTGGGCTCCGGCCTCCTGGATGACGGGACCGTCCATCATCGGATCGGTGTAAGGCCAACCCACCTCCACGACGTCTGACGCGAGGGCGAGTTGGTGCAGGAGGTCCAGGCTGGTGGCACGGTCGGGGTACCCGGCCGGAAGGTAGGCGCCCAGCAGCGGGCCGCGAGCGCGGAAGGCGGCGTCGAGCGCCAGTGCCGCGCGGCCGGGGGCGTGCGGCGGGTGGACGGGCATCAGGCGGCGGCCCGGCCGTCTGCCTCGCCGATGGTGGCGTGGACGGTGGAGAGCGCCCGGTCCAGGTATCGGCGACACAGAGCCGGCGTGTCGGCGGTCACCACCAGGTGCGCCAGGCGTGCGGTGTCACCGTCGGCCGGGGCGGCGAGGCTGACTCCGGGCTGTTGCTCGAGCACGGCCCGATCGCACCAGGTGCGGGTGGGCAGAGTGCGGTCCACGGTCAATGACCCCAGCTCTCCGGCGGTGTGGGGGTAGCGGAAGCCGATCGCGGCCGCGCGCAGATGGCCGGGGCGCAGGTCGGGCACGAGCCCCATGGCCAGGTCGGCGGCGGCGGCCACCAGGTCGATGCCCGTGGCGAGACGGACCAGGTGCGGGATCAGGTCGTCGGCCAGGCATGGCGTGACGGTGGTGACCTTCGGCCCGGAGGCGGTCAGCCGTACCGTGACGTGGGAGACGCCGTGGGTGATGCCGAGCGCCTCAAGAGCCTCGACCGCGGTCGCCTCGGCTGCGTCGGTGACCGGGGAGCGCAGGGCGGGCGCGACGAGCCGGTCGGTGACCTCGAAGGCCTCGCCCCGCTGGGTGTGAGTGACGGCGGCCACGACATGGCGGCCGGGGACGGAGACCACTTCGACGCCGACCTCGGGGCCGTGGTGGTACTCCTCGGCGAGCAGGCCCGCGCTCTCGGTGCCGTGGCGGGCGGCCGCCCGCGCGGTGAACGCGTAGGCATCATCGAGCTGTTCGTGCCCGCCCACCCGGATCGCGCCCGCGCGGCCGTTGCCGCTTCCCGCGATGGCGGGCTTGAGGACGAGGGGGTAGCCGAGGTGCTCTGCGGCGATCCGGAGCTGGCCGATCTCGCCGACCGGGACCCAGCGGGCCGAGGCCACTCCGTGGGCGTCGAGCACGGCGTGGGCCGCCGCCTGGTGGCGGCTGGCGCGTACGGCCGCCGGATCCAGTCCTGCGGTTCCGAGCAGCTGGGCTATGGCCGCGGCGGGGGCGGTGGCAGCCGGGTTCCAGGTGAGCACTCCCCCGATGTCGTGGGCGGCCGCCAGGCTGCTGGCGGCGGCGTTCAGCGCGGCGGTGTCTCCGAGGTCGCTCACCTGGTGGTCGGTCAGGAAGGGTTGTTGCCAGGTGGGGACGGTGTCGTCGATGAGGAGGATGCGGTAGCGGGCGGCCAGGGACTTGAGCGCATCCTGCCGGTAGTGCCTCTCCCCCGTGCCGATCAGGAGCAGGGCCGGGGCGCCCTCGGGGGTGGCCTCGTGTGCGGTCATGTGCACTTCCTCGGGGTCAGGGGCGGCCGAAGGCGTCGAGCGCGGTGTTCAGTTCCCGCAGGCTGCTGATGACCCGGGGGTGGAGGGTGGTGAGGTAGACGGCCGTGGTCAGCGGGACGGGGGTGAAGCCCATCCGGCGCTTGAACTGGTAGTGGCCGCGTCCGGCGTCCAGGACGCGGGCGCCGGTGGCGGCGGCGTGGCGGATGCTCTCGGCCAGCAGCCATCCCAGGGTGTGGTCCCCGCGTCGGCCGTGCGCGACGGTCTCGGCCCACAGGTAGAGCGTGGTGCCGTGGCGGAATCCCAGGAAGGCGCCGGCGAGGGTGCCGTCGGCTTCCTCGGCCAGCAGGGCGAGGGCGCCGGGGATGCGGGGCAGGGCGGTGAGCATCGCCAGGCTGTACAGGGTGGGGCGGCTCTGCCTTCGGGTCTCGTCCTGGTGCAGGGCGTGGATGGCGGGCAGGACCGGTGGGAGCGCGGCACCGGTCACCGTGCGCAGGACCAGTCCGGCATCGGTGCCGCGGCTGTGCTGCCGCTGGAGTTCGGCGCGGGCCTGGCTGGTGGGGATGCGGGCGGTGAACTCCGCGAGACCGGCGCCGATCGGGGTGCGGTGGGCGTAGAAGAGGCGTGCCTGGGCGTCGGGGGGCCGGATCCGTGTCCACTGCTCCAGCTCGACGGGTGCCAGGTTGGGCACCAGAAGGGCCTGGGCGTCGCATTCCTGGGCGAGTTGGCGGCCTCGGTCCACGGCCTCGGCCAGGACCAGGGCGGAGGCCCCGGGCAGTCCGCCGTACTGGCTGTAGAGGCTGGGCGCGTACACCACGGGGCCGGAGAACACGGGGGTGCGGCGGTGGGTGTCGCTCTCCAGGGCCTTCCACAGCGGGCTGTTGTCGGAGAGCTGGTAGGAGAGCCGGTGGGTGCGCTGGCCGTCAGAGAGCAGCAAGTGCCGGTGCGCCAGCACTGATTCGACCTGTGGGCTCTGCCAGGCCGCTGCCCACTGCCGGCTGTGGAAGGGGGTGACGGCGGGCCGGTCCTCGGGCAACGAGGCGATGGTGCGATGCCAACGGGCGCGGACGAGGGAGGACGGCGAGGCGACGGTCATCAGAGCTCTCTCGGGCGATGGGCGTGGGGCGGGTGGGCCGGAGGAGGTGCCCGCCTCCTCCGTCCACCCGCCAGTGCGCCTCGCGTCAGGTCGGGGCGCGCAGCCAGTCTGAGGAGCGGGCCCGGGCCGGGGCGAGGCATCTGGCCGAGGGGGGCTCTCTGCTCCCGCCTGGCGGTGGACTTGTTGGCCTTGGTCCCGTCAGGCGGGAGGCACGGGACCGCTCGGCGCCCTCATCCGGCTCCGCCTCAGCAGCGGCGAGCTCGCGGGGAGCTTACGAAACCCCGGCTCTCACCAACCGGTGGTCCTCCAGATGGGCGCGCAGCTGCCGACCGCTCTGCCAGGCGAACTGCCGTGCCGCTCCCTCCAATCGATCATGGTGCGGGGAGCGAGTCATCTGCTCTCCGTGCTGGCGGTAGTGGTACGTCACCACCGGCAGCAGTGCGCCGGCGCTGAGCGCGGTCAGCGCGTAGACGTAGATGAAGTCCTCGCCCTGCGGCAGACCGCCGTGTCCGCAGGCAGCCTGCACGAGCTCACGGCGGGCGATCATCTGGGTCTGCCCGAGCGGGATGGTGTCCTGAGGGGTCGGCCAGTACGTCCACACCGCGCCGGCTTCGTGGATGCCGGGCGGTGTGGGGCATCGCCAAACACGGGTCGCCCCGTCGGGGAAAAGATCGGCCGACCAACCTGCCACCCAGCCCAGGTCGTGTTCGAGGGCGTAGTCGTGGCGCACCGCGAAGGCCTCTGCGGTGAAGGCGTCGTCATCGTCGGCGTACTGGACCCAGTCGCCTTCGGCCAGGTTGAGCGCGAGGTTTCTGGCGCCGGCGGCACCGACCTTGGGCAGCTCCAGGATCTTCACCCGCCGGTCCCTGGCCAGGGAGCGGGGCACCCGGTCTGGATCTGCTCCGTCGAGCGCCAGGACAAGCTCCCACTCGACCGTCTGGACGTCGAGGCTCGCGTGGAAGAGCTCCAGGTAGGGCAGCCGGTTGGGCAGCAGGCGGGTGGGGGTGATGACGCTGATCTGTGGGGTGCGGGACACGGCGGGGTCAGCTCCAGGTCAGAGGGCGGGATGAGGTGAGGACGATGGTCTTCAGGGGCGGCAGGGGCGCGCCGGGGCGGGTGGACCAGTCGCCGATGAGGGCCGAGGGCCGCAGCGCGATCACTCTCAGGTGGGCGGGGAGCTGGTCGGCGAAGGCGGCGAGCTGCTCCTCGGTGATGTCCGGCGGGCAGTCGAGGGACGCGGCGGCCAGCCGGTGCGGTGCCACGTCCTCGTCGGCGGCTGGGCCGCACCAGCGCAGCGAGAGCGTCTCGCCCGCCCCGCGGGTGCGGCGCGGCAGCCCGGGGCCGGGGGCGTGCCAGCCGCCGGGGGCGAGCACGAGGACCGGGAAGATCGCGCCGAGCCCGTAGTGGGCGGCCTGGACCGGCCTATGCAGGAGTGGCATGGGGAGCTGGTTCTTTCGGGTCGGGGGTCAAGGGGCTGCGGCCGGGCGTGGCCAGATCGAATCGGGTGATCGCGAAGCGGAAGAGGGCGTAGTAGACGACGGCGTAGACGGCGCCCACGACCAGCAGCAGGACGGGCCGGGTGGAGATGGACCAGTTGAGGCCAAGGTCGAGCAGACCAGCGGAGAACAGGAATCCGGCGTGCACGCCAAGGAAGTTGGTGATGGCCAGACTCAGGCCGGTCAGGATCGCGTGGGCGAGGTAGAGCCGCACTGCGGTGAACGCGAAGCTCAGCTCCAACGGCTCGGTGATCCCGAAGGCTGCCGACAGCAGCGCGCCGGACAACAGCAGCGAGGCGGTCGCTTTGCGGTCACGGGGAGTCGAGTGCCACATCGCCAGTGCGGCGGCGGGCAGCCCGAAGATCGCGACGGGGAAGAAGCCCGACATGAACAGGCCCGCCTGTGGGTCGTGGGCCGTGAAGAAGCACGGGATGTCGCCGGTGACCCCTCCCTGACACCGGCCGGCGACGTACCAGACCAGGGTGTTGGGGATGTGGTGCAGGCCCAACGGCAGAAGTGCGCGGTTGACGAACCCGAACAGGCCCCCGCCCAGCACGCTGTTGGCGGATATCGCCTCGGCGAAGCCGGTCAGGCCACGGTCCACCCAGGGGTAGACGAGGCCGAGCAGAGCCCCGCCGGTCAGGGCCGCGACGAGGAGGACTGCGTACCCGGCGAAGGCCGGGAGGCGGCGTCGGTCGACCGCCCACCTCCACACGGCAACGGCCAGCAGTCCGGCGAGGATGCCGGTCAGTGCGCCGTAGGGCCAGCGGGCGGGGGCCATGCTCGCTGCGGCCGGGCCGTCCAGCGGATGCCACACCAGTACGGTGCGCGCGATCACCAGGTAGCTGATGATGGCGGCGAGGACCGGGCCCGCGGCTTCGGAGGCGGACCGGCCGCGGGCGGTGCCCAATGCGATGCCGGCGGCGAACAGCAATGGCAGGAAGTCCATGACCGCGCCGCCCGCCGCCGAGAGCATGACCGCCACCCGGTGCCAGGAGTCGAAACGGCCGAGCAGGTCGTCCTGGCCCAGGCGCAGCAATAGACCGGCTGCGGGCATGGCGGCGATCGGCAGGGCCAGCCCCTGGCCCATGCGGCGCAGCCGCCCGCCCCCGGAGGGGTCCTCGGTGTCCGTGCCCGCCGAGCGCGGTGGCGTCCTTCTGTCCGGGGACTGGCTTGGTGCGGTCGCGGTCGGCACGCCCGGAGGCTCCTTCGCAGGCAGGGGGAACAGGCGGGAGGGGAGGGGGCGCTGGCGGGTCACAGGATGAGGAGCTGGGCGGCCTTGGGGGCGGTGCGCCGGAGGGTGAAGTACTCCTCGGGCGAGCCGACCAGCACCGGGACGGTGCTCAGCGCGCTGTTCCAGTCGATCTTGCTGGGTAGCGGGCGCACCACGGCGGTGACCTCGGGCAGCGTGCGGCCGGGCGGGCGGCGGCTGGGGGTGACCACGAGACCGCCGGCCATCCAGTCAGCGCTCGCCGTCTCGATGTGGCAGACCACGCCGGTGTGCTGGTGGCCCCAGCGGCGGGCGGCCTCCAGCAGCCGTCCCAGAGGGGCGGCGGTCCGCCCGTCCGGGCGCGGGGTGTAGGGGGTCGAGGCGCGGGCGGCCTCGGTGAGGGCACCGTCGGTGGCAGCCAGTGTCCGCAGGTGCTCTGCTTCGGCGCGCACGTCCTGGCCGCGAGCCCAGCCGGTGAAGCGGTGGCCCGGCAGTTCGGCCTGGACGGTGGTGTGGACCAGGCGGCCGGTCAGCAGGTCCGCCAGCAGGGCGGGCACGGGGACCGGTTCGGGCGGCGCCCAGGTGCAGTGAACGACGTGGTCCCAGTCCGGTCCGCAGGGGCATGCCTGCCGCGTCAGTGTCTGCACGGCGGCGGGCGCGGTCCACGGGGCGCCCGGGTGAGTTGGGGGCGCAACGCGTACTGCGGGCACCATCGTCAGCCACGGTGGATCCTGCGCGTCAGGGGTGAACCACACGATGTTCAGACCGCGTTGGTGCGCGTGCGCGGTCCGCTCGCGGATCTCCTGGCCGCGGGCCGCGAGCGGGGGGATCTGCAAGACGGTGCGGCGCCCGTTCGAGGATGTCACCAGGACGTCGGCGGCCCAGTTCATCCCGGGCAGGGGAACATCGGGCTCGGCTCGATGCCCGGTGTCGCGAGCGGCGTCGGCAAGGGAGTCGGCCAGAGTGCGGTGAAGGTGCGTGAGGGCGGCGGGGGCAGTCATCGAAATCATCTCCGGTCAATGGGCGCCGGTGACGGTGTAGCCGAAGCCCAGGACCTGGGCGCTGCCTTGGGCGGGCAGGTAGGCGGCGGCCTGGCCGTGGAACTCGTCGGTGATGACGGGACCCGCCTTGGCGCCGAAGAGGGCTTCCACCGGGCTGGGGTCGACCTGCAGGCCCGGGCGGGTCACCATCACCTCCATTGTGTGCGCGAGCGGCACCAGGGTGAGTACGCCCTCACGGGTCTTGAGCGCGTAGATGGCGTGGGAGGTCTTGGCGGGGAAGAACTTCTTGGCTCCGCCCTTGGGCCCCACTTCCTTGTCCCGCTCGGTGTAGATCTTCAGGGCGGCCTCGGCGGACTCGGTGGTGCGGTCCAGGCCGGTGCTCTTGTCCCGGCCGCCGGTGGCGTACAGGTCCTCGAAGGCGGCCGTGACGTCGACGGGTGCCAGCGGTCCGCTCTTGGCCGCCGGGTCGGCGAGGAGGGCCAGCCCGTCGGGGCTGGTCTGCGGAAGGGGCGGCTCGGTGTCCAGGCCGTGGACGGAGGCCGTCAGCTTGAAGCCCGCGCCATCGGGGCTGTCGAAGACCACCAGCGACGGCTCCTTGCTGATCTTCCCGCCGTGGTCGGCGTAGGCGCACATCAGGAACCAACTGGCCTTGCCCTGCTCGGGGATGAAGTAGGTGCGCTGGGCGTAGGTCCAGGCGTCGGCGTACTCCTTCTTCTCCTTCTCGCTGTAGATGGGCCACTGCTTGAAGTCGGCCCGGCTCTGCTCGTAGGTCGCGCCGTCCTCCACCGTGCAGAGTTGGGCGGCGTCCTGCTTGGCGTTGGCGGCGTTGTTGACCTGCTGGTAGCGGTCGAGCTGGTCTGCCTGCTGGACCGTGAGCAGCGGCTTGGCCTGGGTGGGTGACGGGGCGGGCGTGGTGGTTCGCGAGGGCTGGGGCGCGGAGGAATCGGTACTGCAGCCGCCCAGGACCAGGACGAGCCCGGTTGCGGCAGCCGCCGTCCCGATGTGCAGACGTCGGGTGGGAGAAGGGCGCGCTGGCATGATCGGGGCTCCTTGGTCCATGTTCTGGAAGCGGCTCGCTCCACCCTGATCACGCACGTTCGGCCCGCGACAATGCCCGCTGGCCAGGCGCTTTGCACGCTCCCGCCCTGCGGAAGGAAACCCCTGCACGGGGCCCGCGGGGCGGGCCCGCTGTCGTCCGTGTCCCACGGCCCTGCCGTTCCTCGGCGGCCCGGCGGCTCGTGCGCCCCCGAGAATCAGCCCGGTCGTGAAGAGGCCGGCCACAGGATCGGTGGTGGGCGGGCGCACCGTGGCACACCGTGGGGTGGGACGGAAAAAGCGATGGTGTTGCGTGGGGCGGGAGCAGTGCACAAAGTTCGCACGCGGCGCCCCTGCCTGCGCTCTGGCGCGGGCACGCTGTGCCCTTCGAGCAGCAGCTGGAGGAGGCGCAATGGCGGACGATCCCATTTACTTCGTGATCACCACCGGTCCGGGCGGGGAGAGTACGGAGTACGTCAGCCAGCGCCCCCTGGACGCTGCCCTGCACGTCCTGCGGGCCGATCGGCGGGGAGAGGCCTTCCAGGTCTTCACGGTCGACGAGCGGGGAGCGCGCACGGCGTCGCTGGCCGAACTCGCCGCTCCCGCGCCCTCCTCCGGCTTCGTGGCCGACATGTGGCGCAACGCCCAGGCGTCCTGGCTGCGCTACCACCTGGACCTTCCGAACGCTCTCAAGTCGCCCTGGGGGCCTGACGCCCAGGGGGCTGCGGCCCAGTGGGCGGCGGTCTTCCGCGCTCCGCTCCCGGACGGCATCGAGGAACACCCGGAACTCGCTGATCTCTCCGGACCCGACCGGGAGCGCCTGCGCTCACGGGTGGACGAGTTGCTGCCGCTGCTGGAGCACGAGAACCAGTGGCGTTCCCCGGGGCGCGCCTCCCGGCAGGAGTGGGCAGCCCGGGACTACCAGCAGGCGTGGCGGCAGCTGAACGAGGCCGCCAGGCAGGCACCCGCTCTGAGGAGCACGGCGGACTTCTTCCTCGGTATGGCCCTGGACCGGGATACGCGGGCGGGCCGCGTCGCCGGCTTCCTGGGCACGGATCACCCCGGCCTCGAACAGTGGGCACGGGTCGCCTACCTGTCCACCCCCGAGCAGGTCGCCGAGGCGGACCGGCTATACGCCCGCTTCACCCCGGACGCCGATCCGCTGACCGAGGAGGAACAGGCCTGGGCGGAGCACTGGCCGCGCGAGCGGCAGCGCACCCGCTCAGCCGACTACCTGCCGGACGCCGAGGAGGCCCAGCGGGAGTACTGGCAGAACAGCCAGACCTACTGGACGGCCGCCGAGGAGCAGGAGAGCGCCCAGTACGCGGCCTTCGCGTTCCTCGCCGAGCACCATGAGGAGATCACCACCCGGGCCCCGGCAGGTGCGGGCGAGGGTGTGGTGGCCCAGGCCCGCCGCCTGCTGCGGGCGGCGTTCCCCAGCGAACAGCAGGCTCGCCGGGACGTGACCCTCCAGCTCGGCGCGCTCGATGCGCTGCTCGACGTGCCGGAGGCGCCCGATCAGACCTACGAGCTGGGCCAGCACGGGCAGGTGTGGATGGCGCTGGGCCGGGTTGAGGAAGCGTTGCGGGCCCTGACCTGGAACCAGACGGAGCCCGACCCGGAGCCCGGGACGGCCCCGGCCCCGGAGCCGCCGCTGCTGCGCGTCGGGCCCGACGGTGGCCCGTACGCGGTGACCGCCGATCCGCGGAAGGCCCTGTCGGCCTGGACGCAGCGGCACCGGCCCGGGCCGGACACCCTGTTCCCCGCGAACCCGGCCCGGATCGAAGAGAGCACGGCGGGCGGCCGGTGGCGGGAGCGCACCCCACGCAGCCTGGTCGAACAGGTCCGCAGCACCGCATCGGGACCTGATGAGCACTGGGAGGTGGACCGGGAGCTGGCGTTGTGGCTGCTGGCCGACGAACCCGAGGGGCTGCACCCGGAGGAGATGGGCGCGCGCTGGAGCAGGTACTTGGGCGAGGTGCCGCCGCGGGGCCCGGTCCTGGCCTGGGTGCTCCGGCTTTCCGGGGCGGATGCGAGCGCGGATGTACTGGCCCGGATCCAGCAGGGCGCCGCCGAGGAGCGGGCCATGATCGACTGGGCGCTCGACTTCACCCGCCAGCGGCGGGCCGTCTACCGGCCTGAGGGCGAGCGGGAGGAGGCGGCCGCGCTGGCGGCGATGGACGACGCCGAGCTCGAGGCGTCCTATCCCGGGCAGACAGGCGACGAGTTGGGGGCGCGGCCCGTACCCCCGCCGCGGGCCACCATCCTGGCCTCAGCGACGATCGGTGACACCCGCTATGCGCACGCGGAGTTCACCCGGCCGCCCCGGCGCGCGGTCATCGTCTACTCCGACGACGGATTCCCCTCCCCCTACCCGCTCGCCAGCAGCCGCCTCACCGACACGGACGTGCTGTTCGCGGAGCTGACCTCGCCCGCCGGCCGGGCACTGGCGGCGGCCGAGGGAACCGGGACCGCGCAGCGGGCGGCGCTGGAGGCCGCCGGGCGGGCATGGGAGGTGGCACGGCGGTCCGAGGAGCGCGCCGATCGTCAGCTGGAGCTGTATGAGCTGGTCGAGCAGGCGCGAACCGGTGAGCTGGGCCCGGCCGTGTACGCGCAGCGGGCCGTCCAGGTGTGGGATGAGCTGTTCCCGCTGCTGGAGGGGCGCGGCCCGCTTGAGGCGGGCGGCCTGCGCCGGTGGTACTCGGTTCGGGTCGCCGGTGACGACACCGCGTCGACGTTGACGGCGGATCCGCTCGAGGCCGTGGTGCAGTGGGCGCAGCGGGACCGGCCGGTGCAGCAGTACGTGATCCTCACCGGGATCGCAGAGTCTTCCGGGAGCACCGAGATCCCGGTCGGCGGACTGTTGGCGCAGGCCCTGCGGAGCGGAAACGGCCAGGAGGCGCGGCTGGCGGAGGCCCTGGCCGGTTGGCTGGATCAGGCACGTCGGTCTGTCGCCGTGCGTGCCGGGGACGAGCACGACCCGGCGGGCTGGCGGCAGGCGGGCTGGGCCTGGCGTGTGCGGGTCGGCGAGAGTCTGCCGCCGCAGGTGACCGGCCGCCTGGAGCCGGCGGCGGCCCGCGCGGTGGTGGGCGGTGAGGTGGAGATGCTGCGCGCCCTGCGGGCCGCTGGCACGGAGGGCACCGGCTCACCGGAGACGTTGCAGGCGCACTTCAGGGTGCTGGCCGCGGCCTCGGTGGAGATCGAGCAGGCCCGTCCGTACGCCCGGGCCGCGCTGGACCGGCTGATCAGTGACGACCAGGGTGCGCCGGGCGGCGACCGGCAGGGGCTGAGGCAGGACGCGGCGCGGTTGTGGTTCCTGTCCAGGGAGCTGGGCCGCGGCAATCTCTTGGACTCCTTCAGGCAGGTCGCCGATCCCGAGAACGCGCCGCAGGTGAGCACCTCCACGTTCGCGGCGCTCCCACAGCGGCTGCGGGAGCATCCCGCCAGCGCACACGGGCTGCTCCGGGCGGCGGAACGGGCTGTCGGCTGCCAGGCGCGGGAGCTCTTGTATCCCGACTATCCCAACACGGTCCGGGAGGAGGCGGCGTCCGCCGCCCACGATGCCTCCGCGGCCTTCCTTCTCCAGGCCGCGGCCGAGGCCACCCGGGGCCAGGCGACGTCTCGGGCGCACGATCTGCGAGCCGGCTCCGCCCTGGCGCAGTCCGGCCCGTCGCCGCTGCCGCCCGCGCGGGCGGACCAAGGGCTCGATGCCGCCCAGCGGGCGGCCCTTCCCCCCGCCTCGTCGCAGGCACCAACCGTCCGCTGATCGCGCGCAGGGCGGGTTTCGTACGCAGTACCGAGAAATCCGTCCCTGTGTGTCCCTCTCCTTAGCCTTAAATAGCTACAAAACAGGGCATAATATCCTCGTCTGGAGGGGCAGCCGAGGGACACAAGCAGAATGTGTCCCTCGATCGCGGTCAGGCCGGGCCGGGGTGTGGTTGCCTGCGGCGCCAGCTCAGCAGGCTCCTGCCGCGCCTGCCCGGCTTCCCGCCGGCGCGGTTGCCGAGCGTCGTGAGCCGCGCTGCCGCGAGGTCGGCCACGCTCGTCTTGCCCCACCCGGTGGGCAGTCCCGGTCCGCGCCGGGTGGGCATGATGATGCGCGGGCTCAGCACGCGCTCGGCCGCCCGCTCGGCGCTTTGGATCTTCGAGAAGAAGGGGGCGAGGTCGCTGGACATGCCCTGCCGCAGAGCGCTCAATCCCCGGCGGCGCAGGTTATCTCGGGTGCCTGGGAAGCAGCAGGCAAGTCAGGCATGTAGCCGTTTTCGTACGTGCCTGACAAGTATCCGATGGGTCTTCAGGCACGTACGGCACGGCAGGACTACTCTCCGTCTTGGCCGGTCGCCCGCTGCTGGAGATGGGCTTCGAGGGCTTCTTGGACTCCTAGGAGCATGCTGCGGTCGTGCTCCTCAGCGCGCTGTTTCCTCCTCCAGTTCCCGCGCCGCGGCCTCACGGGGGTCTTCCCCGGGCTCGCAGCCGCCGCGTGGAAACTCCAGGGAGGGGCCCCGATGGGGTAACGGTACGTAGGGACCAGGGCCAGTCCGCCCGGGCCGACGGGGACAACGACCACACCTTGCTGCTTCCACTGCCATCGCAGGTAGCGGCCCTGCGATCCGTTGGGGAAGACGACCTCGTCGTTGAACAGGCGGCCGAACCGGTTGCCGAAGACCTCTGCCTCCCGCTGTCGACGGATCGGTGCTGGCGGGGCGGGGTCCAAGCGGTGCTGCTGCATGCTGCTCCTGTTCGTCAGTGGCGGCGGCCGGGTACCGGGGTCGGGTGGGCGGGCTCAGGAGGCGGGGTGTCGGGGCGCTTGCGGCGCCGGGCGGCCCAGATCGTCGCGCCGCCGCCGGCCAGGAGGACAGCTCCGGCGCCCAGGGCCCAGGTGATGTTGCCGCCGCCGGTGTGGGCCAGCTGTCCCGAGGGGGCGGGCGGCTGCGCGGCGGGGGGCTGGGGCCGCTCCGGGGTGGCGGGCGGCGTGGACGGCGACGTGGACGGTGGCGTGGTGGGGGTCTTGGTGTCTGCGACGGTGATCTCGACCCGGGCGGCGGGCTTGGCAGTGAACTGCTGCGGCTTGGCGTTGAGTTCGTAGCCGGCGGGGGCCTTCACCTCGGTGGCCCAGTAGGCGGTGCCCGCCTTGAGCAGGACGTCCAGCTTCGCCGTGGCGGTGCCGTCCGCTCCGGTGGTCAGGGTCGTGATCTTCTTGCCGGGGGCGTGTCGGCCGTCCGTGCCCACGGTGTCGGCGGTGATGTTGATGACCGCGCCGGGGAGGGTTTTGCCGCTGTTCTTGTCGATCTTCTTGAGGGTGAGGTCGGCGGGCTTGAACGGGTCGATGACGACGATCGGGTTGGCGGCCGCCGTCTTGCCTTCGGTGATGATGATCTTCTGGTCGGGCACCAGGGCGTGCAGCGGGCTGTTGCTGTTGGTCTCGCGCAGCAGGTAGGTGCCCGCGGGCAGGTTGTCGAAGGCGAGGATGCCCTCGTGGTCGGTGGTGCCGCGGGCGGCCGTCTTGCCGTCGGCGTCGAGGAGTTCGAAGGCGACGCCAGCCATCTTGGTGCCCTCGGGATCCTTCTTGCGGATCTGGACACCGCCGGGCGGGGCCGTGACTTCCACCGTGGCGGCGGCCTTGGTGGTGGTGTCGCCGGCCAGCAGCATCCGCTGGGCCTTGGGGTCGCGGGGGGTGAGGACCTTCAGGGAGCCGGGCAGCTGGTCGGCACTCGCCTCGACACCGGCCGTGCCCTCGGTCTCGGCGGTGAAGCTCCAGCGGGCCGTGCCGTCCGCCCCGGTGACGACCTGGCCGCTCTCGCCCTTCTCCCCTGCCTCGGTGAACTTGACCTTGACCCCGGGCACCTTCGCGCCGGAGAGGGTGGCGGTGACCGCAACGCCGACCTCGACCTTCTGCCCGGCCGAAGTCTGCTTCGTCTTCGGGGCGAGAGTCAGGGTGTAGGGACCGGCGTACTTCTTAGCCTCGGCGATGTAGTCGAGGGCCAGCGTGCGTGAGCTGCTGGAGACGTTCGGATAGGCCAGGCGCTGCTTGCCGCGTGCTCCGTCGATGCCGTACGTGCCACCCGCCAGCATGTCGTACACGACAGCGTCCACGGCCGCGGCCTGAGCCGCGTTCTGGGTCTGCCCGTACCGGCCGATCACGTAGCTGGCGTACGCGACCTGGGCGTCGGGTACCTGCTTGCCGGTCACTGAGGACGTCCAGTGGCTGGTGACCGCGGGCGAGCCGTAGCCACCGGCCGCGTCCGGCCCCTTCTTCTCCGGGTCAGCGCAGTAGGTTTCCCAGTCGCCTTGGACTCGCATCCCCGGCGGCCCGTACGCGCCGATGTGGCTGGTCGCGGCGTTGCCGTCACTGTCGGAAATGGCATAGCCGGGGCCGAAACGATCAGCCTGCGGTGCGGCCGACGCCGCCGGAGCCCAGACGAGGGTGCCGCAGACAGTGGCCGCGACCGCGATGGACGCCGGACGCGAGAGGACGCGGGCGGGGCGAAGGCGCATGTGCAGGAAGCTCCTTGAATCGGCAGCCGCCTGGATCAGTGCGGCGGGCGGCCTGGCGGTGGTCAGGCGCGAAGCTAGTGCGGCCGCCGTCGGCGAGATCCCTGCTTCCTATCCAGCGGACACCGCGGCGAGTTGCCTCCCGTCGGGCGGGAGGCAATCGCCTTCCCCGGCCCGTCTCGCGGGCCACGTGGCTGCGGGTCGGCGGGGGCATGTCGCCGGCGCAATTCTCGGTCGCCTTCCCTCTCCAGGAGCGGCCTGGGACATGGGATGCCCGTCAGGCGGGAGAGCGTGCACTTGCCCGTCTATCCCCCGGGATCGGCTCGTCGCTCGGGGGCGCGGTCCGCGAACGTGAGGGTTCTACCCGGATCAGCAGGAGGGCCCAGCATGCGACGCGAGCGGTTCGACGAGCGGGACCTGGAGGCGTGGACAGGTGCGATGAGCGACCACGTCCGCATGGGGCCCGTCCGCTCCACCGAAGAAGGGCTGCAGCGTGTGGCCCGTCTGCGTACGCGCGTCCGCCAGTCCCCGGAGCCGTGGCTGGCGTGGCAGCAACTGGCATGGGCCCTCAACGACCTTCTCCATTGGGACCTGCTCAACCACGAGATGCCCGGACTTGGCGGCGTTTCGGATTCCGAGGGCCTCGACGAGGAGGAGCGTGCGGCGCTGTGCAGAGAGCAGACCCGCGCCCTGCGCCATGCCGGAATCGCGCCGGAGGAACTGGCGCTGGCCCTGTGGCGGCAGGGATACATCGAACAGGCCCGCCAGGAACTGGAACATGCGCTGCTCTGGGCCTCTGAGGATGCCGACCTGCTCGCCCTGTGGGGCACGTTCCTGTGCGACCAGGGCGACCGTGAGGCTGGACTGGAGCAGTTGCGTGCCGCCGTCGAGCTGGCTCCGGACAGGGCCCGTTACCAGGTACGGCTGGGGCTGTTCGCACAAGGGCAGGAGCGTCTGGAAGCCCTCCGCGCGGTAGAACGTCTAGAGCCGGAACACAGCTGCCTGTGTGAGGCCTTGCGGGGTCAGGACGAGCTGGCCGAGGCGGCGCCGGCCGCTGAGCAGGTCGATCGAGATGAGCACCGCCACTTCCTCTGGTGGCTGATGGATCCGCTGCGGGCGGCCGAGCACGAGGCGGTGTTGCGCGCCTGGCTGGAGCTCGCTCCCCTGGACCAGGAGTGCGCCGAGCACCTGTACCGGAAGCTGAGCTACCAGATGCAGTGGACAGGCGACTACTTCGGAGTTGCCGAGTGGTGGGACCAGCCTCTGTGGAGGGAGCCCGGCGGCCACGATGGATGTGTGCCCTCGCAGCCCTACGTCGACCTCGGTCGTTCCCTGGTGCTCCGCGGCCACGCCGCCCAGGCCGAGCATGTGCTGCGCCGGGGGCTCACCGTGCATCCGGACGATCCGACGGTACGGACCGAACTGGCAAGCGCTGCCATGGCTGAGGGCCGCCATGCGGACGCGGAGCAGCAACTGCGCGCTGCGATCACCCACAGTCGCCTGCAGGACCCTCACCTCAGCCACCGCCACCGACTGCTGGGCGAAGTACTGCTGTGCTTGGCCCGGCCGGCGGCAGCGGCCGTCGTACTGCGCAGGGCCACCACTCTGGACCCGATGAACGCCGCCGCCCACACCGCACTGGCCGAGGCCCTGGAGTCGCTACGTTGCTTCGACGATGCCATCGCAACTGCACGCCGAGCGGTAGCCCTGGGGCCCGACCAGGGCTGGATGTCCGGCGTACTGGGGCGGATCTTGTTGGGACGTGCCGATGTCGCAGGCGCGTGCGAGGCCCTGGAGGCAGCGGCCCGACTGGACCCGAACAATGCGGTGATCCAGGAAGACCTGGCCGAGCTGTGGCGCGTCGCGGGCCCCGATGCCCCGGCGGGGGCCGGACTGGCTGCCGCCCGGCGCTGCCTCGACCTGGGTCCTAAGCAGCTCAGCGGGTACGAAGCGCTCGCCGCCGCACTGCATGATCTGGGGCGCGGCGCCGAAGTACTGCAGGTCGCGGCGGAAACCGTGCAGCGCTGGCCTGCCTCCGGGCGCGCCCACAATCTGCACGCTCTCGCGCTGTGGGAGACAGGGGACCACATCGGGGCGATCGCGGCGGCGACCGAGGCCGCACATCTGGACCGCAGCGCCGTGCACCTGCACAACTGGGCCTGGCTCCTGGCCCGCACCGGCCGCCCGGTGCAAGCTCTGGCCCTGTACGAGGCCGCCCAGGACAAGAACCCCTACGACCCTCAGGTCAGCCACGGATTCGCGCTCGCCCAGCTGCTCGCGGGCCGCCCTGGCGCAGCCAGGGTCCGCTTCACACGCAGTCTCTCCCAGCGAGCAGACCCGGACACGGCGGGCAGGATCCATCTGTACTTGGCCGCGCTGAGCGGGTGGGACAGCGACAGGTATCTCCATCTGTCCGCAGCACGCTGGGCGCGCAGCCACCCCGGGCAGCCCAACGTCTGGTCCGGTCCGGCGGACCGCGTCCGGGAGCAGGCGGTCACCTCAGACATCGCTAATCTCTGCCTGAGCGGCCTGCAGAGCGTCTCGGGAGCGCTGGCAGACAGGATCGCCGCCGACCCCGAGCGGCCGGCCCTGCAGTGGGCCGTAGGGCAACTCGGCCTGATCTCCCCGGCCCAACTGCTGTCCGCGCCGTAAATCCCCTGTTCACAGGCTTGCCCGTCAAGGCATGATGGCCGGAATTGATCAACGAAGGGGATGGGTGAGGCCGATGCCGCTTCCTGTACTGAGTCCCGAGGCACGTGCCGAGGCGCTGCAGAAGGCGCTGCGGGCACGGCGCGAACGGGCGGACGTGCTGGGCGCGTTGAAGTCCGGTGAGGTGACGCTCGCCGCCGTACTACAGCGCACGGACGACGTGGTCTGCAAGACACCGGTACAGCAACTGCTGCGCGCGCTGCCGGGGATCGGCACGGTGCGCGCGCAGCAGCTGATGAGCGAGCTGAACATCCCAGCCCGACGCAAGGTCCGGGGGCTGGGACCGCGCCAGCGCGAGAGACTGATCAGGCTGTTTCCCGCCCAGGGATGAGCTCTCCCGGATGAGCTTCCCGGGGGTCAGCTCTGGAGTCCTCCGTCGAGCCAGTCGAGGTAGTGCGGGTCATCCAGTTCGGCGCGCCAGGCTGTGAACGGGGCGGTGGCCGCGGCCTGTCGATACAAGACGGTGCTGTGCTGGGCGAGTTCGTCGAGTTCTGCGGCGAGGTAGCGGTTCTCGGCGGGCAGGGTGCGGGCGAGGCCAGCGCAGATGGTCGCTTCGGCGAGGACGCAGGCCACGGCGTGTGCCCAGGTCTGTCGCCCCAGGTGGTCGGGGATCTCGCGGCGGCTGCGGCGCGGCCGACGTTCTTCACGGCCCGCTCGCTGCGCCGCGTGGTCGATGGCGCAGGCGAGCGCCGTGACGGCCTGGCGGACACCGGATCCGACCGGCTTGAGGCGACGCAGGAGCCGCTCGTCGTGCGGGTGTAGGCGGTGATCACCCAGGGCCTCCAGCCGACGTCGGGGGCCAGCAGCCTGCCGGGTCAGGGCGCGCAGTTCGCAGAGCCATCCCAGCGCCTCGCCGGGAGTGGGACCGTCGGGGACGTCGGCAGGGAAGCCACCGTGCTCACGCTGCAGGGAGGGAGGCAACAGACGAGCCAGCACGGGTTCCTTGACCCGGTAGGGCTGGCGGGCGGTGATGCGGTCTTCCTGGAAGGGGAAGACGGGCTGGGGTTCTGTCCTTACCAGCAGCTCCAGCCTGCATCCCATGCCTGCGATCAACCGCTGCAGATCGGCGAAGGTGGGTTCGCGTTCTCCCGTGAAGTAGCGGTGCACCGAAGGCTGGGTCACACCGAGGAACCGGGCCAGCACTGTCTGCGTTGAAGGTTCTGTGCGGGCCCGCTGCAGCAGCCACGCGGCCGGAACGGCTGTCATCGGATCTTGGACGGACACGACCCTCTCCCCCTCGTCGAGACCTATACCGATACGGTATACCCGCAGGATTATGCGGGATTCCTCTTCGACTTCGACGCCTCCTGCACGGACCTCCGGGCGGGCATTTCCTCGCCCCAGGCGGAGTTAGAGGCGAAGGGGCCTCCGCCAGAACAACTGAAGACCGACCGAGGACAGCCGCCCAGACTTTCGTGCGCGCAGGCGCCGCTGGGCCTGAGGACTCCCACGGGATCGCGATTCTTCGCAAGCTGTCCGGATGTGCAGTGCGCAAATAAGCTCACTGCACCCTGGGGCCGAAAACCAGTTCGATTCCACGCCCTGTCGGACCGTAGGATTCCGCATTCAGCCTGATCAACCCAGGTGAGAGGGGCAGAAGTGACAGGGGGCGTAGCGCCGCATCAGCACCCCGAGCACGAGGATGTCTGCGCAGAAGGTGCCGAAATCTACGAGCGTGCTTTGCGGTCAGGGGGATCCGTCGCCCGAGTCGAGGCCGAGCGGGCGCCGTGTCTGATCGATCTGGGTCTGCTCCACCCCGCTCCCGACCGGCAGGACATCTTCCTGGCCGTGGAGGCCGCCGTGGTGCTGCCCCGGCTGCTGGACACGATGGAGCGCCGGGTGGCGGTCGAGCGCGAGCGCGGCGCCCGCCTGGCGGACCTCCTGAACCCGATGATGCGCCTGGATGTGGCGGAGCCCGTTCAGGGCGGCCCGTTCACGATCCTGGAGGGCGCACCTCGAATCAGAGCCGCTGTCGACGAAGCTGCCGACGACGTGCAGGAACGGATGTTGGCCATTCAACCCGGCGGGATCCGCTCCGAGTCCGCACTGACCGACGCTCTCCCCCGCGCGCTCAAACTGGCGGAGCGCAAGGTGCAGATGCGCACTCTCTACCAGCCCTCCGCACGCTACGGCCGTGGCTTGTTGGAGTACTTCACCGCTCTCGAGGGCATGGCCGAGGCGCGGATCCTGGACGAGCTACCCGAACGGCTGCTGCTGTTCGACCGGAGCGTGGCCATCATTCCGGCGCAGGAGGACCGCCGAGTCGCCCTCGAGGTCCGCCAGCCGGCGCTCATCGACTACCTGGCCGGGGTCTTCGAACGGTTGTGGTCCACCGCGACTCCGTTGTACGCGCCGCCCGAGCCGAGCGTCGACGGGGTCACCGATCGCCAGCGGGCCATCGCTCAGTTGCTGGTCGACGGCCATACCGACGCGATCATCGCCAAGCGCTTCGGCCTCAACGAACGAACGGTGCGCAACCACATCGTCAAGCTGAGCGATGCGGTCGGCGGCAGCAACAGCCGGCTGCAGTTGGGTTGGAAGCTGGCTCAGGCCGGGCTGCTCGACGTCCCCGACGTCCCCGACGCCGAGTGACGCGTCCCGCCAATGCGGGCCCGCCCCTACGCGAAGGGCTAGCGGGCCTCGGCGGGAGGCTCTCGGGGTTGCATCCCACCTCACGCTAGCCGGGCGCGGCTCCGAGACCTGCCAGCCGCTCCGGTCGGGCCTCAGAGGCGCCTGTTCGGCCGAGAGGCGGGAGCCCCACCAGATGGTGACGAAACGTTACTTTAAGGTTGAATTAGCACTTCGCCTGGGCGGAGCGGTCCAGACCAAACGAGGTCATGCCCTGGCGCACACCCCTATTCTCCCTCCCCTGGTGACTGAGCGTGGCATGGGCGCTTATGGTGGTGCGCCATCAGGCCTCGGGCAGGGGGCAGCGCCGGGAGAAGGACTACAGGTCATGTTCAGTGCGACGGTCGGACAGACCCTGCGTACCTATCGCACCCGGTCCGGCAGGTCCGCCGGAGACATCGCGCAGGCGGCAGGGATCAGCGCCCGACAGTACGAGGCTCTCGAGTCGGGGACTGGCTGGCCCGGCAACCAGGCATTCGCCGCGGCCGTCGACGCCCTGCAGATTCCCGCCGAGGCGCGCAGCCGCTCCGGTCTGAACTTCTGCGGACGGCCTCTTGGCACCGCCATCGCCGCCACGCTGAAGGGGTTCACGGTGCCAGCCATCGTGGTGGACCATGCCTGGCGCATCGTGGGGGCCAATCAGGAAGCGACCAAACTGCTGCCCGAGCTGGGGCAGCCGGGCTGGAGCCTGCTGCGCTGGATCCTGTGCTCGTCCGAGGCCCGCCGTCGGTTGGTCAACGCAGCCGATGTCGCTGGGACATTTGCGGCCGTACTGCGCGAGGCACTCGCTCTGACTCCCTCCGATCCGGATCTGCGGTCCCTGTATGAGGAGATCGGGTCAGACCTGCGGGCGCGCGGCGCGGCCGAGGTCCCTGACGTAGACGGCCTTGACCTGGTGTGGCGTATGGACAGCGGGCCGTATCAGATGGTCTCCCTGTTCGTGTCCGTACCGACCCGGCGCCCGGACCTGCGGCAGATCGCCCTCCATATCGAGCCCCTACTGCTGCCCGGCCAGGACCTGGACTCCGCACAGTGGTCGGAGGCCGTCCTGACGGGCATCGCCCACTGTGCGGTCTGCTGGTCGGCCATGGTCTATGAGTGGGGTCCGGTCTACCGGTGCCCCAGGGACTGCTTTACGCCGGTGGTCGCGTCGGTCTTGGAGGAGGAAGTCGCGCAACGTCTCCTGCCTCACGTGTACACGGACGGGGCGCTGGCCGGGCTGGCACGGCTGCAGGAGGTTCTGGTGGCCTGCGGCAGCGAGCCCGCCATGCCTGCCCCGGTGTCCCTGCAGCATGCCCTGTATCAGTGGCGTCACCAGATGCCGATGTCCACCCGCCGGGAGCTCGTGGCCGGTTGGGTGGCCCGGGTCGCAGTCGGGCGAGGCGGGCCCGCCTCGGCATCCGGGCTCGTTCTGGACCTCCAGTGGTTTCCCGGACTGTGAGCGGCTGTGCCGCTACCGGCGCGGCGCGGCGCTCCCGGTTCCCTGCCCTTCCGGCTGCTGGTGCTGGTGAGTCCGGCTGATCTGTTCCGTGGCAGCGGGAGTCGCGCTGGGAGGCGGCGGCCCGGCGATGAGGTCCTCTCGCCGTGCCGCCGACTCGGCGATGAACGCCAGGGCAGCGTCGCGCAGCCGGTCGGCTCTGCCCACGTCGGGCACCCGGGCGAACAGACGAGTCAGAGCCGCCTCCGCCCGCTGCAGCGCCGCCGCCTCGCGCAGCGATGCCGCGGGAGTGGCATGCCCGCTCTGGTCCCGGAGGAAGGCCAGCGCCTGGTCGGCGGAACCGAAGACCGCCTCGATCCGCTCGCGCCGCAGGGCGGCCCGGTCAGGCCGGGCGGAGGTGGTGGCGAGTTGCCGCCGCAGCCACAGAGCCCGGGCCTGGTCCTCGCGTGCTGCCCGGTCGGTGGACATCGGCCAGTCGTACTCGTTCCACGCGTCATCATGGTGGAGCTCAACGTGCGCGTCCCGGGCAAGGGCGGTCGGCTCGACCGGAACCTGGCGGCCGTGGGCGAGGTCGGCGGTGATCTCCACGGGGCGCTGCGGGCTGTCGTGCTGCAGAAATTCCATCCACGCCACGGCGGCGTTGGGGCAGGACTGTCCATAGGCCGGGATCGAGGTGAGTGCGACTCCGGACAGCCGGTAGCGCACGGGGCTTCGTGGCTCCCGGATACCGCTGCGGCTCTGCTCGGCTCGGTAGCCGTGTTCGGTGCTCCAGTGGGTGTCGTAGGTGACCTGGGCCTGCTGGAGGACGGATGCGAAGGGCACCTCGGTGCCGCGGATCCGCTCTTCCAGCAGCGCCGCCATCCGTCCGGCCGTCCCGGTCTGCTCGGGCCAGGCGGGCGCGGTGGTGTCCTGGAACTGGAGGAGCAGACGGCCGGGCAGTCCCTGGGTGTCGAGGATCAGGGCAAGGCGGGCCAGGAGTGCGGCGGCGGTCTCCGCGGCATCGGGTGCGTACGGCAGACCCGTCCGGTCCAGGAAGCGCTGTAGCGCCTCGTCCAGGGCGTGGGTGGGCGAGCGGTCGTACTCCTCCTGCTGAAACTCGAACTCGTCTCTCGTCTTGAGCGCCGCCACGAGGTTGAAGAGCATCACTGGTGAGTGGGCGCTCTCTTGCCGCATCTCTTCGCGCACCGGCTCGAGATAGGCCGGATCGGCGCGATGTGCTGCCTCCTTCCACGTCAGGTAGGCCTGCTCGAGCCGCGCGGCGCGGGTAGGGCGCCACTCCCCCGGTGTCCCGGTCTCTTCCAGGACGGCCTGCCACAACGCCGCCTGGTCGACCGGCCGGTGGCTGCCATCGCTCAGCAGCTGGATGATCTGAGCGGGGTGGCCGGGGCGGTCGTGGGCGAGGAGGGCGCCGAGCGCGGCCATCGCGGTAGGGAGGTAGAGGTCCTCGGCTGTCTGGCCGGCTGCGAGGTGAAGGGAGTACCGCAGGCCGGTTGGGTGCGGGGCGGCGTGCTGTTGCCAGTGGAACTCCGCGTCCAGCCATTCCTCGTTGTGGGTCTCCAGAGCTCTGTCAGCCGCATCACGCAGAGAGGCGTTGTGTTCGCCGGCAAAGGACACGAGCGCGGCGGCGAGGTGCCGGGCCGGGCCGTCGAGTTCTCCGTAGGGGTGCCGGTTCCACCGGGCGCGCACTTCGCGGAGCATCTCCTGGCCGCCGTGCCCGTGGACGTCCTCCCACAGCGCCAGGTCGGTCAGCAGGTCGCGCAGGACGATGGCCGCATAGTCGCGGCGTACTCCGCCACGGCGGGTGCGGCTCTCCTCGTCGAGGCCGGGGTAGCGGCGTACCGCTCGGGCCACGGCCTCGAACTCCTCCATGCGGGACCGGGCCTGCGAGAACGCGTTGACGGCCGCCTCGGCGCGTTCGATCTTGGCTGCGAGGTCGGGGGAAGGTCGCACGCCACGGCTCCTTTGGCAGACGGTGCCGTGGAGCCTGGCTGGGTCAGGGAGTGAGCAGCAAGAGGTGGCGGGCTCTATGTCGCCGACGGCCCGGCACGCGGGCTGCGGATGTGCGGGGATCCCGTCTGGCCGGCTCGTCGTGCGTGGTCCGCCGCGGGCGGACGCGAGTGCGCCCGCCCGGGCTCGTGGCACCGGGCGGGCGCATCGGGTCGGCCGGGGGGCCAGGGGGCCGCTACGGCCGGGCGGCGAGCTCCGACTCCGGACGGAACGGGCGCTCCGCGAGACGCGGGCGCTCGGCCAGGAATGCGGGACGCGCGGAGAGGGCCGGACGGACGGACTTACGGGGGCGGTTCATGAGGACTCCTCGTGGGTTGTCGGTGTAGCGGGGTGGTGCGGGACCGATCCCAGCAGCACGAGGGGCCGGTGCCAAGGCGGTCTGGCGAGTGGCTCCTCTGCCTCCCGCCCGGCGGGCAGACAGTGCGCTGAGAGGGTCGGCAGGCGGGCCGAAGGGGATCGTTTCGGCCCGCCAGGCCATCGCTGGACGCTCGTGACGGACCCGGCCCGGCTGGCCTGCATGGGGCACCCAAGTTGACGGCGGGCTCCCGGCTCGCCGGGTGCCCGTCGGGTGCCGCGGTGGGACGGGGCCTTGTCGTCCTTGGGTCAGCCGGCCAGTCCGTACAGGCCGTCGCTGCGGACCCAGCCTCGGATCCCCTTCGGCAGTCCGGACTTGGAGCGGGCGCTGAACTCGGTGTAGTCCCAGCTCCCCCGGCTGCACAGGATGCTGAGGCGGTCACCGTTGTAGAGGTAGCCACGGGAGGTGTAGCCCGTACTCGGACCGGTGCGCAGGTTCCAGCCGTTGTTCTTCACCTTGCCGGCCCCGTTGCTCCAGTTGACGGTGCACTGCTTGTTCTCGCCGACGGCGTGCGCGGCCGGGGCGGTGGTCACCGCCACGCCGGCGGTCACCGACAGGGCGAGCATGGCCGAGGCGGCCAAGCGGGCGGGAGCGCGAAACTTCATGAGGTTCCCTTCATCGCGGTTGGGATGGCGCTGCGCCGACCGGCGCCCTGGTACCTGGCGCCCACTGGCGTCAGCGGCCAGGGCGGGGTACAGCCTGGGATGAGAGGTGGGGGCGCCGACTCGTGTGCCCGGCGGGCTGGCACACGGGCCGGCGGTTCCCGCAGGGCGCCCGGGATTCCCGCCGGGCACTCCCGCCCGGCGGGCACACGAGCGGCGGATCAGCCGCAGTGAACCTTCTGGGCGCCGCCGTTGAAGGGCTGGTTGTCGCCGGGCGTGCGGGTGAGGCCGCCGGAGACGTTGATGCAGGTACCACGGGCCGAGACGTAGACGGGCCCCGCGTAGTAGCGGTAGTTCGCGCTCGACCCGTCGCAGGCCCTGCCGCCATAGGGCGAACGTTCGATACAGACCCAGATGTTTCCGGCCTTGCCCGCCAGGGCGGAGACGGGCCGGGTGATGGCACAGTTCTTGCCAGTGGACCGCGAGTAGTAGACGTCGATGTATCCCGCGGTGCCTTCCCAGGAGCGGGTGACCGGGTACGAGCCGACCTTGCCGTAGCTGCTTCCGCAGGAGCCGACCGGGGCCGCCGCGCTGGCGGTGGACGGCAGGGCCAGCAGACCTGCCGATATCGCGGTGGCGGCGGTGGCTACGGCGGTGATGCGGCGCCCTGTGGTGCTCATGTCTTTCCTGACTGTGCGATTCGTTGCCCGGCCGGTGGCAGGGCTCTGTCGGCGACAGCCTCGTCATGGAACTGGTGGAAAGAGGGGGTTGGGCCCATGAGGCGGGCGCCCGATGCGCCGGAGCCCGCCGGGCGCCCCGGATTCCTCCGGGGCGCTCCCGCGGGGCGGGCGCGCCTCAGGCGTTGCGCAGGCGCCGACGAAGTGGCTGGGTCCGGTGCAGTCCGCACAGCCTCTCGAGCACGGCGCGGACCTGGGCAGGCTGCTCGCTGGGCAGGCCGTGACGGCCGTCGGGGACCATGTGAAGCCGGGCGTGCGGAAGTTGGGAGACCAGGCGCAGCGCGTGGAGGGCGGGCACGAGGCGGTCGTGTTCTCCCGCCATGACGTGTACAGGGACGCCGGACAGGGAGCCGAGGGCTCCTGGCTCGATGTGGTGCGCGGTGACCGCCCGGTACCAGTCGGCCGCGACGTCGATCGGTGGTCTGGGGTCGCTGGTGGGTGACAGGAGGTCGCGGACAGTCTGTGTCGCTCCGGGCAGCCGCAGGCACAGGGTTGCGATGGTGTGGCGAGCCCTGCCCACCAGGCGTTCCAGCGGGGGTGTTGGGCTCCGGTCAGGTCCATCTGTCCGGAGCTGGTGGCGACCAGCAGGACTCCGGACAGCCTGGCCGCGACAGTGGGGTGGTGGGCCGCGAGTTGCAGGACGCCCATGCCGCCCATGCTGTGCCCGGCGACCACGACCCTGGTTCGGCGGCGGGTGTGGCGCAGCATGGCCGCCAGGTCGTCGGCGAGCAGCCGGGTGGAGGCGGTGCTGGTGCCGCTCAAGGACGCGCCGTGGCCGCGTTGGTCGTAGCGGATAACGCGGATGCCGCGGGCGGCGAGGTGGCGGGCATGGTCGTGCCAGATGCTTGCGGTGGCGCACCAGCCGTGGGCGAGGACGACGGTCACTGGGGCGGCGTCGGGCCCGTCGGTGTAGAGCGCCAGTCGGGCGCCGTCGGGGCGGGGAAGGTAGTGGTGGTCGGAGGGCGGGGGCAGGATGCCGGGTCGGGCGGAGGTGTGGTTCACGGCTCATCCCGCAACCGGGATGTCGAGGTCGATGGTGGACGAGGTGGGGAGTGGGAGAACCGCGCCCCGGTTGCGGGCGATGGTGAGCATGGCGCGGTTGTCGGCGCCCGTCATGACCGCGACGGTGTGGCAACGGAGGGTGGCCGCGTGAGCGATGGCGTGGCCGGTGAGCTGGGTGCCCAGCCGCTGGCGCTGTCGGCTGTCCTCGATGAGCAGGCCCAGTTCGCGTACGCCGTCGCGGTCGGTGTGCATCAAGTGGGTGACGGCGACGGCCTGTCCGGGATCTTCCGCGAGGGCTGTGATCCAGGTCGTGCCGCGGGCCGGGTCGGTCAGTTGGCGCCACTCGGCGGCCCGCAGGTCGCGGCGGGCGGCCTGGTAGCGGCTGAAGCGCGTTGCGAGAGTGCAGCGGGCGTGCAGGGCGTTGACCTGGTCGAGGTCGTCTGCCCGGGCCAGGCGGGTCAGCGTCAGCTCGCCTGAGGCGAGTAGGTAGGTGGTGGCTTCGTCGAGGGCGGCGGCGGGCATGGCAGCTCCGGGGAAAAGGGGGGCAGGGGGCAGGGGGCGGCGCCCGTCGAGATTGGGCGAGGCGGGTCTGCGCCACAAGGCTCGGAGCGGCTGCGTGGGGCCGATGTCCCGGCTGGAGGGCAGCGGGTTTCGTTACCCGCCCGTACGGCGGGCACCCGGCGGCGGCCCGGGTGGGGGCGGCGTTACCGCCTGCCGTGGTCCAGGACGCTGGCCGTGATCCAGAACGGGGCGGTCAGCAGCAGCGCCGCACCGCCCAGCCAGGCAGCGACGGCGAGGGCGCTGCCGCCCAGGCCGGCCAGCACGGACAGTGATGCCGGAAGCGGGGCTGCTGAGGCGAGCTGTAGCAGCAGGAAGGCGGCGACGCCGGAGAGAGCCATCAGGGCCAGGGAGATGACAGCGCATGCGGGGATGCGCAGCCCGCGACGCAGAAGCGGGTTGGCCACCCATCCCAGCGGTCCTGTCAGCTGGGGGGTACGCGGGGTGGTGCGGTCGCGTTCTGCGCACATGGTCGGTCCCTCCGGAGCGGGCTGGGGTGGTAGTGGTTGCGCGGGTCAGGCCGCGGCGAAGCCTCCGGAGACCGGGCGGGGGGCGCGGGCTGGGTCGCTTGAAGCGGTGGCGGGGGTGGTGGTGCGGGCCGGGCGCTTCGTGGTGCGCACGATGCGTCCGCCGGATATGTGGCGGGAGCAGGAGGTGCACACTTCGGCCAGGTGCCAGACCCGGCCCGGCATCGAGCAGACCAGTACCAGGGCGATTTCTCCGGCGCAGCTGGCGGTCTTGATGTCCCGGTGCCAGGTGGCGCACTGGCAGGCGCAGTAGCGGGCCGGCTGGGGCGCGCGGGCTGTATTCGCGTGGTCCGCCAGGTGGTTGATGGCTGCCTGGGCTAGGTGGCGCAGGTCGCGGGAGCGCTCGGGCAGGTCGCAGGCGTCGCTGCAGGACAGCTGTGCCTGTCGGTCGGCCCTCCCGGTGACGCGGACGGTCCACTGGCGGCCGGGGGTGCGCTGGAGGGTGCTCATGAGCGCTGTCCCTTTCGTGTGAGTCGGGGCGCGGCCGCGACCGGCGGCGCCGGTGATCACTATGGGCGGGGGGCGAGCGCGCAGTGGTCCGCTTCCCGTCTGGCGGCCGATTTGTTCGCCAACGGTCCGCAGGGCGGGCAGAGGGGCAGGTCGTGTGGTGGTCACCGGAGCGGGCTTCTTCGCCCGTGAGCCGGGAGCGCGCGGGGTGTGCTGCCCTCCAGGCGGTTTCCCGGCTGAAGCGGGGTGGTGGCCCGGCACAGACTTCAGCTCTTGTTCGCCCTCGTCCTTCGGGAGGTCTCTGTGACGGACGCACCGGTACCGGCTGCCCGGGAGCATCCGGTACCCTCCAGGCCCCGGTTCCTGCTGACCGTGATGCGCTCCGGCTGCGCGTCCGAGCGCATCTACCGATGGACGCTGCCCGCCCACGAAGGCACTCTTCCCGACGGCCGTGAGTACAACGCCTGTCCGACCGCCGGCGTCTGCGCTGACCTGTGTTACGCGCGGGCTGGGACCTACAAGTTCCGCAACGTACTCGGCGCGCACCAGCGCAATCTGCAGTACGTCATCGATGATCTGCCGGGCTGGGAAGAACAGATGACCGCCGAGTTGCAGCACCGGCGCTACCGCTCCGCCGACGACCAGCCCGTGCACGTGCGGGTCCACGACGCAGGCGACTACTGGTCGCTGCCGTACCTCCAGGCATGGCTGCGGATCTTCCGGTCCGCCGAGCACATGATCTTTTACAGCTACACCAAGCAAGTCGCCCTGTTCGAACGGTGGGTACGCCCCGATCCGCCTGCCAACTTCCGCTGGCGATACAGCTACGGCGGGACGCAGGACGATCTGATCGACCCGCTGTTGCATCACCACGCCGATGTCTTTCCCGACGAGATCTCGCTCGAGGACGCCGGTTACACCTCGCAGACTCCTTCGGATCTGCGTGCGGTGTACGGACCGGAGACGCTCGGAATCGCAGCCAACAACATCCCCATCTCAAGTCTCGCCAGGGAGGGCGTACCTTCCGGGCGCTGCAGCGGGCCGCCGACGCCGAGAAGGCGGAGCGGAAGGCCAAGCGCCGTGGCCCGTCCGGCCGTTCGGCGTGACCCCCCTCTGACCCCCGCAGGCCGCCGCCCTCTTCCCCGGTCGTCGGCCCGCGGCTTGCCCGTGCCGCGCGCCCGCGCGGCAGCAGATCCGTGTGCGCCTCTCGGCGCGAGGCGGTGTCGATCATCAGGAGGCAGCGTGCACAGCGACCAGGATGCGGCCACGGCCTGGCCCGGAGCCGGCGTGGGCTGGTCCGGTGCCAGCGGGGATTCCGACTTCCCGTACACCTCCCCGGCGGGCTGGTACACCCAGTCGCTCGCCGGTCCTACGGCGGCTCCCGCTCCTGCGCGCTCGGCCGAAGTAGCCGCACCGCAGCCGGTCCCCTCGCCTGCGCCACCGGTACAGCAGACGGTCCCCGCCCCTGCAGGGGCGGTCCACGGCGCTGACGGCGGGGTGTTCCCCGCCCCGCCCGCCTTGTTCGCTGACCTGCAGAGCGCCGCTCCGCCCCCCGCTGCGGCTTTCCCGGCCGGGCAGGTCCCGGCGCCCGAGGGGTACGCCCCGGCACCAGAGCCCGGGCCGCAGGGTGGCGCGCCATACGTCACGCCCGGCCCGCCCGGCCCAGCGGCGCCTGTGGCCGCGCCCACCTATGGGTATTCGCCCGCCGCGCCTGCCGGGTCAGGCCCGAGCTACGGGTATCCCCCGCCGGTGGCACCGGCGGCCGTGCCCGGATACCTGGCTGCGGGATCCGCCCCCGCTCATCCGGCGTATCCGGAACAGGCCGCGGCGCCGGGCTACTCCCCTGCGGCACCGGTTGCTCCGGGCTCTGTTGCGGCGCCCTTCTCCCACCCCACGGCCGCCTCTTCGACTGCTCCCCCGGTCGGGAACCCCGTTGCCCCGGCGGCACCGCTGGGACACAGCGCGGCGACCGAGCTGTCCTCGGACCGGCTGCTGCGCGACGGCCGGAACAAGGCCCGCAGCAGCCGCCCGGGCGCCCGGCCCTCGCGGTTCCGGCTCGGCGGTGCGAAGGAGGACGCCGCTCTGCAGCACAAGCTCGAGGTGATCCGCACACCGGTGCGCGACTGCTACCGGATTGCCGTGATCAGTCTCAAGGGCGGTGTCGGCAAGACGACCGTGACCACCGCCTTGGGCTCCACCTTGGCCAGCGAACGGGCAGACCGAGTCCTGGCGATCGACGCGAACCCGGACGCCGGAACGCTCGGCCGGCGCGTGCGCCGCGAGACCGGAGCCACCATCCGCGACCTGGTGCAGGCGATTCCAACTCTGCGTACCTACCACGACATCCGGGCCTTCACCTCGCAAGCATCGTCCGGTCTGGAGATCGTCGCCAACGATGTCGACCCGGCCATCTCCACCACCTTCAACGACGAGGACTACCGGCGGGCGATAGGCGTTCTGGGAGCCCAGTACCCGATCATCCTGACGGACTCGGGCACCGGTCTGCTCTACAGCGCGATGCGCGGCGTCCTGGACCTGGCCGACCAACTGATCGTCGTCGCCACGCCCTCAGTGGACGGCGCGTCCAGCGCGAGCACCACTCTGGACTGGCTCAACGCCCATGGCTACGGCGACCTGGTGCGGCGCAGCCTCACGGTGGTCTCCGGGGTACGGGAGAAGGGCCGGATGATCAAGGTGGAGGACATCGTCGCGCACTTCAGCGAGCGCTGCCGCGGGGTTGTCGCGGTTCCCTTCGACGAGCATCTGTCAGCCGGCGCTGAGATCGACCTCGACCTGATGCGGCCCAAGGTCCGCGAGGCCTATTTGACCCTGTGCGCCCTGGTCGCCGAGGGGTTCTCCCAGCCAAGGCGGACCGCCCCGACGGGCGGCCACCCGGGCCATCCCCAGGACGCATGGCCCCCCGGTCCGGCCAGCGCCGGCGGGTACCCGGCGCAGCCCGGCTACCCGGGGCCGCCGCAGTAGCGAAGACGCCCGGGGCCAGTCCGCCATCCAGCTCGAGTCCGTCAGGCCCTGGGCGGCATGGTCGCTTCCCACGCCTTCTTCAGTTCTTCACGGCTCCAGCCACAGTCTTGATCGCAGGCGCCGGGGTGGTCCTCGATAAGGAGGCATGTCTCGTCAACGACATGCCTGCGGCACCCCGGAGCCGTCCGGATCTCGCGGTGGCCGTCTTCGCCCCACAGCAGCCACCACAACACCAGTTCTCCGGCGCCGGTGTACTGCATCTGTGCGCAGGCCGCGTGCCGCGTCTCTCGCGGGTGCGCCGCGAAGTCGCAGCCGAGCGGGTGTGCGTCAGCCGTGAAGTCGGCGTCGGGCAGGGCATTGAGGTAGCGCGTCTCCTGGGCCGTCAGCGTGGCCTGCGCGCGGCAGGTTTTGGTCTGGGGAGACGTCTGGGGCGGGATCATCGAGTCCTCCGACTGCGTACGGGGTGGTGCCTTCACTCTTCGGGCGCGGCGGGCAGCGAAACCGACAAAGAATCTTGGAAGCATCGGTGTGTTCTGCATCACCACGACGTCGGCTGGCGCCGGGCACTACGGCGGAAGAGGCGGCTTGGCACCCCGCGACGGCTGCTGGCCACGGCTCGTCCGTCCCACCGGGTTGCGTCCTGTGTTCCTGGCCGGAGGACCGGGCCGGTGCGCATCCCCGGCCCGCCGACGGCTCACGCCTGATGCGGCCGCGGACGGCTTCGTCCCACGCGTCCCACTCGCCTCAACTTCGCTGTCCAACCCTCTTTAGCGCCAAGTAGTTGCCCGGCGGCGTATAGGTGGCGGGCCCGTCGGGGCCCGGACCCGAAGGAGGAACAGATGGACACGATGCTCACTCAGGCGTCCGAGATGGTGATGGTGGGGCTGGCGCGACGGCCGGGCACCGAGTCGCCGTGCGCTGACGGAGCGGACTTCCAGCGTCGCGGCAGCCGCGTGTGCGCCGCCGTCGTCGATGGTGCGGGGCACGGTGAGGAGATCGTGCGCTATGCCGCGACGGTGCCTGCGGTGATCACTCAGATGGGCATGGTCGAGGGCGGCCTGGCCGGTCTGGTCACGGGTGGCCGGATGGCGTACGCGTACGACGTTCCCCCGCATGCCAGCGCCGTGTACGCCTCTGTGGAGCCGGGCCGGCCGAGTGCGGTGCACTGGATCGGCGATGCACGTGCCTACAGCTACGGGAATGGGGAGCTATCTGCGCGGACGACGCGGATACGCGCCGGAGCTCGTCGAGGAGTACGACGACTACGCCCGGCTCGGCCTCGCGCAGGCAGGGTGGGCGACCTGCCGGCTCGTGGAGATTCCGGAGGAGATCCCGCTGCTCCTTCTCGTCTCGGACGGCGTCTCGGACCACGTGGACCAGGACACCTGGAAGCGGCTGTGCCACCTGCACGAGGCGGACCCGCAGGCCCTGGCGGCCGCCGAGGAGGACGCCGGCGGGTACCG
>Ga0196960_10000015_pt1 | contig 66075 bp, 57 predicted proteins | sample S3v_5metaG_FD_183187 | JGI IMG/M metagenome (GOLD analysis project Ga0196960, IMG submission 183187) | Soil microbial communities from Anza Borrego desert, Southern California, United States - S3+v_5 | ecosystem: Environmental > Terrestrial > Soil > Desert | place: USA: California | collected...
CGGTCACGGCGAGCCCGCCCTCCGGGCCGGACACCGCCGTGGCCGCAGGGCCGTGGGCCCGCGCGGGGCCGGACGGCCGGCGGCCCGAGCGCCGTCCCTGCCCCGTGGAGGCTCTCCGCCGTCGGGGCCGCCCTTATCGAGGTGAGTGGATCTCCCACGGACCGTTAGGATTTCGACCATGGCGGCCACTGGATCCGAGAAGCAGGGGGCGAAGGCGTATTACGTCTCGACCCCCATTTACTACGTCAACGACGCTCCTCACCTGGGCCACGCCTATACGACCGTCGCAGGCGACGTGCTCTCCCGCTGGCACCGTCAGCGCGGCGAGAAGGTGTGGTACCTCACCGGCACGGACGAGCACGGTCAGAAGATCATGCGCACGGCCGAGGCGAACGACGTCACGCCCCAGGCCTGGTGCGACAAGCTCGTCGAGGAGGCGTGGAAGCCCCTCTGGGAGCACCTGAACATCGCGAACGACGACTTCATCCGTACCACGGAGAAGCGGCACACGGACCGTGTGCAGGAGTTCGTGCAGGACCTGTACGACAAGGACCAGATCTACAAGGGCGGGTACGAAGGCCCGTACTGCGTGGGCTGCGAGGAGTACAAGCTCCCCGGCGACCTGATCGAGGCCGAGGACGGCACGAAGCTGTGCCCGATCCACAAGAAGCCGGTGGAGCTCCTCAAGGAGGAGAACTACTTCTTCAAGCTGAGCGAGTACGGCCCGAAGCTCATGGAGTTCTACGCGGCCAACCCGGACTTCATCCAGCCCGAGTCCGCCCGCAACGAGATCGTGAACTTCGTCAAGCAGGGCCTCCAGGACCTGTCGATCTCCCGCTCCACCTTCGACTGGGGCGTCCCGGTCCCGTGGGACCCGAAGCACGTCATCTACGTGTGGATCGACGCCCTGCTCAACTACGCGACGGCGGTCGGCTACGGGGCCAACCAGGAGAAGTTCGACGGCACCTTCCCGGCGAACGTGCACCTGATCGGCAAGGACATCCTGCGCTTCCACTCGGTCATCTGGCCGGCCATGCTGATGGCGCAGGGCCTGCCGCTGCCCGGCAAGGTCGTCGCCAACGGCTGGCTGATGGTCGGCGGCGAGAAGATGTCCAAGTCGAACCTGACCGGTATCAAGCCGCAGGACCTGACCTCGCACTTCGGTGTGGACGCGTACCGCTGGTACTTCCTGAGGGCCATCGCGTACGGCAGTGACGGTTCGTTCTCCTGGGAGGACTTCAGCGCCCGCTACACCTCCGAGCTCGCCAACGACTACGGCAACCTCGCCTCGCGCGTCGCGGCCATGGTCGGCAAGTACTTCGGCGGCGCGCTCCCGGAGGCCACGGCGGCCGGTGACGCCGAGCGGGCCGTCCAGGAGGGCCTGGCACAGGCAGTCGCCACGGCCGATGTGAAGATCGGCGAGGAGCTGGACTTCCAGGGCGGCATCCTGGCCGTCTTCGACTTCGTGAAGCAGGTCAACGGCTACATCACCGAGCAGGAGCCCTGGAAGGTCGCCAAGGACACCTCGCCCGAGGGCCAGGCCCGGCTCGCGACCGTCCTGTACACGGCGGCCGAGTCGCTCCGCGGTGTCGCGGTCCTGCTGAACGCCGTGATGCCGGACACCTCGCAGAAGCTGTGGGAGTCCCTGGGTGCCGAGGCGTCCCTGGGCGCCCTGGCCGGCCAGCGGGTCCAGGACGCCGGCGAGTGGGGCCGGCTGCCCGCCGGTACGACGGTGACGAAGGGCGCGGTGCTGTTCCCGCGCCTGGAGGAGAAGCCCGCGTAAACGACGTACGCGGCGAAGGAGCCCGGGTCCCCGGACACATCGGGGACCCGGGCTCCTTCGCGTGACCCCTCAGCGCCTCCAGCTCTTGAGCGGCTCGGTGTCCAGCTCCACCCCCACCGGACCGGAGGACGTCACGGACGTGCCGTACGCGTCACCGGGCCAGCGACGCGGCGTCGCCCATCACGATCACGGGGGACTTCGCGGGGTCCAGGATGAGCAGCAGCTCCCGCATCCGGTCCTCGGTGAGCGAGACACAGCCCTGTGTGGGCCCCTCGTGGTCCACATGGATCCAGATGCCGCCGCCCCTCTCCTCGCCGAGCGGCCGGTCACGGTCCAGCGGGCTGGTGCCCGGGGTGCGGTTGTAGTTGATGGCGACGACGTAGTCGAAGGAGCCTTCGAGGGGCTCCCCCAGAAAGCCCTCGCCGCTCGCCGCGAAGGCGGAATCCTCGTCGTACGGGAGCAGTGCGCCCGGGTCGGGCAGCCGCCCGCCCGCGTCGGTGAGTCCGAAGACCCCGGCGGGTGACCGGAGGTCCCCCGCGACATGGTGGTCCGTCCAGCCCTCCATGCCGTTGTGGGCGGGCCAGGGGCCCGCCCCGGGTCTCCAGCCGAGAGCGGGATCGTCGAAGTTGTAGAGCACGACCGAGGAGCGGTTGGAATCGGGGCCCTGTCCTGTCACCACGACGGCCTGCCGGGCCGTGGCCGGGATCTGCGACCGGGTCCGCGGTCCCAGTGCCGGAATCACCGCGGGGCGGCGGAGGGGCTCCACCGTGCGGGACTGCGCGGCCGAGGCCCCGGGGCCGGCCGCCTCCCGGGGCGCGGCGGGATCGACGGTCGGCGCCGCCCCGGCGGAACAGCCGATGACCAGCAGGAACAGGGCGACGAGCATGACGTACGGGCGACGCGGGACGGACACGGTGCGGAACTCCTCGGTGAGGGGCGGACGAGCACTTCCCGTGCCAGTCTTTGCCGGGCCTGACGGCCCCGAACCGGAACCGGGGCCATCCGGATGTACCCGTTTCGGGTACCCGAGGTCCGGAAATCCCGCGCGCACCACCCGTACGTATGCGAAGGGACCCGGAACCGGGTCGCGGTTCCGGGTCCTTCGCCGGGCTTCCTTCAGGCCGGTGCCGGTCTCTAGAGGCCGGTGCCGTCCTGGGTCTCGTCCGGGTCGACGCCCATCGTGATCGAGCCGACCACACCGCGTGCCATCTTTCCCTTGCGGTACGAGAGCTTCAGCAGCCCGCCCGTCACCCCGCTCTGGTCGTAGATGGTGTCCTCGGTCAGGGTCGTGCGGGTGGTGGTGCTCGTCGAGTACGGCTCTTCCTTCGCGGAGTCGAGGACCGCGGACTCGTCGAAGAAGAACTGGCCGGTGTGGCAGGTGTGACCACCCTCGTACCCGGCGTCGGTCATCTTCCCGCCGACGTGCACCTTGGTGTGGATGTGTACGGCACGGCCCTGGTACCAGCCGGGGAAGATCGTCCTGAACTCCACGTACCCGTGCTGGTCGGTGAGCTGGGTGCCCCGCAGATAGCGCTCGTCATCGGTGGGTTCGTTGTGTCCGCCCCCACCGCCCGGGCCTCCCGAAGGAGGCGTCCCGGTGGGCATTCCGGTGGGTGCCCCGGTCGGCGCGCCGCTCGGCGGGGCACCGCCGCCGGGGCCGCCCTGGCTCATGCTCTCGTAGCCGGAGTAGATCCCCAGCGCGTCGCAGTGCCAGATGTCGACGGCCGCCTTCTTCAGCGGCTTGCAGGTGTCGGAATCGATCACCTTGAGGCGGAGGGTCAGCGGAATGCCCTCCTTGTCCTCGGTGATGTCCTTGCGGATCTTGTCAGCGTCGATGTAGTACGGACCTTCGGTGGTCTCGGAGGTCAGGCGGTAACACACCTCGCCTTTTCCAGCAGCCGTGCCGGATCCTGTCTTCTTCTCCTCGTCGGCCGAGGCAGTGGCGACAGCCCCTGCTCCGACTCCCGCGGCGGCCACGACCGCTCCGCCGGCGAGGACCACCCGACGCCGAGTCAGGTTCTTCTTGTGTGCGGGTCCCTGGTTGTCTGTCATGCGCCCGGAGACTAGGCAGTCCAGCTGGCAGGAACCTGGGTGACAGCTGTGCGTTCCTGTGTGGCGCGCCGTGACCACCGGCAACGGCGAAAAAACAGTCCCCGGCCGGGCGGCCGGGGACTGTTTCACGTGGAACCGAAGCGGAACCGCTGACGCCTACTTCGCGCCGGTGTCCCGGGCCACCGCGTCCTTGGCCTCGGCCTTCTCCTTCGCCGGCGCGGCGGGCTTGCGGAGCTGGATGTTCAGCTCGCGCAGCCGGGCCTCGTCCAGCACGGTCGGGGCGCCCATCATCAGGTCCTGGGCGTTGCCGTTGAGCGGGAAGGCGATCGTCTCGCGGATGTTGGGCTCGTCGGCGAGCAGCATCACGATGCGGTCGACACCCGGGGCGATGCCACCGTGCGGTGGGGCACCGAGACGGAAGGCGCGGAGCATGCCCGCGAACTCGTGCTCGACGGTCTCGCGGTCGTAACCGGCGATCTCGAACGCCTTGATCATCAGCTCGGGCTCGTGGTTGCGGATGGCACCGGAGGACAGCTCGATGCCGTTGCAGACGATGTCGTACTGCCAGGCGAGGATGTCCAGCGGGTCCTTCGTCTCCAGGTCCTCCAGGCCGCCCTGGGGCATCGAGAAGGGGTTGTGCGAGAAGTCGATCCGGCCCGTCTCCTCGTCCTTCTCGTACATCGGGAAGTCGACGACCCAGCAGAACCGGAAGACGCCTTCCTCGAAGTGGCCGGCGCGCTTGGCGGCCTCGACGCGGACGGCGGACATGATCTTGGAGACCTCGTCGAACTCGCCGGCGCCGAAGAAGACCGCGTGGCCGGGGACGAGGGACAGCCGCTCGGTGAGGGTCTTGACGTCCGTCTCGGTGAGGAACTTCGCGATGGGTCCGGCCAGCGTGCCGTCCTCGCCGACCCGGACCCAGGCGAGGCCCTTGGCCCCGTGCCCGACGGCGTACTCACCGAGGCCGTCGAAGAACTTCCGGGACTGGCCCGCGGTGTCCGGCACCGGCAGGGCACGGACGTGCTTGCCGGCGAACGCCTTGAAACCGGAGTCGGCGAAGACGTCGGAGATGTCGACGAGCTCCAGCTTGGCCCGCAGGTCCGGCTTGTCGTTGCCGTACTTCAGCATCGACTCGCGGAACGGGATGCGCGGGAACGGCGAGGTGACCTCGCGGCCGTTGCCGAACTCGGTGAAGAGCTCGGTCATCAGCTTCTCGATCGGCTGGAAGACGTCCTCCTGCTCGACGAAGGACATCTCGACGTCGAGCTGGTAGAACTCGCCCGGCGAACGGTCCGCGCGGGCGTCCTCGTCGCGGAAGCAGGGCGCGATCTGGAAGTAGCGGTCGAAGCCCGAGATCATCAGCAGCTGCTTGAACTGCTGCGGGGCCTGCGGCAGCGCGTAGAACTTGCCGGGGTTCAGCCGCGACGGGACGACGAAGTCACGGGCGCCCTCGGGGGAGGTCGCGGTGAGGATCGGGGTCGCCATCTCGTTGAAACCGAGCGCCACCATCTTGGAGCGGATGGAGGCGATCACGGCCGAGCGCAGCATGATGTTGCGGTGCATGCGCTCACGGCGCAGGTCGAGGAAGCGGTACTCCAGACGCCGCTCCTCGTTGACCCCGTCCTCGGCGTTGATCGTGAAGGGCAGCGGGGCGGCCTCGCCCAGCACCTCGACCGCGGTGACCTCGATCTCGATCTCACCGGTCGGGAGCTCCGGGTTGACGTTGTCCGCGCCGCGCGCGGAGACCTTGCCGTCGATCCGGACGACGGTCTCCTTGGTCAGCTTCGCCAGGGCCTCGTTGCCGGGGGTGCCGGGGCGGGCCACGAGCTGCACCAGACCGTAGTGGTCGCGCAGATCGATGAAGAGGATGCCGCCCAGGTCTCGGCGATTGTGCAGCCAGCCGCTCAGCCGGACGTCGGTGCCGACGTCAGAGGCGCGGAGCTCGCCGCAGGTGTGGGACCTGTACCGATGCATCGTCGTTCATCCAGTCTTCGCGGTTCGGGGTGGATTGACACCCCAGGCTACCGCCCGTGGGCCCACCGCTTCATTGGCGTTGCCGCCGCACGGCTGTCCGGGACGCACCCGGCTGTCTCCGGCGCCCGGCTGCCGGGCGGCCGCCCCTCGGTGGCGACCGGGAAGAACATCTTCCTAAAGTGGGGCAATGCGCACCGAGGAGATCCTGGCTGCGATCGGGACCGGTCTGTGGAGCTGGGACAGCTCAGCAGGCGTGGTCACGCTCGACGCCGAGGCGGCACGGCTGGTGGGGCTTCCCGCCGAGCCCACGGCCCGCCCCGGCGAGGAGGTGCGCCACCGCTTCCACCCGGCCGACTGGAACGAGATCGACGGCATCGTCAACTTCGCGATCGCCGAGGGCACGGTGGCCGAGGCCAGGATGCGCATCGTGGACGAGGACGGATCGGTGGTACGCACGGTGCGCACCCGGTCCAAGCCGGTCCCGCTGGACACTCCCGGCCGCCATACGTACGTGCTGATGGGCATCCTCCAGGAAGTCGCCCAGCCCCCGGAGGGCACCGCGGCACAGACCCCCCTCACCGGCGACTGGCGGCGGTCACGTGAGGCGTTCCTGCTGGACGCGGGGCGGGCGCTGGCCGAGGCCGGGTCCACCGAGGAGGTCCTGCGGGTCGCCAATTCGCTCTCCATGCCCGGCTTCTCGCCGGACGGACTCGCCGTCTTCGGCGTCTCGGGCGAGCGGCTGACGGTCATCGGGCACTACGGGCACAACGTCGGCGACGAGAAGCCGTTCACCGACATGCCCCTGGAGACGGACTACCCGGCCGCCGAGGTCGTACGGACCGGCCAGGCGATCTACCTGGAGTCCCCCGAGGAGTACCGGCGGCGCTTCCCGACCACCTGGCCCCTCGCCCAGGAGTTCGGGCGCCGGTCCTGGGCTTTTCTGCCACTGATCTCGTCCGGGCACACCATGGGCGCCTGGATGGCCGGATTCGGGCACAGCGTGGCCTTCTCCCCTGACGAGCGCTCCGTGCTGACGACGGTGGCCAGGATGCTGGCACAGGCACTGACCCGGGCGGGGGCCGCCGAGACCGAGCGCGAGCTGTCGCTGGGCCTCCAGAAGGCGATGAGGCCGTCCCTCGGCCCCGGTGTCCCCGGTCTGACGGTGGCGGCGCGCTACATCCCGACAGGGGGTGGGCTTCAGGTCGGCGGCGACTGGTACGACACGATCCCGCTCCCCAACGGCCGTATCGCCCTCGTCATCGGTGACGTCCAGGGCCACGACGTGCGGGCGGCGGGCCTGATGGGCCAGCTGCGGATCGCCCTGCGCGCGTACGCCGCCGAAGGGCACCGCCCCGATGCCGTGCTCTCCCGGGCCTCGCGCTTCCTGGCCGGGCTGACGGAGACGTACGACCGCGCCGACGGTGAGGACCGGTCCGACGTGGCGCGGTTCGCGACCTGCCTGTACGCGGAGGCCGACCCCGAGACCGGCACCCTCGACATCGCCCGGGCGGGCCACCCGGACCCGGTGGTGATCAGCGTCGACGGCACCGCGGTGATCCGGCAGACCGCCGGAGGGATGCCCCTGGGTGTGGAGAAGGACGCCGACTACCCGACGACCCGCGTCGTCCTGGGTCCCGGCGAGACGATCATGCTGTGCACGGACGGGCTCATCGAGACCGGCGGACACGACATGGCCACCGGATGGACCAGGCTCAAGCCGGTCCTGGAGAAGCCCGTCGAGGACCTGGAGGAGCTCGCGGACGCCCTGGTGCAGGCTGTGCACGGACCGGGCTCGCACTACACGATCGGGCCGCTGGTGGACCGGCGGGAGGACGACATCGCGGTCCTGGTGCTGCGCCGCGAGGGGGCGCGGACGCGCAGGACCCCGGGCCGGCGCTCGGCCATGACCATCGCACAGGCGGAGCCCGAGCGGGTCGCCGCCGCCCGGCAGCAGCTGCGGGAGCTGCTGCACGACTGGGCGGACTCGGAGCAGGTCGACTCCGCGGAACTGATGGTCTCCGAGATGTCCACGAACGTGCTCGTGCACACGGACGGGGACGCGCTGCTCCTGGCCGAGGTGTCGGGTGAGCGGGGCGAGCGGCGGCTGCGCGTCGAGGTGGCCGACACCAGCGACGAGCTGCCGCACAAGCGGCGGCCGGGGGAGATGGCGTCCAGCGGGCGGGGGCTGGTGCTGATGGAGATGCTCGCCGACGCGTGGGGGGTGGACCCGAGGGGCGAGGGGAAGTCCATCTGGTTCGAGCTGTACGAGTCGGCCGAGCCGGCGGAACTGGCCGCCCTCGGCTCATGAACCGTCGGGAACCGTGCCGTCCGCCTCGTATCCCTTGCGCAGTTCGCCGATCACCCCGAACACCGCGGCGCACAGCGGAACCGCCAGCAGCATGCCCAGCAGCCCCGCGACCCCGGCGCCCGCGGTCAGCGCGATCATGATCGTGGCGGGGTGCATCTGGACCGTACGGCTCTGGATGACGGGCTGGAGCACATGCCCCTCCAGCACCTGGACGGCCAGCACCACGCCCAGCACCCACAGCGCGATCACGAAGCCACGGTCGGCGAGCGCGACCAGCACGGCGACGGTACCGGAGATGAAGGCCCCGAGATACGGGATGTAGGCGCCGACGAACACCAGCGCCCCCAGTCCCACCGCCCCCGGCACCCGCAGGACCAGCAGGCCCGCGGTGATGCACAGGGCGTCGATCAGGGCGATGAAGGTGGTGCCGCGCATGAAACCCTCGACGGCCTCGAAGGCCCGGCGCCCCATGGCCTCCACCAGGCCGCCCGTCCCCCGCGGGGCGATCGTGTGGGCGAGGTGGACGGCACGGTCGGAGTCACGCAGGAAGAAGAACGTCAGCAGCAGCGCCAGAACGGCGGTGGTCACGAGCGAGCCGATGAGGCTGATACCGGTGAGCAGTCCGCCCGCCGCGCTCGCACCGAACTTCCCGGCGAGGTTCCTGGCGTTCTCCGCCAGGTCGTCCACGTCGGCGACGCCCGCGATGTCGAAATGGTCGATGACCCACTGCGCGGCGTCCTTGAGCGAGGCCACGATCTGGTCACCGGTGTCGACGAGTGCGGTGACCACGATGTATCCGGCGCCACCGGCCACCGCGACGAGTGCGGCGCAGGTGAGTCCGGCCGCCACCGACCTGTTCACCCTGCGGGCGGTCAGCCAGCGGTGGACGGGACCGAGCAGCGCCGTACCGAGCAGCGCCAGCAGGACCGGGGTGACCGCGGTCTTGAGCGCGACACACAGCCAGACGGCCACGGCCACGACACCGGCGGCCAGGAGCAGAACACCGCACCAGGCGGCCGTCCGCCGCGCGGCGTCGGGCAGGAGGGGTTTCCGGGTGGACACCCTCCCACCCGATCACGGGCCGGAAGCCGCGGCCTTCCCGCCGGGCGTACGGGTGACGTTCCGTCACCCGTACGCCCGGCGGGACCCGGTCACATGCCGTGCACGGCGGGAACCTTGCCGAGGCGGCCGGCCTGGAAGTCCTCGAAGGCCTGCTTGAGCTCGTCCTGGGTGTTCATCACGAACGGCCCGTAGTGCGCCATGGGCTCACGGATCGGACGACCGCCGAGCAGCACGACCTCCAGGTCGGGCGTGTTGCCGTCCTGCGTCCCGTCGGCCCGGACCGTCAGTGAGGACCCCTTGCCGAAGACCGCGGTCTGCCCGGTGCGGACGGGCCGGTGCTCCACGCCGACGCTCCCGCGCCCGGCGAGGACGTACGCGAGGCCGTTGAAGTCCTCGCGCCAGGGCAGCGTCACCTCGGCCCCCGGCCGGACCGACGCGTGGACCATGGTGATCGGGGTGTGCGTGATCCCCGGGCCCTCGTGACCGTCGAGGTCACCGGCGATCACACGGAGCAGCGCGCCGCCGTCCGGGGAGGCGAGGAGCTGGACCTGACCACCACGGATGTCCTGGTAGCGCGGGGCCATCATCTTGTCGGCCTTGGGCAGGTTCACCCAGAGCTGGAGGCCGTGGAAGAGGCCTCCGGACATGACGAGGGACTCCGGCGGCGTCTCGATGTGGAGGAGGCCCGAGCCGGCCGTCATCCACTGGGTGTCGCCGTTCTCGATCGCACCTCCGCCACCGTGGCTGTCCTGGTGGATGAAGCTCCCGTCGATGATGTACGTGACGGTCTCGAAGCCGCGGTGCGGGTGCCAGGGGGTCCCCTTCGGCTCGCCGGCGGCGTACTCCACCTCACCCATCTGGTCCATCATGATGAACGGGTCGAGGTGCCGGTAGTTGATCCCGGCGAAGGCGCGCCGCACCGGGAACCCCTCGCCCTCGAAACCGCTCGGCGCGGTCGTGACGGTCAGTACGGGACGGGCCACAGCCTCGGTCCGGGCCACGACCTTCGGCAGGGTCAGCGGGTTTTCGACGGTCACTGCGGGCATGGGAGCCACCTCCGGGAGTCTTCTGATCCCAATTTAGTTGAACGATGAACATCTTGCAAGGCGGCGTTCATTCCCACCACCTCCGCACAGCGCCGGGAGTCCGCACAGCGCCGAGGGCCCGCACCGGACGGTGCGGGCCCTCGGACTGCGTCGGGCCGCGGCCGGCTCCCAGCCGTCCGCGGAGCAACGGCGTTCAGCCGTACATGCGGCGCATCGCGAAATCCACCATCTGCTCCACCGCTTTGGCGTCGAAGACCATGCGGTGATCGCCCTCCATGTCGAGGACGAAGCCGTAGCCCGTCGGCAGCAGGTCGATCACCTCGGCCCCGGTGATCACGAAGTACTTGGACTCCTTGCCCGCATAGCTGCGGAGCTCCTTGAGCGTGGTGAACATGGGGATCACCGGCTGCTGGGTGTTGTGGAGCGCCAGGAAGCCGGGGTTGTCGCCGCGCGGACAGTAGACCTTCGCCGTGGCGAAGATCTGCTGGAAGTCCTCCGCGGACAGCGAACCGGTCGTGAAGGCCCGCACCGCGTCGGCCAGGGACGGCGGCGAGGGCTCGGGGTACAACGGCTGCTCGCCGTAGCCGCCGCCCATCTGCTGCTGTGCACCCGGGTTCTGGTCGTAGCCATACATGCCGCAAAGAGTAATCGGACACATCTGCGCCTTGAGGGGTTGCGCCTTATTACTGACGGGTAGCATCATCGTGGGGGTCAGGTGATACACCCGCGCCAGGCCGTCCGTCGCCCGACCCTCACTCCTCCACGGGGCGCTGCGCGCCACTGCTATTGATTACGGAGCCTTCCCATGGGGCACTACAAGTCGAATCTCCGCGACATCGAGTTCAACCTCTTCGAGGTCCTCGGGCGCGACAAGCTGTACGGCACCGGTCCGTTCGCGGAGATGGACGTCGACACCGCGAAGAGCATCCTCGACGAGGTCACCCGCCTCGCGGAGAACGAGCTCGCCGATTCGTACGCCGACGCCGACCGCAACCCGCCGGTCTTCGACCCCGCGACCAACACCGCGCCCGTCCCGGCCTCCTTCAAGAAGTCGTACCAGGCGTTCATGGACTCCGAGTACTGGCGTCTGGGCCTGCCCGAGGAGATCGGTGGCACGACCTCCCCGCGCTCCCTGATCTGGGGTTACGCGGAGCTTCTGCTCGGCTCGAACCCGGCGGTCTGGATGTACTCCTCCGGCCCCGCGTTCGCCGGCATCCTCTTCGACGAGGGCAACGAGGCGCAGAAGAAGATCGCCGAGATAGCCGTCGAGAAGCAGTGGGGCTCGACGATGGTGCTGACCGAGCCGGACGCCGGTTCGGACGTGGGCGCCGGCCGCACGAAGGCGGTCGAGCAGGAGGACGGCTCCTGGCACATCGAGGGTGTGAAGCGCTTCATCACCTCGGGCGAGCACGACATGTCCGAGAACATCCTCCACTACGTGCTGGCACGCCCCGAAGGCGCCGGCCCGGGTACCAAGGGGCTCTCCCTCTTCCTGGTCCCGAAGTTCCACTTCGACTGGACCACCGGTGAGCTCGGTGCGCGCAACGGCGTGTACGCGACGAACGTCGAACACAAGATGGGCCTCAAGGCGTCCAACACCTGCGAGATGACCTTCGGCGACCAGCACCCCGCCAAGGGATGGCTGATCGGTGACAAGCACGACGGCATCCGCCAGATGTTCCGCATCATCGAGTTCGCCCGCATGATGGTCGGCACGAAGGCCATCGCGGCCCTGTCGACGGGTTACCTCAACGCGCTGGAGTACGCCAAGGAGCGCGTCCAGGGCACCGACCTGTCGCAGTTCATGGACAAGACGGCCCCCAAGGTCACCATCACGCACCACCCCGACGTGCGCCGCTCCCTCATGACGCAGAAGGCGTACGCCGAGGGCATGCGCTCCCTCGTGCTGTACACCGCCTCCGTCCAGGACGCGATCCAGGTGAAGGAAGCCGCGGGCGAGGACGCCAAGGCGCTCAACGGCCTCAACGACCTGCTGCTCCCGATCGTGAAGGGCTACGGCTCCGAGAAGTCCTACGAGCAGCTCGCGCAGTCGCTCCAGACCTTCGGCGGCTCCGGTTACCTCCAGGAGTACCCGGTCGAGCAGTACATCCGTGACGCCAAGATCGACACCCTGTACGAGGGCACGACGGCGATCCAGGGCCAGGACTTCTTCTTCCGGAAGATCGTCCGCGACCAGGGTGCTTCGCTGAACGCCCTCTCCGAGGAGATCAAGAAGTTCCTCGCGGGCGCGCAGGGCAACGAGGAGCTGTCCGGCTCGCTGGACAACCTGGCCAAGGCCGCGGTGGATCTGGAGGCGATCGTCGGCACGATGATCACCGACCTCACCGCGACCGGCGAGGACGTCAAGAACATCTACAAGGTGGGCCTCAACACCACCCGCCTCCTGATGGCCTCCGGCGACGTCGTCGTCGGCTACCTGCTGCTCAAGGGCGCGGTCGTGGCCTCCGAGAAGCTGCGCAACGCCTCCGCCAAGGACGCCGCCTTCTACCAGGGCAAGATCGCCGCGGCGAAGTTCTTCGCCACGAACATCCTGCCGGGCGTCTCCGGTGAGCGTGCGCTGGCCGAGGCTGTCGACAACTCGCTGATGGAGCTGGACGAGGCCGCGTTCTAGTCCTTCCCGCCCTCCCGATGTCAAAGGCGCCGCCACCCGGACTCTCCGGGTGGCGGCGCTGTCGTGGCCCGGGCCCCCTGGTTCCTCCGCCCCTTCCCGGCCTTTCCTGCCCTTCCCGGCCTTCCCGGCTCGTCCAGCCCTCTCCGGCCCCTTCCGGTGGTAGCGCCTTCGTGGTCCGGATGTCTCCGGTGACGGGTCCCTCCTGTTCTCCGGCATTCCCCGAGGTTCTCCGGGGCTCTCCGACAACTTTCCGGACACGGGTCATGGGTGGCCGCCGTACACCGTGAGGCGTCCAGGTCGGCCGTCGTTAAGGTGAAGAACATGAGCTCTCCCCTCCGCTTCGACCGCGGCCACACCGACGATCTGATGGCCTTCCTGATGGCCGCGCCCTCCCCGTACCACGCCGTGGCCGCAGCCGCCGCGCGGCTGGAGAAGGCCGGATTCCGGCAGGTCGAGGAGACCGACGCGTGGGACGGCACCAAGGGCGGGAAGTACGTCCTGCGGGGCGGCGCGATCGTGGCCTGGTACGTGCCGGAGGGCGCCGGCGCCCACACCCCGTTCCGGATCGTGGGGGCTCACACCGACTCCCCCAACCTGCGGGTCAAGCCGCTGCCCGACACCGGCGCGTACGGCTGGCGCCAGATCGCCGTCGAGGTCTACGGCGGGACGCTCCTGAACACCTGGCTCGACCGGGACCTCGGCCTGGCCGGCCGCCTCTCGCTGCGCGACGGCACACACCGGCTGGTCGACATCGACCGGCCCCTGCTGCGGGTCCCCCAGCTGGCCGTGCACCTGGACCGGTCCGCCAACGACGGCCTCAAGCTCGACCGCCAGAAGCACATGCAGCCGATCTGGGGCCTCGGTGAGGTCGAGGAGGGCGACCTCATCCGCTTCGTCGCCGACGCGGCGGGAGTCGACCCCGCGGAGGTCACCGGCTGGGACCTCATGCCGCACCCCGTCGAGCCGCCCGCCTACCTCGGCCGGGACCAGGAGCTGCTCGCCGGTCCGCGCATGGACAACCTGCTCTCCGTACACGCCGCGACGGCCGCGCTGGCCGCCGTGGCCGGGCAGCCGGACGACGAGATCCCGTACATCCCCGTGCTGGCCGCCTTCGACCACGAGGAGAACGGCTCCCAGTCCGACACCGGCGCGGACGGCCCGATGCTCGGCACGGTCCTGGAGCGCTCCGTGTTCGCCCGCAGCGGCACGTACGAGGACCGCGCCCGGGCCTTCGCCGGGACCGTCTGCCTCTCCTCGGACACCGGCCACGCCGTCCACCCCAACTACGCCGAGCGGCACGACCCGACGCACCACCCGGTGGCCAACGGCGGGCCGATCCTGAAGGTCAACGTCAACATGCGTTACGCCACCGACGGCAGCGGCCGGGCCGTGTTCGCCGCGGCCTGCGAGAAGGCGGGCGTGCCGTGGCAGACGTTCGTCTCCAACAACTCGATGCCGTGCGGCACCACGATCGGCCCGATCACCGCGGCCCGGCACGGCATCCGGACCGTGGACATCGGTGTGGCGATCCTGTCGATGCACAGCGCGCGCGAACTGTGCGGCGCCGACGACCCCTACCTCCTGGCCAACGCGCTCGCCGCCTTCCTCGCGGGATGATCCGTCCCGTCCCAACCGCCTTCGCGGACATGGTTGTTGCCGGGCCGGGTACGCGACCCGTACACGGTCCGGAATCACCGGGCAGTCGAGGAGGCGGAAATCATGGGACTCGGAGGATGCATTCTCCTGATCGGTGCCGGAGCGATTCTGGCGTTCGCCACCGACTGGGAGATGGATACCGTCAACGTCGACCTGGTCGGCTGGATCATGATGCTCGTCGGCCTCGTCGGGGTCTTCGTCTATGTGAGCATCGCGCGCCGTCGTCGCATGGTCGTGCCGCCCACCACCACGGTCGTCACGGAGGAGGAGCGCCGCTACCCGTGACCTGACGGGCGGACAGGCACCCACCCGTGCGGCCGGTGTGACCGGCCGTCGGCATCGATGTTCCGGGCAGGGTGTGCCAAGGGCCCAGCCCTTGGCACACCCTGCCCGAGCCAGGTCCCCGGGCGGGGCGCGAAGGCGTGGGACAGGGAGCCGTCAGTCCTGATCGTCCATGCCGGCCAGCACCAGCGGAAGCCTGGACGCCCCGGCGGTGGTGACGGTCACCGGGACGCCCCAGTCCTGCTGGTGCACGTGGCACGCCGGGTACTCGTTGTCCGGGTCGTCGTCGCAGGACGCCGCCATCGCGGACACGTGCAGGACCCCTTCGGTGACCCCGTCCGCGAGGACCAGCTCACGGCTCAGGTCCGTGCCCGGACCCGCCCCCTCGGCCAGCAGCTCCGGCGGGGTCGAGGAGACCAGCAGCCGGGTGGAGGGCCCGTACCTGGTGTCCAGCTTCTGCCCGGCGGGGGCCTGGAAGACCACGTCCAGCCGCAGTGTGCCGCCGGCGACCTCGGTGGCCGCCCGCTGGGTGCGGTGGGCCCGGTCCGTGACCCGTACGGCCTCCTCGGGGAGCCGCAGCCGGGTCAGCCGGTGCCGCGCGGACTCGACGACGACCAGATCGCCGTCCACCAGCACCGCGTCGCTCGGCTCCCGCAGGTCCGTGGCCAGCGTGGTGACCTCGCCGCTCTCCGGGTCGTACCGCCGCAGCGCGTGGTTGTAGGTGTCGCTCACCGCGACGGAACCGTCCGGGAGGGCCGTGACACCCAGCGGATGCTGCAGCAGAGCCTGAGCGGCGGGGCCGTCGCGGTGGCCGAAGTCGAAGAGACCGGTGCCCACGGCGGTGTGGACGGCACCCTCCAGGTCCACGTAGCGCAGCGCGGAGGTCCCGGAGTCGGCGACCCAGAGCCGGTCGCCGGCCGCGGCCAGACCGGACGGCTGCGCGAACCACGCCTCGTCCCCGGGCCCGTCGACCAGGCCCTCGTTGGTCGTCCCGGCGGCGACCTCCACCGTGCCCTGTCCCGGGTCGTACGTCCACAGCTGGTGCACCCCGGCCATGGCGATCCACAGCCGGTCACCGAACCAGGCGATGTCCCACGGCGACGAGAGGTCCACCTCCGTGGCCGGGCCGCTGGTGGCGGAGCCCTGCCACCACTGACGCCCGGTCCCGGCGAGCGTGGCCGTCACACCCGTCGCGAGGTCGAGCGCCCTGATCGCGTGGTTGACCGTGTCCGCGACGGCGATCCGGCCGTCGGGCAGGACGGCGAGTCCCTGCGGTTCGCTGAACCGGGCCTCGTCACGGCCGCCGTCCACGCATCCACGCTCACCGGTACCGAAGTGGCCCCGGACGGTCTCGCCGTCGGCATCCAGCTCGACCAGGCGGTGCCGTGTGGTGTCCGAGACCAGGAAACCGCCGTCGGGGAGGGCGAGCGCCTTGCCGGGGAAGCGCAGATGGGTGGCGACCGGTTCCGGGGCGACGTACGGGCCGTCGCCACGGCGCAGGGTGCCCTTCGCGGCGTGCTCGGCCTCCAGCTCCTCGACCAGCTTCGCGATGGCGTGGGCGTGCCCCTCACCGGCGTGCTGGGCGACGACATAGCCCTCGGGGTCCACGACGACGAGCGTGGGCCAGGCCCGGACGGCGTACTGCTTCCAGGTGGCGAGCTCGGGGTCGTCGAGGACCGGGTGGTGCACCTCGTACCGCTCGACGGCATCGACCACGGCCTGGTGCTCCGCCTCGTGCACGAACTTCGGGGAGTGGACACCGATGATCACCACGGTGTCGCGGTGCTTCTCCTCCAGCTCACGCAGCTCGTCGAGCACATGCAGACAGTTCACACAGCAGAAGGTCCAGAAATCCAGGATGACAATGCGTCCCCGCAGGTCAGCGAGGGTGTACTGCCGGTCACCTGTATTGAGCCAGCCGCCCTTGCCGATCAGTTCGGGGGCGCGGACACGTGCACGTGCTGTCATGACAACAGTCAACAGCACCGTGGCCTGCGCACATTCCGGCAGGGCCTCGGGGAACCTGTGATCCATGAGACTTCTCGTACGTGAGCGACTGTTCGGCGTCGGCGACGACTACTGGATCGAGGACGCGGAGGGGCGGAAGCTCTTCCTCGTCGACGGCAAGGCCATGCGGCTCCGTGACACCTTCGAGCTGAAGGACACGAGCGGCCGGGTGCTGGTGGAGATCCGCCAGAAGCTCATCAGCCTGCGCGACACGATGGTCATCGAGCGGGACGGTGAGCAGCTCGCCACGGTCAGACGGAAGCGTCTCTCGCTCCTGCGCAACCACTACCGGGTCACTCTGGTGGACGGCACCGAGCTGGACGTGAGCGGCAAGATCCTGGACCGTGAATTCGCCATCGACTACGACGGTGAGCTGCTCGCCCAGATCTCCCGGCGCTGGTTGACCGTCCGCGACACGTACGGTCTCGACATCGTGCGGGAGGACGCCGACGCGCCTCTGCTCCTCGCGGTGGCGGTCTGCGTGATCGTCCTGGCGGACAAGGAGCACGGAGAGGACTGAACGGCGGGCCGCCGACGCCGGTCCGGTTTCACGTGAAACCGGACCCTCGGGACGCAGACGTACGGCTCAGGCGAGGCGGCGCGGGGCGAGGCCCAGGCGGCGGTCCTTGAGGGCCGGGAACTGCTCCCGGGTGGTGGTGGCCTTCGCCGGGTCGAACTCCACGGTGAGCACCTCCTCGGCGGCCCCCGCCTCGGCGAGCACCTCGCCCCAGGGGTCGACGACGATGCTGTGGCCCGCCTGCTCGACGCCCGCGTGGGTGCCCGCCGATCCGACCGCCAGGACGTACGCCTGGTTCTCGACCGCACGGGCCTGCGCCAGCAGGGTCCAGTGCGAGCGGCGGCGCTCCGGCCAGCCGGCCGCGACGACCAGGGTTTCGGCCCCCGCGTCGACGAGCCCCCGGAACTGCTCGGGGAAACGCAGGTCGTAGCAGGTGGCGAGGCCGAGGACGGTCTCCGGCAGCGCGACCGTGACGAGTTCCTCGCCCGCCCCCATCATGACCGCCTCGCCCTTGTCGAAGCCGAAGCGGTGGATCTTGCGGTAAGCGGCGGCCCGCCGCCCTTCGGGCGAGAACACCAGCGACGTGTTGTAGAGGGTGCCTTCCTCGGCGCGCTCGACGATGGACCCGGCGTGCAGCCAGACCCCGGCCTCGGCCGCGGCCTTCGCCATGATCTCGTGCGTGGGTCCGTGCAGCGGCTCGGCCTCGTCGGCGAAGGCGGTGTAGGCGAAGGCACCCACCGGCCAGAGCTCCGGGAGGACGACCAGATCCGCACCTCGTTGGTCCACGACCAGCGAAGCCGCGCGCTCCCTACGGGAATTGGCCGATTCATCCGGGTTTATTGCGATCTGGATGAGAGAGGCGTGCACACTACCACCGTCCTGGCACGGAAGCCGTCAACGCGGGCCTACGATCGTCACACGAAAGCACTGCCGGGGTGCCTGCTCGCAGCGTAACTTAGCGAGCGAACCTCCCACGCAGACCGCAGACAGCACCGTCGGTGCCGGCCCTCCCGTCGGCACTCCCCTGCTCTCCAGCCCATGCACCGCAGAACCGCACGAGGGGTCCCGTGACCGTCCATCCCAGCCTCCAGACCTATGCCGATGCCTGGACCCACTCCGTCGAGGCGATAGCCGAGCTGGTCAAGCCGCTCCCCGAGGGCGAGTGGAACCACCGGACGCCCTGTCCGGGCTGGTCGGTACGCGATGTCGTGTCGCACGTCATCGGCATGGAGTGCGAGCAGCTCGGCGATCCCCGTCCCATCCACACGCTGCCGCGCGACCTGTACCACGTGCAGAACGACCACCAGCGCTACATGGAGATGCAGGTCGACGTACGGCGCCACCACACGGCGCCGGAGATGACCTCCGAGCTGGAGTACACGCTCATCCGGCGCATGCGGCAGCTGCGCAACGAATCGCGCGCACCCGGGACCATGGTGCGGGCGCCCCTCGGTGCCGAACAGACGCTGGAGCTGGCTCTGCGCATGCGGGCCTTCGACGTGTGGGTGCACGAGCAGGATCTGCGTAGGACGCTGGGGCAGCCCGGCAGTCTGGATTCTCCCGGTGCTCCGGTCGTCCGGGACATCCTGCTGGCCGGCCTGGCGAAGGTCGTCGCCAAGGACGCGGGCGCGCCGGCCAATTCGGCCGTGGTCCTCGATGTGCACGGCCCGCTGGAGTTCCTGCGCACGGTGAGGGTCGACGCCGAGGGCCGCGGTTCGGTCGACGAAGCACCCTCGCTGGGCCCCGCGGTGACCCTGGCGATGGACTGGGAGACGTACTACCGGCTGGCCTGCGGCCGGGTCCGGGCCCAGGACGTGGAGGACCGGATCAAGATCGAGGGCGACCAGGACCTGGCGGCCGGGATCCTGCGCCACTTCGCCCTGACCCCGTGACACCACGGCCGGCGGCGCGCCCGCCCGCCGGCGGGGGCCGGGGCCGGGCGTGCCGCCAGGGGGCTGTCAGACGGGCACGTGCACGGCCTCGACCCGGCTGACGACGTGGTGGTCGCGTTCCCTGTGCGTGGCACTGGCGTGCAGCCGAAGGATCTGCACGACGCCGAGTGCCTCCAGGACGAAGACCGAGGCGAACGCGATGCGGTAGTTGTCACCGGTCGCGTCCAGGAGGACGCCGACCGCGAACAGGGTCGTCATCGAGGCGACGAAGCCGCCCATGTTGACGATGCCGGAGGCGGTGCCCTGGCGTTCCGGCGGATTGGCCGGCCGGCCGAAGTCGAAGCCGATCATCGAGGCCGGGCCGCAGGAGCCGAGCACCACGCACAGGCTGACCAGCAGCCACATCGGCGCGTGGTCGCCGGGGTGGAAGATCGTGGCCGCCCACAGCAGCGCGGTCATCGCGACCGTGCCCAGGGCCAGCGGGGCCCGCGCCGCGTGGTGGCGGGCGATCACCTGCCCGTAGACGAGCCCCACGGCCATGTTGGAGAGCACCACCAGGGTGAGCAGCTCACCGGCAGCGCTCCTGCTCAGCCCTTGCGCCTCCACCAGGAACGGCATGCCCCAGAGCAGCAGGAAGACCATGGCGGGGAACTGCGTGGTGAAGTGCACCCACATGCCCAGGCGGGTGCCCGGCTCCCGCCAGGAGGCGGCGATCTGCTTCCGCACGTATGCCGCTCCGGCGTGCTCGGCGGGCGGTGGCTCGTGGCCCTCGGGGTGGTCCTTGAGGAAGAGCAGCAGCAGGACCAGCACCAGCACACCTGCCAGCGAGCTGCCGACGAACGTCGCGGTCCAGCCGAACCCGTGCAGCGCACGGGCGATGAAGAGGGTCGAGACGAGGTTGCCCGCCATCCCGAAGAGCGCGGCCACCTGCCCGATCAGCGGTCCGCGCCGCGCCGGGAACCACCGGGCGCCGAGCCGCAGCACGCTGATGAACGTCATCGCGTCACCGCAGCCGAGCAGCGCGCGGGAGGCGAGCGCCGTCCCGTACGAGGGGGAGAGCGCGAAGCCCAGTTGCCCGGCCGTGAAGAGCACCACCCCGATGGTGAGGACCTTCTTGGTGCCGAGCCGGTCGACCAGGAGGCCGACGGGTATCTGCATGCCGGCGTAGACGAGCAGCTGAAGGATGGAGAACGTCGACAGGGCGGAGGCGTTGACGTCGAACCGTTCGGCGGCGTCGAGTCCGGCGACGCCCAGGCTCGTACGGAAGATGATGGCGACGAAGTAGACGGCGACGCCGATGCCCCAGACCCACGCGGCGCGTCGGCCGCCGGGCGGATCTCCGGGCAGGGAGAGGGTGGGAGCGGCGGAGGTCACCGGTCATCACCCCGGACCAGCACCTTGACCCGGCTGACATGGCGCCGTACGACCTGTGCGGCGCCTTCCGCGTCGCCGGACCTGATGGCGTCCAGCAGTTCACCGTGCTCGGTGATGTTGGCGGCGATGCGGCCGGGGTGCGCCTCCATCACGGCGACGCCCATCCGCAGCTGCCGGTCCCGGAGCTGGTCGTAGAGGCGCGAGAGGATCTCGTTGCCCGCGTTCTTCACGATCTCGGCGTGGAAGCAGCGGTCCTTGACGGACACCGCGGCCAGATCGCCCGCCTCGGCGAGCTCTCGCTGCTCCTCCAGGAGCTGTTCGAGCCGGGCGATCAACTGCGCCGGCGCGGGCACCGCCTTGCGTGCGGCGAACTCCTCCACGAGGAGCCGGGTCTCCACCACGTCGGAGATCTCCTGTGCGGACACCGCGAGCACCAGCGCACCCTTCTTGGGGTAGAGCTTGATCAGCCCTTCGGCCTCCAGCCGGAGCAGCGCCTCCCGCACCGGGGTCCGGGACACTCCGACGGCCTCGGCCAGGTCGCCTTCGGTGAGGAGCGTGCCGCCCTCGTAGCGGCGGTCGAGGACCGCTTCCTTGACGTGGGTGTAGACGCGCTCGGCTGCGGGCGGCGGTTTGGGATCCGCCTTGCGGGCAGTGGGGGACGTGACAGGTGCGGCGGGCATGCACACAGCATAGATACAAGATGGGTGCGTCCTCCTCCCCGTCCGCTATACGGACCCGGGCCCGCCCGGGATCCGGACCTGGACCTGCCCGTGTCCGGATCCGCGCTCCTCCGGAGACCGTCCGGAGTCCTGTCCGGTGACAGGTCGCATGATCCGCCCCCTGGGAGGGACATCACTCGTGCGGGAGTACATCCATCCGGGCACCTCGCGAGTCTCACCATCGAGCGGCACCCTCATGTGGCCGCGTTTCAGGTGCATTTGGAGTGTTTGACTTGAACATCGGTCCCAAGGGCATGAACCGCGCAACCGTTGCGGCCACTGTGGCCCTCACTGCGGGCGCCGTCCTCACGGGCAGCGCGTTCGCCTCCGCGGCCCAGGCAGCGGCACCCCCGGTGCCCACGATCGCCGCCAAGGGCGGCTTCGTGATGAACGACGGCACCGGGAAGGCGCTCTACACCAAAACCGCGGACACCCGCCGCTCCACCGGGTCCACGACGAAGATCATGACCGCCAAGGTGGTGCTGGCGCAGAAGAACCTGAACCTTGATTCCAAGGTCACGGTCCAGAAGGCGTACAGCGACTACATCGTCAAGAACACCGCCTCGTCGGCCCGGCTGATCGTCGGCGACAAGGTCACCGTCCGCCAGCTCCTGTACGGCCTGATGCTGCCGTCGGGCTGTGACGCCGCGTACGCGCTCGCCGACAAGTTCGGCACCGGCTCCACGCGCGCGGCCCGGGTGAAGTCCTTCATCAGCAAGATGAACGCCTCCGCGAAGAGCCTCGGCCTGAAGAACACCCACTTCGACTCGTTCGACGGCATCGGCAGCGGCTCGAACTACTCCACGCCGCGCGACCTGACGAAGATCGCGAGCAGCGCGATGAAGAACTCCACGTTCCGCGCGATCGTGAAGACGAAGTCGACGAAGCAGAAGGTCACGACGAAGAGCGGTGGCTACCGTTACATGTCGTGGTCGAACACCAACCCGCTGCTGGGGAGTTACAGCGGAGCGATCGGCGTGAAGACCGGCTCGGGCCCGTCGGCGAAGTACTGCCTGGTCTTCGCGGCGACCCGCAACGGCAAGACGGTCATCGGGACCGTCCTCACCTCGACCTCCGCGACCGCCCGGACGGCCGACGCGAAGAAGCTCCTGGACTACGGCTTCAAGAAGTAACCGGCCCGCACACGCGAGGAGGGGCCCGCCGCATCGCGCGGCGGGCCCCTCCTCTCATGGCTTCCCGGTGCCGCCTCGGCCGAGGTCTGCCCGTCGATGAGCGGCGTCCGGTGCCGTGTTTTCCCGGCGAGCCGGCCGGAGGCCCTCGTACGGGACGTGCCCGGGCTTCCGGCCGGTGCGGCGGGCGGGCGTGCCGGACGCCGCGACGGGGCGGGCCCCGGCCGATGCGGCACTAGCCCCAGGTGATCAGCCGCTTCGGCTGTTCCAGGATCGCCGCGACGTCCGCGAGGACCTTGGAACCCAGCTCACCGTCGACCAGGCGGTGGTCGAAGGAGAGCGCCAGGGTGGTCACCTGCCGGGGCTTCACCTTGCCCTTGTGGACCCAGGGCTGGAGCTTGATCGCTCCGACCGCGAGGATCGCGGACTCGCCCGGGTTGAGGATCGGCGTACCCGTGTCGACGCCGAAGACGCCGACGTTGGTGATGGTCACCGTGCCGCCCGCCATCGCGGCGGGGGACGTCCTGCCCTCGCGGGCCGTGGAGACCAGCTCGCCCAGCGACGCGGCCAGCTGCGGGAGCGTCTGCTCGTGCGCGTCCTTGATGTTCGGCACGATCAGGCCGCGCGGGGTGGCGGCGGCGATGCCCAGGTTGACGTAGTGCTTCTGCACGATCTCCTGGGCGGCCTCGTCCCAGGCGGCGTTGATCCCCGGGTTGCGCCTGATCGCGACCAGGAGCGCCTTGGCGATGATCAGGAGCGGATTGACCCGGACCCCCGCCATGTCCTTGTCCTCCTTGAGCTCCGCCACGAGCTTCATCGTGCGCGTCACGTCGACGGTGACGAACTCGGTGACGTGCGGCGCGGTGAAGGCGCTGCCGACCATGGCCTGCGCGATGGCCTTGCGCACGCCCTTGACCGGGATGCGGGTCTCCCGGGCGCCCGCCTGGGCCACCGGTGCCGCTGCGGGGGCGGGGGCCCCTGCGGCCTCCTCGGTCCGCGCCGGGGCCTCGACGGGGGCCGGCGCGGCAGCCGCGTGGACGTCCTCGCGGGTGATGACGCCTCCCTCGCCGGTCGGGGTGACCGTGGCGAGATCGATGCCCAGATCCTTCGCCAGCTTGCGCACCGGCGGCTTGGCGAGCGGACGGCTCTCCGGGGCCTTCGCGCCGTGGCCGTTGATCTCGGCCTGGACCGCGGCGGCGGCCGGTCCCGGGATCGCGGGTCCCTTGCGGGCACGGCGCTTGGTGGAGCTCTCCGCCACGCCGTAGCCGACGAGCACCGGCTGCCGGCCCTTGGGCGCTTCCGGTTCGGCCTCCGCCACGGGCTGCTGAACGGTTTCCGCAGCAGCGGCCGGGGCGTCACCGCTGCCCGGCGCCACGTCCACCGCGATGATCACCTCGCCGACGTCGACGGTCGTGCCCTCGGGGAAGCGCAGCTCGTGCACCACCCCGTCGAACGGGATCGGCAGCTCCACGGCGGCCTTGGCCGTCTCGACCTCGCACACCACCTGGCCGTCGGTGACGGTGTCACCGGGCTGGACGAACCACTTGAGGATCTCCGCCTCGGTCAGCCCCTCGCCCACATCGGGCATCTTGAACTCGCGGAAACGAGCAGACGTTTCGGTCATCGTCGTCACGGCCCTCTCCTCAGTACGCCAGCGAGCGGTCGACGGCGTCGAGCACCCGGTCGAGACCCGGCAGGTACTCGTCCTCGAGCCTGGCCGGCGGGTAGGGGGCGTGGTAGCCGCCGACCCGCAGCACCGGCGCTTCGAGATGGTAGAAGCAGCGCTCGGTGATCCGGGCCGCGATCTCGGCCCCGGAGCCGTAGAACACCGGCGCCTCGTGGACCACCACGAGCCGGCCGGTCCTCTCGACCGAGGTCTGTACGGTGTCGAAGTCGATCGGGGACATCGACCGCAGGTCCAGGACCTCGATCGACTTGCCCTCCTCCTGCGCCGCCGCGGCCGCCTCCAGGCAGACCTTCACCATCGGGCCGTACGCGACGAGCGTGAGGTCGGAGCCCTCACGGACCACGGCGGCCTTGTGGAGCGGGCCGGGGATGGACTCCGTGTCGAGCTCCCCCTTGTCCCAGTAACGCCGCTTGGGCTCGAAGAAGATGACCGGGTCGTCGCTCTGGACGGCCTGCTGCATCATCCAGTAGGCATCGCTCGCGTTGGACGGCGAGACGACCTTCAGGCCCGCCACGTGCGCGAACAGCGCTTCGGGCGACTCGCTGTGGTGCTCGACGGCACCGATGCCGCCGCCGTACGGGATGCGGATGACGACCGGCATCTTGATCTTGCCGAGGGCACGGGCGTGCATCTTGGCCAGCTGCGTCACGATCTGGTCGTACGCGGGGAAGACGAAGCCGTCGAACTGGATCTCGACGATCGGGCGGTAACCGCGCAGGGCCAGGCCGATCGCCGTACCGACGATGCCGGACTCCGCGAGCGGGGTGTCGATGACCCGGTCCTCGCCGAAATCCTTCTGGAGCCCGTCCGTGATGCGGAAGACCCCGCCGAGCTTGCCGACGTCCTCACCCATGATGAGGACCTTGGGATCTGTCTCGAGAGCCTTGCGCAGCGACTCGTTGAGTGCCTTCGCGAGGGACATCTTCTCAGCGGCCATGGCTAGTTGCCCTCCTCGGCGAACGATGCCTGGTAGGCGGAGAACTGGGCGCGCTCCTCGTCGACGAGCGGGCTGCCGTCGGCATAGACGTGGTCGAAGACCGCCAGCCGGTCCGGGTCGGGCATGGCCCGTACCGCTTCGCGGACCCGCTTGCCGAGGGTCTCGCTCTCCTCCTCCAGCGCGGTGAAGTACGCCGCGTCGGCGAGGTCCTGCTTCTCCATGTACGTACGCAGCCGCAGGATCGGGTCCTTGGCCTCCCAGGCCGCCCGCTCCTCGTCCGCCCGGTACTTGGTCGGGTCGTCGGAGGTGGTGTGGGCACCCATCCGGTAGGTGAACGCCTCGACGAGGGTGGGCCCCTCGCCCCGCCGGGCCCGCTCCAGCGCCGACCTGGTGACGGCCAGGCACGCCAGCACGTCGTTGCCGTCGACCCGCACACCGGGGAAACCGAAGCCCTGCGCCCGCTGGTAGAGCGGCACGCGCGTCTGCTTCTCGGTCGGTTCGGAGATCGCCCACTGGTTGTTCTGGCAGAAGAACACGACGGGGGCGTTGTAGACGGCGGAGAAGGTGAACGCCTCCGCGACATCGCCCTGGCTGGAGGCCCCGTCACCGAAGTACGCGATGACCGCCGAGTCCGCGCCGTCCTTGGCGACGCCCATGGCGTAGCCGGTGGCGTGCAGGGTCTGCGAGCCGATGACGATCGTGTACAGGTGGAAGTTGTTGGTGTTCGGGTCCCAGCCGCCGTGGTTCACGCCGCGGAACATCCCGAGCAGATTGGTCGGGTCGACGCCCCGGCACCAGGCGACACCGTGCTCCCGGTAGGTGGGGAAGACGTAGTCGTCGTCGCGCAGCGCGCGGCCGGAGCCGATCTGTGCGGCCTCCTGGCCCAGCAGCGAGGCCCACAGGCCCAGCTCGCCCTGGCGCTGCAACGCGGTGGCCTCGGCGTCGAAGCGACGGGTCAGGACCATGTCCCGGTAGAGGCCGCGGAGCTCGTCCGCGCTCAGGTCGATCTCGAAGTCCGGGTGTGCGACGCGCTCGCCCTCGGGCGTCAGCAGCTGCACCAGCTGGGGGCCGGAACCCTCCGGCGTCCTCGCGGGCGTCTTCGCGGCGCTGGTCCGCTTGCTGCTGCGTCGCGGTTTGCGCGCGGCAGTGCTCTCCACGGTCACGTGCGTGCTCCTCCGTCGGTCCGGCCCCCGGGATGGCCGGGAACCAGTGCGGCTCGCCTGTGTCCGGACCCGTGCACGGGGTGGGTGCCGCTCGGCCGGGAACAGGCGTGACAGGTGCCCCGGCGAGCGTCCTGTCATAAGCACGTTACCCAGTGCGTCGCATAACTGCGAAACACCTTGTGACCTGCGATTTTGCTTGGATTTCCAAGTAAATCGCGAAAATCGCGAACTCCCGCTGGTCACAGCGCTGGTAAGAGCCTGGCAGGCGGCCGGAACAACGGCACGTTATCCCGGCGGGCAGTCCCAGGGAAGGGCACAGGACCAGTGAGTGTGTGAGACTGCGAAGGTGCGCGAAGAAGGAAAAATCACGGTATTCCTGCTCGATGATCACGAAGTCGTCCGGCGTGGCGTCCACGAGCTGCTGACCGCCGAGGAGGACATCGAGGTCGTCGGGGAGGCCGGCACCGCGGCGGACGCGCTCGCGCGGATCCCGGCGACCCGGCCCGACGTCGCCGTCCTGGACGTGCGCCTGCCGGACGGCAGCGGGGTGGAGGTCTGCCGTGAGGTCCGCTCCCGGGACGAGGACATCAAGTGCCTGATGCTCACCTCGTACGCCGATGACGAGGCCCTGTTCGACGCGATCATGGCGGGCGCCTCGGGGTACGTGCTGAAGGCCATCCGGGGCGATGAGCTGCTCAGCGCCGTACGCGACGTGGCGGCCGGCAAGTCCCTGCTCGACCCTGCGGCCACCGCGCGGGTGCTCGAACGGCTGCGCGAGGGCAAGGACGGCAAGGGCGACGACCGCCTCGCCGGACTGACCGAGCAGGAGCGCAGGATCCTCGACCTGATCGGCGAAGGGCTGACGAACCGGGTGATCGGCGAACGGCTGCACCTCGCCGAGAAGACCATCAAGAACTACGTCTCCAGCCTGCTCTCCAAGCTGGGCATGGAGCGGCGCTCCCAGGCGGCGGCGTACGTGGCGCGGCTCCAGGCCGAGAAGCGCTGAGCCCGCCGGGCGGGACCTTGGTCCCGGGCCGCCGGGGGCGACCGGCCCTTACACGGCTCCTACCTGTCCTCGAGAGTGGGAGGCATGCCTCCTCCCCGCCCCTCCGGCACCGGAACCGCGACAGGTTCCGGCTTCTTCGGCCCCTCCGGCTCCGGTGGAACTTCCGGTTCCTTCGGCCCCCGTTCCTTCGGCCCCGGTCCCTTCGGCCCCCGTTCCGGATCCGGCTCCTCCGGCCCCGGTTTCGGGTCCGGCTCCGGCTCCGGTTCCGGTTCCGGTGAGGCCTCAGGCTCCTCCGCCGCGGAGAAGATCCGCGCCATCGAGCTGCTCGGCAGTGTCCGCTACGGCCGGCTGGCGACGAGCATGCGAGCCCTGCCCTTCCTGGCGGTGGCCCGGCACCTGGTGATCGACGGCCGCGTCGTCCTGCGGATGCACAGAGGGCTCGGCTTCCACGGGTCCTGCGACGGCAGCGTCATCGCGTACGGAGCGGACAACTTCAGCTGCTCCGCGCCCGGGGGCGCGGAAGACCTCTGGTCGGTGCAGTTCACCGGCCCCGTACAGATCGTTCACCCGGCTTCTGACCAGCGCGAACGCTTCGGGACCGGTCCGGCCGAGGTGAACGGCCGGCGCTTCGATCCGGTCTACCTCAGGCTCGATCCGCACCTCGCCCATATACACACTCTGAACTTCGGCGCAAGTCCGTAAGGCCGGACACTTAGCGTCACCTAACATGTGGCGAGTGCTGCGCTCATCTGTGACCCTTCCGCCTGTCCCTCCGGTCGACGAGGTCCTGCGCCGCTACCCGGACACCGGTGAACCCCTCGCCTGCGAACCCCTCAGCAAGGGTCTGCTCAACCACGGTTATCGCGTGTCCACCACCCGTGGCGCCTACTTCCTCAAGCACCACCTCGACAAGCACCACCTCGATGACGCCAGCGGCGACCACGCCACGATCGTCCGGCAGCACCGGGCGACCCAGCAGCTGCATTCCCTCGGTGTGCCGGTGGCCCCGCCCCTCACGGACACAGAGGGTGACACGGTCACGGTGATCGACGGACAGCGCTATGCCCTGCACCGGTGGGTGGACGGCCTCCATCGGGACGGCGCGCAGCTGACGACTGCCCAGTCGCGCCGGCTCGGGGCACTCCTCGGAGCCGTGCACATGGGTCTGGAGCAGGTCATGGAGGCGGCCCCACCGCCTCCGGCGCGGGGGCAGAGTCCCGATCCCGCCGACACGTTCACGCTGATCGACGAGCTGCTGGCCGCCGCGCGGCACCTGGGCCCCCGGGACGCGTTCGACGAGCTCGCCGTACACCGGCTCGTCGAACGCCGCGCCCTGCTGGAGCAGCATGCGCACCGCCGCCCGCCCACCCCCGACTGCTCTGCCAGGGGGTGGGTGCACGGCGATTTCCACCCGCTGAATCTGCTCTACCGGGGCGCCGACCCCGTAGCGATCGTGGACTGGGACCGGCTCGGCGTGCAGCCTCGTGCGGAGGAGGCCGTACGGGCGGCGGCGATCTTCTTCGTCCGGCCGGACGGGAAGCTGGCGCTGGAGAAGGTCCGGGCATACGCACGCGCCTACCGGCGGTCGGCGGGCGCCGGAGCGGCCGAGCTGGCGGCCGCGGTGCACCGGGTGTGGTGGGAGCGCCTCAACGACTTCTGGATACTGCGCTGGCGCTACCGCCTGCACGACCGCAGGGCCGACCCGCAGTTCCCTGCGGTGTCGGCCCTGGCGGTGTGGTGGACGCGCGAGTACGAGACGGTCAGCGAGGCCTTCACGGGGTGAAGGCCCGGGACACCCGGACCCGGCTCAGGGCGTGGTGCCCGTCCCCGCGCCGGTGGTCGTACCCGCGGCGGCGCCGGCTGAGGACCCGGTCGCCGCACCACCGCTGCCGCCCTCGGTCGTCGTGCCGTTGCCTTCGGTCGTTCCTTCGCTGGTGCCCTCGGTGCCGCCGTCGTCACCGGTTCCGCCGTCGTCCTCACCGGTTCCGCCGTCGTCGTCGCCGGTACCGCCCTCGGTCGTGGAGCCGCCACCGTCACTCGTCCCGGGGTCCGGCGACGACGGGGTGTCCGAGGGGTCCTGGGTCGGCGCGTCGGTCGGATCCCACGACGGCTCCCTGCTGGGCCAGCTGTTACCGCCCGTGGAGGTGTCCGGCGCCGTCGACTCCTCCTCCGTCTTCTCGTCCGACGGCTTCGGCGAGGCCTTCGTCTCGGACGGGGACGCCGAAGGGGAGGTCGTGGCGGGCGGCTTCTCCTTCGTGTCGCCGTTGTCCGCGGCCTGGAGGGCGAACGCGACACCCGCACCGATCGCGATCAGCGCGAGCAGGACGAACAGCCACATCTTGCCGCGGCCGCCGCCGTTGTCGTGGCCGCCCGCGTATGCCCCGTCGTCGGGGTTCATGGGCGGCAGGATCGGGCCCTGCGAGGTGTCCCCGTGCAGGGGCCCCATGACCGCGGTGCCGCCTCCGATGTTCATCGCCGCCGTGTGACCGCTGTCGTGCGCGTTGACCGGGCCGGTGTTCCAGGTGCCCGTGTGCCCGCCCTGGACCTGCAGCATCTGCAGGCTGTACTGGACGAGGCCGCGCATCTCCTCGGCACTCTGGAACCGGTCGTCCGGGTCCTTCGCGAGGGAGCGCATGACGAGCCCGTCCAGCTCCGGCGGAACCTCGCCGGTGACGTGGGAGGGCGGGACCGGAATGTCCTGGACGTGCTGGTAGACGACGGAGAGCGGGGTCTCGCCGGTGAACGGGGGGCGCAGGGCGAGCAGCTCGTAGAGCAGGCAGCCGGTGGCGTACAGGTCCGAGCGGTGGTCGACCGCCTTGCCGAGCGCCTGTTCGGGGGAGAGGTACTGGGGCGTGCCCATGACCATGCCGGTCTGGGTCATCGTCGACTGGGCGCCGTGCAGCGCGCGAGCGATGCCGAAGTCCATGACCTTGACCGCGCCGGAGTGCGTGATGATCACGTTCGCCGGCTTGATGTCACGGTGCACGATGCCGTGCTGGTGGGAGTAGGCCAGGGCTTCCAGGACTCCCGAGACGATGATCAGTGCCTGCTCGGGCGGCGGCGCCTCGGCCTCGAGCAGCAGGTCACGGATGGTGTTGCCCTCGACGAGCTCCATGACGATGTAGGGCACGGTCGAACCGCCCACGACGTCCTCGCCGGAGTCGTACACGGCGACGATCGCATGGTGGTTGAGCCCCGCGACCGACTGGGCCTCACGCGTGAAACGGGCCTTGGAGACCGGGTCCTCGGCAAGATCGGAGCGGAGCAGCTTCACCGCCACCGTGCGTCCCAGACGGACGTCCTCCGCGGCGTAGACCTCGGCCATGCCGCCGCGGCCGAGCCGGTGGGTCATGCGGTATCGGCCGTCCCCGACCACACCGCCGACACCCCAGGAGTCGGTGCCATCCGAAACTCCGCCGCCGTTTGCTTCGGATTCGGGTGCCATCAGTCCTCGCCGTCGTATCTGTCCGCGCGTCCGCGGGTCCTCACGGTGCCTTGTCGCATTGCCACGTCACGCTACAGCCTCTGTGCGGCACACCGGTCCCGGAGTGACGGGCCATCCAATCGGCTCGCGCGCCGTCCGCGCAAATTCCATGCGCTTCCTGTAACGCTTCCGAGACGCTTCTTGTGCGTAGGGTCACGGAACGGGCACCCGGCTTGACGTGTCGTACCCCTCGGGCAGACTTGGCCCGTCACAGGGATGATCGCGTCCGTCGGGCGCCGAGGGGGATGCAAGTCATGAGCCACGACGGCGCACAGGGGCGTTACGCGGGCGGTTCCGTGGCCGGCGGCCGCTACCAGCTGCGCGACCTGCTCGGCGAGGGCGGCATGGCTTCCGTCTACCTCGCGTACGACTCCGCGCTGGACCGGCAGGTCGCCATCAAGACACTGCACACGGAGCTCGGGCGTGAGCAGTCCTTCCGCGAGCGGTTCCGGCGCGAGGCGCAGGCCGTCGCCAAACTGCAGCACACCAACATCGTCTCGGTGTTCGACACGGGCGAGGACGAGCTGGGCGGCGCGCTGATGCCGTACATCGTCATGGAGTACGTCGAGGGACAGCCGCTCGGTTCCGTGCTCCAGTCGGACATCCAGCAGTACGGCGCGATGCCTGCCGACAAGGCCCTCAAGGTGACGGCCGATGTGCTCGCCGCCCTGGAGACCAGCCACGAGATGGGCCTGGTCCACCGCGACATCAAGCCCGGCAACGTGATGATGACCAAGCGCGGTGTCGTCAAGGTGATGGACTTCGGCATCGCCCGGGCCATGCAGTCGGGGGTCACCTCGATGACCCAGACCGGCATGGTCGTGGGCACCCCGCAGTACCTCTCCCCCGAGCAGGCGCTCGGCCGCGGCGTCGACGCGCGCTCCGACCTGTATTCGGTCGGCATCATGCTCTTCCAGCTGCTCACGGGACGCATCCCGTTCGATGCGGATTCCCCCCTCGCCATCGCGTACGCGCATGTGCAGGAGGAGCCGGTCGCCCCGTCGAGCATCAACCGGTCGATCACGCCCGCGATGGACGCCCTCGTCGCCCGCGCGCTGAAAAAGAACCCGAACGAGCGCTTCCCGAGCGCTGCGGCGATGCAGGACGAGATCGCGCGCGTGCTGAGCGCGAACGGCCCCGCCGGCGCCCCGGTGATCATCGGTGGCGGTGCCCCGGTGCACAGCGGCTCGGGCGTCGGCTCGGCGGTCTTCCCGCCCGTCGACCAGGCCGTGCCGTCACCCCAGGGCGTGCAGACGCCATACCAGCCGCACACCCACCAGCAGCACCAGCCGGGCCCCTACGGCGTACCGGCGCCCGCTCCCACGCCGGGGTACGGCTACCCGCAGACGGCCCAGCCGTACGGCACCCCGGCGCACCTGGGGCAGCAGACCCCTCCTCCGTACACGGTGTCGCCGCAGCCCATGGGGGGTGCGGGAGGCGCCTCCAAGCGCAACCTGCCCGTCGTCGTGGGGTCGATCGTGGTCGCCCTGGTCGCGATCGGGGGTCTGATCACCTTCCTGAGCATGAACGGCGACTCCGGGAGCGGCAAGGGCGGCGACCCGAGCGCCAGTGAGTCCGCCGTGGCGGGTGAGCACAAGCCTCCGGAGCGGAACCGGACGATGGACGAAGAGGAGTGCACGGACGCCATGGAGGACACGGACGACCCGGCGAAGGTCCAGGCGCCGCGTTTCGTCTACAAGGACATCCTCTCCGCGAAGGCGTGCGCTCTGGCCGCAGGCTGGACGATCAAGGAGGTCGAGGTGGAGGGCAACACCTACGCCGAGGGCCAGGTGGTCGACCAGTTCCCGTCTTCCGGCACCGCGGTCTCCGAGCGGGGCGCCCACTTCGAGCTGCGTGTGTCCACGGGCAACCCGGCCTGACCGGCTGCACCTCTCCCGTCTTCCCCTCGCTCCGGCTTCCTCGTGCCCGGCTTCCGCTGCCTGTCGGCGGGGCTGCCGGTGAGGTGAGGTTTCCGGGCGCATTCGAGATGCCGGACATTTCAGCGCATGTGACGCTGATCTCATGCCCCCAGGCCTCCCGGTTCCACGCTCTTCACGGTGCGTCGCCTGTCTGGTGATGGCGGCCTGTATGGCGATCGGGCCCGCCTCCTGGGCGTACGGGGAGAACGGGGCCGCTGCGACCGCACGACCGGGTCACCTGGCGCCTGCGCAGCCCTCGGCTCCCCGTTCGTCCACTGCGAGCCCTCCTCCCGGGGGGCCGCCCCTGGCCGGGCGGCAGGCCGGGGAGGGCCGGGCACGGCCGGGGCGGTCGCTGACACCGCAGGAGGCCGCGAGTTCCGAGGCCGCGGCCGACGAAGTACCGCCGGATCCCGATCCCGCCGAGGTGCCCGCGTTCACGCCTCCGCCCGAGGCGTTCCCGGAGCCCGCGGAGGCGGCACGGCAGCAGCAGGCGCTGGACGAGCCCGCCGTACGGCAGGTGCGGGACGTGTCGCTGGGCAGCGGAATCGCCCTGGTCGGGCTGGGGCTGGCGTTTCTGGGCCTGCGTATGCGCCGCACGGACTGACCCGGCAGCCCGGACCGTGATGTGTGCCCGGAGATACGTGTGCCCGGTGAAGCGTGTGCCCGGTGAAGCGTGGTCAGTGATGCGTGCGTCCGGCGTACCGGTGCTCGCGGGAGTGCCGGCCGTCGTTGTTCGCCAGGACATGCCCGGCCCTTGCGCGACGCGCGAGGTGACCGGCCGCGGTGAGTACGCATCCCGGTGTCCCCGGAAAGAGGGTGATCACCCCTTTCCGGGGGCACCACCATGGGGTGACGCCCGTGTGCGAGACAATGGCGTCATGGAGATGCCGAGGAATGAACGGTCGCAGGAGCACCCCCAAGTCCTCGTGGTGGGGCAGGACGGAATGGCTGTCGGCGGCGGTGGCGGTGACGACGAATCGCGCGAGGTCCCGGTGACGGAGATGGTCGAACAGCCCGCGAAGGTCATGCGCATCGGCAGCATGATCAAACAGCTTCTGGAGGAGGTCAGGGCCGCTCCTCTCGATGAGGCGAGCCGGGTCAGGCTGAAGGAGATCCACGCGAGCTCGGTGAAGGAGCTCGAGGACGGCCTGGCACCGGAGCTCGTGGAGGAGCTGGAACGGCTCTCCCTGCCGTTCACCGAGGAGTCCGTGCCTTCCGAAGCTGAGTTGCGGATCGCGCAGGCCCAGCTCGTCGGATGGCTGGAGGGCCTTTTCCACGGCATTCAGACAGCACTGTTCGCCCAGCAGATGGCGGCCCGTGCCCAGCTGGAGACCATGCGCCGCGCTCTTCCTCCCGGCCTCGGCCATGAGGACGAGGAAGGCGGTGCCGATCCGCACGGACCGGCGCGCTCCGGGCCGTACCTCTAGCCCTCAGCACCACCTCACAGCGGTACGCCCCGGGCCCGGCACACGCGATGACGCGATGTGTGCCGGGCCCCGGCGTGCGCGCGGCGTGCGCGCGTGGTCCGCGGGGTTCGGACGTGGTTTCGAACGCGCCGCGCCCGGCGCCCGCTTCCGGCACGCCCGTGTCAGGCCTGCGGCGCGGCCAGGAGGATCTTGCCGATGTGGCTGCTGGACTCCATCAGCCGGTGGGCCTCCGCGGCGTCCGCCATCGGAACAGTACGGTCCACGACGGGCCGCACGACGCCGTCGGCGAGCAACGGCCACACATGCTCACGTACCGCCGCGATGATCGCGGCCTTCTCCGCGAGCGGCCGCGCGCGCAGAGACGTTGCCGTGACAGCGGCTCGCTTGCTCAGCAGGGCGCCCAGGTTCAGCTCGCCCTTGGCACCGCCCTGGAGGCCGATGATGGCGAGGCGTCCGTTCACCGCCAGTGCCCGCACGTTCCGGTCCAGATACTTCGCCCCGACGATGTCGAGGATCACATCGGCTCCCGCACCGTCCGTCGCCTTGCGCAGCTCCTCGACGAAATCCTGCTCACGGTAGTCGATGAGGATGTCGGCGCCGAGCTCCTGACAGCGCGCCAGCTTCTCGGGACCTCCCGCCGTCACCGCCACGCGCGCGCCGACGGCCTTGGCGAGCTGGATCGCCATCGTACCGATCCCGCTGGAACCGCCGTGGACCAGAAGAGTCTCACCGGGGCGCAGGTGGGCCACCATGAAGACGTTGGACCATACCGTCGCCGCCACCTCGGGCAGTGCTGCGGCATCGGCCAGGTCCACACCGTCGGGCACGGGCAGCAGCTGGCCGGCAGGCACCGCCACCTTCTCCGCGTATCCACCGCCCGCAAGCAGTCCGCACACCTCGTCACCCACGGACCACCCGGTCACCCCGGGGCCGAGCGCCGCGATGCGGCCCGCGCACTCCAGGCCGGGGTAGGGGGAAGCGCCCGGCGGGGGATTGTAGAAGCCCTGCCGTTGCAGCACATCGGCCCGGTTGACCGCGCTGGAGACGACCTCGACGAGGACTTCGCCCTCGCCTGGTACGGGATCGGGGACCTCAGCCCATACGAGCGCTTCGGGGCCGCCTGGTTCGGGGATCGTGATCGCATACATGGCCGCGAGGCTACTCCGTGCGGAGTCCCGGACGGGGGCGGCCTGCCCGCATCGCGTCCGCTCCCTGCCCTAAGGGCGCTGGTTGGGCTGCTGCGGGGGGTGCGTCGGCGATGTGTGGAGCGGTGAGGCACGCACGATCGTGATCACCCGGTCCGTCAACTGCAGAGGGCTGGCCGCCGGGTCGTCGTAACCGAGCAGCCGGTGGCCACGCAGGACACTGACCACCAGGTCATCGGTCTCGCGTACGTTCTTGCCCACCTCGGCCTTTATCACCGGCCGTTCCACGAGATCGAGCCCGCTGCCCTGCTGGATGAGATCCTCCATCACCGTGCCCGCGCTCGGGCTGAGGACGGAGAGACCGAGCAGACGTCCCGCCGCACTCGCGCTGGTGATCACGGCATCGGCGCCGGACTGCCGCAGCAGTGGCGCGTTCTCCTCCTCACGCACGGCGGCCACGATCTTGGCGCCCCGGTTGAGCTGACGCGCGGTCAAGGCGACCAGCACGGCGGTGTCGTCGCGCTGGGTGGCGATGATGATCTGACGGGCTTTCTGGACCTCAGCCCGCAACAGCACATCGCTGCGCGTCGCATCCCCCAGCACCCCCACGAACCCTTCGCCGTTGGCCGCTTCGATCACCTTGCCGGCCGGATCGACGATGACGATCTGGTCCTTCTTCAGGCCGGTGGCACAGAGCGTCTGGATTGCCGAGCGGCCCTTCGTTCCGAAGCCGACGACCACGGTGTGTTCACGCAAGTTGGTTCTCCAACGGTTCAGCCGGAAGTCCTCCCGGGTCCGTTCCGTCAGGACCTCGAGGGTGGTGCCGACCAGGATGATCAGGAAGAGCACGCGCAACGGCGTCACCAGCACCACGTTGACGAGTCGAGCCGGGTCGCTGTACGGGACGATGTCGCCGTAGCCGGTCGTCGACAGCGTCACCGTGGCGTAGTAGACGGCGTCGAGGAAGTCGACCCTGTTGTCGGCGTTGTCGTGGTAACCGTCACGGTCGGCCCAGACGATGAAAACCGTGGCGGCCAGCACGGTGAGAGCCATCGCCAGCCGCTTGGCCACCTGGCGCAGCGGTCTGTCCACCACTCGCCGGGGCAGAAGCACCCGGGTCGGTACGACATGTTCGTCGGCGCGCCTGGCCATCGCATCGTGGCCGGGAAGTTTCACGTGAAACACCCTTCCGTCCACGGCGATGCCGAGGCCCACGGTAGATCGAGGATCTCCACCTCGGTGCCGGACCGTACCCCGCCGGGCGGCACCACGGCCAGCCCGTCCGCGCCGGCGACCCCGCGGAGCATGGCGGGACCGTTGTAATGGAGCGGCATGACGCTGTCGTCATGATGGATCACAGGGATCAGCCGGGTGTCATGCGGGTGCCCATGCACCTCTTCATGGACGACCGCGCGGTAACGACCCTGGACAGACCGGCCGGCGATTGCCCTGACCAGTGGCTCGGCCAGCGTCAGCAGTCCGGAGACGGCGGCGAGGGGGTTGCCGGGCAGGCCCACCAGGCAGGGGCCGCCCTCGGCCAGTTGCGCCAGGAGCATGGGGTGGCCCGGGCGCACGGCCACCCCGTCCACCAGCAGCTCGGCCCCGATCCCGGCCAGAACCGGGTGGAGATGGTCCACCGGGCCGGCGGCTGTCCCGCCCGTGGTCAGGATCAGATCGGCGTCGGAGGAGATGAGGGCCTGGCGGAGCACCGCGGCGTCGTCGCCGAGGCGCCGAGGCTCGGAGACCTCGGCCCCGAGGGCGCGGAGCCAGGGAGCCAGCATGGGGCCGAGCGCGTCCCGGATCAGCCCGTCACGCGGAAGCCCCGCCGTGAGGAGTTCGTCGCCGAGTACGAAGACGTCCACGCGGGGCCGGGGTACGGCGACGAGAGCGTCGTACCCCGCCGCAGCCGCCAGTCCGAGGACGGGCGGGGTCACCACGGTTCCCACGGGCAGGAGCTCGTCGCCGGACCGGCACTCCTGGCCCCGGGGCCGGATGTCCTGTCCCGGGACGACTGCGCGGGTGGCGTACAGCAGGCCTTTGGCCTCGTCACAGTGTGCGTGCTCGTTGCGGATCACAGCCGTGGCGTCCGCCGGCAACCGTGCGCCTGTGGCGATCCGCAGTGCTTGCCCGTCGGGAAGCGGCTCCGTGGAACCGCTTCCGGCCAGCAGTCCTTCCCCCTCCCGTACGCTCCAGGGCCCCGGCCCCGCGACGACCCAGCCGTCCATGGCTGAGGTGTCGAACGACGGCAGATCGGTGAGCGCGACGACTGCCTCGGCCAGAACATGCCCGACAACCCGGTCCAGAGGCAGTCGGTGGGCGGCCAGGGTGGTACGGCCGAGGCGCTCGGCCAGAGCACGTGCTTCGGGCCAGGCGGTTGCCCTGGCCCGGCGGGCGCGCGAAGAGGGGGCTGCATCGTGGACCGACGAGGTCCCGCGACGGCTGGAGGGACCCGAGGCTCCCGAGGCCGAGACCGAGGCCTCTGAGGCCGGGACGCCCGAGACCGGCCCTCCTGGGAGCCGGGCGCTCGGAGCCGGGGAGCCCGGCATCGGGGAGCCGCCCGGCATCGGAGTGGCTGATGCCCGAGCGCTCGATGCCTGAGCACCTGAAGTCGGACCACCTGGTGTCGGACCTCCCGGTGCCGGAGCGGCGCCCGGGGCAGGGCCGGTGCCCGTGCCCGGCTCTGCCGTCGCCGGTGAGGAAGCCGGAACCGTCGCACCGGGCCGGCCCGATGGGTATTGCGCGCCCTGCGGCTGACGCCCGACGAGAGCCAGGGCCTGCTCGACAGCCCGCTCCTCCTCGGCCGCCCGCTCCTGCTCGGCCGCCCGCGCATCTCCTCCGTGCGCGGTCATGGCGTGCCGGGCCCGCCGTCCGCCTCCGTCTCCTCCTCCCAACGGAGCGCGAGGGCAGTGGCCTTACGGGAGGCTTCGGCAACTGCTTCAGCCGCGGCCTCCGGGCTCCTGCCGCTGCTCGCCATCGCCGCCGCGTATCCCACCAGGAAGGTGGTCAGTGGTGCGGCGGGCCGGGCGACACCGTGTGCGGCATCACGGGCAAGGTCGAGCAGGACGCCGGTGTCGACGTCGAGCTCGATGCCCAGTTCGTTCTTGACTGCGGTGATCCATTCGTCCAGCACGGTCCCATGCTCCCTGATCCGCGCTCTGGCGGCAGCAATGTCTTCCCAGGTGTCGCAGTCGAACGAAGCCGAAGGGCCGGCCTGGACCCGGGCCAGATCCAGTTCGGACGTCAGCAAGCGCAGCGGGAGACCGGCGAGGCTGCCGTGTTCGGTGGCGATCAGGGCCAGTTCACGGCGCAGTGGCTCGGCCCGGTAGACCGCGACCAGCGGCTGGTCCCGGCCGTCCTGATCGACGCACAGGGCACCTTCGCAGGCTTCCGGTTCCGCTGCGGCCAGCAACGAGCGGACGGTCACCTCGTCCAGGAACGGCAGATCCGCTGAGAGCACCAGAACGCTCTCGGCGTCCGTGTGCCGCACGCCGGCTCCGAGTGCGGCCAACGGTCCGCCGCCCTCGGGCACTTCGCGTGTCCAGGTGACCGGGCGCACGGTGGGCCTGCGCCCGCCCACCACCACGGTGGACCGGGCGTCGGCACATACGGCGAGCACCCGGTCGAGCAGCGCACGGCCGCCCACACGCAGCCCTGGCTTGTCGGCTCCGCCCAGGCGCTTCGCAGCCCCTCCGGCAAGCACGATGGCGTCATACGCGGTCATGCTCCCGAGTATGCGGGCCGCAGGTCCATGGCGGTCCCCCGGGGAGCGGACTCACAAGAAACCCGGCCCCGGTCCGGCCCCGGTCCGGGTCCGGTCCGGGTCCGGGTCCGGGTCCGGGTCCGGGTCCGGGTCCGGGTCCGGGTCCGTTACAGCGTGCGCAGCAGCACCGCCGGCTGTTCCACACAATCGGCCACGTACCTCAGGAATCCACCCGCCGTGCCGCCGTCGCAGACCCGGTGATCGAAGGTGAGCGAGAGCTGGACGACCTGGCGGACCGCCAGCTCGCCCTCGTGCACCCAGGGTCTGGGCACGATACGGCCCACACCGAGCATGGCCGCCTCCGGATGATTGATGATCGGCGTCGAACCGTCGACGCCGAACACCCCGTAGTTGTTCAGCGTGAATGTTCCTCCGGTGAGCTGCGCCGGGGTCAGCTTCCCGTCCCGGGCAGCCTCGGTCAGCCGGGTGATCTCCGCCCCGATCGACTCCACGTTCCGTGTATGCGCGTCCCGGACGACCGGAACGACCAGGCCGCGCTCCGTCTGTGCGGCGAAGCCCAGGTGCACCCCGGAGAGCCGCACGATCTCCCGGGCTTCCGGGTCCACCGTGGAGTTGAGTTCGGGGAACCGCGCCAGAGCCGCCGTGCAGATGCGGGCCAGCAGGGCGAGCACCGACACCTTCGTCCCTGCGGCAAAACCACCGGCGTTCATCGCGGCCCGCGCCGCCATCAGCTCGGTGGCATCGGCATCGACCCAGCATGTGGCGTCGGGAATCTCCCGCCGGCTGCGGGACAGCTTCTCCGCGACCGCTCCCCGGACCCCGCGCAGTGCGATTCGCTCGACCGGCGCGTCCGGCTCCGTCCGGGCCGCCCGGTCCGCGACGGCGGTGCGCTCCCCGTCCGCGGCCCTGATCGCGGACTCCACGTCGGTCCGCAGGATCAGCCCGTCCCGTCCCGTACCGGCAACCTCTCGGAGATCGAGACCGTGCTGCCGCGCCAGCCTCCGGACCAGAGGGGAGATCACAGCTACGGGACCCCGCGGCTCCATCACGTCGGGAGCAGGAGCCGTGGTCACCGCCGGGGACGAGGCCGCGGCCGAGACCGGAGCGGGCCTGACCCGGCGTCTGCGCGCGGCAGGTGCGCCCGTGCCGTAACCGACCAGCACATTGCCGGACGAGCCGCTCCCGGTGCCCCCGACGACGGGCTCGTCGGAAGCCTTTTGCTCTCTCACCGGCTCCACCGATCCGACCGCCACCGTCAGCAACGGTGCGCCGACCGGGAGCTCGGTGCCCTCCTCACCGAATCGCGCCGTCACGACGCCCCCGTAAGGGCAGGGCACCTCCACCATCGCCTTGGCCGTCTCGACCTCGACGACCGGCTGGTCGACGGTGACGACCTCCCCCACCTCGACCAGCCAGCGCACGATCTCGGCCTCGGTCAGCCCTTCGCCGAGGTCGGGCAGCTTGAATTCGAGCACCTGCGCCATCAGCTCTCGGCCTCCCACTGAAGACGGGCGACCGCGTCGAGCACCCGGTCCACACCCGGCAGATGATGCCGCTCCTGCATCGGTGGCGGATAGGGGATGTCGAACCCGGCGACGCGCAGGACCGGCGCCTCCAGATGGTGGAAGCACCGCTCGGTGACCCGAGCCGCGATCTCACCGCCCGGTCCGCCGAAACCGGACGACTCGTGGACGACCACCGCCCGCCCCGTGCGGCGGACCGATGCGGTGACGGTCTCGTCGTCGAAGGGCACCAGCGAACGCAGGTCGACCACCTCGAGATCCCACCCCTCGGCCGTGGCGGCCTCGGCTGCCTCCAGGCACACGGGGAGAGACGGCCCGTAGGTGATCAGGGTCGCGCCGCGCCCCGGGCGCCGCACCACGGCACGTCCGATCGGCTCGACCGCGGGCGGGGCATCCGGTGACCAGTCGGCCTTGGACCAGTAGAGCCTCTTCGGCTCCAGGAAGACCACCGGGTCGTCGGACGCGATCGATTCCCTCAGCAGTCCGTACGCGTCGTCGACCGTGGCCGGCATGACGACATGCAGTCCGGGAGTGGCCATGTAGTACGCCTCGGAGGAGTCGCTGTGGTGCTCGACCCCGCCGATCCCGCCGCCGTAGGGCACCCGCACCGTGATGGGCAGCGGCATGGCGCCGCCCGTCCGGTTCCGCATCTTGGCGACATGGCTGACCAACTGCTCGAACGCCGGATACGCGAAGGCGTCGAACTGCATCTCCACCACGGGCCGCAGCCCGTACATCGCCATGCCCACAGCCGCGCCGAGGATGCCCGCCTCAGCCAGGGGTGTGTCCGTGCAGCGGTCGTCGCCGAACTCCTTCGCCAGACCGTCGGTGACGCGGAAGACACCACCGAGCGTGCCGACGTCCTCCCCGAGGACGTGCACCGTCGGATCCTCCGCCATCGCATCGCGCAGCGCCCGCCCGAGGGCGTGCGCCATCGTGGCCGGCCTGGCCCTGCCGGCCCGTACGCCGGCCGTCGCGGCAGCGGTGGTCATCGCCTCTCCTCCGTGCCGCTCTCGTCGTACCCGCCCCGCTCGGCGTCCAGCTCGTCCCGCAGCTGTGCCGCCTGCTCCCGCAACTGGCCGGTCTCTTCCTCGTAGACATGGGTGAACAGATCCATCGGGTCGAGCACCGGATCGGCGTTCATCTGCTCCCGCAGCCCCTCCGCCATCCGTTCCGCCGCCTCCCGCACCCTCTCGATACCGTCCTCGTCGAGCAGCCCGCGCCCGGTCAGCTCCCGCTCGAGAAGCCTGATGGGATCGTGCGCGCGCCACGCCTCCACCTCGCTGTCGCCGCGGTAGCGGGTGGCGTCGTCGGCGTTCGTATGGGCGTCCATGCGGTACGTGACCGCCTCGACCAGCGTCGGCCCGTCACCCCGCCTCGCCCGCGCCACCGCCTCGCTCAGCACCTGGTGCATCGCGGGCGCGTCGTTGCCGTCGACCAGGCGTCCGGGCATCCCGTATCCCACGGCCTTGTGGGCGAGGGACGGCGCCGCGGTCTGTTTGGCCAGGGGCACGGAGATCGCGAAGCCGTTGTTCTGCACGAGGAACACGACCGGGGCCCGCCATACGGCGGCGAAATTCAGGGCCTCGTGGAAATCCCCCTCGCTCGTCCCGCCGTCGCCGACCATCGCGAGGGCCACCACGTCGTCGCCCTTCAGACGCGCTGCGTGCGCCAGGCCGACGGCATGCGGCAACTGGGTGGCCAGCGGGGTGCACAGCGGGGCGATGCGGTGCTCACGCGGGTCGTAGCCGGTGTGCCGGTCCCCCCGCAGCAGCGTCAGCGCCTCGACCGGGTCCAGCCCGCGCGCCACTGCGGCGAGGGTGTCGCGATAGCTGGGAAAGAGCCAGTCCCGGTCCTCCAGCACGAGCGCCGCAGTGATCTCAGCGGCCTCCTGCCCGGTGCTCGACGGATACACCGCGAGCCTGCCCTGCTTGGTCAGTGCGGTGGCCTGCGCGTTGTAACGGCGACCGCGCACCAGCTCGGCGTAGAGCCTCAGCAGCAGCTCGGAGTCGGCACCGACCGCGGCATCCGTACCGAGCACGCGGTAGGGCTCGGGGTCCGGGAGCAGCGGCGCGGGATCGGTGAGCGGCTTCCAGGCCGGGGGCGGCGTGGGCCGGTAGGCGGCTGCGCCGGGCAGCTCCTGGACCGTCATGACAAGCACCTCCTGGCATCGGGGTGTATCGAGGGATGTCGAGAACTGCCGGAATGCGGGGTGTGAGTGAGACACCGGTGTGGTGTGTCTCACCTACCGATTGTTCGGTCGCGGGCGCAATTTGGCTACAGGCACCTCCACCCTGTGGACAAACGGTTATCCACAGCCTGGGATAGAGGCAGGTCGTCCACAACAGGGAGGCGCGGGCAGATGCCGTCTGAACAAATGGCCGAGGGGGATGAGGAGTCGGTCCGCACTCCGCCCGCACGACCGCTGGACTCCACCGACCGCGCCATTCTGCGGATCCTCCGGACGGACGGCCGCGCCTCCGTACGGGCCGTCGCAGAGCGCGTCCATGTCTCACGGGCCAATGCGTACGCCCGGATCAACCGGCTGGTCGAGGACGGTGTGATCCGCGGGTTCAGCGCGCGCGTGAATCACGAACGAGCGGGGCAGGCCGCCTCCGCCTACATCACACTCAAGATCGTCCAGAACTCGTGGCGCACTGTGCGTGAACAGCTTCAGGCGCTTCCGGGAGCCACCCACATCGCTCTGGTCAGCGGCGACTTCGATGTCCTGCTCCTGGTCCACACACCGGACAACCAGGCGCTGCGCGAGCTGGTCCTGACCAGGATCCAGGCCATACCCGAGGTGCTGTCCACCCGCACCCTGCTGGTGTTCGAGGAGACCGACCTGGGCCCGCATCCGGACCGTCCGGCCGAGCTCACCTAGACCCGCCCCGGGATCAGCCGGCCCGCATCCCTTCGAAGGCGAGCCGGACGACCGTGTCCGCGAGCTGCTCGGCCTCCGGGGAGCCGCCGGGCTGCGGCCGGTACCACTCGACCAGCGAATTCACCATGCCGAAGAGCAGTCGGGTCGCCAGGCGTATGTCCACGTCCGCACGGAGGTCTCCGTCCGCCGCCGCGGCCTTGAGCAGTTCGGACACCCGCTGGTCGAACTCGCGCCGGCGCTCCAGGGCCCAACGCTCCGTCTTCGTGTTGCCGCGCACGCGCAGCAGCAGCGTCACGTAGGGCAGCTCCGCCATCAGCACCTCGACCGTACGCCGCGTGACGTATTCGACCCGGGCGATCGCGCGCCCCTGCATCGCTCCCGGCTCGTCGAGGATGCCGAAGAGCCCGTCGAGAGCCCGGCTCACCGCACGCCGCAGGAGCTCCTCCTTGCCCGCCACGTGGTGGTAGATGGACGACTTGGAGATGCCCGCCGCCTTGGAAAGATGCTCCATGGACGTGCCGTCGTAGCCGCGCTCGTTGAATACGCGGACGGCGACGGACAGGAGTGTTTCCGGGGTGTACGTGTCCCGCTTGGCCGTGGTCATGACCGCGATCCTCCCCCATGACTCGTCCACAGGCCCTCCGGGGCCCCTTGTCCCGACCGATCGTTCGGTTACTCTGACTCCGTCAGCACATCCCTGCCCGGCTCGACGAGGAGTTGGTCCGTCATGGCCGCCGAGCTTTCCCCCGAGAAGCTGTCCGAGATCCACCGTCCGACGCTCGACCAGGCCCTCGACGCGATCCGCACGCGCGCCTACTGGTCCCCGCACCCCGAGCACCCGAAGGCCTACGGTGAGGGAGGTCTCCCCGGCAGCCTCAGTGCCGCAGAGGGCAAGGCCGCGTTCGACGCCGTGCTCAACACCCGCCTGGATCTCGGCCAGCCCGGCACCGACGGCTGGACGGGCGGCGAGCGCTCGCCGTACGGGCCGGAGCTCGGTGTCGAGTATCCACACGCCGATCCGGACGTCCTGCTTCCCGCCATAAGCGCCGCCATGGGCTCCTGGCGTACGGCCGGGCCGGAGACGAGGGCCCTGGTCTGCCTGGAGATCCTCGCCCGGATCAGCGCGCGTACGCACGAGCTGGCCCACGCCGTGATGCACACCAGCGGACAGGCGTTCGTGATGGCCTTCCAGGCGGGCGGCCCGCACGCCCAGGACCGGGGCCTGGAGGCCGTGGCGTACGCGTACGCGGAACAGACCCGCACGCCGCGCAGCGCCGACTGGTCGAAGCCCCAGGGAAAGCGCGACCCGCTGCAGCTGCGCAAGTCGTACACCGCGACCGGCCGAGGCATCTCCCTGCTGATCGGCTGCAACACCTTCCCCACGTGGAACGGCTATCCGGGCCTTTTCGCCTCACTGGCGACCGGCAATCCCGTCCTGGTGAAGCCGCACCCGCAGGCGGTCCTGCCGCTGGCGCTTACCGTGCGGCTGGCGCGCGAGGCCCTGGCCGAGGCGGGCTTCGACCCGAATCTCGTCGCCCTGGCGACCGAGCGGCCCGGCGAAGGCATCGCCAAGACCCTGGCGGTACGGCCCGAGATCAGGATCATCGACTACACGGGGTCCACCTCCTTCGGCGACTGGCTGGAGGCCAACGCCCGGCAGGCCCAGGTCTACACGGAGAAGGCGGGCGTCAACACGATCGTCCTCGACTCGACCGACGACTACCGGGGCATGCTTTCCAACCTGGCCTTCTCGCTCTCCCTCTACAGCGGCCAGATGTGCACCACCCCGCAGAATCTGCTCATCCCGCGCGACGGCATCACGACCGACGCGGGCGCCAAGTCCTACGAGGAGGTGGTGGCGGACATCGCCGAGGCCGTGAGCGGGCTTCTCGGCGACGACGCCCGGGCCAGCGGACTGCTCGGTGCCCTGGTGAACCCGGACGTCAAGGCCCGGGTCGAAGGGGCGGCGTCCCTGGGTGACGTAGCGCTCGCCTCGCGCCCGGTGGCCAACCCCGACTTCCCCGACGCCGTGGTGCGTACACCGGTTCTCGTGAAGCTCGACGGCACCAAGCCCGACGACGGGGCGGCCTACCTTTCGGAGTGCTTCGGCCCGGTCTCGTTCGCGGTCGCCGTCGACTCGACCTCTGACGCGCTGGACCTGCTGCGCCGCACGGTCCGCGAGAAGGGCGCGATGACCGTCGGCGCGTACACCACCTCACCCGAGGTGGAGCGCGCGGTGGAAGAGGTCTGCTTCGACGAGTCGGCTCAGCTCTCGCTGAATCTCACCGGCGGTGTGTACGTCAACCAGACGGCGGCATTCTCCGACTTCCACGGTTCGGGCGGCAACCCCGCGGCCAACGCGGCGCTCTGCGACGGGGCATTCGTGTCCAACCGCTTCCGGGTGGTGGAAGTCCGCCGCCAGGCCTGAGCGGGCCCCGGGCGTGGGCGACCGGCGGGGCGGGGACCCGCTCCACCGGTCATCCACCCCGCGGGTCCGGAATATCCGCGTGTCGCTGCACCCACGCGTGCATGGCGATGGCGGCCGCCGCACCGGCGTTGATCGACCGCGTCGAGCCGAACTGCGCGATCGAGCACACCATCGAGGCATGCCGGCGCGCTTCCTCCGTCAGCCCGGGCCCTTCCTGTCCGAACAGCAGCACACACCGGCGCGGCAGTTCCGTCCGCTCCAGCGCCACGGCCCCGGGAAGGTTGTCGATCCCGATGATCGGGATCCCTTCGGCCTCCGCCCAGGCAGTCAGATCCGCCGTGTCCGGATGGTGCCGCACATGCTGGTAGCGGTCGGTGACCATTGCCCCCCGCCGGTTCCAGCGCCGCCGGCCCACGATGTGGATCTCCTTCGCCAGGAAGGCATTGGCGGTGCGCACCACCGAGCCGATGTTGAAGTCATGGCCCCAGTTCTCCACCGCCACATGGAAGTCGTGCCGCCGGAGATCCAGGTCGGCGACGATCGCCTCCCGCGTCCAGTACCGATAGGCGTCGCCCACATTGCGCCGGTCGCCGTGGGCAAGGAGTTCGGGGTCGTACCGCTCTCCCTCGGGCCATGGCAGCGGGTGCGGTCCGACGCCGATCACGGTGCCGTACCCGTCGTCGTACTGGATCGGTTCCGCGGACGGATCGGGCGCGGCTGCCTCGCGGGGCTCTTCTGTACTGCCGGTCTCGCTGGTCACCCGACCAGCGTATGGCCACGGTCTCCGCCGCTGCGCGTGGCCTCCTCGTCGTCCGCCCCCATCCGCCGCTGCCCGGGAAGCCGGAACCTGTCCGGCATCCGGGAGAACAGACGTTGCCGACCGTGCGACACCCTGCGCCCCAGCCACACCAGGAAGACCGTCGGCAGGAAGACGGCGTCGGCCGCGATCATCGCCATGGAGAAGAAGGGAAGCCCCAGCAGGACGGAGATTCCGGCATGCTCACCGATCATGACGACCAGAAGGACGTTCTTGACCCGCCGGTTGAACAGCGTGAAGGGGAAAGCGACCTGCACGATGACCGTGGCGTACGTCAGCACCATGACCGCCAGGGCGCTGGATGCGAGCAGGCCGGAGAGCTCGGGCCACGGGGTGAAGTAGTCCAGTCTGAGCGGGTAGTAGATCGCGGTGCCGTCCTGCCAGCGGGACCCCTGGATCTTGTACCAGCCGGCGGTCGCGTAGATCAGGCACACCTCGGCCATGATCACGAGAAGAGCGGCGTTGTGAGCCAGGTTGGCCAGCACGTCGGACAGAGCGCGCATCTCATGGTCCGGCGCATAACGGTTCAGCGCCCACCAGACCCCGTTCCCCAGCCAGAGCACCCACAGGAGGGACGGCAGCCACCACGTGCCGCCGAGGCCCCCCATGACGGTGGCGGACAGGAGAACGCATCCGAGCACCGCCCACAGGGCCGGCCCCGCGGCGTCACGGCCCGGCCGGCCGGCCTCCGCGAGACGTTCGGTGTCCCGCGCGGCGCGGCGCGCGTCCAGGGACCAGACCCGCGCGCAGCGGGTCAGCACCAGATAGAGCGCCATCAGGTGGATGACGTTGTCGCCGCCGTCCCCCATGAAGATGCTGCGGTTCTGCAGGGAGAGCACCCCGGTCATGAACACGACGGAAGTGGCACGGGTCCGCCATCCGGCCATCAGAAGCGCCGCCGACACCAGCGTGAGCGCGTACACGCTCTCGAACCAGATCGCGCTGTCCGACCACATCAGGACGGTGAAGGCGTCGTTGTTGGCGATGAGCCGGCGCGCCATGTCCCAGCTCCACGGACCGTCCGGCCCGTACAGCTCGTGGCGGTGAGGCAGCTCGCGCAGCAGGAACAGCAGATAGGTGGCGGAGACACCGATCCGGACGACGGCGCTCTGGTAGGCGCCGAGAGGGGAGGCCGTGACACGCTGGACGGCGCCGGCGAGCGAACGGCCTGTGAAGCCGACGCTCTTACGGGCCGGAGCGGGGGTACTCATTTCTCCGCCTTCCCGGCCTGTGAGGTCTGATCCGCCGCGGTCTTTTCGGGGAGGTCCGCCGGGGTGACGGTCCACCACGGGAGTTCCCTGTACTCCGGCCGGGTGCTGAGCTTCTCGTCGCTCCACGCCGGAACCTCGACGGAACGCACATCGGACCGCACCTGGATGCGCTCGACCGTGCCGCCGTAACCATGCTCGGCGAGGCGCAGCATGACGATGCGGCGGATATAGCGCTCGGACAGCTCACCGCGCAGGCCGTTGGGGCGGTTCTCGCTGTCGTGGGACCCGGTGTAGAAGTCCCAGGCACGGCGAAGTTCGTTCTGGTCGACGTGGCTGGGGAGCAGGTTGCCGCGTATCCGCTCACCGTCGTCACGCGAGAGATTGATCCAGCGGGTGACACGGCTGCCGTCGGCACCGTTGTCGGCCACCTCGGCCCGTACGTGCACGGAAATGTTCTGCTGGAGCGGATTGGGGGCGAACAGCTTCCAGTTCTGCTCGAACTCCGGAAAGACCCAGTCGTCCACCACTTCGCCGTGCTGTTTCGTCAGCGTGTTGGAGGGCGCGACGTGCAGAAAGATCATGGCTATGTGTGCGCAGGCCAGCAGCCCCAGGACGGACAGCGCCAGCGCCGCGGCGACCTGGTACGGAAGCGAAAGCGCGGCCATACCACCGTCCGGACGGCGCCCGGCGGGGCCCGGTACGCAGCCGGAGGCGGCGTCGCCCGGCACTGCGGCGACCGGGCCCGGGCCCGGGCTGGGGCTGGGATTGGGGCTGGGGCTGGGGCTGGGATTGGGGCTCGGGCTCGGGCCCGGGGGGGAATCCGCATCGCCGTCCGGCATCCCCTCGGATGAGGCCTCGGCCTCCTGATCCGCGTACGGGCGGGCCGTCACACCGGGCCAGGCGAGCTTCTTCCCGTTTCCGGTACGCCCACCGTGGTTCGCATCCATCCCGCCCCGATCCCCGTCGATCACCACTCAGTTATCCACAGGCTTGACACCCTACGGGCCTCCGACTCACCATTGAAGCCACGTACCCGAACGATCGGTCGGTAGGGAGCCCGTGATGGCGGCAGTGACTGCGGACCAGACGACGCAGGGGACACCGGGCGCGGCGGACGCGGCGGAAGCGGAGCACCTCAAGGTGTTCGACGCGGCAGTGGCGGCCGACGAGCGGATCGAGCCACGGGACTGGATGCCGGACGCTTACCGGGCCTCCCTGATCCGCCAGATGGCCCAGCACGCCCATTCAGAGATCATCGGCATGCAGCCCGAAGCCAACTGGATCTCACGAGCACCCTCGCTGCGCCGCAAGGCCATCCTGATGGCGAAGGTGCAGGACGAGGCCGGGCACGGCCTCTATCTGTACAGCGCGGCGGAAACCCTGGGAACCAGCCGCGGGGAGCTCCTCGACAAACTGCACACCGGCCGGCAGCGCTATTCATCAATCTTCAACTACCCCACGCTGACCTGGGCGGACGTGGGTGCGATCGGCTGGCTGGTGGACGGCGCCGCGATCACCAACCAGGTACCGCTCTGCCGCTGCTCCTACGGCCCGTACGCGCGGGCGATGGTCCGGATCTGCAAGGAGGAGTCCTTCCACCAGCGCCAGGGCTACGAGCTGCTGCTCGCCCTGAGCCGGGGCACCCCCGCCCAGCACGAGATGGCGCAGGACGCGGTGAACCGCTGGTGGTGGCCCTCCTTGATGATGTTCGGTCCGCCTGACGACGCCTCGGCGCACTCGGCCCAGTCGATGGCCTGGAAGATCAAACGGCACTCCAACGACGAGCTGCGCCAGCGCTTCGTCGACATCTGTGTCCCGCAGACAGAAGCGCTCGGGCTCACCCTCCCCGACCCCGGCATCCGGTGGAACGAGGAGCTCGGGCAGCACGACTTCGGGGCGATCGACTGGACGGAGTTCCAGGAGGTCCTCAAGGGCAACGGCCCCTGCAACGAGCAACGGCTCGCTCAGCGGCGCACGGCTCACGAAGAGGGCGCCTGGGTCCGCGACGCGGCGGTGGCGTACGCAGACAAGCACGCGGCACGGCCCGGTTCGTCCGGAGCAGCCGCCCGGCCCGTGGAGGCGTCCTCATGAGCAGCTCGACCGACTGGCCGTTGTGGGAAGTGTTCGTACGCTCCCGGCGCGGGCTCTCCCACACCCATGCGGGCAGCCTGCACGCGCCGGACGCAGAGATGGCCCTGCGCAACGCCCGTGATCTGTACACACGCCGCTCGGAAGGCGTCTCCCTCTGGGTGGTCCCCTCGACGGAGATCACCGCGTCCTCGCCGGACGAGAAGGACTCCTTCTTCGAACCCGCCGGGGACAAGCCCTACCGCCACCCCACGTTCTACGAGATCCCGGAAGGGGTGAAGCACCTGTGAGCGCGGCTCTCGCCCTCGGCGACGACGCACTGGTGCTCTCGCACCGGCTGGGAGAGTGGGCGGGCCACGCCCCGGTGCTGGAGGAGGAGGTGGCCCTGGCCAACATCGCCCTGGATCTTCTGGGGCAGGCCAGAATGCTGCTCTCGTCCGTAGGGGATGAGGACCAGCTGGCCTACCTCCGTGAGGAGCGGGCCTTCCGCAACGTCCAGCTGGTCGAGCAGCCGAACGGCGACTTCGCCCACACCATCGCCCGCCAGCTCTATTTCTCCGTCTACCAGCACCTGCTGTACGAGGAGCTGGCCGCCGGCGAGAGCGAGTTCACGGATCTCGCGGCCAAGGCCGTCAAGGAAGTCACCTACCACCGGGACCACGCGGAGCAGTGGGTCCTGCGCCTGGGCGACGGCACCTCGGAAAGCCATGAGCGCATGCAGCTCGCACTCGATGCCCTGTGGAGGTTCACCGGCGAGCTGTTCGAGCCCGTCGCAGGAGTCGACGTCGACCCGCACGCCCTGCGCGACCGGTGGCTGGCCGCCGTCACCTCCGTGGTGCACCGGGCCACCCTGAGCCTCCCGTCAGGGCCGCAGTCCGGGGCCTGGGCGGCCGGGGCCGGACGACAGGGCCTGCACACGGAGCCCTTCGGGCGGATGCTCGCCGAGATGCAGCATCTTCACCGCAGCCACCCGGGGGCATCGTGGTGACCACCGGAACACCGCTTGAAGCGCGGCTCCACCAACTGGCAGGTTCCGTGCCCGACCCCGAACTGCCGGTCCTCACTCTGGACGAGCTCGGCGTGCTTCGCGGTGTGCGGGTGGACGGGCCGGGCAAGGTCACCGTGCGGCTCACGCCGACGTACACCGGCTGCCCGGCCATCGAGACCATGTCCGCTGACATCGAGCGTGTGCTGCATGACCACGGAGTCACGGAGGTATCCGTGGTCACGGTCCTCGCCCCTGCCTGGTCGACGGACGACATCAGTGACGAAGGACGCCGAAAGCTCGCGGAGTTCGGCATAGCGCCGCCACGTCCGCGGAGCGGGCCGGGCGGGCCGGTGCCGCTGACGCTCTCGGTGCGCTGTCCCCACTGCGGTTCCACCGATACGGAGTTGCTGAGCCGGTTCTCCTCCACGGCGTGCAAGGCGCTGCGCCGTTGTGCGGCATGCCGCGAACCGTTCGACCATTTCAAGGAGTTGTAGATGTTCCATCCGCTGCGGGTCAGCGGGATCGAACGGATCACGGACGACGCGGTGGCTGTCACCTTCGCCGTGCCGGCCGCGCTGCGCGAGACCTTCCGCCACACTCCCGGCCAGCACCTGAACGTGCGCCACCGCGTCGGCGACGAGGAGATCCGACGGTCCTACTCGATCTGCGCACCTGCCACCGAGCGGCCGGGCGTCCCTGTGCTCCGGGTGGGCATCCGCATGGTCGACAAAGGCGCCTTCTCCACGTACGCCCTCAAGGAGCTGGCGGTCGGGGACCAAGTGGAGGCCATGGCTCCGACGGGCCGTTTCGTCCTCGAACCGCGCCCGGGCAATTTCGCCGCGGTCGTCGGCGGCAGCGGCATCACACCGGTGCTGTCGATGGCGACGACACTGCTGGCACGGGAGCCTTTGGCACGCTTCTGTCTGATCCGCAGCGACCGGACAGCTGCGTCGACGATGTTCCTCGACGAGGTGGCGGACCTCAAGGACCGCTATCCGGACCGCTTTCAGCTGGTGACCTCGCTGTCCCGGGAGGAACAGGCTGCCGGGCTCCATTCAGGCCGGCTGAACCGCGAGCGGCTCATCGGACTGCTGCCCGCGCTGTTGTCGGTTCCCGGCGTGGACGGCTGGTTCCTCTGCGGGCCCCTCGGCCTGGTCAAGGGGGCGGAGGGCGCGCTGCGCGCCCTCGGAGCCGACCGGTCACGCATCCACCAGGAGATCTTCCACGTCGCCGACGAGGCGCCGGTTTCGCCGGCTGCCGCCCGGGTGGCCGCACCGCCGGGGAGCAGACTTACGGCGACCCTCGACGGGCGGTCCGGCAGCTGGCCGGTACAGGACGGCGAATCGCTGTTGGACACGGTGCTGCGCAGCCGCTCGGACGCTCCGTACGCCTGCAAGGGAGGAGTGTGCGGAACCTGCCGGGCCTTCCTGGTGTCGGGCGAGGTGCGGATGGACCGCAATTTCGCGCTGGAACCGGAGGAAACCGGAGCCGGCTTCGTCCTGGCCTGCCAGTCGCGCCCCGTCACCCCGGAGGTCGAACTCGACTTCGACCGCTGACACCTCTGTCTCGACTTCGACTGCTGACACCCCCGTGCAACCCCCTGACCGGACCACAACCTCATGTCCAGCGCTCCGGTACCACCGCCCGGCGCCCCGGCCGGCGTACATCCGCCGATCCCACGCGCCTGTGCGCCGGGGCGGGAGGCCCCGCCCATACAGCCGCACCGGCCGGAAAGACGCGCTGTGCAGCAGTCCCACCGCGTCAAGGCACCGGTGGGGCGGAACGCCGTGCTGTCAGAGGACGAAAGCCGAGCTTCCGTTGTCCGTGACCATCGGGCGCCCGGCACCGTCCCATGCCTGCATGCCGCCATCGATGTTCACGGCGTCGATGCCCTGCTGCACCAGGTATTGAGTGACCTGGGCCGACCGGCCTCCGACGCGGCACATCACATGCACGCGCCGGCCGTCGCCGGCCGCCTCGGTCAGCTCGCCGAAGCGGCCGACGAAGTCACTCATGGGGATGTGCAGTGCGCCCTCCACATGCCCGGCCGCCCATTCGTCGTCCTCACGGACGTCCAGCACGAAGCCGTCCGGCGGAACGGCCGCGGCGTCCACCGAGGGCAGCGGAGCGAAATTCATGGGAATGCCTTCTCTCGTACGTACGCGCCAGGGTCATCCGGAACGCTACTGCACCAGGCCTGCCAGCTCGTCCTCACGCTGGGACACCTCCGCCAGAAGCTTTTCACCGATATCGTCCAGCAGCCGGTCGGGGTCGTCAGGCGCCATCCGCAGCATCGAACCGATCGCGCTTTCCTCCAGCTCCTGGGCCAGAGCCGTCAGCAGCTCCTTACGCCGGCTGAGCCACTCCAGCCGCGCGTACAGCTCCTCGCTCTCGCTCAGCCTCAGCTCCGGGGCCACAGGACCCGCCGCCCATTCGGCGGCCAGCTCCTTCAGCAACGCCACGTCGCCACGTCCGTAGGCCGCATTGACGCGAGCGATGAATTCGTCACGCCGCGCCCGCTCCTTCTCGTCCGGAGCCAGATCCGGGTGGGCCTGACGGGCCAGCTCCCGGTACAGCTTGCGCGCCTCCTCACCCGGCCTCACCCGCTTCGGCGGCCGGACCGGCTGCTCGGTGAGCATGGCCGAGGCCTCGGGTGAGAGCCCGTCCGAGTCCATCCAGTCATGGAAGAGCTCATCGACGCCAGGCATCGGCATGACGATCGCCCGTGCCTCCTGCGCCTTGCGCAGATCCTCCGGATCACCGGTCTTCGCGGCCCGCGCCTCCGCGATCTGCGCATCGAGCTCATCGAGGCGCGCGTACATCGGGCCGAGCTTCTGGTGATGCAGCCGCGAGAAGTTCTCCACCTCGACCCGGAAGGTCTCCACCGCGATCTCGAACTCGATCAGTGCCTGCTCGGCCACCCGGACCGCCCTGGCGAGCCGCTCCGCAGGCCGAGGCGCACCGCTCGCATCCGTCGCCGCGCCGTCCCCCGCTCCACCGCCCCCGACGCCACCGCCGCCGACCGGATCACCAGCCGTGTGACCGGCGGCGGAGCCGGCCTGCGGCGCATCGTCCGGGTCCGCTCGCGGCGCCTCACCCTGCCACGCATCCCGCACGTGCTGCGGCTCGTCCTGCCGGCCCGGCTTCTGCCGGTCTTCGTCGTTCCGGGTGGTCGGCACCCCGGCGGCTTCGTGGGTCACCCGTCCAGCGTATGGCCACCGCTCACCCCATGAAGACACACGGTGTCCGCAAGCTGCTCAGACGCCGAGCTCAGCGGCTGTCCGCCCGGCCCGGACCGCCCGGACGAGCTCGGCGTGGTCCGCCTCGGTCCGGTCCGCGTACGTCACCGCGAAATCGGCCACTGCCGTGTCCAGCTCGGTGTTCTTCCCGCAGTAGCCGGCGAGCAGCCTGGGGTCGGCGCTGTGCGCATGGGCCCTGGCCAGCAGCGCCCCGGTCATCCGCCCGTAGTCGTCCACCTGGTCCGCCGCGAGCGCGGAAGGATCCACACTGCCCTTGCGGTTCCTGAACTGGCGCACCTGATAGGGCCTGCCGTCGACCTCGGCCCAGCCGAGCAGCATGTCGCTGACGACCTGCATCCGCTTCTGTCCGAGCACCACCCGGCGCCCCTCGTGCGCCACGTCCGGGACCTCGAAGCCGACCTGAGGGAGGTAGGGGGAGAGCGCAGAAGGACGGGCCTCCTTCACCTGCAGGACCAGCGGCTCGCCACGGTGGTCGAGCAGGAGCACCACGTACGACCGGGTTCCCACACTTCCCGTGCCGACCACCCGGAACGCCACGTCATGGATCGCATGGCGGGCCAGCAGCGGAACCCTGTCCTCCGGGATCGTCCCGAGGTAGCCTTCGAGCCCCGCCGCCACGGCCGACGCCTCCGCGTCGGGCACCCGGCGCAGCACGGGCGGCGCGTCGACGAAGCGGCGGCCACCGTCCTCGCACTCCTCGGTGGACCTGGCGGCGAAGCGGGCACTCGTGTTGTTCCGCGCCTTGGCGGAAACCCGCTCCAGGGTCCCGAGCAGGTCCCTCGCGTCGGTGTACGAGACGAGCTCCTCGTCCGCGATGGCGTTCCACGCGTCGAGCGCGGGCAGCCCGGCCAGCAGGCGCATCGTGCGCCGGTACGCGCCCACCGTGTGGTACGCGCCCTGCCGGCAGGTGTCCTCGTCCGCCCCCGCCTCCCGGCCGGCGAGCACCAGCGAGGTGGCGAGCCGCTTGAGGTCCCACTCCCACGGGCCGAACACGGTCTCGTCGAAGTCGTTGAGGTCCATGACCAGGTTGCCGCGCGCATCGCCGTACAAACCGAAGTTGGCCGCATGCGCGTCACCGCACAACTGGGCACCCACCCCTGTGACCGGCGTGCCCGTCAGGTCATGGGCCATCAAGCCGGCCGAGCCGCGCAGGAACGCGAACGGCGTTGCCGCCATCCGGCCCACCCGTATGGGTGTCAGGCCGGGCACCCGGCCCCGGTTCGACTCCTCGACCGCCTCCACGGCGCCGGGCCTCCCCGCAGGCAGGACCAGGGCGCTGTGGGAGGCCCTGGGCGTCTTGAGCCTCAGCGCCTTGCCGGCTGCCTTCGGCGACACCGTCCCGGATCCGGGCGGACGGACCCCTGCGGCCACACGTCGCGCGAAACCGGGAACAACCGGAATGCGCCCGTCCACTGCCGCCCGCTGTGCCGCCACCGTCGACTCGCCTTCGCCCATGGAGCGTCGCCTCCCCCGCCTCGTTCAGCCGTCCTGCCCGTCCGACATCAACCGCGGACGACGGTACGCCTGCCCCGCGACAACAGTCTGCCCCTGTGGACAACCTGTGTGACGGGCGGAACCTGCACGCACGCTCAGGGCGGAAGTCGATCTCGTCGTGCAAGAGCCGAGAGCCGACTCTGCCGCTCGGGACCAAGCAGCTCCGAAGAAAAGTGACACGCCCGCCACCCGGGAAGACCCTCCGGAGAAGACCCTCCCGACGAAGATCCGCCCGAGAAGATCCATCCGAGAAGAGACACACGACGAAGACCCGCACAACGAAGAGCCCCCGCACCGGATCTCTCCGGTGCGGGGGCTCTGTCGAACCAACCCGGCGGTCGCAAGCGACTGCCCGTTGTGCGCGAGGGGGGATTTGAACCCCCACGTCCCTAAGGACACTGGCACCTGAAGCCAGCGCGTCTGCCGTTCCGCCACTCGCGCATGAGTGGTGTTTTCAGACTCTCTCACCGTGTGGTGCGAGCGCCTGGCGACATCCGGAAGATTAGCACGCTGGACAGGGTGGATTCACATCCGTTGTTTCGCCGGACCCACGAGGGGAACCGGGAACGCGGAAAGCCCGGCCCCACTCCTCCTGAGTGCGCCCGGAGTGCGGGACACTGTCAGGAGGCCACCTCTACGATCCGTGTGAGAGGTGACACTCATCCACTGTGCAGACAAGGGGAACCAGCCGATTTCCCGACGCGTGGATACGATCAGTGAGCAGTGCAGGGACGACGACACCGGAGGAGGTGCCCCATGGGAGTCATGAAGCGTTTCGAGCAGCGTCTCGAAGGTCTGGTCAACGGCACCTTCGCCAAGGTCTTCAAGTCCGAGGTGCAGCCGGTCGAGATCGCGGGAGCCCTCCAGCGCGAGTGCGACAACAACGCGACGATCTGGAACCGCGAGCGGACCGTGGTGCCCAACGACTTCATCGTCGAGCTCAGCACCCCTGACTACGAGCGGCTCAGCCCGTACTCCGGCCAGCTCGGCGACGAGCTGTCCGGCCTCGTACGTGACTACGCCAAGCAGCAGCGGTACACCTTCATGGGCCCGATCAAGGTCCACCTGGAGAAGGCGGACGACCTCGACACGGGTCTCTACCGCGTACGCAGCCGGACCCTGGCATCGAGTTCGTCACAACAGCAGGGCCAGCAGAGCGGTCCTGCTCCCCATGCCCAGCCGAACCGTCCCGCCGCCCCGCAGGGGACGGGCGGTTACGGTTACCCGCCGGCTTCCGCCCCGCCCATGCCTCCGGCCCCGCCGCCGGGTGGCGGGCGCTCCGCGGGCCCCTCCAGCGACTGGCGTCCGCCGGCCGCGTCCGGCCCCGTGCCGGGCGCCCAGGTGCGGCGCTGGATCGAGATCAACGGCACCCGCCATCAGATCTCCCGCCCGACGTTGGTGATGGGACGAAGCACCGACGCCGACGTGCGGATCGACGACCCCGGCGTATCGCGCCGGCACTGTGAGATCCGGACCGGAACGCCCTCGACGATCCAGGATCTCGGGTCCACCAACGGCATCGTGGTGGACGGGCAGCACACCACCCGCGCTACGCTCCGCGACGGCTCGCGGATCGTCGTGGGCAGCACCACCATCGTTTACCGGCAAGCCGAAGGGTGAAGCGGGGGCAATGTCAGAGCTGACCCTGACGGTCATGCGGCTAGGTTTCCTGGCTGTTCTGTGGCTATTCGTAATCGTGGCCGTCCAGGTCATTCGCAGCGACCTGTTCGGTACGCGTGTCACGCAGCGCGGTTCACGCCGCACTGCCGGTGACACGCGTCCGCAACAGGGACGCCAACAGCAAGCAGCGCCGCCTCAGCAGCGCCAGCAGTCCGGGCGCCAGCGCCGCGGGGCACCCACCAAGCTGGTCGTCTCCGAAGGCACGCTCACCGGCACGACCGTCGCGCTCCAGGGGCAGACCATCACCCTGGGCCGTGCGCACGATTCAACGATCGTGCTGGATGACGACTACGCGTCCAGTCGGCATGCCAGGATCTATCCGGACCGTGACGGCCAGTGGATCGTCGAGGACCTCGGGTCCACCAACGGCACCTATCTCGACCGGACCCGGCTCACCACCCCGACACCTGTTCCGCTGGGCGCGCCGATCCGCATCGGCAAGACCGTCATCGAGCTGCGGAAGTAGTACGACAATGAGCGAGCGGAGCGAGCGAGCCGCGGCGGTCCTGAAGACGGACCCGGCGCGGCTCCCGACCGGAGGGTGGGCAGTGTGGCTCGAGACCGGCTGTACCCCGAGCCGACGGGCGAGGTGCGCATGAGCTTGTCCCTGCGCTTCGCCGCCGGATCGCACAAGGGCATGATCCGGGAGGGCAACGAGGATTCCGGCTACGCCGGTCCCCGCCTTCTCGCCATCGCCGACGGCATGGGCGGCCAGGCAGCCGGAGAGGTCGCCAGCTCCGAGGTGATCTCCACCCTCGTCCAGCTCGACGACGACGTCCCGGGCTCCGACATCCTCACCTCGCTCGGGACGGCGGTCCAGCGGGCCAACGACCAGCTGCGCGTCATGGTCGAGGAGGACCCCCAGCTGGAGGGGATGGGCACGACGCTCACCGCCCTGCTGTGGACCGGTCAGCGCCTCGGCCTCGTCCACGTCGGCGACTCCCGCGCCTACCTCCTGCGCGACGGCGTGCTGACGCAGATCACCCAGGACCACACCTGGGTCCAGCGTCTCGTCGACGAGGGCAGGATCACCGAGGAGGAGGCCACCACCCACCCGCAGCGCTCCCTGCTCATGCGGGCCCTGGGCAGTGGCGACCATGTGGAGCCCGATCTCTCCATCCGGGAGGTCCGCGCCGGTGACCGTTATCTGATCTGCTCGGACGGCCTCTCGGGCGTCGTCTCCCACCAGACGATGGAAGAGACCCTGGCCAGCTACCAGGGCCCCCAGGAGACCATCCAGGACCTCATCCAGCTCGCTCTGCGCGGCGGCGGCCCCGACAACATCACCTGCATCGTCGCCGATGTCCTGGACGTCGACAGCAACGACACCCTGGCCGGGCAGCTCAACGACACCCCGGTCATCGTCGGCGCGGTCGCCGAGAACCAGGCCGCCCAGGCGAACGACGGCCGCGCCATGGAGACACCGGCCGGACGCGCGGCCGGTCTCGGCCGCCCCGTGCCGCCGCCGGCCGGGGGCTTCGGCCCTCCCGGCAGCGGCGACGACATGGGCTACGGCTCCGGTCCGGACGGCGCCTTCCACTCGTACACCGACGACGACTTCGTCAAGCCCCGCGGCCGCCGCAGGTGGCTGAAACGGTCGTTCTACATCGTGCTCGCGCTGGCCGTCATCGGCGGCGGCGTCTACGGCGGGTACCGCTGGACCCAGACCCAGTTCTACGTGGGCGCGAAGGACGACAACGTCGCGCTGTTCCGCGGAATCAGCCAGGACCTCGCCTGGGTGTCCCTCTCGAAGGTCGAAGAGGACACCGAGATCGAACTGAAGTACCTCCCGCCCTACTGGCGCAAGAAGGTCGAAGCGACCATCTCCCAGGGCAACCTCGCCGATGCCCGCAAGAAGATCAGCGAGCTCGAAGCGCAGGCCTCCGCCTGCGAGAAGGACGCGCAGCGCCGCGCGGCCGAGGCGGATGCCAATGCCGCCAAGGACCAGGGCGAAACCGGTAACGCCTCCGACAGCACGTCCGCCACGTCTCCCGCCAAGGGGACCAAGACCGCGACTCCCACTCCCGGCCCCAGCCTCTCGGAGGAAGAGAAGAAGCTGGCCCTGCAGTGCGGTAAGCAGTAAGCCGTAGGGGGCCTTCAGCACATGAGCGTTGTCACCAACACGACCACCATCGGCGCGATCGACGCGCCGAGCCGCCGCAACACCGAGCTGGCGCTGGTCGCCTTCGCCGTCCTGATCTCGGTGTTCGCGTACGCCAACGTGGGCCTCGCCCTCAACGGCGAACTGCCCGCCGGCATGCTCGGCTACGGCCTGGGCCTCGCGCTGCTCGGCGGCGTGGCCCATCTCGCCGTGCGGAGGTTCGCCCCGTACGCCGACCCGCTGCTGCTGCCGCTGGCGACCCTGCTGAACGGGCTGGGACTGGCTCTCATCTGGCGGCTGGACCAGTCGGAGCGCTTCCAGTCGATCAAGACGTTCGCCCCCGCCGCCTCCAAGCAGCTGATGTTCTCAGCGGTCGGCGTCGCCCTGCTGGTCGTCGTCCTGATCGCCCTCAAGGACCACCGCATCCTGCAGCGCTACACCTACATCTCCATGCTGGTGGCGCTGTTCCTGCTGATCCTTCCGATGTTCTTCCCGGCCGTGAACGGCGCCAAGATCTGGATCAAGATCCCTGGCGTCGGCACGCTCCAGCCCGGGGAGTTCGCGAAGATCATCATTGCGGTGTTCTTCGCCGGCTACCTCATGGTCAAGCGTGACGCCCTGGCCCTGGCCAGCCGCCGCTTCATGGGGCTCTACCTCCCCCGGGGCCGCGACCTCGGGCCGATCCTCATGGTCTGGGCGTTCTCGATCCTCATCCTGGTCTTCGAGACCGACCTGGGCTCCTCACTGCTGTTCTTCGGCATGTTCGTCGTCATGCTGTACGTCGCCACCGAGCGCACCAGCTGGATCGTCTTCGGTCTGCTGATGTCCGGCGCCGGCGCTGTCGGCGTCGCGACGTTCGAGCCGCACGTCCAGGACCGCGTCACCGCCTGGCTCGACCCCTTCGCGGGCTGGGGCAAGGAGGCGGCGAGCGAGCAGATGGCCAAGTCGCTGATGGCCTTCGGTTCCGGCGGCACCCTCGGTACGGGCCTGGGCCAGGGCAACTCGGACCTGATCGGCTTCGCCGCCAACTCCGACTTCATCCTCGCCACGGTCGGGGAGGAGCTCGGCCTCGCCGGGATGATGGGGGTCCTGCTCGTCTACGGCCTCATCGTCGAGCGCGGTGTCCGCACGGCACTCGCCGCCCGCGACCCGTTCGGCAAGCTCCTGGCGATCGGTCTCTCCGGCTCCTTCGCCATCCAGGTCTTCGTCGTCGCCGGCGGTGTCATGGGGCTCATCCCGCTGACCGGTATGACCATGCCGTTCCTCGCGGCCGGTGGTTCGTCCGTCATCGCCAACTGGGCGCTCATCGGGATCCTGATCAGAATCAGCGACACCGCCCGGCGCCCCGCCCCGGCCCCCGCGCCGTCCCCGGACGCCGAGATGACCCAGGTGGTCCGACCGTGAACAAGCCGCTCCGCAGGATCGCGATGTTCTGCGGCATCCTCGTCCTCGCCCTGCTGGTCCGCACGAACTACCTCCAGTACGTCCGCGCCGACGAGCTCAACGCGAACGAACACAACCGCCGCGTCCAGATCGAGCGCTACGCCCACGAACGCGGCAACATCATCGTCGACGGCGAACCCGTCACAGGCTCCGTCGAGACCACGGACAGCGACTTCAAGTACAAGCGCGTCTGGAAGAACGGCCCCATGTGGGCACCCGTCACCGGGTACTCGTCGCAGGCCTTCGACTCCTCCCAGCTGGAGAGCATCGAGGACGGCATCCTCACCGGCAACAGCGACCAGTTGTTCTTCGACCGCACCCTGTCGATGTTCACCGGCGAGCAGAAGTCCGGCGGGAACATCGTCACCACTCTCGACGGTGAGGCCCAGAAGGCCGCCTTCACCGGGCTGGGCGACAAGAAGGGCGCCGTCGCGGCGATCGACCCGCAGACCGGCGCGATCCTGGCGCTGGCCAGCACCCCCTCGTACGACCCCTCGGTCTTCGCGGGCAACTCCATGAAGGACTCCGACGCCCGGCAGAAGCTCCTGGACGACAAGGACAAGCCGATGCTGAACCGGGCCCTGCGGGAGACCTACCCGCCCGGCTCGACGTTCAAGGTCGTCACGGCCGCCGCGGCGCTGGAGAACGGCCTCTACACCGACATCGACGCGAAGACGGACTCCCCGCTGCCCTGGCGGCTCCCTCTCTCGACCAACCTGCTGCAGAACGAGGGGAACATCCCCTGCGAGAACGCCTCGCTCCGGGACGCCCTGCGCTACTCCTGCAACACGGTCTTCGGCAAGATGAGCGACGATCTCGGCAACGAGAAGATGATCGAGCAGGCCGAGAAGTTCGGCTTCGACGAGGAGGTCTTCACTCCGGTCCGGGCCGACGCCAGCGTCTACCCGAAGGACAACCGGCCGCAGAACGCCATGGCGGGCATCGGCCAGGCGTCCAACCGCGCCACCCCCCTCCAGATGGCCATGGTGGCCTCCGCGATCGCCAACGACGGCAAGCTCATGCAGCCGTACATGGTCTCCCAGCGCCAGGCACCCAACCTGGACGTCATCTACACGCACGAGAAGGAGCAGCTCAGCCGGCCGCTCTCGGCGGAGAACGCCCAGAAGGTGCAGCAGATGATGGAGACCGTGGTCGAGGACGGCACGGGAACCAACGCGCAGATCGACGGCGTCACTGTCGGTGGCAAGACCGGTACCGCCCAGCACGGCCTCAACAACAGCGAGAAGCCGTACGCGTGGTTCATCTCGTACGCCAAGACCGACAGCGGCTCCCCGGTCGCCGTCGCCGTGGTGGTCGAGGACGGCAACGCCAACCGGGACGACATCTCCGGCGGCGGCCTGGCCGCGCCGATCGCCAAGAACGTGATGAAGGCCGTACTCGACGGAAAGTAGTGACACCCGTCACAACTTCTGTCCACACCAGCACATTGGGATACCGGTCGGATATCAGCTGACGGGTGCGGGCCGATCATGCCGGGAGCGCCCGGTAGCGTAAGTGCGAACAGCGCACCGCCGGACCACACACGGGTGCGGTCGGGACTGACGGAGAGGGCTGGATCAGTTATGGAAGAGCCGCGTCGCCTCGGCGGCCGGTACGAGCTGGGCTCGGTGCTCGGCCGTGGTGGCATGGCCGAGGTCTACCTCGCGCACGACACCCGGCTCGGCCGCACCGTCGCTGTGAAGACGCTGCGGGCCGACCTCGCCCGCGACCCGTCCTTCCAGGCACGGTTCCGCCGTGAGGCCCAGTCGGCCGCCTCGCTCAACCACCCCGCGATCGTCGCCGTCTACGACACCGGCGAGGACTACGTCGACGGGGTCTCCATCCCGTACATCGTGATGGAGTACGTCGACGGGTCGACGCTCAGAGAGCTCCTGCACTCCGGCCGCAGACTGCTGCCGGAGCGGACCCTCGAGATGACTGTCGGGATCCTCCAGGCCCTGGAGTACTCGCACCGCGCCCAGATCGTCCACCGCGACATCAAGCCGGCGAACGTCATGCTGACGCGCACCGGTCAGGTCAAGGTCATGGACTTCGGTATCGCCCGTGCCATGGGCGACTCCGGGATGACGATGACCCAGACCGCCGCGGTCATCGGCACGGCCCAGTACCTCTCCCCCGAGCAGGCCAAGGGCGAGCAGGTCGACGCCCGCTCCGACCTGTACTCCACCGGCTGCCTGCTCTACGAACTGCTCGCGGTCCGGCCCCCGTTCGTCGGTGACTCACCCGTCGCGGTCGCGTACCAGCACGTGCGCGAGGAACCGCAGCCTCCGAGCAACTTCGATCCCGAGATCACGCCCGAGATGGACGCCATCGTCCTGAAGGCGCTGACCAAGGACCCCGACTACCGCTACCAGTCGGCCGACGAGATGCGCGCCGACATCGAGGCCTGCCTCGACGGCCAGCCGGTCGCGGCCACGGCGGCCATGGGCGCGGTGGGCTACGGCGGGTACGACGCCTACGGCAACGACCAGCCCACCACCGCCCTGCGGGCGACGGACCCGGGCGGGGCCCAGACGTCCATGCTGCCCCCGGTCAACCCGGACGACGGCGGTTACGGTTACGACGACCGCCCGGGGCGCCGGCGCCAGAAGAAGAGCAACACCTCGACGATCCTCCTTGTCGTCGCCGGGATCCTGGTGCTCATCGGCGCGATCCTGATCGGCCGGTACATCTTCAGCTCGAACGAGAGCGGCGACGGTAAGTTCGACGTGCCGAACATGATCGGTTCCACCGTCGCAGAGGCGCAAAGACTCGCGGACAACTCCGAGGTCAAGCTGAAGGTCGGTTCCAAGGAACCCTGCGAGACCCAGGAGAAGGACCAGATCTGCAGTCAGAGTCCTTCCGCGGACGGCCAGATGGCGAAGGGCGAGACCGTGACGGTCGTCGTCTCCACCGGCGCCCCCAAGGTCGAGGTCCCCGACGTCCTGGAGAAGTCCGAGGACAGCGCCCGCAAGAAGCTGGAGGACGCGGGCTTCACGGTGAAGGTCACCGCGGTGGAGTCCGACGCGACCCCGGGCACGGTCACCGAGCAGGACCCCGAGGGCGGTACGAAGGCCGACAGGGAGACCGAGGTCACGATCACGGTGGCCAAGGAGGCCCTGCTCGATCTGCCGGTTCTCAACCGGACCTACGCCGAGGCGGAAGCCCAGCTCCGGGGGATCGGCTTCACCAACATCTCCCGGCAGGACGTCGACTCGGACCAGCCGAAGGACATGGTCGTCGGCCAGTCCCCGGAAGGCCCGAGCAAGCAGGCCAAGGATGCCCAGATCGTCCTCAAGGTCTCCAAGGGCCCGGCACAGCCCGAGCAGGTCACCGTCCCGGGTGACATCGTCGGCAAGCGTTATCAGGACGCGAAGGGCACGCTCGAAGGCCTGGGCCTCGTGGTCGCACTGGCCCCCAACTCGTCCGACAAGCCGAACGCCCTGGTGGTACAGGCCGCTCCGGGGGCCAACACCCAGGTCGCCAAGGGCAGCACGGTCACCCTCACCACCCTCGGCGGCACGGACGGGGACGGGGACGGCGGCTTCCTCGGCGGCCGGTCCGGATCGTCGGACTGACCCCGCCCGGCGCCGTACGAACAGGCACAGGGCCCCGGTCACCTCAGCGGTGACCGGGGCCCTGTGCCGTCGTCCTCGTCCGTGCCTACCGCAGCTCCACCGGCTTCGTGCGGTCCCCGTCCACCTTCTCGGTCCGCACCAGTTCGCCCCACACGATGTAGCGGTACTTCGACGTGTAGACGGGGGTGCACGTCGTCAGCGTGATGTAGCGGCCGGGCTTCTTCACGCCGGATTCCTCGGGCACCGGGGCGATCGCGTCGACGTTGAACTTCGACGTCTCCGGCAGCTCCGCGTAGACCTTGTAGACGTACCAGGTGTCCTTGGTCTCGAAGACGACCGCGTCGCCCTTCTTCACCTTGTCGATGTTGTGGAACTTGGCGCCGTGTCCGTCCCGGTGCGCGGCGAGCGCGAAGTTTCCCTGTGCGTCCGAGGGGAGGGCCGACTTCACCGGGTCCGTGTAGTAGCCGGCGATGCCGTTGTTGAGCGTCTCGGGGTCGGTACCCTTCTTGACCAGCACTTCGCCGTTCTCCATGGCGGGGACATGGAGGAAGCCGATGCCGTCCTTGGTGTCCAGGGCCCCCGGCCCGCCCGCCCAGCGGTCACGGACGGTGTCGCCCTGCTCGGCGGCCTCACGGTCGGCGAGCACGTTGGTCCACCACAGCGAGTAGACGACGAACAGACCCAGCACCAGGCCGGCGGTGATCAGCAGCTCACCGAAGAGGCTCACCGCCGTCGCGACGGGATGGCGGCGCCTGCTGCGCACCGGGGCCACCGGCTCGTCGATGCGCTCTTCGTGCTCGGTCCTCGCTGCCACCGCACCGCCCCTGTCGTGATGATGTTCAGCCGACGAGCGCGTCGGGTTTCCCCTTGCTGCGCGGCCGTTCGTCGACCATTTTGCCCCACACGATCATTCGGTACGTACTCGTGAATTCCGGCGTGCACGTCGTCAGCGTGATGTATCTGCCGGGGCCGGTGAACCCGGACCCCGGGGGCACTTCGTCGATCACGGCCACATTGGACGGCGACGTCTGCGGAAGGATGCTGGACATCTCGTACGTGTAATAGGCGTCCTGCGTCTCGACCACGATCGGATCGCCCGGTTTCAGCCTGTTGATGTAGCGGAAGGGCTCACCGTGGGTGTTGCGGTGCCCCGCCACCGCGAAGTTTCCCTGCTTCGCCGACGGCATCGCGGTCTTCAGCGTGCCCTCGGCGTAGTGGCCGATCATGCCCCGGTCGAGGACCTTCTCCTTGTCGATGCCCTCGGCGATCGGCGCGACCACGTCGAGCTCGGGGATGTGAATGATGGCGAACCCCTGCCCGGGTTCGAAGGCACCCGGGCTGCGCTCGCCGTTCGCCCAGTCGTCCTGGATCCTGTTCGTCTCCTGGCCGGCGATCTGGTCGGCGCGGATGTTGGTCCACCAGAGCTGGTACGTGACGAACAGGAGCATCAGCACGCCGAAGGTGATGAACACTTCCCCGACGACCCGGCTGGCGACGACGGCGGGGCTGTCCTTGGCGGCACGGGCCGCGCGCCGGGCCTCCAGCCGTGACATCGGGGCAGCGGGCTCCGGCGGCTCGGACTCCACTGCACGCCGGGGCCCGGCCCGCCTTCTTCCGCGTCCTGCGGCCGCCCGCCGGCGCTCGGCCCGGCCACCGG